>Ga0326728_10000844_pt1 | contig 115369 bp, 93 predicted proteins | sample MB3enrmetagenome_FD_207602 | JGI IMG/M metagenome (GOLD analysis project Ga0326728, IMG submission 207602) | Lab enriched peat soil microbial communities from McLean, Ithaca, NY, United States - MB31MN | ecosystem: Environmental > Terrestrial > Soil > Wetlands > Peat | place: USA: New York... | reverse complement strand
TTCAGCGCCGCGGCGAATCCGCGAGAGAGGCCTTGCGCCTTACGCGGCGGCGGTTTCGTTTTCAAAGGTCTGTCCTTGGTGGGTCAGTTGCGGCGCCACATCCTCCGGCGCATCGAGCCGCTCGAATTCAGCGAGCACGGCGGCACGCGCCTCGGGGAAATTGCGCAGGGTGGCGATGAGTCGGGTTTGAAAGGCGCCGAACTCGGGGTTATCCATGAGCATCGCCACGTTGTTTTGGGTGTTATTGATCTGCACCAACGGCGAGGAAGCCAACTCACCCGTAATCTTCGCAGTGATCTGTAAGTTCTGGTGAAGCTTGCCGGCGAGGAGCGCGCCTACCGTCCGATCGCCCGCCTCAAGCGCGGCGTCAAACTGTTTCCACAGGCCGCTTCGGACAATCCGCAGGTTGGCGAGCACACTGGTGTTCTCCTCGCATACCTGCGCCGCCAGCGCGTGGCGTGGCACAGGGCCTACGATCAGTTGCGCTCGACGCTCAGGAGTCACGTGACCATGCCAATGCCGATGGATCGAGTCTTTGGAGATCCCGAACTTGCGGCCGACCGCCTTCTGCCCGGCGCCGCCGGCGAGCAGCAGTTCGATTTTCACGCGGTCGATATGCCCGCAGACGGCGCATTTGCCACTGGGTTGACCTTTCCGAGCCGACATGAGCGTCCTTCTGCCTATTCGCGAGAATCGTCGCGGTCATCGCGATGATGCGGGAGCCTAGTTCGTGGATACAGTTCCGAGACACCCGTCTATTTCTGGCTCCTCCTGATCCAGTTCAGCGAGGACCTTTCGGATATGCGCGCTGATCGTGCGCGGGTCGCGATCCTGAAACTTCTCAGGCAGCTGACGGAGCACGATCTTTGCCTCGGGTGGATCACCGCAGTGAGGGCATCTGAGGAGGCGCACGATCGAATGCACGTGGCCGTGTAGCTCCTGGGCGGCTTCGTAGGCCTGCCGGTTGCGAGGGCCGCTCATGGCGCCGCCCCAGCGAGTTGCTCGGCGTGATGCAGCACCTCAGCGCGGCCGGCGCCATCGAGGCGCCCGTAGGCTCGCAGCAGCCGCTCGAGGTCGGTCGGCAGCGCCTCGCGAGGGGCTAGGGCGGTGCCCGGAGTTTTCGGCGGTCGGTGAGCAATGGAGCAGCCTGCTAGGCGCATGAACCCCAGGCGGCAGCTCCAGATCCGGCGAGATACACCAGGTCGCCGGATGTGGGATCGGCCCGTGGATGTGCAGGCGGGTGGCGTTCATGCAGGCCTTTTCGAGCCGGGTGTTACCCGGGCATTACCCGGTCGCACGCAGGGTCGACAATCTCCGCGCAAAAAGCCGCACAGCACGTGACTAAGGATCACCGGCATGACATCGACCCAAACTACCGCGCTCGTGCGCGATGGCGTCGGCTGCCTGGCGCGCGCGGGGATGGGCGCTGCGTGGCTCGGGACACGGGACGCCCCTTCTATGGCGAATCTGGCGAAAAGCGGCGAAACTGGTGTTTTCGCCGAGGGTATAAGCGGCGAAAACGGCGAGAGTCCTTTAGGACTCGCCTTTCGCCACCCTTTTCGCTCCCATGACAGTCCGAGGTGGCGAAAATTGAATTCAGGGTTGATAGCCAAGAGCCAACCCTCCGATCGTTGCTTTCAGGAATCCCGCCTCGGTCAACTGATTGATGGCATCGCGCCCAGTGGTACGGCTGATATCCAATTCCTTCTGGGCGATGTCCCTGATCTCGCTGATGGTCCACACGGGCGGACTGGCGCTGTCTCGTTGCCGTGCTTCCAGGGCTGAGAGGATCCTTTTCTGAGCCTTGCCTGTCGGCCGCTTCGGCTTGCTGGGTGCAATCTGTAAATTTGGCTCAAGGACCAACGTGGTGATGGGTTTCCCGCGATCGTCGGCATCGCCTGTCTCGACAACGCGAGCATTCAGCGAAAAGGTGGCCGGCGATTCGGTATCTTTCATCCGCCCGGCCGTCACGTTGATGACGAGTTTATCGAGGTCCGGACGCTCGACGCGAAAATTAGCGTCCGTATTGGCCATCAAACTGTAAGGGCCGCGGGCTCTGCCCTTTTCCGCATGCCCGCAATGATGGACAAGCAAGGCGGTGGCTTCGAAGCGGCTGCGCAGTTCCTGGTCGATCTGGTTCAGGTAAGCCTGAGCATCTTCGTTGCTTGTCTCGATTTTCCCATCAGAGTTTTTGCTGATGGTGTCGACCACGATTAGCGCGGGTTCAATGGCGCCCTGGTCCATGGCCTCGACAAGTTCCGCAACCGTCATTGCTGCGCTCAGGTTGAGCGGTCGCTCGATGCCAAAGAAGGGCAGTTTGGCCAATTCGTGCTGCCAGTTATTGCTCCACCGATGCCGCGCCCAGCCCTTGATGCGCTGAGGCAAGCCTTTACCTTCGGCGCTTAAGTAGACAACACAGTGACCATTGAGCGCACACTCAAGCGCCCAGTGCAGCGCGAGGAAGCTTTTCAGGGTTCCAAGATCGCCGAACAACAATATGCTGGCGTTGCGCTCAAGGTATGGCTCAAGAAGCCACCAGACCTTGACGCGGGTCTCTGCGAGCTCGAGCGCGGAGCGCAGCACGATTCGCGGCGGTGGTTCAACGTCCGCAGTAGCTCGATCAAGCCACCCGGTAACATCTCGCTTCTCCTGCAGCGCATCGGCAAGGTCCCAGGCTTCCGGCAAACCTTTGGCAATGTGTCCGGGGTCAACGATGCGCACACTGCGCGCGGAGGACTTCAGATGCGTGGACATCCACGCCATCGCCTTGCGTCCCGGAATATCGCAGTCCGGAATCAACACAACGTCACGCCCCTTTAAAGGGCTGATGTCGGTTTCGCCAGTGGCCTTCGCACCGCCTGCCCAGGTGGTTGCAATGTAACTTGGGAAAAGCTTCTGCGCGGCTACCGCCGTCTTCTCGCCCTCGACCATAATCACCGGCGCATCCGGTTCGTTGGTAAGGCGGTCGAGTTGAAAGAGCGGCCGCGGATTCGGGTGGTGTCCCCACTTCCAACCATCTGCGGTTCTCACAATTGGCCGGATGTCCTTCTTGCCGTCCGGCTGTTCCCATCGGCACACTCGCAAGACAACGCGCCCGGCAGCGTCGCGATAATCCCAATAGGCATGATAAGCGCCGAGCTGAAAATGCTCAGTGAAGGGACCGCTTTGGATTGTGCGGCCTTTCAGCACCGCCCCCTTCGCCTCGAGCGCCTGCGCGATCGCTTTGTATTCGCAGCCGGCGTAGCACACGAGCGCCAATCCGTCTTGTCCGTCGGCAAGAAATAGCGACGGATCTTTGTCCTCGTGGACGGGACAACACGCCTTCCATCCGGTCGGTGAACGTTTTGGTTTGGCGAGCAAGCTCGCGCAACGTTCAGCATCCCACGGCGGCGCGTGCTGCGCGGTCACACTCATTCTTTGTTGTCCAATTTGGCGGGAGGCGTGGTATCCGGCGGCAGCGCGTCCCGGATCGATAGCGTTGCTTCGTCGTGCACGTTCATTCTTTTAACTGCTCCTCGCTCTCACGCATCATTTGCTCGGCTCGATCATCAAAATTTTTGTACCCGAGTGCGCGAGCCTCCTCATCCCATTCCGCCATCTGAACTTCGGCAATTTCACGTGTGCAGCGATCGCATAGATACTCGCCATACGCCCACGTGATGAACTCGACGGCGCCGCATTGCACGCAGACCACCACGCGTGAATGACGTGGCTTCGGGTTAAAAAGATGTTGGGTCATTGAAATCTTCTTCCTGTTCCGCCGCGGTAGAAGCCGCAGGTTTGGCGGGCTGATGCCCGAACGGAAGTTCGCGATCCCTTTCGCCGTTACCATCAACTTTGGTGGCGCCGGTATCCTTCATCGCCTGACGGCGACGCGACACGTGGTGTGGAGTGAGAATCTCGCTGACAGTGATATCGATGCTCGGTCTTGTGGTTCCATCACGTGCCGTGTAAGTTGTGATTTTCATGTCGCCGGCGATGGCGCATGGCGTCCCATCAGTGAGTGCGAGCAGTGCGAGGCCCACCGTCTCCCGAAAACAAATGAAGTTGATGAAGACAGACTCGTCCCCCATGGACGCTCTAAGCTTTCCGGTGACGAACTGTGTGCCAGTCTTCGAGCTTCGTCTCTGTGGAGCGCCGTACAACTTGCCGGCGATCAGTGCGTCGATCATTCGTCGCACCCTTCGCACGGAGCGCGCTGGCTGAGAATCATGTGAATCTGCGCGACCGCTATTCCACATGCCGCAGCAATGCTGTGCGGATTCATTCCGCTTTTCGCGAGTCGGACGATCGCGGCGCGCTGTTCTGATTCGCTCAGCAGCATGAAGTGGTGAAGCTCGCGATCGCGGCGGGGAGCGGTCATTGACGCACCTCAAGCATGGCCAGCTCGCTTGTCTCTTTCGATGACGCTCAGGACGGCGAAGATATGGCGCGCATTACTATCGAGCGGCCGACCCTCGGCTTTGCACCAGGCGATCAATGCGTCGACATCGATCAGAACTTTTTCGACCGGGTGACCGGCGGCGACGAGGTTATTGAAAGTATCGGTACTGCTCCGTTCAAATTCCTCGAAGGTGTCGTACAGATTGTCCCGATCGGCGGCGGCCTCGCGCATCTTGGGCCAGCTGTCCGGGGTGTACCACGGCAGGAGGACTCCACCAAAAAGGCGCGGGTAGCGTTCGGCAAGTTCCCGCAGCCGCTGGCTGTCTTTGTCCGTGAGAGCGCTCATCGCTGTCGCTCCCGTAGAGGGGGTTTCCATGCCCAATTCGAAAAACTACTTTTCGGCCTGCGAGAGGCTGCGGCGGCAAAGGCGGCCGCAGTGGCATCCTCTCGGGTCCGCCCGGCGAATTTGTTTAGGTGCTTCGATTGCTGTACATTTCTGTCCATCGGGTTTGATCCTCGTGGTTGGGGAGACTGATCCGGTGATGGTGCTGGGAAGACGTGAAATTGGCGCCTGCGGTGAGTCGTACCTCCGCGGGCGTCGCCGTTTGAGGGGTTCGGAAATTCACGCGGCGCCTTGGGCGCTGATCTCTCGATGCTCGCGATCAGGACGACGCGAATGTCGATGAATCCACATGTCGGAAACGCCACCCAACAACCGCCGCAACTCCCTTGCCTGGAGGAGATGCTCATCGTCCGGCTGTGCCGCCGGCGCGGGCTCACCCGCGACTTCGGCGAGGTACTGGCGAATAGCGCCGCGGCGCCAGTAGCGGAGGCGGCCGATAACCAGCGGATCGGGGAGGGTGGGACTGCGTCGAGCAGCTGGCGGTCGAAGCTGAGTGGTGCGCATGTTCGTTCGTTCCTCACGTGGTCCAACAGTGAGGGGAACGATGGCACGCGACATCACGCGCCGAAAGGCTACAAATAGGGCGGAATTAGCGGACTACTTTGTCACCTTGACTTTTGCTTAGCGCGATTTTTCCGCTTTTTCAGGGTCGCCGTGCTTAGCTTCGGCAGGCTGCCGTTGTCATTAAAAACGTCAAGAAAACTCTCAAACTCCTCCGCGGTGCAGCCGATTTGGCGACACAACAAAAATTGCAAGTTTTTCGTGAGCGAGGCGGCGAATTCCAAGGGGCGGCCCTGCGGTGGCCTGTGAATACGATTCCATGTTCGCAGCCTCTCGAAAGCGCGCGCTGCGACCAAATACAAATCGATCGTGACGCTGGCGCCAGCTAGTGCTAGTCCGGCTTTGTGCGGATCAATTCCCACGGCGATTCGGTCAGCTACGGCTTTCTCGATTTCTTTATCTACACCCAACTCACCGAGCGCGCGAAGCGCCTTGTTGACGGTGGCTTCCAAGTCATCCGCGATAGTGACGAGTTCTCTAACCTTCTCGGCATGCGGGTCGATTTCTGGCTCTAGTTCGCTCCAGCGCTTCACTTCATTGTCGACTGCATCAATCACTACATCGCGCTTGAACTTCAGGTTGCGTTGCGGGAGCGCTGCGTCTATTAGCTTGCGCCACGGATCGGGCACTGGAGACGAGGTCTCAAGCACGAGCTGCAGCCTTGGCGCGCCGCCGCGCCGCGAGCGATGCGACCTTATCGGGCTGCGGCGTCACGACGTTGAGCAAGTAGGAGCTCCACTGCTTCATCGCCGCCGTTTTCTCGGCGAGGTACGAATTGCGATCGTAGATTCCGGTCACTTCGCGATCGGCGTGGTTCAGGAGTCGCGAGACGACGAAACGCGCGACGCCGAGGCGCGAGCATTCTGTCGCCATCGTGCGGCGTAAGTCATGCACGGTCCAGCGGGGCAGAACAGAGAGTTCCTTGCCCTTGTTTTCCTTGCGTGCCTTGGTGATCGCTTTGTCGAGCAGCGTCTTGGCGCGCGAGAACCCAGAGATGGAAGTTTTTCCGGTGACCGAAAACACGAATGGAACATCTTCGCGCCGAGTTGCTTTAAGGCCCTCGATGACCTCGAGCGATTCCTTGGTCAATGGCACGGTGTGAACCCGCCGAGCCTTCGTTCGGGCCGCCGGTATTGTCCACACTGAGTTCTCTTCGTCGATCTCGGCCCACTGCACGCCCGCAACTTCGTCGCGTCGCTGTCCGGTCAGCAATGCGAGTTTGAAGAACGGGCCGAACGGATAACCGAGAGTCTCGAATGCTGGCCAGATCCATCTCAGTTCGTCGGCCGTCAACACTCGCTCACGCGCTTGTTCGACTCCTGGCCGCTCGACCAACGCGGCGGGGTTTGCCTCGATCATCTCTTTTCGGATTGCCCAATTGAACATCGCTTTTATGCACGCGAGGCAACGGTTTGCCAGGATCGGAGCTTCCTTTGCGATGTCGGTCACGAGATCATCAACGTCGCCGCGGCGGATCTCTCCGATGTGACGACCGCGCCACTTGGGCAGAATGCGGTTGTCGAAAAACTGTTCCAGGTGATCCGTGTAGCTCTCTGCGCGCAGACCGCCCTTGCGCTTCGGCCGCTTGCGCCAGTCCTCGAGGAAGGACTTGACGACCGCCTCAATGGTGTCCTTTTCCTTCGATGCCTGGGCGCGGGCTGCTGCTTCACGCTCGCGGGTGACATCAATCCCTCGACGTGCGCTCTGCACGATCTGTCCGGCCTCCTCGCGGGCCTGTGCAAGCGAATATGAGGGGTACTCTCCGATGGTCGCGCGCCGAAGTTTATTGTTCCCCTTAATGCGATATAGAACCGCCCAGCTGCGCCCGATCTTACCCTCGGCATTGGCGGAGACACGCAATACCAAGCCGCGCTGCCGATCGCGGGGATGCGAGTCAAAGAAGTCGATTCGTTGGCCTGGCGCGGCGCTGACACGCTGAATCGCCGCATCGGTCATTTTGAGTTGTGGCATGTCTCCTGCTCCTGTTCTGTCTCGTGCTCATAACCTGTGGGTAACACGGCCCGCACGGCCGAAAAAGCCGCTTTGGGTTTTTCGTTCTGTCGGTCTGCGGGTAACCATCCGCAAAAGCGTGCGGGGTAACACCCGGGTAACAACCATAGCCTGTTATGCCATGTTACCCGCTGTTATTAACGGTGTCTAACGAAATGGGTAAAAGACCGCACGATAAGTAGTTTTCGCTGAGACAGAGCAGGAGATTCGTTAGGCGGCGTTAGATCGTGAAACCATGCGGCCCGTGACTCTTAATCAATTGGTCGTAGGTTCGATCCCTACACGGCCCACCATCCAAAGACGTTCGGGGATGTCCAAGAACGTCCGATCTAGTGGGAGAATCGCCGATTCCACTCCGCAAGCTCGATCTGCCTCCAGAAGAAGGGTATTCTCAAAACGCCCGCTCAACTCGCTGAGCGATGAGAGTTCCTTCTCGATGCAACTCGTCGCGATCAGCGTATCGATGGTCTACCGAAGCGTTACCCCGAGAGTTCTGAGTTTTCGGAAGATCCTTAGCCGATTGCAACGCGATGTCCTCGCCGACGAGTCGGGATAGTAGCCCAGTCAGTGCCAAGTCGCCGGTCAACACCTGTGCGACTCCGAGAAGAGTGTCCAGTTTGTCAGACTGCGGTGTGACGACGCCGCGAAAGTAATCGTTCCAGACGCTGGTATCGACCAGTTTCACCAATCCGTTCTCATAGCATCCAAGTCACCCCGCCATGGAAGCTTGCCGCGAAACCGGCGGATGTTTTCCTGTTTGCGCAGACGAACGATCGTGCTGGAGCAGCCCCAACTCGACCGCCTCCCGCTTGGTTTTCAAGCCGGTGAGGGATCTTAGTGGGGGCAATTTCCAAATGTGTCATACAAGAAATAAATATGCTTAAACCCCAAGTACCTCGGTGAACGTCGTCAGGCAGTTGAACTCAGCGCTGAAGCCGGGAAGACTCGATCGAGTCTCTGTCTCACTTGAACCGCACGCGAGCGTCTATTCCTGCCGTCAGCGGCTGATTGATCACGAAATGCGGCTGGCCTGGAATTTCCGCTCCGATCATAACGGCGTCTGCGAGATTGGCGTGCTCGTTGGTGAGATTCTTGACGAACAGGGCGACCTCGTAACGTTCGTTGCGCCCGCCGAGCCGGACATCCCCGATGTTGTAAGCCGGCCGATAAAGCGGTGTCACCTGCGTATTCACGGAGTAGCTCCCGCTCACATGACTGTAGTCGAGGCGGCTGAATCCGCTCCAGCTCGCGGTAAGGGGCCGCTCGTACTCGACGTTGCTCGCTACGGTGATCTCCGGCACGTTGTATACGGGGCTACCCACCGTCTGCGGACTGCCGGCTCCTTGCTGGGTAATGCGGGCGTTCGTGTAACCGACTCCGAGGCCGAGCGTGAGCTCTGGAATCGGCCGCCCGCTGAATTCAAGCTCGAATCCGGTACTGCGCGCGGCACCCGAATTGCCCGTAATGCCATAGCCGCACAGCGGCAGTGAAATCTGCTGCTGGATGTTGCTCCAATCGATCCAGAACCCGGAGCCGTTCAGCGTGAACCGACGCTCGGCGAAACTCGACTTGAATCCGACCTCATAGCTCCAGAGCTCGTCGGACTTGAAGGTCGCCACCTGCGAGGCGGTCAAGTGGTCGTTGGCGAGATCTTGGTCGCAGCCTGTCGGCGGTGGCCCTGGAGGCAGCGCGATGTTATTGCCGCCCTCGCGGAAGCCCTTCTCCCCGCTTGCGTACACCAGCAGATCGGGCGTCACCTGATATTCCAACAGGTACCGGGGCGTGAAGCCGCTCTCGGTGGTGGACGGCGCGAGATAGGTGCTGGGGATGAATCCATAGAACGCCCCGTTCGTGTATTGGTGGAAGGTGGCGATGTCGCGAAACCAGCGCACCCCAGCCGTTGCCTTGAGATTGGGCAGTATGTCGTACGATAGATCCCCGAATACGGCCTCCTCGGTGGCCTTTCGCGAGTCAATGAAGGACAAAATAAGATCGCTCGGAGAGGCCGTGGCCGCGCCGAACCCTGGCGCATTCCACTCGTAGTCTCGCGGGCGGGTGCTCTCCGAGTAGAAGGCCCCCAATATTGTCTGCAACGGTCCGGAGAAGGTGGACGCGAAGCGCACTTCTTGCACGAACCGCCGCAGATCGATCTCGCGCGTAATAGGTGACGCAATCGGATTCGCGAGGCCGAAGGCATACACCGTGAAGTCGGTATCATCCTCGGTCTCGAACGTCTTGCGATCGAAGTAAGCGGTCGAGGAGACGAAGGTTCCGAACGACGCCGAATAGTTGATTGCGATGCTGTCGAGCCACCATTTGTCCGTCCCTCCCTCGCGAACGTCGAAGACCTGACGCTGCAGGAGATTGTCGGCGTTGCCGAGTGCATAGGGGACCCCATCCTCGACAGTCTCTTGGTACATGACTCGTGGGGTGATCGCAAGTCCGCCGACAGGCTCCCATCGGAGGGCGATCTGGCCGCCGTAGTACTCCATGCTGCCGATGTCGTGGAGAATCGACGTCGGCGGCGCCGACTCGGGGCCCAGGCCTTTGTCGAAATACCCACTATCGAACTGATAGAACCCACTGGCCCGCACGGAGAGGACGTCGCTGACGAGCGGCAGGTTTACGTCGCCTTCCGTGATCCCATTCGCGGAGCCGTGTTCGGTGTCCGACGTGCCGACATGCACTTGTCCGCTGAACGCGCTGGCGTCCGGTTGCGCTGTGATGATTCGGACCGTGCCACCCATCGACTCCGCACCGTAAAGGGTGCCCTGCGGGCCGCGCAGCACCTCGATGCGCGCCACGTCAACAATGTGCGGATCGAGAGTCTCGAGCACCGGTATATCGTCGATGTAGAAGCCGGTGGTATTCGAACCCTGGATGCCGCGCAGCGCGATGCCTCGGGCCGCGAGCGAGCCATCTGCGGAATCGATTGCGAAGGAAAGATTCGGGACGGAATTTCCGTAGTCGAAGAACTGCTCAACCCCTTTCGACTCGAGCTGCTGCGTCGTCAACGCGGTGATGCTGAGACCGACGTTTTGCAGGTCTTCGGAACGCTTGGTGGCAGTGACAACGATTTCCTGGAGCGACTCACTGCCCGCCGTCGCGCCCGTATCAGTACCTGCCGTCTGCGCCCTGATCGGAGCGGCGCCGAGCGCGGCGACAGCAAGGCTCAACGTGATCGAGCACCGTCGGCCAGATCCAATTATGCTCACCCGAATTCTCCCAATTGCGTCGTTATACGTTGCACCTTGCGCGTGCAATCGTTCGTTTGGCCAATCAACCCGATTTCAGGGAATTTGATTGCGACCTAAGCAGGCAATTCGACGGAAACACAGATTGTTCCGCTGAATACGGCCGACCAATCGTCATCAGGGTCTCGGGCAAGGCAAGGCAAGGCAAGGCAAAGTACCGGAGGGAAAAGCAGCTCGGAAGTACTTTTCTGTCATCTGCATATACGACCGAAGTATCGAAATACGGCTTCAACGCGCCCGGTGGCACCATTGCAAGCGCGGGACGACGCGACCGGTGGAAGCTTGTATGCTTGGCCGCCCCGCTTGGAGAATGTCGTGTCGACCGACGAACTACCTTCGCTAACGCTCGAGCGCATCCAGCAGTCGCTGGATGAATCACCTTTTCAACGGCCGTTTCGTTTCCGCGTTCTCCGCTTCGACAGCGCCGTGGGAGTCGTGGAGATACAAATGGATTTTGTGCCCGCCGCCGAGCGCAGCGCCGACACGCGGCAGTTTCACGGGGGCGCGATCGCCAGCCTCATCGACATTGCGGGCGACTATGCGCTGTTCGCGCTGCTCGGTCACGGTGTTCCCACCATCGACTTGCGCGTTGACTACTTGCGTCCGGCGATCGATACGGGCCTCATCGCTCGCGCCGTGGTACGTCGGGTAGGCCGCACGATTGGGGTCGTCGATATCGAGGTGACGGCCACTTCCGGCAAGACGATCGCCCTCGGACGCGGAACCTACGGTGTGCAGGACCGATGAGGCCGGAGGCAGGCTCAACGCACCGCGCCGCTCGTCGATGGTCTGCGTGAGTCGACGGTGCCGAGAAACTGAATGACCTTGCTCCAAGCATCGTAGGAACCCTCGCAGTTATCGTTGGGGAGCCCGCCGGTCGCCTCAAAGTCCTTCGCGACCGGATGAAAAACGAAGGAGGAGAGCGGGCCGCCGGTCCCGACCCGCGCGATCAGGTGACCGGCGCCCGGATAGATATAGACATGCGCGAGTTTCGTCTTTCCATGTGCCGCCAGGCGTCGGCGAATCTGTTCCGCGCCGATGAATGAGGGCCACATCTGGTCGGCCCCGGCGCCGATCGCGATGAGCGGACCCGACATGCGCTCGAATGGTATGCCGGCAAACGCAGCGGCTCGAGGATCACTCCAGGTCTTTAGATAATATGGCGTGCCGACGAATCCGGGCGGCTCGCGAGCGCTCATCTCGTCGTCCGCATTGTTCGATTCCGTCTCTCCTTGATCTGCGGGCAGCGGCTTGCCCTCAAGCGTCCAAGCCGCCTCAAGGGCTTTGAGTCCTGGTGCGAATGCCCCGTTGCTGAGATGCGAGGGGACGTAAAGGACCGCAGCGGCGAAAACGTCGGGAAAATAGCTCGCCGCCAGTCCTGCCGCCTCGGAACCACGCGACGTGCCCATGATCGCCACCCGCTTCGCGCCCGTGCGTCGCGCGAGCCATGCGCCGCCGGCGCGCACCGTCTCGAGCGGGATCGCGCGTAGCGTCGGGGGCAGATCCTTGTAGTCGAAGAGTCCTAGGGCAAGCGCCGGATGTCCGCGCGCGGCCAGCAGAGCCGCTTGCGCGAGCGGCAGGCCACCACCGGACCCTGCGAGCACGAGCACCGGGATATCGGATGCCGCGCCGGCGGGCGGCAGGTAGAACACGCCGCGAACATCGCCTTCCTCGTGCACTTCGTCGGCGCGTGTGGCAGGCCCGTAGCTGCGTGTCGCCGTCGCGGAGGCGACGAGCTTGCCCTCGATGTGGGCGCTTAGCTCGACGCGGTACTCGGCGGCGACGTCAAGCTGAGGCGCGGTTCCGAGCTCCGGATGGGTGGGCAGCCGCGCGAGGTAGTCGGCGAGCTCGGAGGGCCGCACCGGCAGTGCCGAGCACCACAATCCGTGCGAACTCACGCCCTCATAGCTTCCCCCGAGTGAGGGCGCGACATCCGTATCGACCCGGCCGCCGGCATCGACGGCAAACTCGCCCACCGCGGTCCAGCGCCGGCCATTGACATCCAGCCGCTCGGCCGTGAGTGTCACCCGCGAGCCCGGGAGGACATCCCGAAGAACCACATGAAAGGGTGCATCGATGAGGCCCGCTTGAGGAGAAACGGACAGTTGTGCCGCGCCCGCGAACCCCACGAGTCCGGCAGTGAGTGCGGCGCAGGCTGATTTTTTCATCTCATCACTCCAGTGGTGAAGGGGAGAGCTCAGATCAAAGCGCGACACGGCCCTTCGGAGTGTCGAGGATGACCAAAAATCCCGGGCCATCGGCCTGTACGGTCTCGATGGGAGTTCCGAGCTCTGCCAGAAGCGCGCGCAGCCGAGCCGCTTCGGGATGCTTCACCGCAAACTCCTGGAGCGTGAGGGCCTCGTGCTTGCCCGCTTGCGTGAGGGTCTCGGCGGGGTGGGGCGAATCGAGCCAATCGATGAAGAACGGAAAGGCGAGATCCAAACCGTCGACCTTCGGTGCCAGCCATTGCCAATGCAAGGCGATGCCCTCGGGTGTCGTTCGGCCGTTGGGGGCGACCTGCGCATCCTTCCATCCGCGATCCAGCGCCATGGCGGCAAGATCAGGCAGCGGTCGCGGGCTTCGTAAGCAATAGGTTAGCACGGCGAGCTCGCCCGTCGCGTGGGCGATTCGACACCACAGGTCATCGGCGGCATTCGGTGGCCCGGTGGGTGCCAGGATCTCCAGGTAGCAACGCGTGCCGATCCTTGCCAGCGCATTGTGCGTGCGCCCGCCGGCATGCACGCCGCCGAAGCGCGGGCGCACACCGGTTAACGCCTCGAAACGACGCGCACCCGCGTCGAGATCGCGACAGGCCAAAACGATGTGATCGAGATAGGGGTACATGATGGTTCAACGAAGGTCAGTGGCTGCGGCCCGCTTGCTTCGCGAGCCGCTCGGCCTCTGCTGTCAAAGCGGTGCGATCGATCTTGTGCGTGCCCGATACGGGAAGGCTCGCCAGAAACTCGACAAAGCGCGGATGCGCATAAGCGGGGCCTTCCGCGAGGGTATATCGTTTGATGTCGGAAGCCGACGGGTGGCTGCCGCTGCGCGCCACGATGAACGCGACCGGGATCTGCCCTTTGATGTCGTCGGGCGCCGCGACTACGATGGCTTGGGCGACGTCGGGGTGCCGCTCGAGCAGTTTTTCAATCTCGCCGGGATAGACGTTCTCACCGCCACAGACAAACATGTCGTCTGCGCGGCCCACGAAATAATAAAATCCCTGCGCGTCACGCCGCATGACATCGCCGGTCACATACCATCCCTCGCGCATGCGTGACGCCGTCGCCTGTGGAAGATTCAGGTAACCCTGCATGAGAGCCCGGGTGCGCAATGCGAGAACACCTTCATCGCTGGATTGCCCGTCGACCAGCGCGCAATCGATATCGGAGAGCGGATAGCCGATCGAGAGGGGCGGGCGCGTCAACCCTTGTGGGTGTGGCCCGAAGACCGCCGGTCCGGCCTCGGTCGTGCCGTAGCCGTTCTCCACGTCGGCGTTGGGAAACAAGGACTTCACTTGTCCAAGAAGGGCATCCGTGAGCGGAGCCGAGCCGATCGTGACGTGGTGCACGCTGGTCAGATCCAGCCGCTCGATCAACTCCCGTTCCCGAACCATGAGCGCGAACATGGTTGGGATGCCCGACAGCAGGGAGCAGCGGTATCGATTCACGGTCTCGAGATAGCGGCGCGCCTCGAAGCGCGGCAACATGATCACCTCGACACGCTCGGCGAGCGCCACCGAGATATTGAAGAGCGCGTTCATGTGGTAAAGCGGTGCCACGATGAGAGTCTTCGCGGTTGGGACCTCGGTGCCGAGCGGGACAAGATAGTGCTCGATCGCCCAAACCTGACCCGCGTGGGTGAGTGGTACGCCCTTTGGCCGCCCGGTCGATCCCGACGTGTAAAGGATCTCGGCCAGCAGGGCCTCATCGGGTTGTACGGCCTCGGCTGTCCCCGCATCCAAGAACTCGCCGAACCCCTCTTTTCCCGTGGCGTCGAAGTCGATCGCGGGTGTGCCCGGGGGGGCCATCGAGCGGCGCGGGGCGTCGCAGAAGCTCAGTGTTATCTCGCTGTCCTTGAAGATGTATTCAATCGTCGCCGCCGGCAGTTTGTGGTTCACGGGTACTGCCACGGCACCGAGGCGCATGATGCCGAAGTAACAGGCGAGGAACTCGTAGCGATTTTCGGCCAGGATTCCGACGCGCATCCCCCGTGCGATCCCGCGTCGCGCAAGTCCGCGGCTCACCGCCTGACACAGCGCGTCGAGCTCGAACGCGGTCAATCGGCGCGGACTTGCCTCGTCGCGCAAATCGATGATTGCCCCGCATTGGCCATGCGTCGGCAGTCGCAATAGATCCCCGAGGTTGCCGGGAGGCGACATAATCGTTACAACCGTATGATAACTTTGCCGACCACCTCGCGTCGCTCGAGCAGACTCTCACCCAGCGCCGTCTGGTCGAGCGCTAAGACCCGATCGATCACCGGCGATAGGCGCCCCTCAGCTATGAGGCCCAGGAGGGTCGAGAGATCTTCCTTCAGCCACCCATCCGAGCCGATCAGGGTGTGCTCGTAGGTCCACCAGTAGCGCGCGTCGAGCGAGAGATTGAATCCAGCGGTCGCGCCACAACACAGGATGCGGCCGCGCAGTCTCACGCAGCGTTGAGTATCCGGCAACGTATCCCCGCCGGTGAAGTTCACCGCCACATCGACGCCCCCCGCGCCGCTGGTGCGCGGCTTGCCGTAGATCTGCTTGACGAACTCCAAGAAGGGCCGATCGGCGTAGTTTCCGACGTGGGTTGCACCGATTTCCCTGAGCCTCTCCAGCTTCGTCGCGCTTCCCGCAAAGGCGAGGACCTCGGCGCCCACCAAACGCGCGAGCTGTACGCAGGCGACGCCCACCCCCCCACTTGCGCCGAGAACCATCACGCGCTCGCCGGCGGTGAGCGCACCCCGGGTGATCAGCATCCGATAGGCGGTACCGTAGGCAAGGGGAAGGGCGGCGGCCTGCTCGAAAGTCACTTCGGGGGGGATCTCGACGAGCATGGAGGCGCCCGCGACGCAATACTCGGCCCGGCCGCCGTCGGTTGTTTCACCCAGCATCCCCATGCGGTCGGCATCGCGCATCACCGGATCGATCAGCACTCGCTTGCCGAGCCAGTGGGCTGGCACCCCTTGGCCGAGGGCATCGACCGTGCCCGCAATATCAGAGCCCACCACCACGGGCAACTGGATTTTGATGCCGGGCATCCCGCGGCGCGTGAAGACATCGTGGAAATTAATGGCCGTGGCGGCGACTTTGACGAGCACTTCGCCTGCTGCGGGCTCCGGGCGAGGGTAGTCGGACCGCAACTCCAGAACCTCGGGACCGCCATGGGCGGTGGTCAGGACGGCTCTCATCGCAACAACGCCTCGATCATACCGGGCGCATACGATATCACCGGCAACTCTTGACGATCAGCAGATCGCTTGCGCTTTTCGGGCATATGCATCGACCGGAAAAGCATTAGCTCGGTCGAACCGCTCATGGAATCATCAGACGAGAACTATATCGCCACAAGTTCGGAGCTCTCCATGCACACTCGACTGTGCGCGATCACCGCGTTGCTGACGCTCGCATTGCCCGCGTTCGGCGCCAAGCTGGTCATCAGTGACGTTCGAATCCTCGACGGCAACGGCGGCCGGCCGATCGAGCAGGGCGTGATTGTGATCGATGGTCGGCGCATCGAGGCGGTCGGGCCGCGGTCCGCCGTCCGGATACCCGCGGGCGCGAAGCACATCGCGGCGAACGGCAAGACGGCCCTGCCGGGGCTTGCCGACATGCACGTGCATCTGCTGGGCGGCACTAACGGCGTCGGGCTCGATATTCTCGGGTATCAGAAGTACCTGAATGCACTGCTTTACGCAGGCGTCACCACCGTCATGGATACCGGCAACGTGGTGCCTTTCATCTTGCAGCTGCGTGCGGAGGTCCAGGCGGGACGGGTACTCGGCCCCCGGATCTACTGCGTGGGTCCCCTGGTGGACGGCGCCGACCCGGTATGGCCGGCGCTTTCGGTCGCCGTTGCCTCGAAAGATCAGGTGCCGCGGATCGTGGCGACGCTTGCCGAAGAGCAGGTCAATTTTGTGAAGCTGTACGTCGGCTTGTCGGATCCTCTGGTACGTACGCTTTCCGCGGAGGCCGGCAAGCACGGCCTGCGGACGATCATCGATCAGTGGACACGAAACGGCTCGGCGGATATTGCGGGCGAGGGCATCGCGGGCTTCGCGCATTTCCCCTCGCATCGGATCAGCGACGAGACGATTGCGACACTGAAAGCGCACCAGGTGTTCTTCATCTCGACCCTCGCGGTCCAGGAATCGGCCCTCGGCCGCCGGTTTCGCGATCTGAGTTTCCTCGATAGTCCGCTGATCGCGGACACGACGCCGAAGGCTGCGCTCGACCGGTTGCGCCAGGAGTATGGGAGCCTCACCGCCGAGCAGCTCGCCGAGAAGAGCACTTTCACGAATCTTGTGGATATGAAGGGCGCGGAAAGCAACGTTCCCCGCCTGCGGAATGCGGGAATCTTGTTCGCGGCCGGCACCGATGCGGTTTACCCGGGCGATTTTCAGGGCGAAGGCTTGCATCGCGAGCTGGAACTCCTGGTAGAGTCCGGCTTGTCGCCGCTCGAGGCGATTACGGTCGCCACCAAGAACGCGGCCGCGATCGTCAAGGCCTCCAACGAGTGGGGCACGATCGAGCCAGGCAAGCTCGCCGACGTTATCCTCGTCGATGGCAAGCCGGATCAGACGATCGGGGATAGCCGCCGGGTGGTCACCGTCATCAAGGAAGGCAACATCCTCGACCGGGTCGCCTTGCGTCTGGACCACAGCCGCATTCCCGATTATCAGGAGACGGGCTCATCGATGGCGCCGGTGTGGCAGACCGCGCCTGAACCCGCGAAGCGCGATTGACGGGCCCATGACACCCGAAATTCCGCTGACCATCGAGCGTTCATGACCCTTGCTTCGCCGACCACCGTCGGCTCGCGGCCCTGGCAGTTGCCGGCCGGCGCGCGCTTGGTGATTGGCTTCGAATTCGCCGAGCGGGTGGGCTTCTATTCCATGGTGTCGCTGCTCGCGCTATTCCTTACCGCGAGCCATGCGGCCGGCGGGTTCTCGTGGCAGCCGGCACCCGCCCTGACACTGGTCGGCGTATTCAGCGGGCTCATGTATTCGCTGCCGATGGTCGGCGGCTGGATCGCGGACCGCACCCTGGGCCATCGTCGCGCGCTGGCAATCGGAGGCTCGGTGCTGCTTACTGGGTACGTCGTGCTTACGGCATCCACGTGGATCGCGGGCACCTTGCTGCGCTCGGCAGATCAGCCGCTCGGGCTCTGGCCCACCCCGGCCGGCGTGGGGCCTGCATACGCATGGGCGCGGATCGCCTTTTGGTCGGGGCTCGCAACGCTCGTGATCGGAAACTCGCTGGTCAAATCGACACTCGTGGTCGTGCTCGGCGACAGCTTTGCGGGCGACGATCAGCGCCGCGAGTCGGCCTACGCGTACTACTACGCGGGCATCAACTTGGGTGGGCTCGTCGCCGGATTTCTGGCCGGCAGCGTTGCCGTCACAGCCGGCTGGCCAATGGCCTTCGGAATGTCGGTGCTCGCGATGGGGATCGCTTTGGTCGCGTATTTCGCCCGCCGTCATCAGCTGACGCACACCGCTTCGCGCGCACCGTCGCCGAAGCTGCTCGCGGTCCCCAAGGCTGATGAAGGCAGTAAGCTCGTGCGTTTGAGCATCCTCGCCGTGTTCGCGATCTTGCTGCTCGTGTATGCGGCCGGCTCCTTCCAGCTCTGGGGCACGATGTCGCTCTTCATCGAGCGATCCGTCGATCGTCACCTCGGTCTGCTCGAGATTCCGACGCAATGGTTCACCTCCGTGGAATCGGCGGCGCTCATTCTCGCGGCGCCGGGTTTTGCGCTGTTATGGGCCTGGCTCGCGCGAAAGGGACATGAGCCCGACACATTGGTGAAGTACGTCCTCGCCCTCGTGTTGGGGGCCGCGGGCCTTTTCTTTTTCGCCGCGACAGCCGCGCAGGCTGGCGCGGGCGCGAAGCCAGGGTGGTTGGTGCCCGCCGTGGGAATAGCCATCCAGGCCACGGGCGAGGTGGCGGCCTGGACGGTCACCTATGGGCTCGTGTATCGCCTCGCACCGCGGCGCATGGTCGCGGCCATCATGGGTGTCTTCTACGCGCTGACGCTTGGACTCGGCGCCTACCTGGCGGGTTGGCTGGGCACGTTCGCCGAGCGCCTCGGTTACGGGCGCTATTTCTTCCTACTGGGGCTGGGCACGCTGGGCTTTGCCGTGCTCGCGCTGCTGATCGGCCCGCGGTTGCGTGCAGTGGCTGCTCGGCACGGGGCCGCACTCGAAGCCGTCACGGGGTAGTGCGAGCTTGGCGTACTTCTCATGCGAAAGCACGCTTCATGGCCGCCATCGCCCGCAGGATCAATCGCGCTTGTGAGGAAATCTCGTGCCGATGACCGCCAGGTCAGATTGGATTCTGCCGCGCACCGATGGAGCGCAGACGTGCAATAGGGCTCCCCAGACGATGCCAATTCCCACCAGTACGATGATCGCGTAGATGGAGTAGAGCCCCGGCGCGCTGGGCAACGGATACACTGCACCGGCCAGCGCAATTGCCATGAATGCAATGGCGCCGACCTGGGCGACTACGTGTCGGGGGCGAAGTTCCCCTCGCCGATGCAAGTAGATCGGAGCGGCAACCGATACGATGATGTACGACAGTATGAAACCGATCGTTGCCGTCGTACCGATTAGTCCGTAGATATCAAACATTCTGACGCCAAGCCAGGCCAGCAATCCCGCGGGAACGAAAGACAGCACTGCGGCTATGCCGACCGCGACGTGAGGCGTTTGGTTGATCGCGTGAACGTCGCCAAACGAAGCGCTGAACACACCGTGCCGGCTCATCAGAAGCAATATGCGCGCCGCCGAGTTGATGCTCGCCAGGATGCACGCAAAAAAGCTGATGATGGCGCCGATTGTGATCGCGACGCCGAAGTAGCCAATGCCCGCGCGTGTCGCCAGAACCTGCAGCGGCGCATCACTCGCATCCAATGGAAGGGAGCCGTCCGCGAACCCGACGATCTCGGTATAGGTCGAGAGAACGAACAATACACCGACAATGATGCTGCTACGGATCATGGCACGCGGTATCGTTCGCAGCGGCGTGGAGGCTTCGCTACCGAGCGATGTCGCACTCTCGAAACCGGTGAAGCTGAAAATCGCCAGCACTAGCCCCAGGCGCAGATTGCTGGAGCCAATATCTGCGATGTAAAACTGCGAATAGTCGAAGTGAGCGCCGTGCTTGATCAGCGTGGCAATGACGACAATGATAATGAACAAAAGAGATACCAACTCCAACAGCAGGGCCAACTGCGCAGAGAGCTTCATATCTTTGTAAGCGATCAGCCACGCGCCCGCCACCCCCAGGAACATGATCGCAGTCAGCGCCAGCGTCGAAAGACCGTCGGGCAGGGCGAATGCGTCCCTGAAGAGCACATTGACGTAATTGGTGAAGCCGGATGTGACCGACGCGGCGCAGCCGATGTACGCGATCAGCAACGTCCAGCCGGCGAGAATGCCCCACTGTGGCCCGAGGCCCATGGCGATGTAGGTGTAGATTGAACCCGGTGAGGCCGATCGCCGGGCGAATTGACTGATGTTCAACGACACCAAGAGCACGGCGAGCATGGCAAATAGGTACGCGAACCCCGTCCCTTTGCCGGCCGCTGCGTACACCAGCGGGATGACCACCGCCGGAGTGCCTGTTGGAGCGATGTTGGCAATGGACTGACCAAGCACTTCGATCGGCGTTAGTACCTGGTACCGCAAGCCGTACGATGACCCCACCGCCGTTTCTACGATTTGAGGTTCTATGCCGCGAGCGGCGCTGGAGTCGGTCGCAATCATAGTCATTCTATTCGATCCGTTTTGACTCGCCAGGATAGCCTGATCGCCGAACTCGCGTCTCGGAACGGTTCGACCTAACGATATTCATTATTGGTGCTTGGGAAGGCACGCGCTGGCCAATGGCTATTGGCTATATGCAGATAACCTAAAAGTCTTTAGTGCCGGGTGATCGTGGATCTTAAGCTCGCGCGCCTTACCAACATCGCCATCGGCTGGCGCGAGAACATGAGCATCACGGAAGACAACCCACAAGGGCGCGGGCAATTTGAAATCGGTTGGCATAGAGCATATCGGAAGATCGGCGGTCGCGGACGCTTTCGTACGCTTTCCTCGACTCACGCGCCGCATCGGCCCTTACGAGCATGACGCAGCGGGATCAATTCGGGGTGGAACAGACGACTTCGGACCCGCAGGCCGCGCGTCATTTCGATGCTGCGTTGTCGAAGCTGCTGACCCTCAACAATGATCCACTGGCCGAGGCTGATCGAGCCTTGGGCAGCGATCCCGGCTTCGCGATGCCGCACGTCTTGAAGGGTCTTGCGAATGTGCTAGGCACCGATCCGTCACAGCACGCCGCTGCACGCCAGTCTTTGGCGGCCGCCAAGGCCCTGACGGGTGCCCAGCCGGTCGGGCGGGACCTCAGTCACGTGGCGGCGTTGCATTCCTGGCTCGGAGGTCATTTCCCCGACGCTGTCGCGCAGTGGGAGAATATCCTCATCGATCACCCGCACGACGCGCTGGCGATGTTCGCAGCGCACCAAGCTGATTTCCTGCTGGGGGCCTCGTCGGAATTGCGCGATCGAGTCGCGCGGCGCCTGCCGAAGCTCGACACGGGATCGCCGCTGCGCGGCTATTACGAGGGCATGTATGCGTTTGGACTCGAGGAAACGGGCGATTACGCACGCGCGATCAAAGTGGGCATTCGCTCGGTCGAGAGTGATCGGCGCGATGCGTGGGCGATTCACGCGGTGGCTCACGTTCACGAGATGACGCACTGTCTCGAGGAGGGCGAGAACTGGCTGAGGAGCCGGGTTGAGGATTGGGATACCGATAACTTCTTCGCGATCCACAATTGGTGGCATCTGGCCCTATACCTGCTCGACCAGGAGCGCTGGCAGGAGGTTCTGGATCTTTACGATCAGCGCATTCGCCGCAACGACTCTGCGGTCGTCTTCGATCTGCTCGATGCGAGTGCGTTGTTGTGGAGGCTGAAGCTGTGCGACGTCGATGTCGGCCAACGTTGGTCGCGAATCGCCGCATTGTGGGACCCCCATATCGATGACGCCTGGTATTCATTTAATGACATGCACGCCATGATGTCGTTTGTCGGTGCCGGGCAGTTCGAACAGGCGCGGCGACTCATTGCGAGACTTCGCGAAACCGCGCTTGGAAGCCTGCCGAACGCCGGGATGACGCGAAGCGTCGGGCTCCCGGTCAGTGAGGCTCTCCTCGCCTACGGCGAGGGCCGCTATGGGGCGGCGGTCAATCTGTTGGTTCCGGTGAAGGCTATTGCGGCGCGAGCGGGCGGCTCAAATGCACAGCGCGACGTGATTGGCTGGACCTTGCTGGCGGCAGCCGGAAAATCAGCTCAACGCGAGCTCGAGCGGGAAATCTTGAATGAGAGACTGGCGCTGAAGCCCAACTCGGTCGTGAACTTGGCCTGGAGCCGGCGACTGGGCGGCCCTGCGCCGCTGGAGCCCTTACCTTGAATGCGGCCAAGCCAGCGGGGCCCCTGGTGCGGTTTCTCGCGTACACCTCATTGTGCCTGGGGATATGTATGGGTTCGCCGTCCCGGGCGGCGCCCGACGCATCCGACGCCTCGCGCCCTCAATCGAGAATATTGACGTTGGGCTCCGGATTGTCCCTAAACTACGTCGTGCAGGGAGATCCGCACGGTCAGCCGATTGTCCTTTTGCACGGAGTCGGTGATTCCTGGCATTCTTACGAACTGGTCTTGCCGTTGCTGCCGGCCAAGTACCGCGTCTACGCGGTGACTCTGCGCGGTCACGGGTGGTCCGACCATCCGCGAACAGGCTTCACCCGGCAGGATTTTGCGGCGGACATATCCGCTTTTCTGCGACACCTCGATTTGAACCACATCGTGCTGGTGGGCCATTCACTCGGCAGTTTCGTTGCGGAACAGGTGGCCGCCGATGATCCGGGTCGGGTATGGAAACTCGTGTTGATCGGTGCCGGGCCGGGAACGATTCCGGATGCGAAGCTGCGTGCAGAGATTGCGGCGAGCTTCGCACAGCAACACGATCCCGTCGACTATGTCTTCGCCAGGGATTTTCAAGCCGGGACGATCTACGCACCCGTGCCTCCGGCGTTCTTCGAGACCTTGGTGGCCGAGGCACTCAAGCTGCCTGCCGATACGTGGCACGGGATTGCCGAAGCATGGCAGCAGCCAATCGATTACGCATTCCTGCGGCGAATCTCGGCGCCCACCTTGGTGCTGTGGGGTGATCACGACAGCATCTTCTCGAGGGCCGATCAAAGGCTATTGCTCGAGGCAATCCCGACCGCGCGGCTCGTGGTCTACCCCGAGACGGGTCACGCCTTGCATTGGGAGCGTCCCCAGCGTTTTGCGGCTGATTTGGTGCGCTTCGTGGCGCACTAGGGCTACCGAGAAGGGTGCCGTGAGAAAGCGAGCATGAATTTACATGGATACACGACGCACGCGTCAACGGATGCAGACACGTTCGTCACAAAAAATGCATGTCTCGATAATGTGATTGGTTTTTATTCGTATAAGAAGCTGAGGTTCGAAATGAAAAGCAATGTTCAGGTGCCGTGCTCGCGTTGCCTTTGGTCACTGTTGACGGCCATCATCGCCGGCTTGTTTGTTCAGCAGGCCCTATGCGCCGAGGAGTCGTCGGACGCAACACTGGCTGAGATCACTGTCACGGCGCAGAAACGTGCAACGTCGGCCGACCAGACGCCGATCAGCATCACCGCGGTTACCGGAGCAGGGCTTCTCGACCGCGGGTATTCCGACTTCAGCGCGTTGGCGGCCTCGACGCCCGGCATTTCCCAGCATAACAATGGCCCCGGTCAGACCGAATTCGAGATGCGCGGCATGACCTCGAGCGGCGGGAATTCGCCGACGGTGGGCTTTTATCTGGATGATGTACCGCTCACAGCACCCGCGGCGGCCCAAAACGGGAAAGTCGTGATCGACCCCTCGCTGTACGACTTAGACCGTGTCGAAGTGCTGCGCGGTCCCCAAGGAACGTTGTATGGGGCCGGTTCGATGGGAGGAACCGTCAAACTGGTAGCCAACCAGCCGAACCTGCAGACTTTCGGCGGCAGTGCTCAGACCGTGCTTTCCGGAACCGACGGTGGTGGATTCAATCACGCGGAGAACGTCGCGCTCAACCTCCCGCTCGTCCAAGACAAGCTCGCGTTGCGCATCGTCGTGTCGCAATCGGATACCAGCGGCTGGATCGACCGCATCGTCGTCGGCGATTTTCCGCAGTCTCCCGATGGCGGCTATACCCGCGGCAACGTGCTGGCATCCCCGGTGATCGCTGACCACAAGAACGTGAATTCCGAGGCGCTCCAAGGGGGGCGCGTCACCCTTGCCTGGAAGCCCCTCGATAATCTCACGATAACGCCGTCGATTTTTTACCAGCGCATCACGCAGGACGGTGAGAGCGCATACGACTCGGTTCCCGGCACGTTGGCGCACTACCAGCCGTTCGACGTCGCCGAGCCCTATGCCGACTCGGTCACTATCAATAGCCTGACGGTGAACTGGAAACTCGACAGCGTCGACCTCACCTCGGTGTCCGCTTATTGGCGACGCGATTCCTCGCAGACCCAGGACGGCAGCGAAAACCTGCAAGGGCCCCTGGTCGGCCTGAATCCGATACCGAATCCCACCGGAAATCCTCCGAGTTTTGGCGATTGTCTGCCGGCCGCGCCGTCGCCGTTCACCGGTCCGTGCGGCACGGGACCCATCCCCGGAACCGAGATCGACCGCACCAAGCAGTTCAGCGAGGAATTGCGCGCCGCATCGAGCGGCAGCGGGCCGCTGCAATGGGTGGGGGGCGTGTTCTACAGTCAGTTCCGCTCCGACTGGGACCTGTTCGTCGACGTCACGAACCCAGCCGCTTTCGGCACCACCTTCCACGACATCTGGACGTATCTTCAACCGACGCACATTCGACAGGAGGCCGTGTTCGGTGAGGGCACCTATGCGTTCACGGACAAGTTCAATGTGACCGTCGGGGCTCGGTGGTACAACTACGAGAACCATGTCAGTACCTCGGCTGCGGGTTTCGGCTCCCCCAACGGAACCGACACTCCGTTGGTGGTCGATGTCAATCAGTCCAACAATGGCTTGAACCCCAAGCTGGGGTTGTCCTACCAGGCGGACAACGATTTGTTGCTGTTTGCCAATATTTCCAAGGGCTTTCGACCAGGGGGCGGAAATCAGCCGCTGCCGACGAAGGGAGCAATTGGCGCTTTCGTTGCCTCCCAGGTCGCGGCGTTGGGCTATCCCAATGGCGTCGCCCCGCTCAGTTATGGCTCGGACGCCGTATGGAGTTACGAAATTGGGGAGAAAACCAAGCTATTCGGGAACAGGCTGCGCTTAAACGCGAGCCTCTACTTCGAGAACTGGGAGCGGATCCAGCTGGAGGAGCTGCCGGCTGACTATCCGCTGTTCGACAACGCCAACACCGCGCACATCTACGGTGGAGAGGTTGAAATTGAAGCGCTATTGACCAACAACTGGACGTTGGGGGCGAATGTCGGGCTGACCCATGCGGTACTCGCCGAAACCAGCCACGGCTTCCAGGCCGGAGACCGCCTGCCTTCGGTGCCCTCGGCAACGGGCAACGTCAACTTGAATTACCACCGTCCTCTGAACGATCGCTACAAGTTGACCGCGCGTCTCGACACCACCTATACGGGATCGCGCGTCGATTTGACCTTCCCGGGCGGAGTGCCCGACACGCAGTCCCCTTTGGCGGCTTACACGCTCACGAGCCTGCGTGCCGGTGTTGCTGCAGAGTCGGGCTGGCAGGCGGCGCTCTTCGCCAATAACGTGACCAACAAGCGCGCACAACTGGAGAACATCGCGGAAATCACCTTCGCGAACTCCGCGTTCAACCGCGTTCAGACCAATCAGCCGCGCACGATTGGTGTCGATCTCAGCTTTCGGTTTTAAGCGTCGTGAATGCCGTCACCACATCCACTGGCACAAGAATGGCCATTCCCTGGGACTTGTCAGATCCCAGACTGTTCGACGCCGGCATTTCGCACGATGCGTTCGCGGCGCTGCGTGCGCTGGATGGCCTCGCGTGGAATGCCATCGATGGGTCGGCAACCGATGGCTTTTGGGCGGTTGGTCGTTTAGAGGACGTGGCGGCCGTCTCGCGAGATCCGCGCCTGTTCAGCAGCGCCAGGGGGCACATTCAAATCTACAGCATTGACGACGATGCGCTGGAGGCCCGAGCCTCGATGATCGACATGGACCCGCCCGACCATACGCGTCTTCGGCGCCTCGTCGGTCCTTATTTCGCTCCGAAAGCCATCCAGAAATTCGTGCCAATTGTCCGTCGCCGCGCCGCCGCGTTGCTTGAGCCAATCGTCACTCGTGGCCGTGGCGATTGGGCGGCGGAGATCGCCAAACCCATTCCGATCGGAGTGATCTGCGACATTCTGGGTGTGCCGCCGGAGGACCATGATTACATGGTCGAGCTGTCAGACGCGCTGGTCGGCGGTACCTCGGGTGAAGCCGTTGACCCCCGGGCATACGGCAACACGACTCCCTTGCGTTTGCTGCCGTTCAATCACCCGGCCGCGCACGCGCTGCGTGAATACGCCAGAGCCATCGGCGCCAAGCGCCGTGCAGCCCCTCAAGATGACCTGGTCTCCCAGCTCGTGACGACCACCGTCGATGGTGAGCAGCTCACCGACGACGAATTCACCAACTTCTTCAGGCTCCTCGTATTTGCGGGCAATGAGACCACGCGCACGGCGATGTCCCATCTGGCAATTCATCTCGCGAGTTTCCCGGATCAGTTTGAGCTGTTGCGCCATCACCGCGAGCTGGTTCCCAATGCAGTCGAAGAGGTCGTTCGATACTGCACTCCCATCTATCACTTCAGGCGTACTGCAGCGCGCGATACCGTTCTGTCCGGCACCACCATTCGAGAAGGCGAGAAGGTCGTCATCTGGTACGCGTCGGCGAACTTTGATGAGCGGCACTTTCCGGACCCATTGAAATTCGATGTGACGCGGCCGCTGCCGTTGCGCCATGTGAGCTACGGCGGCGGCGGTGTGCACATTTGCTTGGGCGCCGCGCTGGCGCGACTCGAGATCGCTCAGTTGATCAACGAAGTGCTGGATCGGAATCTGAAAATCGAACTGCTTGGCCGACCGCAGTTCGTGCGGTCAAATTTTGTCAACGGCGTTGCGGGCCTCTCCGTGCAGATTTCATGCTGATGGGGCGCCCGTATTACGAGCTGCCGCCTGGAATCCATACCGTCGCCCTTGGCTTCGGGGATTTGAACGGCATCCTGCGTGGCAAGCGAATTGCCGCCACCAACTGGAGGTCGGCCTGTGAGCAGGGCATCGCCATCATCGGTGCCATGTTCGCCATGGACATGACTTGCGGCATATGGGAGACGCCCTTCGCCGGCTTTGGCAATGGCTACCCCGATATCCATATGTTTCCACTGGACGCACCAAAGCCCTGCCCGTGGGAGCCGGGCGTCGCGATCTGCCTGGCATATACCGAGACGCTTGATCACCAGCCGGTGCCCGTGGACCCACGAAACGCGCTGATTCGTCAGGTCGCGCGGGCGCGTGCGCTGGGATTTGAGCCGCGGGTGGGCACCGAACTCGAATTCTATCTGCTCGATTGGCAGACCCGGCGTCCCAGGAATACGTCCATTCAAGTTTACAGCTTGAATCGATCGGCCGAAATGGAAGACGTGCTGGGTCCCATCCGCAATCACCTGGTGGCCATCGGTATTCCGGTCGAGCAGTCGAACCCGGAATACGCGCCTGGGCAGGTCGAAATCAACTTCCGCTACGACGACGCGTTGATCAGCGCAGATCGTGTCATCCTCTTCCGGAACGTCATCAAAGACATCGCGCGTCGACAGGGCTATTTGGCGACATTCATGGCGAAGCCTTTCATCGACCAATCCGGGTCGGGGTTTCATACCCATTATTCGCTCTGGAATGGCGATCGCAACGCCTTCTCAGCCGAAGGCAGGATCAACGAGACCGGCCTGGCCTTTTTGGCGGGCCTTCAGCAGCACATGAGCGAGACCTCTCTAGTCGGCTCAACCACGCCGAACGCCTATCGGCGCCGCCAACCCGGGATGTTCTGCCCGATCAATAACTCATGGGGTTACGACAACCGCACCGTGTCGTTGCGCGTGATCGAAGGCAGCGAGGGCGCGGTTCGAGTGGAAAAACGCGATGGCGCCGCCGATTGCAATCCCTACTATCTGTTGGCGTCCGAGTTGGCGGCGGGACTGGACGGAATCGAGCGGGGACTGCATCCGAAGGGTCAAGCGGCTCGTGGCGATGCAACGGCAGACGCCGCATTCGAGCGCCTGCCCCTGACGATCGACGAGGCCATTACACGGGCGCGCCAGTCGACTTTCGTGCACGAGGCGTTGGGCGAGGGCGCCGACATCTTGATCCAGCAAGCTGAACGTGAACGGGATTTCGTGGCGGCCCAGGTAACGGACGTCGAACGTGATCGCTATCTCGGCAATATGTGAGAATCAGTCCATGCCGAAACACGACAAGGAGCATCACGGGGGACTGAGTCAGGAGCAGCGCGATCTGCAGGCGCGCGCCCGTGCGCTGTCGGACGGTTTTGTGCGAGAACGTGCGGCGGAAGTGGATCGGACCGAGTCCTACCCCTGGGACACTGTCAAGCGTCTGGGGCAGGATGGCTTCCTGGGCCTCACCATCCCACGCGAGTACGGGGGGCTTGGGTTGTCTTATTTCGATGCGGTTCTCGTCATCGAGCAATTTGCCCGCAACTGCGGGGTGACCGCCCGTATCGTGGTCGAGTCGAACATGGGTGCCATCGGCGCCGTCATGGGCTACGGGACCGATGCCCAGAAAAGTAAGGTTGCACAGGAGGTTCTCGGCGGGGACAAACCGGCGATTTGCATCACCGAACCCGACGCCGGATCCGCCGCCACCGATATGACCAGCACCGCGACCCGGGTCGTCGGCGGCTATGTGCTCAATGGAACCAAGCATTGGATTACGGGGGGAGGGGTCAGCCGCACTCATCTTATTTTTGCGCGTGTCCAAGAAGGGGGGAGCTTTCATGGAATCGGGGGCTTTCTGGCCTGGCGGGGAGAGACGGAAGGCCTGGAAATTGGCGAGCGCCACTATGCCCTGGGGCTGCGCGGCATTCCGGAAACCGTGGTGCGCTTCAAGAACATGTTTGTTCCAGATGCATTCGTCTTGCCTTGCCCGCAGGGGTTCAAGCGGGGCTTTGCCTCGTTGATGGACGCGTACAACGGCCAACGCGTCGGCGCTGCCACGGTTGCCCTGGGCATTGCGCAAGGCGCCTTCGAACTTGCCGTCCAACATGCCAAGCGCCGGCGGCAATTCGGCCGGCCCGTCGCCGAATTTCAGGGGTTGCAATGGATGCTGGCTGATATGCAAATTGCTCTCTCAGCCGCACGAGCTCTGGTACACCAGGCGGCGCGCAGCTCTGCGCCTTACCCTGACCGCAATCTGGCCGCTCAGGCCAAAGTGCTGGCATCCGAGAGCGCCATCCGGGTCACCAATGATGCACTTCAACTGTTCGGGGCCCGCGGCTATGGGCGCGACTTGCCACTCGAACGAATGGCGCGCGACGTACGCATGTTTACGATCGGCGGCGGTACGGCGCAGATGCTGCGCAATCAGGTTGCCGGTGCGGTTCTGGGGTGGAAGTTGCCGCAGACGCGCGAAGGGCAGGCCCGCGGCGCCTCGTCAGAGGACTGATATGAGTCGCGTTGACGCCTTCGGGGCGCCAATTTCCAGCAAAGATGCTGCATCGATCGAGGCTTTCAACAAGGCTGCCGGACTGCTGCTTGCCTATGATCCAGATCCTGTCGCCGAGCTGAATGCCGCTCTTGAAAAGGACCCCGAATTTGTGATGGGTCGCTGTTTGCGTGCGGGTATCTATCTCATGGCATCGGATCAGCGCTATCAAGAGTCGATGGCGAAGGATCTTCTCCATCTTGAAACAGTGAAGGACCGGGCCAACGATCGCGAAAGCCAGCACATTCGGGCCATATCGCTCTGGAGCCAAGGTGATCGGGCCGGCGCCTCCGCCGCATACGCTGACATATTGCTTGCATATCCGCGTGATCTCTGTGCGCTGCAAATCGGGCATCAGGTCGACTTTCTGCTCGGCACGGCCGCGTTGATGCGCGATCGACCGGCTCGCGTGCTGCGGCACTGGAACGAAACCGATGCTTACTATCCGTATGTGCTGGGCATGCTGTCGTTCGGTCTGGAAGAAGCCAACCATTATGCCGAGGCGGAGCGCGCCGCGCGCCGCTGCCTGGATCTGAACCCTCGCGATACGTGGGGGACACATGCGCTCGCCCATTGCCTGGAAATGCAGGGGCGTACCTCGGAGGGCATCGTATTTCTCGAGCGCACCGAATCAAACTGGTATCGAAAAAACGAAATCGCCATTCATAACCGCTGGCATCTCGCGCTTTACTACCTGGAAATCGTCGAGTACGGTCATGCTCTGGACCTTCACGATCGCTACATGGCGGCCACCCCAAAGTCTGCGCTGATGGATCTGCATGACAGCGCCGCCTTGTTATGGCGCCTGACGTTGCACGGCGTGCCGCTCGCGGACCGGTGGCGCGGCGTTGCTGATCGATACGAAGAGGTGGTTGATCAGGCGTACTTCGCATTCACCGACCTGCATGCAATGATCGCCTTTGCAGCTACCGGACGTAAGTCGCAATCCCTCGCAGTGATCGACGCCTTGCGGAGCAGGGCGAGCGATCCGGGTTTGCGCGGCTTGGCAATCCGGGCGGCGGGTTTGCCGGCGGTTCAGGGAATGCACGCTTTTGGTTGCGGCGACTACGCAAGCGCGAAAACTCATTTGTCGGTTGCGCGTCCCTGGTCGCATCTGCTGGGTGGTTCCGTAGCGCAGCGCGATATCTTGAGTCTCACGCTGATCGAATCGGCAATTCGCACGCAAGACCGTGCATTACTCGAAGCCCTGATCGCCGAGAGAACGCAACTTAAGCCGGTGAGCCCTCTGGTGCATAATCTACGGAAGCGCTGTTATCAGTTGGCAAGGTAGGCTGCGCGGTCGCCAGCGGGTGCTGTGCCTCGCCAATACGACTTGGCGCTCCGGAAGAACGATCAGCGTAAAGCGCTGCGCCCCGAAGTTTTCGTTTGTTTCCAAGCTTTCACCACCACGCGACTCGATGACGGGCTGGATCGTTGCGAACCCAATTGACAGCAGCCTTCGGCGAATCTCCACTCCGCAGAGCGTGGCTGCACGTGGGGTTCGTATTTTCCTTCCTGGTCATTAACTTCTCGGATAAAGCGGTGATCGGCCTGTCGACCGGACCGATCATGAGCGAAATGGCGCTCACAAACGCTCAATTCGGCGCGCTTGGAAGCGCCTTCTTCTTGTTGTCTGCGATTTTTCAGGGGTCGCCGGTGGATTCCTTGCCAACAAGATCCGCACCAAATCATTGTTGTCGTCGGCTGTTTTATTGGAAAGATGGCAGGAACCTCCTCCCGGATTCGGCAATGTTCTGGCGGCGCGTCGAGCTCTGGTGAGTCCACAATAGGCTTCGTCATTACCGAGGCGAATAAGCTGGTGAGTACTTGTGATTTCTATCAGCGGCTGAATCAATGGATGATTCGTCTATGCAAGATCCGCGCTTACAGCCAAAAAATCGGTCGTGATGTACGGTATTTCCAGAATTGACGATGAGGAGTATCGCACGCATGCATGGCGGGTCAGTTTGCGACGGCGTCGCTTCATGCACGTGAGGAATTTTGCGGACGGGAAATACGGCGGTAGGCAAAAGGCGCTACGTTGCGCCCGAGCGTATCGTGACGAACTGATTCGCAAAATCCGGCCGCTTAGCCGCAAAGAGTATTCCGGCATCCAACGCCGCAACAACCGAACCGGCGTGGTCGGGGTATGCCGATATCCAAAGACGTACACGCTGAAGGACGGGACGATACGTCAAAGTTGGTATCGGGAGGCCATTTGGCCGACCTCCCCGGGAGAGAGCGAGGTCGTGAGATTTTCGGTCAACAAGTTCGGCGAGGCGGGCGCGTTCAAGAGAGCCTACGACGCGCGGATTCGCGGCTTCAAGAACATCCAAGGTGTGTTTTGGGCGTGCGAGGTGGGCGGAGCCGGCGTATCCCAATAATCTATCGGCGCGCGAGTCCCGTCACCAGAACAAGAGGGCACGAATCTCGATGCTACGTCGCGGCGGCGCATCGGACGGCGAACTTGGATCGTCGAAGGCCGTGTGCGCGGTCAGCCGCGCCCGGCCGTCGAGCGCGGAATCAAAAATTTTCAATAGCGTGGCTTCGGTCGTCGCCTGCCGCGGATACCAGTACCAGTGATGGCGCGAATTGAAGGCCACCGAATAGGTTTCTCCCACCCAGTCTCGATACACCAAGTCGCTGGGAAGAAGGTCGCTGAATTCGAGGGTGCGTGCGTGGCAGACGGCCAGCGGTGTTTTGAGGACTGGACCTTCGATAGGCCGCCAGAAATTGACAATGGCAAAGCGCCTTTGCAACCGCCGGGCCGCCTCATCGGGGGGGAAGATGCTTGGTGACTCGGTTGGGCGCGGACGCGAGTGTCTGATCGTCATGCACGCGGCGCACGGGCTCACGCAGAGCGGCTTGGCCGATTTCCAACGTACTGTCGCGCAGTGTGTGATCGAAAAGAACCACCTTTTCGGCGCCCGTTGCCGATTTCAAAGCCGCTTCGACTTCGGGATAGTCAATGGCCTGCACGGCTGCGGTGTTTTGGAAGTCTGCGAGCGCCCGCAGGGTGCTACGGTGAGTGACCAATTCGAATCCGCTGACATCCAATGAGACGCCGCTGACAGCACGTGCATCGTGAATCGTCACCAGGTGCGTGTCCACTTCGCCACTGTTTCTAGGCACCCCGGGGAGGGGGATCGAAAGTGTAGTTCACGGGCCGCACTCCGGTGTTGCGGGTGTAGTTCAGCAGGGCTTTGACCTGATTGGAGGCTTCGAGCGGTACGTCATTTACGACGGCGTTCATCAAAACCTCTCCTTGAAAGATCGTAGATCCAACTCGTGCGTCCAGGCACTGCGTGGCTGTTGGTGCAGGTACCAATAGGTTTCCGCGATCGCGTCGGGGTGGAGAAGTCCGTCCTCGCCCGCCGCCGCAACACGATCCGGTGCGCCGCTGCGCAGGCGCTCTCCGTCGATGCTGCCATCTATGATGACATGGGCGACGTGGATTCCTCGGGGGCCATATTCCCTCGCAGCGCTCTGTGCCAGCGAACGCAACGCGGATTTGGCTGACGCGAAGGCTACAAAAGGTCCGCCGCCCCTGACTGACGCCGTGGCGCCTGTCACCAAGAGACTGCCTCCCTCCGCCTCGAGCAGCAACGGCACCGTGGCGCGCACGATCAAAAATCCGGCGTAGGCGCTTCCGCGCCAGGTGGACTCAAATTGCTCCGGCGTAACATCCAACGCTGCACCACGCACCATATTGCCGGCGTTGAACACCGCGGCGCGAAGCGCGCCGATTTCCCGAACCGCCGTTGACAGGCGAGTTACCTCGGAGGGAATGCTGATGTCGGCGGGAAGTGCACGCGCTTGGCCGCCTGCCGCGACGATCCCCGCTTCGATCGAGCGCAATCCCGCTTCATTGCGGCCCGTGATGGCCACAGTCAGGCCGCCGTGGGCGAAGCGCCTCGCTAGCTCGGCGCCGAGCCCCGCCGAAGCGCCGACCCCAACGACCCAGGCGACGCCGAATTTTGCCGTTGCATAGTCGAAGAATAATCGTATCGATCCACGTCGAGAACGAATTTTTCTCTCTGAGGTCATTCTAATAATGAATCAGCTGACTTATAGGCTCGTCCAAAGGCGTTCGGTGACGTCGCGTGCTTGGGTCTGTATGCGTCGAGGGCCGCGCCAGTTCTGATTCGGCGCACCTTCCTAGTCGATCCGGGAATATCGCGATAGCGAGAACGTATTGGTCCTCGGACGGAGGATAAGTGACCATTTGAGCCCAGCAACGCGGTGGACCCAGCCGATGAGCAAATCTGTCAGGGCTCCGAAACGGAATCGCGATCGAGCCTGCAGCACAGCGCGATGGAAGAAAGCGCCTGTTTACACTATTTATGGGGCGAGCGGCAGCGGATCGGTGCCGAGGTGATCCGTCGGCGCGCCATCACGGAGCGCGAGCTGGCGCTATTTCACCAAGGGGCGCTGCCCATGAGCGAGATTTTGCCGCTGCTGAGCGAGGGTCTACTGCTCTCGTATCCCGATGAATCGAGCGATGCAGCGGATGGCCATCCGAGCCCCGGGGACTTGGTGGGCGAGGACATGCTTAGGAGGATTCGTCAGAAGCTTCACAGAATCGGCCGGTTTAATGGCCGACGGTGATCGCGTGAATTCCGCGGCGATCCACCTCTACGAGAAACATATGGCGTCATCAATGCAGAAGCCGCAGATCTCGACTCCACCGTTCGCCACAACGGACGAAGGTCTCGGCCGACTGCAGTAGCCGGGTCTGGCCGGCGGGCGGCGACGTCCAGAGACATCCGGAGGCAGCCACCCTTTTGAGGGGATCTTGATGGGGGCATTTCGACTTTAGTCTTTTGAGAAAATTATATTAATCATATAGTTAAGCGGTCAGTTCGGTGGCTACACGGCCCACCAATATTCTCAGAAATTCAACGAATTAAGTCCGCTGGATAGGCCGACAATCCTATCTCGCGGGAATCAAATGGTCGTAAGTTCGATTCCGGGGCAGGATCGGCCTGAAAAGCAGGGTTTACGCGTGATCAAGGCGAATGCTGTGGGTATCGGGAGTGACCAAAGAGTGACCGAACCACTGCCAACGGTGCCGCGTCGGCCTGGATCGACCAGTTGTTAGTATTGTTCGGTCCAGTTCGAGGCAGTCCTCTGGGACGGCACGCGCAGTCAACATCCAGAGCAAGCTACTTAGCACTGTGACGCACCTATAACCGACAAGCTTGTTCACGGCCCCTCAACGCAGCCGGCCTCGCCAGCCTCCTTGAACGTCCACACGATCGTGTGTTGCGTGGCTCCGTCGGCGGGTGGCCCCTTGCCCGCCTCGGCAAGCTTGCGCCGGTACACGTCGCACTCGGGGCCGGTTTTCAGCTTTGCTATTAGTCCGGCCACTTCGTGCGAAGCGTCCTTCTCAATTAGGTTGGATAGGAGCTTCGACGACACCGCGGTCGTCGCTTCGTAGATGTGCTCGCCCGGAGACTTGGAGCAGCCCGCAACCGCCGACAGAGATACGGCCAGAATAACGGCGTGGAGAAGCGGCGTCCGCATCGATTAACCTTGCGGCACATATAGCGATGCCGCTGCCTTTCTTGATCATGATATTGCCGGAGATCCCAAGCCCGCTAGCATAGGCAGTGTTACCTGATCCGCCTGAGCGTAGCCGGTGGATACTGATCCCGCCGATTGATCTCCGATACCCTGCAAGAGCACGCCATTGGCGCCGAGCTTGGCCGCCTCTTCCTTGAGCCGAGTAATGACGGCGTCAGTCTTGCCCTGTGCGGTGATCGAGAATGAGTGACGGCTCGAGGTATCGAGGAGCGCAATCTCGTCGTATCGGGTGGCAGGCGGGTGGAAGTAGATCTGCACTGCATCGGGCGAGATCGGTGGACGACCCTGCCCAATCATCACGTGCGACGAGAGACGCACGCGCAAAGACTGATCAGGGCGGTTCCGAAAAAGGCGAGAGGGATGACGCGCACGCTTTGGCTCCTTGCGATCTGCTATCCGTGGTCTCGGACTTTACTTGGCCATCGATCAGGAACTCGTGCACTGGTGCGCAATTTTGACGCGATCAGCCTAGAGGACCCTCCGGCGCAGTCCACGAGACTGTTCCGTCATTCGAACTCGGGTCCGGCATTACGTACAATTAAGTCAGCATGCACAAGGACGAGAGGTGGCTCTGCCTGGACTGCGGCAAGAACACATTCGATGGCCGTGACGACTGGTATTTCCTGCGTAATCGGCTATGGCGCCAGTTGGTTCCCAGGCACGAGCGGCACGGAATGATCTGCCGCACCTGCATTGAGCGCCGGTTGGGCCGACCGCTCAGATCAGACGATTTTCGAAAGGCTACTGATGATGAGTCGGACCCGGAAGATCAGCCGATGCGGAAGGAACACTAAGGGATCATTGATTCGCTAAGTCCACAAACGCTCCAGGCCATCGACTCCGCAATGGTCAATTTCGTGTCGTCGTGTCCGCGCAAGGTCATTGCGATCATGCGCTACATGGTCGAGGAATCCTCGTCAGAGATACCCTGGCTCCCAGATTGGTTCTTACTGGATCGCGTGGCAGAGCTGATTGACGCCCATGCACTCGTCGTCGTGACCGAGGGCGAAGATCTACGGTTCGACGTCGTTAAGGCATCGATTTCGCCAGCCGATGGCCGGGGCGACGCCAACGGCCGAGAATGATCGGAGGGGAGCTTCGCAGGCTTGAGACACAATCGGCGCGCACTTGATGGTATCAGTTGAGCTAAGCCCATGAGTTACGACGCTGCGAAATCAGAAATGATCGCACTCCTGAATCTTGGCAGTAAAATCGGCATCGCCGGGCTCGCGACGCCAGATTTCGATCTTTGGGAAAAACCCATCTGTGCATCGCGCTTGGTCATGAAGCTTGCGTGCGCGGCTACTCGGTGCTGTTCACCACCGCGATCGATATCATCCACACGCTGTCCGCCGCGGCCGCCACGGGCTCTCTGAAGCGCACGATGCAGCGATACCTCAAGCCGAAATTATTGGTCGTGGACGAGCTCGGATATCTCCCGATCGACAAGCGCGGTGCCGACTTGCTGTTCCAGATCATCTCCGAGCGTTACGAGCGCGGCGCCATCCTCATGAGCAATCGCGCGTTCAAGAACTGGCCGGAAATCTTCAATAACGACACGACGCTTACCTCCGCGCTGCTCGACCGGCTACTCCATCATGCCGACACGTGCGTCGTCGAAGGCAAAAGCTACAGGGCAAAAGACCACATCCCGGAAGCCTGATGCCCGCAATCTGAAAACCGTGCTGTCCTACGCCGCACCGCGGCTAAGATCACGGTTTTTAAACCGCCCGAAACCAACGGTGTTGCCGCCGCCGCTAACAGCGCGCAATGTTGTTGATGATTGCAGACTTTCCAGCGGGGGCGCGTTACCGATGCGATCACTGCGCTGGAAAAGGACTCCCAATAAACGGACAAGGGATGAACGGCCGAGTGTCGGGCTTCTTCCGCAAGCGCGCCTGCGAGTTCATAAGCGTTAGGTTGAACAACAACGACGGGAAGTGGGCGATTGCCCAATGCGGAAATCACGGCCTCTTTCCCGACTCGATCATCATTGTCGCCAAATGAGTAACCGACAATCGCCAGCCGATCCGCACCTCTGAGCATCCTCCTCACTTTCCTGTAGGCCAGACTTGACTTGAGCGTCTCCGGTTCAGGCTGAGGCAAGAAGAGGTTGGGAATGACTATTGGCGGCCCGTCAAATTCTTGAAAGCTGTCAATGCAGTGTTCCCAATCCAACGCCTCCAGCTCCGCCTGGATGAGACCCGTTCCGTGAACATTTACAATCAGGTGACTGGGAAGATGGCGGTCGGCAAGTCCGTCTGTGTTGTAATTAATGATAGCCATCCGATAGCGACTATGATTAAACACCTCGTACTGTGGTGGCGCCCATTGGTAGGGCCTTGGAGCCAGAAATGAAACGGCGATTGCTTGCACGGCGCCGGGCGTAAGGCGGTGGAGGAGTTCTTCTTCCAAGTCGTCTCTCTCGGTCCAGATCCGGTCAGCCATACGTGGCCGGGGAAGGACCGTCGCCCCGACAGCGTCGCGCGGAATGCGAACGGCGGGAAAAGCACCGGTCGCCAAGCCGCGTTTAGCCACCAAAGGCCGCAGCTCGTGAACAATGGGCACAATCGGCCATGAAGCGCCAGCCCCGAGCATCGCGCAGGAGCGTGACTTCGCGAGCGCGTCGAGCATGATTTGCATTCCCGGACTGATAGTGCGCATGGGTCGCTATTTTAGCGTGCGGCGGTGAGCCGGGTTGTCTACCGGGCAAAGGAAATGAATCCAGCGAGGGTGTGAGATAGAAGGGATGGCTGTTGTGGAGGTGGGGCGGAACGCAATCAGGCTTTTCGCCACTGATCCGGCTTCCCGCGATTCGTATGTCGCACGCGCTCGACATCTGGTGCTACACCAGGGCTGATTTCGCGGACTCGCTCGATGGCTTTCGCCTGCGTTTGCTCCACAGCGCTGGCTCTCTCAGAACCGGGTCTGCGAACGGCAAAATCGCCCTCAGGCCTTCGTTCCACGTACATATTTTTCCTGTTCATAGATGGAGTCCTCTGAGTAAGAACGCAATGTATGACGGTTGACAAAATATCAGTATTTGGTACTATTTGTCAACCTAAGATAGGCAGGATAAATATTATGATAGGTCATAGACTTAGGACGGCAAGGGCTGCCGCAGGACTCTCGCTGAGGGACCTAGAAAGTAAGATTGACAACCTCGTAACCGCACAAGCGTTAAGCAAGTACGAACAGGACGAAATGATGCCGGGGTCTCAGGTACTCATCGCCATCGCTAAAGCCTTAGGGGTATCTGAGGACTATTTGTTGTCCGAGCAGGAGATGTCGCTCGACGGAGTGGAATTTCGTAAGAAGGCAAAAATGAGCGCCAAGGAGCAGGCCCAAGTCGAGGCCCAAGTGCTGCATCTCTTTGAGCGTTATCTCGCCGTCGAGGAGTTGCTCGGCCTGGCAATCGAGTGGGATAAGCCGAGAGAGGCTCCTTATCCTGTACTTAATGATGTGAATGAAGCGGACCGGGCGGCTCGCAGTCTGCGTCAAGATTGGGGTCTTGGACTCGATCCTCTGCCCAATCTGGTCGAGTTGCTGGAAGAGCGCGGCATCAAGATTTTGTCCATCATGGCAGATAAAGTCGATGGACTAACGGCAAGGGTTTTGCGGCCGAACCGGACGTCCTTGCCTGTCATTGTCATCAACAGTGAAGATTGGGCAGAGCGCAAGCGCTTCAACTTGGCCCATGAACTTGGGCATCTTGTCATGGATATAGCACCGGGTCTGGATTGCGAGAAAGCGGCGCATCGCTTTGCCGCGGCATTTCTGATGCCCGCCGAAAGCTTGTGGAACGAAGTGGGTAAGCACCGAACGTCGGTGAGCATGGCTGAATTACTGCAGCTCAAGAATCTATTTGGCACGAGCTTTCAGGCAATCACGTATCGCTGCAAAGATTTAGGAATCATTGGCGAGCAGCTGTTCAAATCTCTATTTGAAATTTTCAAGGACCGCGGTTGGCGAGCGTCTCCTTTCAAAGAGCCCGGCGCAATCTCCCCGGAAAAAGAGCAGCCACAGAGGTTTGAAAGACTGTGCTATCGCGCAGTGGCGGAGGGTGCCTTATCTGAGGCCAAGACGGCCGAATTGCTGGGAATTAGTGTCCGGCGGCTAAATGAGCGGCTCGATCATCCCGAGGCTGCGGTTTCTTTCGCTTGAATAAGCATGACGATTCTGGTGTCCGATACTTCGGTCTTGATTGATCTTGAGCGTGGCGAGTTGATCGAGTGCGCCTTCAAATTGTCGGCCACCTTCGCCGTCCCCGACGTGCTGTACGAGCGCGAGTTGCGTGAATACGGCGGGGACGAACTCCTACGACTGGGGCTGAAGGTCGAATCGCTCGACGGTAATGGGGTCGTCATGGCAATGCGTCACCGACAAGCGCAGCGGCAGTTGACAGTGCCTGATAGCTTCGCGCTGGCGTTGGCGAAGATAAACGCGTGGACGCTGCTGACGGGCGACGGACCGCTTCGCGAATTGGCGAGAGCCGAGAACGTTGATTGCCACGGCGTCCTATGGCTACTCGATGAATTCGAGACCCAGGGTGCCGCGACACATCTGCAACTTCATGCAGGTCTTGAAAAGGTCTCTTCCCATCCGCGTTGCAGGTTGCCCAAGCAAGAAGTTGTCAGTCGACTCAGCCGTTACCTTAGCCATCTATAACTGAATACGAGCGATCTACGATCGGATCGTCAGAATGACTGACCTCTTTCGCGGGCGCCTATGAGATAATTGGAAGATGCTACTTTCGATCACTTCTACATTGTCGCCTGCGACCGATCTCGGTTATTTGTCGTTCAAGAACCCGGCTCGCGCTCACGGGTTCGACCTTTCGCTCGGCAAGGCCACGGTGTTCTATCCGGAGGCGACCGCGGAGCGCTGCACCGTTTGCGTACTGCAGGATGTGAAGGAGTCGCATCCGAAGGCGAGCATTCTCAAGAGCGGCAGAGTCGTCTTTAACATTAAGGGCAACGAATATCGATTGGTGACGCTGGTGAGGTACAGGGCGGCGTTTTGATGATTCGATTCTTCGGTTCTCACGAGGAATATGATCAGATTGATGCAGAGACCGTGTAATGAAAGCAACTTTAGTGATTGTTGAGAATGATCGAGATCACCAGCAGGCGAAAGCGCTGGTCGAAAAGCTGATGGATTCTACCGATCCATCGGATCAAGCGCGCCTCATCGCCCAGGCGAGACTGAGCGAAGCGTATGAGCAAAGCCGTTGGCCTCGTCGGACACCGACGCTCCCGCAGCTTTTGACCTATCTGATGGACCAGCACGGCCTCCCGCGGGCTCAGCTCGCCGAATTCCTGGGGACGCCCAGTCGGGTCAGCGAGATCATGACTGGCAAACGGGAGCTCAGCAGGTCCATGGTGCGTAAGGTTCGGGATCGGTTTCATGTGTCCGCGGACGTGCTGATCGGCCCTCCTAGATCGCGGAAGGGGCTTGCGGCCTGACACGCGCCTAGGTCCTGCAGGTCGGCGGTCGGAGTCGACGGTGAGGCGTCTGCTCTGTGATCGCGATTTATTCGAAACATAATCGCCCGGGAGCCAAGATCTGCTCGCTCGGGCAGGTCCGGGCGTGGGATCGAATCGCCGGCAGCGATCTTTGCCCAGTACCCCCGAGGCGGCGCAGGGATGTCCGACCGACGGCAAACCTTCGCAAGCCCAACGCCGGATATCCCAAATCGTTGCGCGAGCGTTGTAATCGGTTCCGACCAGATCAATTCATAGAGATCCCTCCGGGAAATTCGATGTACCCGCGGAAGCCGGCTCGGCTTCGGTTCCTTTAAGCCGTTAGCAGCAGGACCGTCACCAGTGATTCTGCGCGCGCCATCTCGAGTTAGCTGAACGACCGCTGACCATGTCGGTCAAGGGCCTTTTGCCGATCCTCGGTTTGGAAATAAGCATAACCTGCTGTGGTCTTCTGATCTTTGTGATTCAACACGGCGCCGACCAGATGGAGCGAGGCGCCGTCGCGTACCAACCAGGAACCCACGGTTCTGCGCAAATCGTGGATGCGCAGATCATGAAAGCCGGTTCTCTTACGGATACGTCTCCACATGGCATCCAAGTACACGAGCGGCTGGCCGGGAATATCGCCGCAGATGATGTAGGGATTGTCAGCCGATTTGGGAATCATATTGAGCCTTGCAATAGCGGCTCGGCTCAAGGGTGTCAGGACGAGATCGCCGTTTTTGGTTTCTCCGATGTACAAGGTCCCGTTGTCCCAATCGACGTCAGACCACTTGGCGGCAAGGATTTCGCTTCGGCGGACACCCGTCAGAAGGAGTAGCCATAGGGCATGCCCGGCGAATTCGTTGGGATCCTCATCAATCGCGGCTGCCAGCAACGGCATCTCTGCCAAGGTCACGTATCGGCGGCGCTTCTTCTCAGGAAACGGCACGATCTCCGTGGCGGGATTTCTAATTTCCTCCGGGACCATGCCTAATTGACGGCCGACGTTATACATTTTGCGAACAATCGAGATAAATCGATTGGCAGAGTAAGGGTGCTTTTTGCCGGTATCCGTGTGAATGCTTGCGATGCCCTGCGATGCCCCGACCAATACCACGGGTCGAAGCGTCCAGCCGCGCGAGAAGAGCCAAGGTTGGCAAGTCCCGTTGCGTCCCGGAGCGATGGAGATTTATCTAAGGCGGTATTGAGGCCACGCCCTTTGTCGACGCAATCGACATGGTGGTAGGGTAATGTCGAAAAAAATGATATTTTTCGACATATGAGTTTTGACCCTTCCAAACCCTATAATGACTTGCCGAACCTGCCGCCCGCCGTCGAAATCGAGACCAAGACGGTTCTCAAGGCATGCGTAAGGGCGAGGGCGGCGCTCAAGTAGCGCTCGCCCTGCGCGATCGCGTATACGGCCGTCACGAGTACCAGTCTCTAATGCACCACCGCGGTTCTACATCCCGAACCTAATCGCGGAGGCAGTCGTTCGTCCTAGGACGTCCACCCACAGCCACCATTTCATGGGGTCCTTCGTGGGGGCATCTCAGGGCATCTCCAATTTTTCCCGTGAAAAAAATATTAAAAGCATATAGATAGGCGTGCAGTTCGGTGGCTACACGGCCCACCAATTCAGCATATAAAAAATGGCAATTAGCTGACTCTCTCAATCGAGGGAGTTTGCCTCGGCACCCGTGCGCGGGCTGGCAAGCTATCCAGCTGATCGCTCAGCGAGCCGGCGCACCAGATAGTCCACCGAGCCGTCGAGCGTCATCATCTTGCCGTAGTCGGACTCCGGAACGTCTACGCCGATCTTCTCGTGCAAATTCTCGAGGATGGTGAGGAAATCGAAGGAATCGATGTCGATTTGCCCGCGCACCGGCCGGTCGGGGCGTACCTGGGTGAAGTCGGCCTCGGGCGCGACGTCGAGGATGCTGTCGATCAGGGCTTTACGGACTTCATCGCGACTCATGCTCATGCGAGGCCCTCCGGTTGCTGCAACAGGCGATCGAGTTCGACGAGAAAGCGTGCGCCGCGCATGCCATCGCTGACGCGGTGATCCGCCGAAATCGTCGCGTGCACCACGCGCGCCGGCACGATCGCCCCGTCGATCACACAGGGCTTCATAGTTGATCGGCCGATACCGACGAGCGCCACCTGCGGTGGATAGATCACTCCGAAGACAATCTCGACGCCGAGATCGCCCAAGTTCGTCACCGTAATCGTGGGGTCCGACATCTCGGAGCTGCGAAGCTGTCCGCTCCGCGCCCGCCGCAACAGATCCTTCAGCCGTGCCATGAGATCGGACAGGCTCAGCTTGTCCACGTCGTGCAGGGCCGGCGCCACCAGTCCTCCGCCGCGCAACGATACCGCCACCCCGAGGTGCATGCCGGGGCCGGGCCGGAATGCCCCGCTTTCGTAGAACCCGTTCAGTTCGGGCGTCTCACGCAGCGCGAGCGCCACGGCTTTGAGTTCCATCGCGGCGAATAGCGCGCGCGCGCCGATCGGCACCGCCGCATTGCGTTTCTCGAGCCAGGTTAGCGCGCGCTCGACGTTGATCTCGGTTGCCAGGTAATAGTGCGGAATCTCCCGGTTCGAGCGCGACATCGCCGCGGCGATCGCAGCGCGCATTGCCGCCTGCCGATCCGGCGGTTTCTTCGCAGCCGCGGCGAGCTCGACGTCGGCGATGGAAATGGCGCCGAGGGTGCCGGACGGCTTCACCGCTGCGAGATCGATGCCCAATTCTTGGGCGCGTCTACGCGCTGCCGGCGAAACTTTCAGCCGCTTCGACGATGGGGGTGCGGCGCCCGATGCGGCGACCACCGCCGCGGCCGTCTGGATCGTCTCCCGGCCCGGCGTTTCCGGTCGAGGCTCGCCGCTCGGCGGGGGCGAAGGCGCGGCCGCGGCGATTGATTTCCAGTCCTCGCCCCCGGTCGCAACGAGGGCCATCACTTGGCCGACCGGAATTTTCTGTCCCGGTGAGGCGGTCAACTTCGCGAGCACCCCGCCTTCCCAGATCTCCACGTCGATGGCGCCCTTCTGCGTCTCCACCACGCAGATCACCTGACCGCGCTTGACGTCTTGTCCAGGCTCGACGTGCCATTCGACGAAGGTACCATCCTCCATGTCGGCGCCCAATGAGGGCATCTTGAATTCGTACACGTCACTTCACCAAATTGCGCGCGGCCGCGACGATGCCCGCCACCTGGGGGATTGCCGCGTCCTCAAGGTGCTTGGCATAGGGGACCGGAACCTCGGCTCCGCAGACGCGGGCGGGCGGCGCGTCCAACTCGTAGAATGCCTGCTCCAGGATGCGCGCCATGATTTCCGCCGACAGGCCGCCGCTCTTCCAGCCCTCGTCCACGATCACGGCACGGTGCGTCTTCGCCACCGACGCGACGATCGTCGCGTCGTCGAGCGGGCGCAAGGTGCGCAAGTCGATGACCTCGGCGCTTACACCGTCCTCGGCAAGTTCCGCCGCGGCCTGCATCGTCTTCAGCAGAGAACCGCCGTAAGTGATGAGGCTCACGTCGGTGCCTTCGCGCCGCACCGCTGCGTAATCGATGTCCACCGGCTGGGGGTCTGCGGCAATGTCCCCTTCGACGTTCAGGAGCAATGCATGCTCGAAGATGAGCACCGGATCGGGATCCTGCAGCGCCGTAAAGAGCATTCCGCGAGCGTCCTCGAGCGTGGCCGGCGCCACGATGCGCAGTCCCGGAATGTGCGCGTACCAGCCCTCGAGGCTGTGAGAATGCTGTGCAGCGAGCTGGCGCCCCGCGCCCGTCGTCATGCGGATCACGACCGGCACGTTCAACTGGCCGCCCGACATGTGCCTCAGGGTCGCCGCGTTGTTCATGATCTGGTCGAGCGCGAGCAGGCTGAAGTTCACCGTCATCACTTCGACGATGGGCCGCATGCCGTTCAACGCCGCACCGATGCCTGCGCCCACGAAGGCGGATTCGGAGAGCGGCGTATCGCGGATTCGTTCGTCGCCGAACTCTTCGAGCAGCCCCTTGCTTACGGCATAGCTGCCTCCATAGCGGCCGACATCCTCGCCCATCAGGAACACCCGCGGGTCGCGCAGCAGAGCCTCCCGCAAACCCTGGCGCAGCGCGTCGCGATAGTTGATGCGGACGGTGCCGCTCACGAGGCCCCCACCTTCACAACGCGCCGCTCGCGCGCATAGACGTCGCGAGTCAGGTTCAGGGCCGGCTCGAGGGTGCCGGCTTCGGCAAAGGCCAGCGCATCTTGGATCTCTGCCGCCGTATCGGCCTCGATTGCGGCGATTTCCGCGTCCGCGATCAACCCAGCCTCCTGAGCCCGGGTCTTGAAGGCCTCAATCGGGCAACGATGCTTCCATGCCTCGACCTCGGCCTTGCTGCGATAAAGATCCGGATCGAACATCGAGTGGGCGCGGAAGCGGTAGGTCTTCAGCTCGATAAAATAGGGGCCATTGCCCGCGCGAACATAAGCCACCGCCGCCCGCGCGGCCTCGCCAACGGCGAGCACGTCCATGCCGTCGACGCTCGCCGCGGTGATGCGATAGGAGCGCGCCTTTTCGCAAAGGTCCGTGTCAGCCTCGCTGCGCTCGATCGAGGTGCCCATCGCGTAGAGATTGTTCTCGCACAGGAATAGCACCGGCAGCTTCCACAGCGAGGCGAGGTTGGCCGATTCGTGAAACTCTCCCTCGGCGACCGCGCCTTCGCCGAAGAAGCAGGCCGTGATGTGCGTCGTACGGCGCATCCGGTCGGCGAGCCCGAACCCCACGGCCATCGGCAATGCGCCGGCGACGATCGCGTTGCCGCCGAAGAAGCGCAGCGACGCGTCGAACAGGTGCATGGACCCGCCGTGCCCGCGGCAACACCCCTCCTGCTTGCCGTACATCTCCGCCATGATCGAGCGCGCCGGCATGCCGCGGACGAGCGCATGGCCATGCTCGCGATAGGTGGCAAGGACCGCGTCCTCGCGGGATAACTCGGGCATCACCCCACACGCGACCGCCTCCTCGCCGATATACAGATGCAGGAAGCCGCGAATTTTGCCGGCGCTGTAGACCTCCGCACATTTTTCCTCGAAACGGCGGATGCGCGTCATTTGCCGCAGGTAGGCGAGCGCCTGCTCGCGGCCGACGTTCACGAGGACTCCAGCGTGGAGATGTCCCCCTCGGGCAGGCCGAGTTCCCGCGCCTTGAGGAGACGGCGCATGATCTTGCCGCTGCGGGTCTTGGGAAGGCCCGGCAGGAAATCGATCTCCTTCGGAGCGACCGCCGTGCCCAGGCGCTTACGGACGAATGCCAGCAGCTCGCGCCGCAGCGCCTCATCCGGTGCGTAGCCCGGCTTGAGCGCAACAAAGGCCTTCACCAATTCACCGGCCACGGGATCGGGCTTGCCTATCACGCCCGCTTCGGCCACCGCCGGATGCGCCATGAATGCGGATTCCACCTCGAAGGGCCCGATCAAATGTCCGGAAGACTTGATCACGTCGTCGGCACGGCCGACGAACCAGTAGTAGCCGTCGGCATCGCGCTTGGCGAGGTCACCACTCAAATACCACCCCCCCACGAAGCACTTGCGGTAGCGCTCCTCCTCGTTCAGGTAACCGCGGAACATGGATGGCCAGCCTGGCTTCAACGCGAGTTCTCCCTCGACCCCGGGCGCATCGATGGGACGAACGCCGCCATCCGCGAGATGCTCGACGACGGTCGCCTCGATCCCCGGCAACGGCCGCCCCATCGACCCCGGACGGATATCCATCGACGCGAAGTTCGCAACCATGATCCCGCCGGTTTCGGTCTGCCACCAATTGTCGTGAATGGGCAGCCCGAATGCTTCCATGCCCCACAACACAGCCTGGGGGTTCAGCGGCTCGCCCACGCTCGCGATAAAGCGCAGCTCGGGAAACGTACGCCGGTGCACCGTCTCGGTGCCGCCCTTCATCATCATGCGCACCGCCGTCGGTGCGGTGTACCAGACGTTCACCTTCTCCCGCGCAAGCGTGTCGTACCAGCGCTCCGCATCGAAGTCGGCCTCGTCGACGATTATCGTGGCGCCGATGGTGAGCGGCGCGATGATGCCGTAGGAGGTGCCGGTGACCCAGCCTGGGTCGGCCGTGCACCAAAAGACATCCTCCGCATGCAGGTCGAGCGCGAGCCGCGCGGTAGCGTGATGCGCGACCACGGCCCCGTGCACGTGGATCGCACCCTTGGGCTTGCCGGTCGTGCCGCTGGTGAAATGCAGCAGCGCGCGGTCCTCTGGATCGGTAGGGCCGATACGGTACGTTGCCGAGGCGCCGCCGAGCATCGCGACCAGATCGAGCGCGCCTTCCGGAATCGAATCGTCGGGTTCGTCCCTGATTACCAGCACGTGCTTCAGGGTCGGGAGTCGGCTGCGCAACGCGGCGATTTTCTTGCGATAGAGGCCGGTCGTAGTCACTAGAACGCGGCCCTCGCCGATGGCGACCCGCGTGGCGATGGGCTCGGGGCCGAAGGCGGAGAATAGCGGGGACACCACGCAGCGGCGCTTCAGCCCGCCGAAAACCGCGAAATACAACTCAGGTATTCGCTCCGCGAGCACGAACACTCGCTCGCCAGGTCCTACCGCAAGTTCTTCCAACATATTGGCAAAACGACTGGTCCATGCCGACAAGTCGGCATAAGTGAAATCGCGGACACCGCCGTTTCTGCCCAGCCATCGCAGCGCGAGATGCTGCGCGCGCGCGCCGCCGGCATGACGATCCACCGCCTCGTGTGCGATGTTGAGTCCCCCGCCAGGCAATCCGTCGAGCGCGCGGCGCGCATCCTCCCAAGAAAAGCGCGCGCGCGCCACCGCATACTCCATCATGTTGGGAGGCGTCTTGGCGTCAGCGACGTTCTTGCGGATTACCTCATTCATTCGCGTCGCCTTGGTTGCGAAACTTTCGTACACCCTACTCGTACCAAGCCGATAGATGGCTAGGGATTTACGTCCCAGTCTTAGGGGAAATTCCCTAGGGGTGCGAGTACATACAGGCATCGGCAAACTAGTGACGAAATTCGTTAAACCAATGTCGGATCGTCACGGACACCGGCAAGCTGTCAAGAATCAGCCGCACCGGTTTCTTGCGACGATGCATTAGCTGGCGCAGCCCAACGCCCGGACTCTAAGATCGTGCGCCGGCCCTTCGCACCTACTCCTCATACTCAACCGGCAGGACGCCGCGGGCCACGGCTTTGATCAGAGCCTGATGGTCGGCTTCGGTCTGGTCCGCGTATGCGCGAGCGAAGCGGCACAAGGACCTGTCCAGCTGCTCCGATGCGCCGACATATCCGGCGATCATGGAGGCTCCGCTCGTACGGGCATGTCCCTTGCCGAGCAGGCGGCCGACGATCCCGGCGTAATCGGTCAGTGCCGCCGCTTCGATCGCATCCAGCGGGATGGTGCCCTTCATGTTACGGAACTGCCGGACGTAGTACTGCAGGCCGTCGACGGTGGCCCAGCCCAGCAACGGGTCGCTGACCGTCTGCAGGGCCTGCTGGTACTCCACGACCCGCTGTCCTTGATGGGCATGCCAGGCTGAGTCGCCATGGACGAACCGGGCCAGCACCGACCGCCGGGCCTGTTTTAGTTGAAGGAATACCACATCGTCCGCGCTGCTGCCCTCGAGCAGTGCGATATAGGCGCGCAGACCGACGCTGCCGATCCCGACGACCTTATGCGCAATGTCAACCAGCGTGTAGCCCCCCAGCGCCCGGCGCCAATGTGGCGCCAGGGTGGTCAGGTATTCGTCCAGCCCGACGGCGATGCGTTCTGCCTCGGCCTTTGGGACTCTGGTGATCAGCGGCGGTTCGTCCACGATCTGCAGCCGCTCGCCGCGCCGTGTGGTGAAGCGCGGCAGCGCACGATCGCTGGTTCGGGATCGTGCGCGCCGCAGCGTGCGCGCGATCACTCCCCGCAACGATTTCTCCCGAGTCGTCTCGTGCAGCCGGTCAACGTCGAACCGCTGGTAGGACCGCGACAGCAGCGGCTCATTGGCCAGGAAACGCACTTCCTGGCGGTAGGCGGCGACGCAGGATGCCACCGAGTCATGACATTGCGCTTCGCTGGAGCCATTGTGTCGCCCCGCGACCCAGATGCTGGCTACCAGCCGCCGCAGATCCCACTCCCAGGCGCCGGGATGCGCCTCGTCGAAGTCGTTCAAGTCGATGACCAGGTCCCGTTCCGGGGAGGCGTAGAAACCGAAATTGCCGAGGTGGGCATCACCGCAGATGACGGGGCAGATGCCGGTCGCGGGCAGATGCGCGATGTCCTGGGCCATCACTCCGGCGGTGCCGCGCAGGAACCCGTAGGGGGAGGCCACCATGCGGCCGACCCGGATCGGGATCAACGCCTGCAGCCTGCCTTCATGCGATTGTATGATCTGCTTAACCGGATCCGGCCGGTTCGCGGGTGCCTTCCAGTCACCCAGTGAACTGCGGGGAACTTGCTGGCGCAGGCTGCGGCCGAGCTTGAATCGCTCAGCGCGCGGCATGGGACGGCGGCGCAAGGAACGATAACTGTCGCTATCTGCGCTGGCCAAGACCACGTGCGCCACGGGCGGCAGAATTTGCCTCGTGCCTTCTGCCCGGCCGGGCACGCTTGTCTGCGCCTTGCCTAACTTCGTTCGATTGACTTGGCGAGTCATTTTGCGAATCGGAATTGTCGCCCCGCTACATGCATCGCCAGGGCCGCCTATTTGCCCAGTAGCCTGTACTGGGCTGCCAACACGTGCTCCTGTCCGGGTGCCACATTCACGGTATCGTCCCCCGCGTTCGCGGTCTCTACACAAACCATCCGCAGATAGCCGTCGGGTTCAAAGTCACCCAATTTTTCCGCCTTCTCGATCCATGGATTCCAGACCACCGTCGAGCGACTGCCGGTCGCGGTGATCAGCAAGGAGCGGTCCATCGATGAGTCGCGAATCTCGCACGCCCCGCCGGTGTCCAAATAGAGTCGGTCCGTCTCCTGCGTAATCGTGATCGGACCTTGCTGCCGGCAGCGCGCGCTGCCACCGACCTTGTCGAGGTAGGCGCACCCGTCCAAGCCGTGGATCGCGATGCGTCGCACGTCGCCGACCTGAAAGTACGTGTGCAGGGCCTGCCCGAGCCGGAAACTTTCGCTGCCGATGTTGCGGGTCGCCAAAGATATCTCGAGCTCCCGGCCGATCGTGATCGTGTTGCGCACCGATGATGGGTATGGCCACTCCGCCCGCGTCGCGCCATTTTGCGCAAGCTCGAGCTCGAGCTTGAGCCGCACGCGACCGTCGGGCAGCACCATGGCTTCCTGCAGATCCCATTCGACCGTTCTGGCAAACCCGTGAGCCGGAAGCGCCGGATCCGTTGCATGGGGCCCGAACCAGGGCCAGCACACGGGGACACCTCCGCGTACCGATTTGCCCGCGACATATCGCGAGCGGCTGCTTAGCCAGATCAGCGGCCGCTCGCCTCGGGGCTGGTAGCCGATCACCTGCGCACCCTGCAGCATCACCGAGGCCGTGGCCAGTGCACTCTCGACACGGATCACCGCGAGGCTTCCGGGCAATTGATCGAATGAGAGCGCGCCGGGGATCCCGAAGCGGTGGGTCAGTTGCTCCAGATCATTCACGTGTACTGGTCCTTAAGTGTCGGCACCGATCCAATTTTAAGCCACGCTGCCGAATGATCTTTGAGCGAAGGTCGGCGCCTGCCAGTCTAGTGAAGCGGATAGGAATAATAAACCCCTGCTGCAAGGAGAATGCGCAAGGGAACGCATTAGAGACGGCGTCGGCCGGCGATCGGCGGCCGACGCACAGCTTTTTTGAGCCGGCCATCCCACCCGAGGACTGTGGACTAAGTATTGACCCTAATTCGTACGCCTCGCTGGCCGCGCTACTATCACCGAAGCTGGTTGGCAGCCACGCAACGTCTGGTGGAAGGATAGTGTGAAGCAGCTATCTATCATGGTCGGGCGGGTGCCGCTGCCGTGCCGTTTTTGGCCGGTCGCTTGGGTTATGCGGCGAATGCAGTGGCATGTGCCAAGGAGCAATCCTACCGAGTTCGGGAGCCGATCACATGCGACGAATCAGCGTAATCACGCTTCTGGTCGTTGCCGCGTTCGCGGTCGGCGGAGGGTTGTGGGCATTCTGGCCCGGCCGGAACAAGGTACCGGTGTTCCTCACGACACCGGTGAAGCGAGGAGACCTTGTTGCCACGATCAGCGCCACAGGCACGGTCGAGCCAGAAGCGGCAGTCGACATCGGCGCGCAGGTTGCAGGGGTCATCGTTGCTTTCGGGAAAGATAAGGACGGTAAACCCGTCAATTGGGGCTCCGTGGTGGACGCAGGCACGGTGCTTGCGAGAATCGACGATTCCCTTTACGCCGCTGCCGTCAAAACCGCAAAGGCGCAACTCGATCAGGGTAAGGCCAATGTGCTCGCGAGCCAGGCGAACGTGCTGCAGCAGAAGGCAAATCTTCTCTACGCCACCCAGAACTGGGAACGCGCCGAGAAGCTTGGCCCATCGGACGCGCTGGCGAAGAGTGCCTACGACCAGTACCAGGCAAATTACGAGGTAGCCAAGGCCAATCTCGCCGCCGCCGAGGCCGCGGTGGAGCAAACCAAGGCCGCAGTCGAGCAGGACCAGGCCAATCTTCTTACTGCGCAGATAAACCTCGATTACTGCACCATTAAATCGCCCGTGAAGGGTGTGGTGATCGATCGGCGGGTGAACATCGGCCAGACCGTCGTTTCGTCGCTGAGCGCTCCGAGTCTCTTCCTCATCGCGAACGACCTGAGCCGTATTCAGGTCTGGGTCTCCGTCAACGAAGCGGATGTCGGGAACATTTCCGCCGGCCAGCCGGTGACGTTCACGGTTGACGCTTTTCCGGGCAGAGTGTTTCACGGCCGGGTCGGCCAAGTGCGCCTTAACGCGACGATGACGCAAAACGTTGTCACCTATACGATAGAGGTCGACATCGACAATTCCGACGGCAGACTTCTCCCCTACCTCACCGCCAACGCATTGTTCGAAACCGGCCGGCGCAAAGGCGTGCTACTGCTGCCGAATGCGGCGCTGCGCTGGTCGCCGCGGTCCGATCAGATCGCGCCGGACCTGAGGCAATCACACGTCCAAGCCTCTCGCGGTGCGCACGGCTCGAACGAAGGCGGGGTCCACACGGTCGTGTGGATCGAGGATGGTAAATTCGTGCGTCCCATCCCTGTACGCCTGGGACTCACCGATGGCACATTCACCGAAGTCGAGGGCAAGGGCCTGAGAGAAGGACTGCGCGCCGTTATCGGTGAGGGTACGCCGGAGGTTCAATCGGCTGAAACAACCGAGCGCAATCCGTTCGCGCCTCAAATCTTTCGTGCGCAGCATTCCGGCCAGGAACAGGCCCAAGGAAACCCGGAGCAGAGAAACCCGGAGCAGAGAAATCCGGAGCAGGCCAATCCGTCTTCCGGCACTGGTCGGTAGGCCGCGGGGTGACCGAATGGCCGATTTAGTCAAGCTGCAGAATATCCAAAAGACCTATCACCTTGGCGAGGTTGATTTGCCGGTGCTCAAAGGCGTGTCGTTGGCCATTGCCCGAGGCGAGCTGGTCACGCTCATGGGCGCAAGCGGCTCCGGTAAAAGCACGCTCATGAACATCCTCGGGTGCCTCGATCACCCGACCTCGGGCGAGTACTGGCTCGACGGGCAGGAGGTCTCGCATTTCGGCGCCAAGGAGCGGGCCCGGTTGCGCAATCGGTTTATCGGCTTCGTCTTTCAGAGCTTCAACCTCCTGCCCCGCACGACCGCGCTGGAAAATGTGCTCATACCGTTGAGCTATACGAGGGAGAACCTCAGCGAGCGGCAGAAGAGGGAGCGGGCTGCGGAGATGCTGGCAAAAGTGGGTCTGGCCGACCGGAGCGGTCACCAGCCGTCCCAACTGTCGGGAGGCGAACAGCAACGAGTCGCCATCGCAAGATCGCTCATCAACCACCCCCAACTGCTCCTTGCCGATGAGCCGACGGGGAACCTCGATTCACATACCAGCGAGGACATTCTTGGCATGTTCGAGACGCTCAATGCCACTGATGGAATCACCATCATTCTCGTCACCCACGAACCGGCCGTGGCCCATCACACCCGGCGGACCATTCGGATCAAGGACGGCCTGATCGAAGGCTCGAAGGGCGTCGCATGAGATTGCTCGGCATTCTGAAAACCGCCGCAGGCGCGCTCAGACGAAGTACGATGCGGACCCTACTCACCACGCTCGGCATCGTCATCGGTGTCGCGGCGGTCATCACGATGATGGAAATCGGCAACGGCGCAACTCTCGCCATTCAGCGCACGCTCACCAGCCTAGGAGCCAACACCCTCGCGGTGATTCCCGGCGCGCAAAATGTGGGCGGCGTCAACTACGGTATCGGCAGCGTGACGACCTTGACTCCGAACGATGCGGATGCGATCAGCAAGAAGTGTCCCGCCGTCGCCAACGTGGCCCCCATCGTGCGTGCGCGCACCCAGATCGTCTATGGAAAACGAAATTGGGTGCCTACGTACATCTATGGTTCGACCCCATCGTTTCTCCTGGTGCGCGATTGGACCAATATGGACGAGGGCGCAGCATTCACAGAGCACGACGTCCTGAACGCGAGCAAGGTTTGTGTCATCGGCCGCACGATTGTACGGGAACTCTTCGCCGGTCAGTCGCCGATTGGCAAGGAAATTCGCGTCCGCAACGTATCCTTCAAAGTGATCGGCGTGTTGCGCCCAAAGGGCGCGAACATGATGGGCCAGGATCAGGATGACATCCTGCTGGCGCCTTGGACGACGATTAAATATCGCGTCGTTGCCACGTCCGTCTCGAGCAGCAATCAGAGCGCCACGAATACCACGAACGCGACCGAAGTCAATTCACTGACCCAGATGTACCCGAACATCACGACGAGCCTCTATCCGACCCAGTCCAGCAACGAGCTCGCCGACCTGCCGCAACCGATCCGGTTTGCCAACGTGGATCAGATCCTCGCCAATGCGCGCAGCGCGGCGCAGATCCCCGGCGCGATCGATCAGATTACCGACGCGCTCAGGCAGAATCACCACCTGCGTCCCACTGCCCCGAATGATTTCACTGTTCGCGACATGACCGAGATCACCAAGGCCATGAGCTCGACGACGGCACTGATCACGAAGCTTCTCCTGTACGTAGCCATGATCTCGCTCGTGGTCGGGGGTGTGGGCATCATGAACATCATGCTCGTCTCGGTCACGGAACGGACACGCGAGATCGGCTTGCGCATGGCGGTGGGCGCAGAGCCGAACGATATCCTCCGCCAGTTTCTCGCCGAGGCCATCGTGGTGTGCCTGCTCGGCGGCATCATCGGTATCGCTGTCGGACGCGGTACCTCCACTCTCGTCTCGAAGGTGCTGAACTGGCCGACCGTCGCTTCGGTGGGCGCCATCGTAGCCGCGGTGGTGGTCTCGGCAAGCGTCGGCGTCATCTTCGGCTTTTATCCGGCCTGGAAGGGGTCGCGGCTTGACCCCATCGACGCCCTTCGATATGAGTGAGGTACTCGTGAGGGCGAAGGTGCCCGCCGCCCTTCTGACGATACTCATCACCGGATGTGCGGTCGGTCCGGATTACCATCCTCCGAGAGCATCTGTGCCCGCCTCATGGGTGGGCGTGACGAACACGCATCAGCCGTCGGTCGTGACCGACCGGCCCGCCGACCTTACCCGATGGTGGCAGCGATTGGGTGATCCGACGCTGACGTCGCTGGTCGAGGAGGCGCTCAAGGCGAACTCCAGCCTCGCGCTCGCGCAAGCGAATCTCAGGCAGGCGCGCGCCCTCAGGGATATCGCCGCCGGCAGATTCTGGCCATCCGCTACCGCCACGGCTGCCTATCAGCGACAAGCCGGTCCTCTCTATATGACCGGTGAGGTTCCGCGCAATTTGTATGAGACCGGCTTGGACGCGGCGTGGGAACTGGATTTTTTCGGAGGCGTTCGTCGCAGTGTGGAATCGGCGAGTGCGGGTGTCCACGCGGCCATCGAAAACATCAGGGACGTTCAAGTGAGCATTGCCGCCGAGGTAGCCCTCGATTACATTCAGCTTCGCGGCAACCAGCAGCAGATCGTCACCGCGCGCAATAATCTGCAGGTCCAGCAGCACACCGCCGAGATCACCCGCAAACTCTATACGGTCGGGTTCGACAGCGGCCTCGACATGGCGAACGCGGAAAGCACCGTGGCGACCACCGAATCTCAAATTCCGGTCTTTGAAACGGGTGCGCGCCAATCCATCTATGCGCTGAGTGTGCTGCTCGCCCGGCCGCCGGGAGATTTGCTGGAACGCTTGTCACCGATCGGCAAGCTGCCGGCGATACCGCAGCAGATTCCCGCCGGGTTGCCGTCCGATCTGCTCCGGCGCCGGCCCGATATTCGCCAGGCCGAGGCGCAGCTGCACAGCGCCACCGCGCAGATCGGCGTAGCGGTCGCACAGCTGTTTCCTCAGTTTTCTCTTACTGGCGGGGTGACTTGGCAGAGCAGCGGGCTAAATAGTTGGTTGCAGAGTTCAAACCGCTCGGTTTTCATCGGCCCCGCGGCGTCGTGGCCCCTGTTCCAGGGCGGCGCCATCGTCGCCAACATCCGCGCGCAGGAAGCGCTGCGCGACCAGGCCTTCATCACCTATCAACAAACCGTATTGACCGCCTTGCAGGATGTGGAGAATGCCCTCATCGCCTTCACGGAGGAACAGCAGCGCTATAAATCGCTCAGCGAAGCGGTCGCCGATGACCACAAGGCCGTGGACCTGTCTCTGCGGCTGTTCCAGGAAGGGCAAACGGACTTCCTAAGCGTACTTACCGCCGAGCGTACGCTTTACACCGACGATAGCGCGTTTACCCAGAGCGGAGTAAATATTGCCACCGACTTGATCGCTCTTTACAAGGCGTTAGGTGGTGGTTGGGAGGAGGCGTCCCCCAATTGAGTCCAAAAAGGGGTTCCGAATGATCAAACCGATCGCCTGTGATCCCATCTATCGCCGACAGGTACACGGCCCACCAATTTCGTGAAAATAGCCGTACGAAATTATGGAGCCGCATTCGCCTGAGCGACCATGAACTGAATGCCCTTGAGGCGGAGGAGATCTGGGTGCAGACTGAATCCAGGCGGGTCAACGTGTCCACCGACGGGGAGGTCATTCACCGCCTTGGAGGCGCCGCTTCATTATCGCATTCGCCCCCGTGCGCTCGGCGTCGTCGGGCCGGCCCGGAAATGGCGAACGACCGCCGAGGTAATCGCGAGGTTGCTGTGATGCGTGGGCTATGGATATCGTGGGCCGTGGCCCTTTGCATGATATCGGCACGGGTGGCGTGTGCTGCTGCGACGCCTGCGGCCGCCGATCACCTCGCATCCACCGGCATGGTGGCGCAATTGGCGCTGGATGGTCCGATCGGCCCGGCGGCGGCGGAATATTTCGACGACGCCGCGAAGCGGGCCGTGGCCGACGGCGCGGTGGCGATCGTGCTGCGCCTGGATACCCCGGGCGGGCTGTCCGACTCAATGCGGCAGATCATCTCCGGCATGCTGGCCTGCAGGGTTCCGGTGCTGGTCTACGTCGCACCCGGCGGTGCGCGGGCGGCTTCTGCCGGCACGTACATCCTATACGCCGGGCAGATTGCCGCCATGGCGCCGGCGACGCATGTGGGTGCGGCCACGCCAGTGAGCCTGGGCGGCAGCATGCCGATGCCGAAAATCGGCGACCAGCCGCCGAGCGCAGCGAGTTCTCCAGCGCCGCCACCATCGGCCGACGATGGCGATGCCGAGTCGCACAAGATATTGAACGATTCGATTGCCTACCTCCGATCGCTGGCGCAATTGCGCGGGCGCAACGTCGAGTGGGCCGAACAGGCGGTGCGCGGCGCGGCCACGCTGACCGCCAGCGAGGCCGCGCAGCAGCACGTGATCGATTTCGTGGCGACCGACGTGTCCGACCTGCTGGCCAAGGCAGATGGCCGCATGGTGCAACTGGGCGATCGCACAGTGAGCTTGCAGCTCAAGGGAGCGTCCGTGCGCGACTACGCGCCGAACGCGCGCTCGCGTTTCCTGGCGATCATCACCAATCCGACGATCGCCTATCTGCTGTTGCTGGCCGGCATTGTCGGACTGTTCGTGGAGGCGACCCATCCCGGTGTGTTGTTGCCGGGCATCGCCGGTGGCATCTGTCTGTTGGTCGGCCTGTATGCGCTGCAGTTGCTGCCGGTGAACTACGCCGGGCTGGCGCTGATGGCGCTGGGCATCGGCCTGCTCGCAGCTGAGGCAGTCGCGCCGACGGTGGGTGCGTTCGGTATCGGCGGAGTGATCTCGTTCGTGGTGGGTTCGGTGATGCTGATGAATACCGACGTGCCGGGCTACGGCGTCAATCTGGGTATTATCGCCGCCATCGCGGTATCCGCTGCCGGGTTGCTGGCGTTGATCGTTTGGCTCGTGTTCCGCGCGCGGCATTCGCGCCAGTTCACCGGCGACGAGGCGCTGCTGAACGAGGTGGCGGAGTTACTGGAGCCGATGGCCGTCGGGGGGGAAGCCTGGGCGAGCGTGCATGGCGAACGCTGGCGGGTACGCTGCGAGAGCGCACTGCCGGTCGGCGCGCGTGCACGTGTCGTGCGTCGGGAGGGCCTGTTACTTTGGGTTGCGCCGGTGTGAATCTGGGAGATCGTCATGTTCGTATTTGTCGCTATGTTGGTGGTGCTCGGGGCAATGCTGCTGTTCGCCTCGGTCAAGGTCTTGCCGGAGTATCAGCGCGGCGTGGTGCTGACGGTAGGCCGCTACACCGGCACCAAGGGGCCGGGGCTGGTATTGCTGATTCCGGTGGTGCAGCGGATGGTCCGGGTGGATCTGCGGATCACCGTAATGGACGTGCCGCCGCAGGACGTGATCTCGCGCGACAACGTGTCGGTGCGGGTCAACGCGGTGGTGTATTTCCGCGTGGTGGAACCGGACAAATCGGTGCTGCAGGTCGTGAATTTCTTCCAGGCCACCAGCCAGCTGGCGCAGACACGGCTGCGCTCGGTGCTCGGCCAGCATGAGCTGGACGAGATTCTGTCGCAGCGCGAATCGATCAACCGCACGCTGCAGGCGATCCTCGACGAGGCGACGGATCCGTGGGGCATCAAGGTCGCCAACGTCGAGATCAAGGATGTCGACCTCAATGAAACCATGGTGCGCGCGATCGCGCGCCAGGCCGAGGCCGAGCGTGAACGCCGCGCCAAGGTGATCCATGCCGAAGGCGAGATGCAGGCCGCCGAGAAGCTGCGCGATGCAGCCGCGATGTTGTCGCAGCAGCCGCAAGCGCTGCAGTTGCGCTACCTGCAGACGCTGGCCGACATGTCCAGCAACGGCAAATCCTCGATCATCGTGTTTCCGCTGCCGTTGGATCTGATCAAGCCGCTGATGGAGGCAAGAAAGTAAAAAATATTATAAATCAGTAACCTAGCGACGCGACAACGAGCCCCCCGCGGGCTCGGCACAAGTTCTCGCCGCAATTAGTTGTTGATACCAACCCTGGCTCTCTCCCACAATGGCGCGGGGAGTTAATGTGACCGAACTGTTGCAAGACGCCAGCCGGCCAGACACCAATGCTGTCTGGCCGGAAGTGTGCGCCCATAAGTTGTTTGCACCGCCCAAATACAGTGGCGCGATCCGTCGTGCCCACGCCCTCGGTCGCATTTTGGATCCAGAGGCACCGCGTACCACCTTTTTGCAGGCCCCCGCCGGGCACGGAAAATCGACGCTGCTGCAACAGGCAAAGGGCGCATTTGAGTCATTGGGCTTCCGTACCGGGTGGCTGACATTTGATGACGCCGACAATGATATGCGGCGTTGTTCGCTGCACCTGCATGCCCTATTGAGTTCAGCGCTCGGCGTCGATCCCGAGATGGCGCCCGTTGAAATCAAGCCGGGCAACAAGGGCCGGCAACGACGCTCCGATTGGTTCATCAACCACATCGTTGCCAGCGACCGGCCGGTAGCGCTGTTTTTCGATGAATTTCAGTCGCTGACCAGCCGGCCAATTCTGGAGTTCTTCCGCGAATTGCTGGAGCGATTACCCGACAACGTGCGGATCTTCATCGGTTCGCGCAGCACGCCGGATGTGGGACTGGTGCGCTTGGTGGTCAACAACCAAGCCTTGCTGCTGCGCGCGGATGACTTGCGGTTTTCGCCGCTGGAAGTTGCGCAGTTCTTCTCCACTGCCTGCGATCTCGCGATCAGCCCTGACGAGGTGGAGGCGATTTATCGGCAGACGGAGGGGTGGCCGGCGGCGCTGCAGTTGTTTCGCCTGACGCTGGGCAGTCCGACGGTGCGCCAGTCGCTGACCGACCTCGGGAGTTTTCGACCGCGCGAGCTTGCGGAGTATCTCGCTGACAACGTCCTGAGTTTGCAGCCCGCGGCCATTCAAGAGTTCCTGCTGCGGACATCTCTGTTGCGACGCTTGACCGCGCCGCTGTGCGATGCCATCACGGAGCGCAAGGACTCCCAGGATGTGCTGCTGTTTCTGGAGCGTTCCGGGTTGTTCGTCCGAATGCTGGACTCCGGAGGGCATTGGTTCACCTATCACACGCTCTTTTCCTCGTGTCTCGCGGAACGATTTGGTGAAATATCTCGCGACGCCGTCGAGCATGTGCACCGCGGGGCGGCAGCCTGGTTCCGAGCGCACGAACTCTACGAAGAGTGCCTTCACCATGCGGTCGAGGCGGGAGACTTCGGTTTTGCCGCGGACGTACTGGATGTCTGGGCATCCAAATTGGTGCCAAACGGACATCTCATTACGGTGGAGCGATGGTTCGATCGATTGCCGCTGCAAGAAATCCAAAGCCGACCGGACCTCGTCAAAAAAATTGCGTGGTCACTGATTTTTTTGCGGCGCCATCAAAAGGTCGGCCCGGTGCTTGCCACTCTGGACGCAGTGAAAGCGGATGCTCACGCGCGGGTTCCCGGGGATCTCAATGTCGTGCGCTCAATGGCGGCGATGATGTATGACGACGTGGTCTCGGCGTTTCAATTCATCGACCAAGTGCAGGTGCGCGGTCAAAGACCGGAGGGCTTTTGGGCCTTCGAACTCGGCGCCGCAGCCAACATGACGGCGTATCGTGCCTTGGTCATCGGCGATTTGGATGAGGCGCGCGCGTGCCTCGCGTTGGCCCACTCGTACAACGATACCGTCGATGCCAGCTTCAGCGGCGGGTACACAGTGGGCCTGTCGGGCATACATCTGATGATTCAGGGTCTACTGCCCCAGGCATTGGAACGCTTTCGAGCCGCCACATCCGAGCACACGCCGGGCCTCGACAAGTCGTTTTCGTCGGCAGCGCTCACGTCGTGCCACATCTATGCGCTCTATCAGGCGAATCAGTTCGACGCCGCCGAGGCACTGTTCGCGCAATTTCAGGATTCCATCGCCGACTCCGCATTGCTCGATTTCCTGGCCGTGGCGTACCTGTCGATGGTGCGTATCCATGAATCCAAGGCACGGGCAGCGCGGGCTCTCGAGCTATTGGACGAAGCAGAGGCCATCGGTCATGCAAATCGTTGGCCGCGGCTGATTCGACTCGTGACCTGGGAACGAGTGCGCGGCGCCCTGCTTCGCGGTGAGCTGGCGCGCGCGCAGTCCCTCGCTGCGAAGCTCGGCGAGAGTGCCGACGATCTGCCCGGCGGCTGGCTGCCGTTTTCCGCTGATGTCGCGGGCGATGCGCTCGGCAACATCCGGCTCGCCATTCACACGGGCGATACCCACGGTGCGCACGCAAGATTGACCAGGGAGTTGTCGCTCGCCGTGACTCACGGTCGCGTCCATCGTCAAATCAAATTGCATATCTTGAATGCACTGCTGCAAACGCGCTCCGGCGACAGCAACCTCGGCTGCAGGAGTTTGCGCAAGGCTTTGCGATTGGCGCAGTCGGGCGGGTTTGTGCGCGTCTTTGTGGAAGAAGGGGAGGAAGTGCTGACCATGCTGCGCGCGGAACAGCACGCGTTGGATGGCGCCAGCGGCGCCCCCATTGACATCTCCCTGCCGTTCGTCAATTGCATCCTGCAAGCGGCCGGCATCCACGCCGCCGAGGGAGCGGCCCGCGATCGGACCGACGTGCCGGAACCGCTCACCGACCGCGAGATCCAGATTTTAGTCCAGCTCACGAACGGCGTGTCCAATCGGCAGATGGCCGGCAAGATCTTCGTCTCGGAAAACACGGTCAAATACCACCTCAAGAACATTTACACCAAGCTCAAGGTGTCGGGCCGCGTACAAGCCATTAACGCAGCCCGTGATCTAGGGCTGATCCGCTAAGCGCAGCGCGCTACAGAAACAGGTCCGGTTGCGGCGCCTCTCCCGGCGCCGGCGCACATCAACTCAAGATCCCTGACGGCCGTCTCGAGCGTACCGCCGAGCCGAAATGCATTCGCGTTTCGCGATGTTGGCGGCGTCGCGCGCGCCGCAGTTGGCGATTGCAAGACCAATGCCGCGGCTCGCGAGGATAGGGAAAAGACTACCCGATCGAGTAGTACGGCGCGGAGGGCAGACCGCTTCTAATCGCATCAGGGTACACAGGGACCCCATTACATAAGTCTCGCGCGGTCATGGCCAGAGCTTGGGGAGAAGAGGACTTGCGGCGGATTCAGAACGCATCAGGGGTTGCCACCACCAAGCGTGGCTTCACGGGCATCGTGCGGTAAAGACCGATGTACTCACTACGCTATCGCATCGCAGCTGTGATCATGGGGCATCGCCTTGCGTCGGCGCTGATCTTTGCCGCATTCACCGCATTCTTTGCCTTGGGGCTGCGCCACGTGCAGCTGCGCACGATATTTTCCGATCTGCTGCCGAAAAATCATCCCTTCGTCAAGGCTTACAAAGATCATCCGAACTTCGGCAATCCATTGACCATCTCGGTGATGGTGCTCCGCAAGAACGGCGACATCTACAATCCCGAAACGCTCGCCAAGGTCTGGCAGCTGACGCGCGACATCGATCTGACCCCGGGAGTGGATCACGATCAGATTCTCTCGATCGCCACCGAAAAAGCTCGGTATGCGGAAGCCACGCCTTTCGGTATCGATATGCGGCCGCTGATGGAGGATCACGTACCCGCCACGGCCGAGGAGATCGCACAGTTCAAAGAGCGCGTCGAAAAATCTCCTAGCGCGCGTACTTTTCTGGTCTCAACCGACAATCAGGCGACCCTGATCAACGCGACGTTCATCGAGACGCGTCTCGATTACGGCACGGCATTCGAGTACGTGCAGACGCTGCTCAACAAGGCCCGCGACAAGGATCACGATATTTATGTCGCGGGGCAGCCGGCGCTGACCGGGTGGGTATACCGCTACGAAGGGCAGATGCTGTCGATTTTCGCGGTGACCCTGGGTGCCTTGGTGCTTTGTCTCGTGATCTACATGCGCAACGTGGCGGGTGTGCTGACGCCGATTCTGTGCAGCATCGTGTCGGCCACCTGGGGCTTCGGCTTCGTTGGCTGGCTCAGATCACCGATCGAACCCTTGATCATGGTCGTGCCGCTGCTGTTGGTGGCGCGCTCATTCAGCCACTGCGTGCAATTCGCCGAGCGGTTCTACGAGGTGTATTCGCATGTCGGCGATCGCGTCAAGGCGGCGGAGATCACCATGAGCGTGATGATGGTGCCGGGCACGCTCGGCATCATCTGCGATGCGGTGAGTATTTTCCTGATCGCGATCGCTCCTATTCCCGCGATGGAGCGATTCGCGCTGTTCTGTGGATTTTGGTCAATGATGCTCATTCCGACCAACGTGTTGCTGGCACCGCTGATGCTCAGCGTGCTGCCGCCGCCGCGTAACCTGCAGCGCATCATCGATACCGGGCGCAAGAGCGGCGTACATCACCTCATCAGGCAGTTGCTGCGAAAGATCGCTTCGGTCACGTACGGCAAGCCGGCGCGAATCACCACGGCGATCGTCGCCGTGGTCGCGGTGGTCGCGCTGGTGCTCACTGCCCACATCAAGATTGGCAATCCGGTCGAAGGCAGCAATCTGCTGTGGGACGACTCGGCGTTCAATCAGGCCGTACGCCAGATCAACGCGCATTTTCCCGGCGTCAACACGCTGGAAATCATTTTCGAAGCCAAAGATCAGCACAATCCCAGCCGCGTCATGCACCAAGCCGAGCCGGTGCTGACCATGCTGCAGGTACAGGACTTCATCGAGCGCGGCCCTAAACCGCCGCGCGCCACCCTGTCGTTCGGCGATTATTTGATGGAGGGGAGCCGGCTGTTTTCCGGCGGCGATCCGCGTTGGCTGCCGCTCGACCCCGACACGCGCTCGGTCAATGCCGCGGCACAGGCCGTCTTGATGGGCAGCAGCCCGAAGGCGTATTCGCAGTTGATCGACTTCGATCAGCAGAACGGCACGGTGTCGCTGTGGTTCAAGGATAACAAACAAGGCACGGTCGATGCCGCGCTGGCCGAGGCAGCCCGGGCCGTCGCCGCCGTGGGCGCCGATCACGACGCATTTCGTATTCGTTTGGGCACCGGGACGATCGCCTTGCAGCAGGCGATGAATGATGTCGTTCACGACTATCAATGGGCCATCCTCGGCCTGCTCAATATCGTCATTCTGTTGGTGTGCACCTATGCGTACAAATCGATCGTCGCGGGATTCATCCTGTTGGTCCCCGTCAATCTGTCGAATCTGGTGCTTGGCGCAAGCATGTCCTTGATGGGCATCGGTCTCGACATCAACACGCTGTTGGTTGCCGCCATCGGCGTTGGCGTGGGCATCGATTACGGCATCTATCTGCTCAGTCGCATTTGCGAGGAGTTTCAGAGCCATGAAGGCGATTATGGTCTGACCATCGTCGCGGCCACCACGACTACCGGCAAAGCGATCATGTTCACCGCCTTGATCATGTTGGTAGGTATTTTGCCCTGGTATTTCCTGTCGGCGCTGAAGTTCTTGGCGGACATGGGCTTGCTGCTGGTGCTCACCATGGTGATCAACATGATCGTCGCCTTGGTGGTGGTGCCGCTGCTGGTGTGGCTGGTCAAACCCGGCTTCTTGAGCAGGAAGGATCTATTGATCGGCGAAGGTATCGATCCTTCGCTGTACGTGGCGTCCGACGCCGAACTCGCCGCCGTGAACTGACGGTAGACCGGTCGGTCACGAATGGTCTCAACGATGGAGGGCTAAAGGCAATGCACATCAAGAAATTCGACTTTAACTACGGGCGGCGAGCGCTGCTTGAGAAAGTGGTCGCGGGTGTCAGCACGGCCGGCGTGCTGATGCCGTTGTGGCCGCTGATCGCGAAGGGCGCCGATACGAGCAAGGCGTATCCCGAGGAACTCACCTCGATCGAGGCCTACACCAAGGGCAAGATCAAGCCCGGGGACACGGTCACCGTCGACAACGTCGAGGTAGTCAAGGATCTGCTCGACCCGGTGGCGTACATGCAGGTCAAGACCATGGGCCGGCGCATCCACATCATCGAATCGACGCGCGACGTGTCGACATTGTACCCGGCCGAATACTTGGAGGCGACCCTGCGCAACAAGGGACGGGCGCGGATGGACAAGGACGGCAACGTCTGGACCGACGACGGCGCACCGTGGATCGGCGGCAATCCCTTCCCTGAGCCCAAGACCGGTCTCGAGGCGCAGGCGAACCTCACCTTGAGCTTTGGCCGCCATGATTATTCCATTTATGCCGTGCGCGACTGGGACATCGGACCCGACGGTTCGTTGGCCTACCAGTACGACTTCGCCTGGGTCGAACTCAACACGGTCGGTCGACTGGGCAAGGATGCGATCTGGAACGGCAAAAAGGATCTATTGCGGTATCAGTCGGTATTCTTCACCGCGCCGACCGACACCGCGGGTACGGCGTTCCTCAACACCTGGTACTACGATCAACGCAAATTTCCCGATCTCGTGGGCTATCTGCCTGCGTTCAGACGCGTACGGCAATTCCCGACCAATCAGCGCTTCGAGCCGTTGGTGCCGGGCGTGACACTGTTCCTCTCCGACGCGTGGGCAGCAGGCGATCCGATGCTGACCTGGGGCAACTACAAAGTGCTCGAGCGCAAGCCGTTTCTCGGCGCCATTTCACACAACTGGATGGGGGCGCGCAATGCCAATCGCGAGCGCCCGGTGCACGGGGGTCCCAAGGGACAGACCTTCTTCGATACCTGGATGGAACTGATACCCGAAGTAATGGTGGTCGAAGCGGAGCCGGTCGGCTACCCGCGTGCTCCGGTAGGCAAGAAGCGCGTGTGGATCGACGTCCGCAACAGCATGTACGTGGCCTACGTGACGTATGACCGCCGCGGCGAGATGTGGAAGTCCTTCGAGCCCGGCTACTCGCAGTATGTGGACGGCGACAAAGTGCAGATGGACGGCGCGCACCCTGCGTGGTCATGGACTCATGTGCTGAGCCACGACGTACAGGCGAATCGGATGAGCCGTTTCGTGCAAGCAAAGCAGATCGCCGGCGGTTACCAGAGCAGTTACGACATGGGAGGTCTCGACGTCTACAACAAGTATCTCACGACTCAAGCGATTCAGCGGCTGGGCTCGGCTTGAAACTTGTTGCATCTCTGCTGGCCATCGCGGCCGTTGTCGGTGCCCCGGTGTGCGGAAGCACCGAGCGCGGCACGGACTCGGTCGCGCTGCTGCGCGACGGCACGGCGCACCAGGCGCTTTTCTCGATAGCCTTCGCCGGCAACGCGGGCATCGCAGTGGGCGCGGCCGGCGCCATCGTCGAGACAGAGGACGGCGGCAGACACTGGGCACCGCCGGCAACGCCGGTGACGAAGTTGGCACTGCTCGGCGTCGACATGCACGGCTCTGAGCGCCTCGCCGTCGGCCAGCAAGGGTTGGTATTGATAAAGCAAGGCCAAAAGCCCTGGATGGTGACGGCAAGCGGCACCGACAACCGCCTACTAGGCGTCAGCTTCAATTCGCAGGGCCTCGCGATCGCCGTCGGCGCATTCGGCACGATCATCAAATCGACGGATGGCGGCCGCACCTGGCAGCTGCTGCGGGTGAATTGGGACGAATTCGTCGAGCCCGGAACCGAGCCGCATCTTTACGCGGCCCACGTTGATGATTCCGGCGTCATCACGCTGGCCGGTGAGTTTGGCTTGATTCTGCGTTCCATCGATGGCGGCGATCACTGGCAACTGGTGCACAAAGGCGACGCCTCGCTGCTTGCGCTTGAATTGCGCGACGACGGAATCGGCTATGCGGTGGGACAGAACGGCAGCATCGTGCGCACCGCCGACCACGGACTCACGTGGACGACGCTCAACGCCGGCACCAAAGCGATTCTGCTGGGCGTGAGTTCAGGACCGGCGGGCCGGGTCTACGTCACCGCGATGCGCGACATGCTGGCAAGCGATGACGATGGTGCAACGTGGCGGCACGTCGCGGGAGAAGACTTGGCCGTCGCCTGGTATGCGGCGATCGCTCGGTCATCGGTAGACGGCGGCGCGATCGCGGTGGGACATGCGGGCCGAGTTTTGGGATTCGGCATGTAAGCAGACGGCACTCAATGGGGAGAATTGATGATGAGCGGAAAAACATCGACTCTGATTGGCGCCTGTGCGGCACTCGTTTCCATGGTTGCGCTGGCCGACGATAATTCCGGCTTCAGCTATACCATCGGCGGCTACATCCGGCCCGAATTTGCGGTTGCGACGAATAGCGAGATCGATCCGGCCAATCAGCGCGGCAATATCTACAACGGCGTGCCCGTGCAGCGCTTGGGCTTTCTCGGCGGCAATTTCGTGCCCGATGTCACGGTGCGCGACGGCGAGCCCGGCAGTGCGGGACTGAACTATGGCATCATGCGGGCGCAGATCGATTCCGAGTTCAAATTTTCACAGTCCTGGAGCGCGACGGCCAAGTTGCGCGCCATTTACGATCCGGGCTGGTATAGCAACTTCAATCCCTCGGCCGTCGATAGCCCGCCTCAAGGCGGGGTCTACGGATCGCCCAATTACTTCACGTATTCGGTGGTTGGATTATCGCACCCCAATCCCGTGGAGTGGGCCGGCACCAATTACATGGTGGATTTTCCGGCGCTCTTCGCCGAGTTCAACCAGGGTCCGCTGGATATACGAATCGGCAACCAGCAAATTGCCTGGGGCCAGGCGATCTTCTTCCGCGTGCTCGATGTCCCGGACGGTTTGGATCTGCGGCGTCACTCCGCGTTCGATTACGCGCCGGAAGAGTTCTCCGATAAGCGGGTCCCGGCGCTCGCCGCGCGCATGTCGTATCAGTTCGCGAATAACTGGCTGGTCGACGGCTATGCGCAGAAGTTTCAACCCTCGATCAACGGCAATCCGAACACGCCCTACAATGCGATTTACTCGCAGTTCACCGTGTACGATCGCTACGCCGACTACGACAATAAGATGAGCCTCGGCATCCGGATGAAGGGGCAAGTCGGAGACGTCGGGCTGCAATTCATGGCCGCACGCCGCTATAACCCGGACGGTGCATATCGCTGGACCGCGTCGGGCGTGGATCGCGATATACCCGGCCTGCCGGGTTCGGGCGCCATACTGGCACAGACACCCTTTGCGGTCGATCCCACGGGTGTCTGGTCGTCAACCGAATGGTTCACCGGCGCGGCGAATTCGCGCCTCAATGGTCTGACCGCGCTCAATGCGGCGGTCAACAATTTTCCGGCCGGCGCGTTGCTCGGTGCCGCAGCGGTACCGAACCAGGCGGCCGCGCGCGTCGAACTGGATACGTTCTTCCAACTCGCCGGCGGCTTGCTCAACGGCTTGAACAACGGCGGATTGCGCGGCTATATCGAGCGGCGCTACTTCGAAGAGGACAATTTCGGCGCCGGCACCAGCTACGTATTCGGCGGCAGCCCGGGATCCCTGACTGACCAGCTCATCATGAATGTGGAGTTGCTCTACACGCCGAATCGAATTTACACCGATCCCTCCCTCGGTGAGGATTTCTTGCGCAAGAGTGAGTTGATCTCGGCCGTGGTGCTCGAGAAGAACCAGCGATTCACCGACGCCTTGCCGGCGACCTACCTGGTCTTTCAGTGGATGCACCGCACCCAAAGCGATTTGTTCGGCCGTTACCTGGGCGGCTACGGCGGCACGTCGACGACGTTGCCCACGGGTGTGAGCGGTTATGACGCATTTGCCTTCGCCGTGCAACAACCGTTCGCCGGACTCGTCTGGCGCGCGGACTTGAGCGTCTTGGTCGATCGTCGTGGCGGCATGCTGTTGCAACCCGCAATCCGTTGGAAGCCGAACAAGAGCTTTCAGGCGGAATTGTTCTACAACTACGTGAACGGCAATCTCGGCGGCAATCCAAACGACAACGCGTTATCCACGTTTAACTATGTCAAGGAGGCCACCGTGCGGCTTGCGTATCAATTCTGATGCGCGGGGCGTGCGGCCGACAACATGCGCGTGATGCGTTACGATCGCGGCTACAGCCGGCGGCACTTCCTCGCGCAGCTGCGAAACGGGGTGCTGGCCGCGGGTGTGCTGGCGCCATTGTTTGACACGATCGCCGCCAGCGGTGAGATCACCAAGGCATACCCCGAGGAATTGCTGTCAATCGAGGCGTACACCGCCGGTCGCATCAAAGCCGGCGACGAGATCACCGCCGACAATGTGGAGCATGTGCGCGACCTCTTGGAACCGATCAAGTACGCGCAGGTCGCTGACATGGGCCGCCGCCTGCACGTCGCTCGGACCACCACGGACATCATGCGCCTCAGTCCCTGGGAATATCTGGAAGCGACCTTCAGCAATCGCGGGCTGGCGCGTTTTGACGATCGCGGCAATGTGGTCACCGGGGACGGCAAACCATGGATTGGCGGTAATCCCTTTCCGGATCCGAAGACCGCGCTGGAGGTCTTTGCCGGCCTGACCTTGAGTTGGGGGCGCCATGACGCCTCGTTGTACGTCACCAAGGAGTTCGACCTCTCGCCCGAGGGTCAAGTCCTGTTCACGTACGAATCAGGTTGGGCGGAATTCGCCCCGGTCGCGCGCGTAACTCTGGATCCAAAGCCGTATTGGACCGGTCACGAGGACAAGCTGCGGTATCAAAGCGCGTTCTTTACGGCGCCGGACAGCGTCAAGGGCACATCGTTTCTCAATATCTGGTCTTACGACCAAAATACGTTTCCCGAACTCTACGGCTACCTGCCGACTTTCCGCCGCATTCGGCAATTCCCGACAGACCAACGGTTCGAGCCTTTGGTCCCGGGTTCGACGCTGTACCTATCGGATGCCTGGGCCGCCGGCGATCCGCTCAATACGTGGGGGAACTACCGCATCGTAGGCCGAGGTCCGACCTTGGCCGCCGTGTCGGACGGCTGGAATTCCGAGCACCCGAATTGGGAACACCGCACGCACGGCGGCCCTCAGGGCAAGACTTTCTGGGACACAACGGTGGAACTCGTGCCCGAGGCGATCATCGTCGACGCCGAACCCGTCAAATTTCCGCGTGCACCCGTCAGTAGAAAACGCGTTTGGTTCGATGCCCGCACGCTTCTGCCGATCGCCATGATTTCCTACGATCGGCGCGGTGACGTGTATCGATCCTTCGATGGTGCATTCGCACTCTACGACTCGAACACCAAATCCGTGATGGATGGTGCGCATCCGTACTGGTCGTGGGGGCATTTGCATGCCTTCGACATACAGACGCGGCGAATGACACGCATCGAGCAGGTGCGCACGGTGGCGGGCGGTCACCACATGCGGGTGAACGATTCCGCAATTTACGACAGTTACCTGACCACCGGCGCGTTGATGCGCTTGGGCAACGCTTGATGCGATCCACGCGCCGAACGGAGGAATCAGCCACATGAACACACCGCTCGCAAAGCGCTACACAGACAAGACAGTGCTGGTGACCGGGGGCGGCTCCGGGTTGGGAGAAATTTGCGTGCGGCGCTTCGCAGCGGAAGGTGCACGAGTCGCCGTGCTCGACATCGACGTGCCCAACGGCAATCGGGTGGCCGCCGATCTGCGGCGGCTTGGGTCAGAGGCGCTCTTCGTAAGCACCGATGTCACCGATTCCGAATCGGTGGCCGCGGCAATCGACGCGGTCGTCGCGCACTTCCAACGCTTGGACGTGGCCGTCAATAACGCCGGTATCGCAGGTGTCCTGCAGCCGCTCGCACAGTATCCGATCGAAGTGTGGAATCGGGTTCTCGCGATCAATCTGTCGGGCGTCTTTCACTGCATGCGCGCCGAGATTCCGCATCTTCTGCGGTTTGGCGGCGGCGCCATCGTCAATATGGCATCGATTTTGGGCACGGTGGGTTTTCCGGGCGCTGCGGCCTACACCGCGGCGAAACATGGCGTGGTGGGCCTGACCAAGGTGGCGGCGCTCGAATATGGCGCCGAGCGAATTCGAGTCAATGCAGTGGCGCCGAGTTTCATCAAGACACCGCTGACCGTGGGTGTGCTGCCCGACGCGGCGAACTGGGATGCGCTGGCAGGCCTGCACGCGCTCAAGCGCTGCGCGGATGCCGGCGAGGTCGCCGGCCTTGTGGCGTTTCTCGGCTCGACCGAGGCGAGCTTCATCACGGGCGGCGTCTACCTCGTCGACGGAGGTGTTACGGCATCCTGAGCAGAGAAGGGGGCCGCGTACTACCCATTCGGGCAGTTGTTTGCGCGGCAGGGTTGGCACCAAATGATGCCGACGGGGCGAAAGGCGTAAGCAACAAGGCAGGCATAAGTCGGGACGTATGGACCTACTCATCAATATCGACAATGGCGGTACGCTCACGGATATTTGCGTTCTCAACGGCGCGCGCGTGATTCGTACCAAAACACTGACCACGCCGCACGACTTGTCACAGTGCGTGTTCGACGGCCTGAAGAAGGCCTCGCGCGTGCTTTATGGCAAGGAGGATGTGCTCAGCCTGCTGCTCGCCACGAGTTATGTTCGCTATTCGACCACCCAAGGCACCAATGCCTTGGTCGAACGCAAGGGGCCGCGCGTCGGGCTGATACTCGGCGGTGGCCTATCCGGCGAGTCTTTGCAGTACGATGCGGGTTCGCGCGACCTGTATGGCGCATTGATCGGTTCGCGTGCGCAGCTACTCGGGGCGCGACTCGAGGACGATTCGCTGGATAGTGCCGCCGTGCGCGCGGTCAATGCCTTGGGCGCTGCCGGCGCGAATCGCATCGTGGTCGCCTTTGCAGGGACCGACGCCGCGCAGGCGGAGAATCGGATCAAGCGCACGCTGCTGCGCACGTTCCCGCCGCATCTGCTGGGAGCCTTGCCGATCCTCTACACGCACGAACTCGTCGACGATGACGATCCGGCGCGGCGCGCCTGGAGCGCGATATTCAATGCGTTCTTGCATCCCGCCATGGAGAGATTTCTCTATAACACCGAGCACAAACTGCGCGATTATCGAGCGCGCAATCCTTTGCTCATTTTCCGCAATGACGGACACTCGGCGCGCGTCGCCAAGACCGTTGCGATCAAAACCTATAGCTCCGGACCGCGCGGCGGCATGGAAGGCGCCAAAGCGCTGGCCGCCAATTATGCGTTCAAACAACTGCTCACGATGGACATCGGCGGGACGACCACCGATATTGGTCTCGTCGACAACCACGTGGTACGCGCCACGCGCCGTGGTCTCATCGAGGGGGTGGCAACGTCCTTTCCGTTGTGCGATGTCCTGAGCGCCGGTGTCGGCGGCAGTTCCATCATCCGTGTCGAGAACGGGCAGCTCGCGGTCGGACCGCAGAGTGTCGGCAGTGCGCCGGGGCCGGCCTGCTTCGGTCTCGGCGGCACCGAGGCGACGATCACCGATGCCTTCTTGCTGATGGGTTTGCTGGATCCGGCCTCATATTTCGGCGGCGAGCTGAAGATCGACATCGAGCGCGCAAGAGCTGCGATCGGTGCACGAGTCGGCAAGCCGCTCGGACTCACGGACGAAAAGGCGGCGGCGGCGATGGAACTGGCCTGGGTCAACAGGGTCGCCGGCGAGCTGCGCCACTTCGCGACCATCACGCCGGACACGACGCTCGCGGCATTCGGCGGCGCCGGACCGTTCGTGGTATGCCAGGTGGCGGAGGCCGCGGGGATCAAACAGGTCGTCATTCCGGGTCTAGCCGCGGTGTTTTCGGCCTATGGCATCGGCTTTTCCGACATTGGACATGAGTATTCGGCACCCGTGCTGCGCAACGACGGGCAAGGTCTCGCCCAGTGCCGCGACTCGCTTCTGGAACGTGCGCGTCGCGGGATGTTTGCCGAAGGCGCAAGCCTCGAGGAGTGCCGGATCGAGGAGCTGCTGAACGTATCCACGGCAGCAGATGAGCGCAGCATCGTGCTCACCGACGGCTGCTTGCCGGCGGGCATCGATCCGGACTCGCGCCTGTCGCTGTCGCTGACGGTCGTCAAGCCGGTTGCGCACGCCACGATCACGGGCCGTTTCGGCGCCGCCAGCCATCCCGCCACCAGGCATGCGGTGCGAAACACCTGGGTATCGGGCGGCGTGCAGCCGCTGCCGCTGTACCGTGTCGAGGACCAAAGCGCAGGCGCGAAGGCGCTGGGGCCCGCGGTCCTCGAGGAGGCTTTCTTCACTTGCCGCATCGATCCCGGCTGGCAATTCGAGATCAACGACAACAGCGATATTTTGCTGAGCAGAGCGTAAGAGGTCGCGCGATGAAAGTACTGATCACCGAGTATCTGCGAATCAACCTCGATACCGAAATGTGGGAGTGCCGGCGCTGCGGCAAAGTGCACGGCAGCGCGCGCGATAATTACAAGCGCGGACTGTTGGTCTACGACCGCGACCCGCGTGAGATTCACAAGCCGCTGCTGGATCCGCTCAAGTATCAGCGCACCTATTCGCCGGACCCGACATGGTGCCGGATACTGGAATATTACTGCGCACAGTGCGGCACCATGGTGGAGGTCGAATACCTCCCGCCCGGACATCCGCCGCTGCACGACATCGATCTCGACATCGATGCGCTCAAGCTCCAGTGGTGCGACCGGAACGAGGTTCAGGAGGCACCCATTGGCCCGGATCTGGCGCTGGAAAAGGTGCACAACCAGCGCGCGCTGCACCCCGAGCACCAACATGGCCGGCGGCGCTGAGGGGTTACCATGAAAAGAGTCTCCGTGGATATCGGCGGCACCTTCACCGACTGCTTCGTGGCCTGGGAGGATCGCTATGTCGAGGGCAAGGCGCTCACGACCCACCACAATCTTGCGCTCGGCTTCAACGACTCGCTTGCCGATGCCTGCAAGCAATTGGACGTACAGCCGACGACCGTGTTGTCGCAGGTCGACTCAGTGCGCTACGCGACGACTCTGGGAACGAATGCCTTGATCGAGCGCAAGGGGCCGCGGGTCGGGCTGCTGGTAACCAGCGGGTTCAAACACACGGTTCCGTTGTCGCGGGCGCGCGGCTACGGCGAGGGACTGCCGGAAATCGAACAGATGGACATACCCAACGCGCGGCGGCCGCAGCCCATCGTCCCAATCCCGATGATTCGCGAGATTCGCGAGCGGATCGATTATCTCGGTGCGGTTTTCTGGCGGCTGGATGAGGACGACGTGCGGCTGCGGATTCGCGAGTTGGTGGACCAGGGCGCCGAGGCTCTCGTCGTCATGTTCACCAACAGCGTCGTCAATCCCGTGCACGAATTGCGCGTCAGAGAGATCTTTCTCGAAGAATACCCGGCCCATCTCCTCGGCAGCATTCCGCTGCTGCTGTCGCATCAGATCGCGGGCCGCAAGGGTGAGTACGCGCGCGCAACCTCCAGCATCATCGACGCCTTCCTGCATCAGACCATGTACTTCGGTCTCGGCACATTGGAATTGAATCTGCGCGCGCAGGGCTACGACAAGCCGATGCTCGTGAGCCACAATTCGGGCGGCATGGCGCAATTGAATTCCACCGACGCATTGCAGACCGTGCATTCGGGGCCGGTGTCGGGCATTGCCGCGAGCGAACACCTGGCGACGCTGGCTGAACTCGGCAACGTCGTAGCCACCGACATGGGCGGCACCAGTTTCGATATCGGGATCGTGGTGCAAGGCGGTCTCAAGTACTACGACTTCAACCCCGTCATCGATCGCTGGCTGGTGAGCGTGCCCATGGTGCACTTGGTGACGCTCGGTGCCGGCGGCGGTTCGATCGCACGGTTCGAACGCATGTACAAGACCGTGGAAATCGGGCCGCAATCGGCTGGGTCCGATCCCGGCCCCGCCTGCTACGACCGCGGCGGCTTGAATCCGACCGTGACCGACGCGGACCTGTTGCTTGGCTATTTGGATCCGGCCAACTATGCCAACGGGCGTATTCCGCTCAGTCCGAAGCGCGCCAAGCAAGCGGTCGAGGATTATCTCGTCGATGAGTTGGATTTGACGCCGATCGAGATTTGCAAGCTGATCAAGCGGCAGGTCGACGGCAACATGGCGAACGGCATCGCCACGGAACTGCGTACGCGGGGGTACGAACCGAAGGATTTCACGATTCTCGCGTATGGCGGCAACGGCCCTTTGCATGCTTGCGGAATCGCCAATGCGCTGGGCGTGAGCCGTATTCTTGCGCCGCCTTTCTCCGCCACGTTCTCCGCCTGCGGCGCCGGCAATGTCAATCAGATGCACATCCATGAAATGAGCACCTGGACCGTGTTATTCAACGCGGGCAGTAAATCGCTGTTCGGCGATTTTGCGGCCTTCAATGCCAGCGTCGAGGAACTCGAGCGGCGCGGCCGCGCGGATCTGCTGCGCCAGGGCATGCCCCCCGAGCAGATTCGCTATCGCCTCGAAGTCGACATGCGCTACGGCAATCAGCGTGTGCAGACCGCGGTGGTGACGCCTTTGTCGCGCTTACGATCGCAGGCGGATGTGCTCGCGCTGATGGATCAGTTCCATGCCCGTTACGGCGAGCGTTTCGGCGAAGGCAGCCAGTCACCCGAGGCCGGCGTGCGCATCAACACACTGCGTGTCTGTTCGTTCGTCGAGCAGCCCACGGTGCAATTTGCCAAGCTGGCGATCAGCGGCAAGTCTCGGCGCTCGTGCGCTCCGGTCGGCAGGCGCCAATGTCACTTCGTCAGCGAAGCGGCCCCCGTCGACACGCCGGTGTTCGACGAAAGAGCGCTCGTGGAGGGCACCGTCATTGACGGACCGGCCATCATCACCACGCGCGCCACAACGTACTTGGTGGAACCCCATTGGACCGTTCATGCCGCGGCACAGGGCGGCGTGTGGTTTTTGCGTCAATGAGCAACGAGGCCGTCATGCAGCATGCGATTTCCGCCAAAGAACAGGCGTTATTGGACAAGTTTCTCGCCGACAACACGCTATTCCTGGGGCCCGACCCGGAGATCATGCGCAATCACTGCATTACGCCGCGTTCGGCCGCCGAGGAGGCCGCGCTCAAGTCCGGTCTCGATCCGCATCGCGTGCACCATGTTCGTGGCCTGATCAACTCGGCGCTGTCGGAAGCATTCACGATGGTCAACCAAATGGGTGCCGCTCCGGGCGCCAAGTGGGGCGACCTCGTGACCGGCATCTATACGGCGCAGGGCGATTTGGCGATGATCGCGCCGCACGGCATCATCGCGTTTGCGGCGTGCTGCTTTTACCCGATTCGCTTCATCATCAAGAATTGGGTGAACGATCCGACCGTGGGCGTCAAGGACGGCGACGGCTTCATCCACAACGACGCTCGCTACGGCGGCATCCACAACACCGACCAGTCAATGATGATGCCCTTGTTCTACAAGGGTGAACTCGTCTGCTGGCTGTCTTCCACCATCCACGAGGGCGAAAACGGCGCCTGCGAGCCCGGCGGCTTGCCGGCGGCCGCCGAGAGCAAGTACGACGAAGGGATCAAGATGTCGCCCTTCAAAGTGGTGGAGAATTTTCAGCTGAAACGCGATCTCGTGACCTTTCTGCAGAATTCAGTGCGCGATCCGAAACTGCAGCTCGAGGACATGAAGGTCAAATTGCACGCGGTGATACGCCTACGCGACCGCATCACCGCCATTCTCGAGCAGTTCGGAAAGGAGATATTGATTGGCACGCTGCGCTCGCACTTGGAGGACGTGGAGAGCGAAATGCGCCGCCGTATTCGCGAGATGCCGGACGGCACGACGCGCGTCGTGCAGTTCATGGACTCGAGCTTGCGCGAAAACGCGATGCAAAAAATTTCCCTTGCGATCACTGTGAAGGGCGACCGGATGATTCTCGATTTTCGGGGTACGGCGCCGCAATTCATGAATCGCTCGGTGAATACCAATATCGCCTCGTTCAAGGCGGCGCTGTGCACAGGCCTTCTGCAGAACATCTGGCCCGATCTGCCGCATACCATGGCCGTGCTGTCGCCCATCGAGATCGTCACCGATCGCAATTCCATCATCGATGCGGAGGGCGAAATGCCGCAGGCAATGAGCCTCATGCCTCTGTTCAAGGGCTGCGTCGTGTGGACGATTCCCATGAACAAATTTAACTATAGTTTGCCGCACCGTTATTCGGCGGTCATCGCCTCGCAGTACGATCAAGCGGCGACGTTCATCTACGGCGGCCTCACCCAGCACGGCGACGTGACGGGTAATTTCTGCGCCGACATCAACGGCAACGGCCAGGGCGCGCGCAGCAACGCGGACGGCGAACACTCGGTCTCGCCGGTATTCGGCTTCATGTGCGACAGCGGCGAGCACGAGATCAGCGAAGAGGACACGCCGATCATACGTCTGGGCGCACAACGCCTCGCCAAGGACCGCATCGGCTGGGGCAAGTACCGGGCCGGAATGGGCTACGAGCAGATCGCGACCGCGCGAGGTTCGGGGATGTGGGGCTTCATGACCGGCTGCGAGGGCTCCAAATTTCCCTCGGCGCAGGGCTTGTTCGGTGGCTATTCTTGTCCGTCCTACCAACTTTGCAAAATCAAAGGCATTAACATCTTCGAGGTGCTCAAGGAGAATCCGCGGGCGGTCGAGGTGTTCGACATCGTCACGCTGATGAACGAGCAGCCGATCAAGGGCGGGAAATACACCTCGAATGATATGGGGATGACTTTCGAACTCTGCGCCGACGGCGAGATCTACATGATCTGCCAGGGATCCGGAGGTGGTTACGGCGACGTGCTGGAGCGCGATCCGGCGCTGGTCATGAAGGACTTGGAGGAGGACCTCATGTCGCATGAGAATGCCCGCGACATTTACAAGGTCGTCTATGACGAGCGCTCGTTGGTCGTGGACGAGGACGCTACCCAGGCGCTGCGCCAGGCGTACCGCCAAGAGCGCATCGCCCGCGGCAAGCCGTTCGACCAGTTCTGCAAGGAATGGGTGACGCCGGAACCGCCGGCGCACTTGCCCTATTTCGGATCTTGGGAGAACCCCCGGGAAATCTACGCCACCAGCGCGGGTCAGCGAATCAAGATGCCCGCGGACCAACTGCAGGGGGTGTATATGCCGAATCCCAAGGATGTACGCATTGCCGAACTGGAGGCGCAGCTGGCGGCGCTGCAGACCACGCCATGACCGGGCATGCGAATCCCTTCCGCCTCGATGCCAAGGTCGCCCTGGTCAGCGGCGCAGCCCAAGGGATCGGTGCGGCAATTGCCGTGGCGCTCGCGCAGGCCGGCGCCAAGGTCCTCGTCACCGACATCCAAGAGACGGCGGGTTTAGCCATCGTCGGGAAAATCGAGCGCAGCGGCGGCCATGCGCAATTCCAACGGCACGATGTGGTGAGTGAGCCGGAGTGGCAGGCCGCCGTAGCCGCCGCCGTTCAGGTATTCGGCGGCTTCGACATCCTGGTCAACAATGCCGGCATCGAGACGGCGGCCTTGCTCAGCGACTGCACAGTCGAGGACTTCCGGCGGGTGCTCGATGTCAACGTCACCGGCGTGTTCCTCGGCATCAAGCATGCGGTGCGCGCGATGTCGGCCGGCGGCGCTGCGGGACACGGAGGTTCGATCGTCAACCTGTCGTCGATCGCGGCGCTGGTCGGTTCACCGGCGCATGCGGCCTACCATGCATCGAAAGGAGCGGTGCGTTCGCTCACGAAGGCCGCAGCGATCGAATGCGCGCGCTTAGGGTTGGGCATTCGCGTGAATTCCGTACATCCGGGTATTGTCCGCACGCCGATGGGAAACAAATTCATCGAGCACTTCGTCGATCTGCACTTGGCACCCGATTTCGCCGCGGCCGAGGCGGCCATGCTCGCCGCGCACCCGATGGGCTTTGGCGCAGCGGAGGATGTGGCGGCAGCGGTTCTGTATCTCGCCTCCGACGCAGCGAAATGGTCGACGGGTACCGAACTCGTCCTCGACGGCGGCTACACGGCGGCTTGAGCCCCTCCTATGGCAGCCTTCGTCGAACGTCTCGCGCATCGCCCCCCGTTGCTGTGGCTGGACTACGAGGAGTACGCCGGTACTTTGCTCGCCGGCGGCAATGTACCGTGGCTGGACATCACGGCCGGCGTGGCGTGGCTGCGCAAAGCGCAGAGTCTGCTGAAATCCGACGTGGTGGCAGTGCCCGCGGCGTCGATCTGCGCGGCGTGGATCCGTCAAAACACCGCGTTGCAGACCGCGATGGCGAGCAAACGCCGCGCCGTATACCCACTGCGGGTCATGTTGGCGGATCCAGGCTTGCGCGCGCAGCTCCACGGCACGGTCCAGGCGTTGCGTGCCAATTTCAGCGATCTGACGCTGGCTCTGGTGTGCCCGTCGCCCCCTTCTTGGGTGGCGGCGGCGTACCGCCAAGCGTTCGGTGACGCCGTACAAGTCGAGATCGGGGAAGACGAAATCGACTCGGCGGCGCTGTACATTGCCGATTTTCTGCGCGTCTTCGGCGATTGTCGACTCGATGTGCTGCTGCTGCAGGAATCGTCGAACGCGCAGTCGGCCGGCGCGCCGAATCTCGCTGCGTATCGCGCCGCGCTCAACGTCGCGGCGAATTATCGTTGGGACGTCGGGCTGCAGACCGGGGGCAAGTGCGGCGCCGACGCGGCGGAGCTCGGATTTCTCGTTGTGCGGGATACGGTGGCCAACGTGCCCTGCGGTTGCGTGGTCAGCGATGGATTTTGGAACGGCGAGCCGCCGCCGGAAAATCCTCTTGGCGGATTTCGCTACGCGAGGATTCCGCCGGAAACGCCGCCCGAGCGGGTGCTCGAGCGCCTGGCGCTGCTTCGATGACTCGTATTTGAGCCTGCGGGGGGGCAAACATGGTTACCGAAGGACAACTCTTGTGGAGTCCCAGACCGGAATTCGCGGCGAGTTCCAATCTCGCGCGCTACCAGCGTTGGCTGCGCGAAACACGCGGGCTCGACTTGGCGGACTACGCGGCGCTCTGGGAATGGTCGGTGACCGACCTCGATGCGTTCTGGACCTCGATCTGGGAGTACTTCGAAATCGAACACGACGGAACCTACCGCAAGGCACTCGATCGGCACGAGATGCTCGGCGTCCGCTGGTTCGAGGGCGCGAGAGTCAACTACGCCGAACACATGTTGCGCCACGAACATCGGGCCGCGGACGGGGCCGTGGCGTTCCATCATCTCTCCGAATGTCGGCCGCTGGAGACCATGACCTGGGCGGAACTTGCGGTCCAAGTTCGTATCCTCGCGACACAACTGCGACAGATGGGCGTCGGTCCCGGAGACCGCGTCGTCTCCTACATGCCGAATGTGCCGGAAACCGCGATTGCCATGATGGCTACGGTGGCGGTCGGCGCCGTGTGGGCATGCGCGGCCATCGAGTTCGGCGTCAGCACCGTGGTTGATCGTTTTGCGCAGATTGCGCCAAAGGTGCTGTTCGCCGCCGACGGGTATCGCTTCGGCGGCAAGGATTTCGGCCGCGAGAGCGAGGTCAGGCGCATCTGCGCCGGCCTACCGTCGCTCGAGAGGGTAATCTGGCTGCCTTACTTGCATCCTGCGGCGTCCACTGCGGATCTCGCGGCGTATCTGCCGAGTCTCATCACGATATCCTGGGCGCAGCTGTTCGACTGCGCAGACGTACCGGCACACGGCTTCAAGTTCGAACGCGTGCCGCACGACCATCCGCTGTGGGTGGTCTTCTCGTCGGGGACCACCGGTCTGCCGAAGCCGATCGTGCACTCGCACGTGGGCGTGTTGCTGGAACACGTGAAGTTGATGCACCTGCACATCAACCTGCAGCCCGGCTCGGTGATGTTTTTCTACAGCACGACCGGCTGGATGATGTGGAATATCCTCCTGGCATCGCTGTTGACGGGCGCCGCCGCTGTGCTCTATGACGGTAGCCCCGCACATCCCACTCCTGCCTTGCTGTGGGAATTGGCGGCCGACACGGGTGCCACCTGCTTTGGCGCCAGTCCGACCTACGTGCAGATCATGGACAAGGCGGGATTGCGTCCCGGTGAAACCTTCGATCTGAGGCGCTTGGAATCCAGCGTGGTGAGCGGCGCGCCCAGTACCCCCGAGACCTTCGACTGGTTCTACCGGCGCGTCAAATCCGATCTGTGGGTGACCTCGCAATCCGGCGGCACCGAGATTTGCAGCGGCTTCGTTGGCGCGGTGCCGACGCTACCCGTGTATGCCGGTGAGATTCAGGCACGCATGCTGGGGATGGACGTCCACGTGTGGAACGAAAGCGGCGAGGAAGTCATCGACGAGGTCGGCGAGATGGTGGTAACGAGCCCTTTCCCATCGATGCCGATCCGCTTTTGGAACGATCCATCGGATGCCCGCTACCGGGAATCCTATTTCGATTACTTTCCGGGCGTATGGCGGCACGGCGATTTCTTGAAGATCAACTCCCGCGGCGGCTGTTACATCTATGGCCGTTCGGACTCGACTCTGAATCGCAACGGCGTGCGCATCGGCTCGGCGGAGATCTACCGGGTCATGGAGAAGATCGACGACATCATGGACAGTCTCGTGGTGTGCTGCGAGCTGCCGGGCGGCCATTTCTTCATGCCCTTGTTCCTGCGGCTCAAACCCGAGATGAAACTGACGGAAGCGCTGCAGGCGCGCATTACCCGCCAATTGCGGGAGGACTGCAGTCCGCGGCATGTGCCCGATCGCATGTACCAGGTCGACGCCATCCCGTACACCCTCACCGCCAAGAAAATGGAGGTGCCGGTCCGCAAGATTCTCATGGGATACACGCTGGCGAAGGCGGCGAGCCGCGATGCCATGATGAATCCCGGAGCCATCGATTGGTTCGTGCGCTTTGCGGAGGAGTCGATCGATTACCAATGGCGCACGCCTCGCACAGGTTAGTGCGGTGTGCGGGGCAACGGTGCGCGTCAACGTCCACGGGTTCATCAATTTCGATCATGCACATCGACAAGCGGACTTCCTGCGCGACATGTCGGGCTGGCTGAAATCCAAACTAATCGCGTACCGCGAAGATGTCGTCGAGGGGCTCGAGCACGCGCCGCAAGCGTTCATCGGCATGCTTCGAGGCGATAATCTCGGCAAGTTGGTGATTCGAGTGAATAAAGAGTGATCCTTGCGGCCCGCGACGACGCCGATCCGACCCGTGATCCGGACCTTCGCCGAGCTTCGTGCATTCGAAGAGCAGACGCAGACGACGTCGCCTCCGCTCAATGTTTATAGATCTGTTCAATTTGGGCGGCGAAGTGCGCCGCCAGATTGTTTCGTTTGAGCTTGAGCGTCGGCGTCAGCAAGCCATTCTCGATCGTCCACGGCTCGAGCGTCAATACGGCGGCATGCGGCTGTGCGTAGTACGGAAAACTGCCGGTCAGCTCGTGAATGCGCTGCAGTACCGCAGCCCGCGCTGCGTGAGACTGCAAGCTGGCCGGATCGGTCGGCTCAAGTTGCAGCGCGCCGGCCAATCGATCCCAATAATTTTGGCTGAGAACGATGACGCAAGCGATGAACGGACGATTGTCGCCCAACGCATAGGCCGCCGCGAATGAGGGATCGGCCATGATTGCAAGTTCCAGGTCGGCGGGCGCAATTTTTTCGCCCGTGGACGTGACGATGATGTCCTTGACCCGGCCTAGAATGCGGATGCGACCGGCTTCGATTGCCGCTTGATCGCCGGTGTGCAGCCAGCCGTCGGTGAAGGCTCGAGCGGTGTCGTCATCGCGTTTCCAGTAGCCGCGCATGACGTTTGGTCCGCGCACCAGCAGCTCTTGGTTCTCACCGATATGCACCTCGACGCCGCCAAGCGGGCGGCCCACGGTTGCCGGATCGTTGTCGTCCGGAGTGTTGACTGCCACGACCGGCGAGGTCTCGGTCATGCCGTAGCCCTGCATGATCGGTACGCCGAGGCCCAGGAAGCAGCGTGCCACCGATTGCGATAGTGGAGCTCCGCCGCTGACCGCAAGGCGCAATCGCCCGCCGAACTGAGCGCGCAATTTGCGTGCTACCAACTGATTCAACAGCGGCCAGGTGAATGCGTCCCGGGCCGTTTGCATCGCGGCCGCCGGCGACCGTCCCTGTGCGCGAATGAACCGACGCCATCCTACCGTTTGTGCCCGAACAAATAGCCATGATTTGACTGCGGATCCGGCCAACTCGGTCTCAATGGCGGCGATTACGCGCTCATAGATACGCGGAACGGAGATCAGAATCGTCGGCCGTACGGTCTTAAGATCCTGCGGCAGTAGTTTGGTCGAGCGGGCAAAAGCCACGCAGCACCCCGCTGCAACGGGAAGGTAGTAGCCTGCCGTTCGTTCGAACGTGTGGGACAACGGCAGAAATGACAGAAATACGTCGCCTGCGACCGGAGCCACCCGCTGCAGCACAGCCTTCACGTTGGCGACGACGTTGTCATGAGTCAACATCACTCCCTTCGGTCGACCGGTCGTACCCGACGTATACACCAGCGCGGCGAGATCGCCCGCAGCGGGTGGCCGCGCTCGTTCGCCGGAAATTCCAGGCGGTATGTGTGCTAGCCATTCCTCCAGACTCCGCACCGGCACCGTACCGACCGGCGCCGGCTCCGCGAATTCTCTGTGCAGAACGACTACTTGACGCAAGGCGGTCAGCGCTACGCCCGTATTGGCGATTGCTTGCCACTGGGTATCGGAAGCCGCGACCAACAGCGAGGCGTCACTGTCGCGAAGGATGTAGGCGATGCTGGCCGGATTGTCGAGGGCGTGCATGGGCACCGGTACGCAGGCGAGCGCGAGCGCTGCTTGATCGATGCAGACTGCGTGCAACCCGTTGGGCAGCAGGACCGCCACGCGCGCGCCCGGCGGCAGCGTCAAACCTGCGATTGCGGCGGTGAAGGCTGCGACGCGCAGGCTTGCCTCACCCCAAGTGATGCTGAGCCACTCGGCAGTCGCCTCATCGAATTGCCGGTAGGCCTCGGCCAGCGGAGTCCGGGCGACACGCCAGTCAAAGAGTTCCGCGAGCGTGTGGATGTCGGAAAGAGCCTGCATGCCTATGGCTGTCGTCACAGCCCTGCACTTCGGGTGGGCGGCTGCACCGGCGTGAGGGGTGCCCGCGGCGACCAACCACCACCCAACACGAGAAACAGGCTCACCTGATCGTCCGCAATCTGGCTGTCCGAGGCGGCCAGAGCCGCGTCGCTGGCGTCACGCGTGCGTCGCGCATCGAGGGTGGATAAATAGGGACTACGTCCGGCGCGGTAAAGACGCTGCACTTGTTGTTCGGCCTCCGTCGCCTCGTCGCGGGCCGCACGCAGGGCCGCATTGCGATCGAGGTCGCGAGCATAGACCATCAGGCTGGTTTCCGTCTCGCGCAGCGCATTCAGCACGACGCCATCGAAGCGCGCCAGGGCGGCGTCCGCAGCGGCGTCGGATTGCGCGAGCCGCGCGCGCTCGCGGCCGCTCGGGAAGGTCCAGGAGATGAGCGAACCGAGGTGCCAGAAATTTGCCACCGATTCACCGATGTCGGACAGGAGGCCGGTCGATCCGGCGCTGAAGCCGATGCTGACGCTGGGATAAAGCGCCGCGGTCGCGACTCCGATCCGCGCCGTTGCGGCTGCCAGGCTTCTTTCCGCCTGCCGTACATCGGGCCGACGCTTGAGCAGTGCGGCGCCGTCGCCGACCGGAATCGGCTGGGACAAATGAGGTAGATCTGCGCAGCTCTCAAGAGCCTTCGGGAACTGCGCCGGCGGACGGCCGGTGAGAACCACCAGTTTGTACAGCGCGGCACGCCGGCGCGCCTCGAATACCGGGATGGCCGCGCGCGACTGGTCCACCAGAGCCCGGCCGCGCGTCACGTCGATCGCCGTGCCGCGGCCGGCGGCCGCGAGTCTTGTCGTTACCGCGACGCTTCGCAGCTGCAGATCGACGGTCTCCTGCGCCTGCGCCAGCTCGTAGCCCGCTGCACAGGCGCTCACGTACGCGCGCGTCACATCGCCGACCACGCTGACCCGCGCCACGTCGAGCGCCGCCTCGGTGGCCTCCGCGTCGGCCCGGGCCGCTTCGGTCGCGCGCCGAATCTTGCCGAACAGGTCGACCTGATAGGAAACTCCGGCACGCGCGTCCGCCAGATTCCACACCGGCAGGCGCTCCGTCAGCAGGTACGACTGCGCCGACTCCTGCGACCGCTCCACGACAGCACCGGCTGCGACTTGAGGACGGCCCGCGGCTTCAGCTTCGGCCGAAACGGCTCTCGCCCGAGCCAGATTGGCGGCGGCGGCCCGCAGGTCCGTATTGGCCGTCATCGCGTCTTCGATGAGCCCATCAAGCACGGGATCTTCGTAGAGCTGCCACCAGCGCTCGGGAACCGAGTCGCGACTCACCGGCGCATCGCTCGCGCCGACGAAGCTGCCCTGTAAGTCGGGCTGTAGGATCTTGGCCGCTTTCGGCACCGCATAGTTCGGGCCGACGGTGGTGCAGGCGCTCGTAAGAGCCATGACTGCAGCCGCTGCGATGACGAGGAGATATCTCACGGCTGAGCCCTCCGAGAAGCGGGCGCTTCGACTACGGCCACCGTTGCCGTGCGCCCGATGACCAGCCTCACGTCGCTCGGTTCGCGATCCAGCGCAATCCGCACCGGCACGCGCTGGGCCAAGCGAACCCAGTTGAACACCGGATTGACGTTCGGCAACAAGTTGGCGCTCGCCGCGCGATCGCGATCCTCGATACCATTGGCGATCGACTGCACGTGACCATGCAGCAATTCGCTCTCACCCATGAGTTGCACCGTGACCGGTTGACCGACGTGCACGCGCTTCAGCTTCGTCTCTTCAAAATAGCCCTCGACGCGCAACGATTGCCTGTCGATCAGCGCCAGAACGGGCTTGCCCGCCGTGACATAATCGCCGACGCGCAGCGTCAGGTCGGACAGCGATCCATCGGTGGGCGCCACGACCACGGTGCGCTGCAAGTTCAGCTTCGCGAGGTCACGTGCAGCGTTGGCCTGGGCCAGAGCTGCCTCGCCGGCCGCTACCCGGGCTGCGCTCTGCTCCGTGATCTCGGCAGCGACCAAGTCGCCGAGTTGGGCGTTACGCCGGTCTTCGCGTTGGAATTGGGCCAGCGCCGCACGCTGCGCAGCCACCGCAGCCTCGGCCTGGCGCAGCGCCAGCGCATAGCGGTCCCGATCGACGTAAAAGAGCGCCTGGCCGCGCGCGACGGGCTGATCGTTCGCGACCTCGACGCGGGTCACGAGCCCAGAGACATCCGGGGCGATTTGCACCACATCGGCGCGGACCCGGCCGTCCCGCGTCCAGGGCTCTACCTGATAGTGCCGCCAAAGCAGCCGGCCGGCGAATACAGCCGCCGCCACCACCGCCAGCGTGACGCCCATGCGGCCCGCATACAGCAAGGCGTCTTTGATTCTGGAATTGATGTTCATAGGTGCAGCCGGGAGGAGAGGGCGACCACAGCGGCCCAAAGGATGACGAACAGCGCGGCGTCGAAGAGCGCCGGATGCCAGATGAAGCGGTAGGCACCGACGAGGCCCAATACGCGCCGCAGCGCGAAGGCAGCCACCAGCGCGATGAGTACGGCCGCCAGCATCGACGACAACAGAACGCCGCCGATGGCAAACTCGCCATTCATGGGCTGGCCTCCAGTAGAATTCTCGGCGCGTAGGCAGGCGCATCGGGGAAGAGGTTACGGCGCAAACCGACCAGAGCCGTGATCCCGCGCACCACGCCGCGCGACTGCTCGCCGCTCAATCCGCCAAGCGCCCGGTCGATGGGCGCCAAGATCGCCGCGGCGCTCGGCGTTGTCCCGGCTGCGCGTGACGCAAAGTGGTCACCCACTTTGGCGAGCACCGTGTCGATGTTCAGCCGCGCCGCGCCGGACAGGGTCGCTCGCAGTTCCTGCAGCGCCACGAGGTTCATGCCGACGCGCAGGTCGCGCAGCGCCGCGACCGCGGTCGCATCGCCACGGCCGGGCTCGGCCGTCGCGAGCTTCGGTGTGAGGATCCCCAGCCGGTCCATGACCGTCGTGGCGAAGTCGGCCGGCGCAGGCGCACTGCGGGCTCGCGCAAGCTGCACCAGCTGCTTGCGGGCGTGGGCCTGCAGCCGTCGCACACTCGCCTCCACGCCCATCGAGCGCATCGAGGCCGTAACGAAGATTGCGCTGAAGAGGCCGACGTACTGGCCCAGATTGACATTCACGAAGCCGGCAAAATCGGCGCTGTAGGTTGCTTGTAATGCGACGGCATTACTGAAGCCCAGGATCGCCGCTATCGCTGCGCCGGCGCGCGTCGGATCGACAAGCAAGGTCCCGAGCAGAACCAGGGGAGGCAGCAGCGCGGCCACCAGCATCGGAAATCCATCGATGGCCGGTAAAATCGCAAACACGTAAATCGCCCCGAGCGGAATGGCCGCCAGGGTGAAAATGCCGAAATTGGCGATGGCCGGAACCGGATCGTCCAAAGTCGCAAAAAAGCAGCAGAAAACAGCGCACAAGGCGGCGGCACTCGCGCCGTCGCTCCAGCCGGTCCCGATCCAAATGGCGCACGACAAGAGAATGGCGAGCGTTGCCGCCGCGCCGGATAGGAGCGCAAGCGGCAAGTCACTGTGCATCGGCCGCCGTTCCGTCTGAGCGACCATCGAGCGCAGCGCGGGATCCAGCGGTGCGGCCGGATCGTTCAGATGATTGCTCAGTGCGTGGCTGTCACCCAGAGCGGCCACCAGGTCGGCCAGACGCACCAACAAGCTCTCGACCAGCAAGCTCGGCCAGTCATCCCGGCGGCGTTCAGCCGCGAGATCTTCGATGCGGCGAATCAGTTGAGCCCCATCCGATGCGTTCGCGCCCGCCTCGATCCAATGCGCAACGGCATCGACTACGGCGCGCGCGTCGGCGTCCTTCACGTCCGCGAGAGCCCCCAGGCGATCGGCAAGCGCTGACAGCAGCGGGATCAGCTGCACCATCCGACCGTGGAGGGTGAGGACAGCGGCCGTGGTCTCGCGCAGATGCGAGGTATCGAACGGCAGGTGCACGGACAGAATGTGGATCTCGCTGGCGGCAGCGGCCAGGTGGCGTCGATCGTCCGTCGTAACCGCCGCATCCTGGGTTCGCAATATATCGAGCGCCCAGCGATCGGCGTCAGCCAGCCACACCGCAAGCCGCCGCTGCAGCACGTCGCCGACCGGACGCGGGAAGATAATGCTATGGACCAGCGTGGCGCAAAGAATGCCGAGGCAAATCTCGATGATGCGCGCGACAGCGAGATCGAATATCGCACCCGGCTGGTTGACGCTCGGGAAGCCAATGATCGCGGCGGTGTAGCCCGCGAGCATCAGCACATAGCTGCGCGGGGTCCGATCCAGCAGCGACACCGCCAGGCAGCCTCCGACCCACAACGCGAGCGCCAGGCTGAGCAAAACCGGGGAATCCACCAGATTGGGGACCAGACCGACGGCGGCCGATGCGCCGAGGAGCGTGCCCAGAATCCGATACACCGCTTTGGAGCGCACGGCGCCGGACAGCGGATGGCTGACGATATACGCCGTCGTCATCGCCCAATAGGGCTGTGACAGGCCGATCGAGAACGCGACATAGAGTGCCAACATCGCGGCTGCGAACGCGTTCACCGAAAACAACAGTGCCGTGCGCTCGAGTCGAAGCATCGGCTTAAGCCTTGCGCGCCTTGGCTTCGGCGGCGTCGAGGGCCGTCTCGAGAGTCGCGAAGACGCGCAGCGCCGCTGAGAGATCGCCATCGCTCACGTCCACCATCAGCCGACTCCGCAGATCGCGCAGGATCTTCTCCAGCGTCGCGGCGAGGTCCTGGCCGGCGTCGGTGATGTGCAGCGTCTTCGCGCGGCCGTCACTCGGATCGTCGCGCCGTTCGGCCAGGCCCGCCGAGCAGATCTGGTCGAGCAGGCGCGCCAAGGACGGGCCCTCCAATCCCAGCTCTTCCGCCAGTACGCCTTGGCGCAGACCGCTGCCGGAGCGGGCGATCTGAAGCACGGGGAGGGCACGCGAATCGGACAGGCCGTGTGCAATCAACGTGCGATTGACTTCGCGGCGATAAATCCGCGCCAAGCGAATCAGGCCATTGGTGAAGGAGCGAAGCTGATCGGTACGGGCGCGTGACATTTCGATAGTTTCCTAACGAAAATACGTTAGCATCCTATCGATCTGAATGTCAAGCCAAGCAGTAATCGCGCGGCTGGTCTCCCAAGCTGGGGACCACCATCGAGGGTAGGTTGGCTGAATGCCTATATTCCCCAAAGGGAGCGAAGCACGGCGTGCGGGCCATGGGATGCACATAATATGATAATAGCGATCACACTAATTATGCATATAATGTGCGCCTGTGACCCCCCTCTCGTTCATTGCATTGTTGCCTAGGATCCGCGGCGCACCTGCGCGAGCCGGCGAGATCCATGATCGTTAGGCGTCCGACTCTGCGGTCGCTGTCCAGCCCGTTTACTGCGCCGCGAGCCCTACTGCGAGTGTTTGAGCCGCCCGACAAAGACAGAAGGACGCTGATTCAGCGGATCTTCAATGGAACCTATCAGAAACCCTTTCTCATCGAGGACGGTACCGAACGAACTTTGCAATTCAGTCTGGCCGGGGGCTCACAGAGCGTCATGCGGTGTACGGATCCGGACGAGCTGATACTGCCTTACACCCGCGAAATGATGGCATTTTTGCTCTTGCGCCCCAATCCTCGGCATGTGGTGGTGGCGGGCTTGGGCGGCGGGTCGCTCGTGAAATATTGCTATCGCCATCTGCCGGACACTCGCATCACGGCGATCGAAATCAATCCGTGGGTAATCTCATTGCGGGACGAGTTCCGGATTCCGGCGGACGATGAGCGGCTTCGCGTGGTGCGCGCCGACGCGCGCAACTACTTTGCAAACTCAGCCGCGCTCGCTGATGTCGTTCTCATCGACCTTTACGATCGCCGTGGAGCGGTGCCGTTCTTGCGGGATCGCGAATTTCTGACAAGCGTGAAGGCGCATTTGACCGACATGGGCGCCGTTATTCTCAATGTGGTCGGAACGGACACATGGTGCCAAGACTGTACAGATGCCATGCGGGCGGTTTTTGGCGACCCCGTGGTCGGCGTGCAAGTTGAAGCCGACGGCAACCTCGTATTGCTGGCATTGAAGGGCGCTCCCGGTGCGAGCGCGTTGCGGACCAGCCAGGCGCGTTCGGAAGAGGTCAAGCAACGGTTCCAGCTCGAGTTTCCCGCTTTTCTGCAAGCACTCGAGTGATCCGCCGGCATGCGGCTGCCTGTCCTGTTGCTCGACGCGGATTCCAGCGCCGCTGCGCAGTTGGCGGCGCAACTTCGCCACGCGGGGTTCGCGATTGAAGTTGTCTCGACCCCTTCGGAAGCGCTCGACGCTCTCGAGTATCGCGTCTGTTCGATCATGGTCGTAGTCGCCGATTTCGTGGACGACGAAGAGTTTCAGCAGTGTCTTACGGATCTACGTCACGCCGCGCCCAAGGCATGGATGCTGGTCGTCACGGATGACCCGCCGCAGCGTGCCACGCAGATTGTGCGCCAATGCGGCGCCGACGAACTGATCGTCACCCCGTTTTCCGTGGCGATGCTCATTCAGTATCTCGCCGCGCACATCCGGCTGCCGCGGCCGCTTTCGTAAGACGCCCGGCGCAAGCTTCTCGAAACATTCGACTCGCCGGGGGATTTCGGATGATAATGTGATTCACATCCTATGATACGATTGGCCAATGGAATCAAAAACCGCCCGCTTCACGCTGCTGATTGATCCAAACAAGAAGAAAGCGTTCGAAACATTGTGCGCGCAGCAAGATCTGACGCCCTCGCAGGTCGTTCGCCAACTCATCCGCGAATATCTTGCCAAACACGGGGTCACCTACGCAACCAAGAGCAAAAGGCACGAATCCGGCAAAGTTTGACGCGAACGCCGTTCAATTCCGGATGCACAGCAACACTGCTGCAGATCACGCACGGCTCCGCGAACTCGCGGTTTCAGGCACCGGCTTGGAGATGGCCGTCAGAATGCCGCTGAGGATCTGACGAGGGTTCGGTGGACACCCGGGCACTGCGACATCGACCGGGATTACATTGGATACGCGACCGCAACTGGCGTAGCTCTCACCGTAGATGCCGCCCGTGCAACCGCAGTCGCCGATTGCGACGACGAGTTTCGGGTCCGGGGCCGCATCGTAAGTGCGCCGCAGCGCCACCTCCATATTTTTGGCAACGGGTCCCGTAATCAACAGTAAGTCGGCGTGCCGCGGACTTGCTACGAACCGGATACCCAGCCGTTCGATGTTGTAGAGCGGATTATTGAGCGCATGGATCTCCAGCTCGCAGCCGTTGCAGGACCCAGCGTCAACGGCCCGAATGCAGAGCGCGCGACCGAGTACTTCGAGAATGCGCACCTGCAATGCGCTGGCGATGCGCAGAGTGTCGTCGCTTGACGGAGGCGGCTCGGTGATGATCCCTGTGCGACCGATTTGGCGTAACGTCTTCAGCATGGTTATAGGTCGTGTCCACTGTACGTCAGGTTGAAGGATTTATTGATCAGCGGGAAGTCCGGTACGATGTTGTCGATGATGGCGTGCTCGATCACCGGCCAGTTCTGCCACGAGGGATCGTGCGGATGACATCGACGGATCATGCCGCTGCCGCCCGCTTCAAGCGCAAGAAATACCGGGCCGCGCCACCCCTCGATCATGCCGACGCCAAAAGCATCTTCGTTCGGTATTGAAAGTGGCGCCTGATGCAAACCGGGCGGCAACTGCGCCAGTATCCGCTGCGCGAGACGCATGGATTCAATGGCTTCATCGAAGCGCACGGCGACCCGCGCTGCGACATCGCCCTCCGCGCGCACGGTCTTTTTGGGCGCCAGCTCGCCGAACGGATCGCACGGCAGATCGCAGCGCAAGTCGAACTCTTGGCCGCTCGCACGCCCTGCAAGCCCCGTCAGACCCAATTTGGCGGCAAGGGTTGGTGTGACGACGCCGGCGCCCACGAACCGGTCGCGCAATCCCGCATGTTCATCATAGATGGTGCGCAGTGTGTCGACCTCTGCCGCAATCGATTCGATGGTCTCGATCAACAAGCGGTTTCCAGCCGATGACAGATCGATGCGCGTGCCGCCCGGCACAACGAAATCCATCAGATACCGCTGCCCGAGCGCTTGTTCGGTTGCGCGCAGGAGCTGTTCCTTGAGCCGGGAGAATTGCGCAAGTCCAAAGGCGAAGCCGGCGTCGTTGCCAATCGCGCCGACATCACCCAGGTGATTGGCAAGACGCTCCAACTCGAGCGCGAGCGCCCTCAACCAGGCGGCACGCGGGGGCAAATGCGCAGCAGCCATGCCTTCCAGCGCCTGGCAATAAGCCCACGAAAATGCGACGGCAGAATCGCCGGAAACGCGCGCCGCCAAGCGGTGACCGCTCTGCAGCGGTAATTCAGTGAAGCGCCGTTCAATGCCCTTATGAACGTAACCTAGACGTTCCTCGAGTCTGAGGACCTTCTCACCGACCACCGAAAAGCGGAAATGGCCGGGTTCGATGATTCCCGCGTGGACGGGACCCACCGGGATCTCATGGACACCGTCGCCCTCCACGGCTACGAATGCGTAGTGCTCAACGACAGGCACCGCGGGCGAAGGCGGCGTATGGGGGTGGATTAACGGATGAAAGCTTTCGGGCCAAGCGGCGTGACGCAACCACGGCCGCGTATCGGCGTCGGTAGTCCGCAATCCGGAGAGGTCCGCCACGGCACGTTGCATTCGGCTTGCGCTTGGAAACCACGATTCGATGCCGGGATAGCCGTCCTCCGAAGCCGTCAGCGGCAAGCTCAGAACGAGCACGCCCGGGTCGGCGATAAACGCGGCTCGCACGATGTTCTCGCCGCCGCGATCGCGGCTTGCCCACAGCGACAGCAATCGACCCCCATGCGCCTCCATGTCTGCGGCGGCTTGACGCCAGTCATCGCGCGCTACGGTCAGGCTCAATGCTTGCGGCGCGCCGGCAATCGCTCCGCCTCCATCCGATACCGATTGCTGGGCCGCTTGATCGAACCATCGCTGCAGAATCATCTCACTCTCCGCCGATCAAGCGCGCCGCAGCGCGATACCAGTCAGCGAGGTAGGGCGGAATAAAGAAACCCAACATCAGCACCAAACCCAGATGCGCAAATACCGGCACGAGCGCGGGTGGATGCGGCAAACGCTTGGCCGTCGTATCCCCGAACACCATCGATTGCACACGGCCGAAGATTGCCGCAAACGCCACGCCGAGCGCCAGCAGCAGAATGGGCGTCGCCCATGCCTGTTGCTGCATGGCGGTCGTCAAAATGAGAAATTCACTGGCAAATACGCCGAACGGCGGCATGCCGAGAATGGCCAGCGTACCCATCATCAATCCCCAGCCCACGGTGGGACTCACCGTGATGAGGCCGCGGATGTTATCCATGAGCTGCGAACCCGCTTTCTGCGCTGCGTGCCCCACGGCAAAGAAAATTGCCGACTTCGTCAGTGAATGCACCGTCATGTGCAATAGCGCAGCGAAGTTGGCGACCGGCCCCCCCATCCCGAACGCGAACGCAATGATGCCCATGTGTTCGATCGAGGAATAGGCGAACAACCGTTTGACGTCGCGCTGTCGCCATAGAAAAAACGCGGCGAGCACCACCGAGAGCAGCCCAAAACCCATCAACATACGGCCCGGCAGGCTCGAGTGAAGCGAGCCCTCGACGAGCACCTTGCAGCGCACGACGGCATACATGGCCACATTGAGCAACAGTCCCGACAAAACGGCCGAAATAGGCGTGGGGCCTTCCGCGTGCGCATCGGGCAACCAATTGTGCAGCGGCGCAAGGCCGACTTTCGTGCCGTAACCCACGAGCAAGAACACGAATGCGAGACCGAGAACGGAGGGCTCGAGCTGACCCTTGACCGCGTTAAGGTGCGTCCAAAGCAGCGCACTGACGCCCTCGGAGCCGAGGATTTTCTCGGCCGCAAAGTACATGAGAATGGTGCCGAACAGGGCTTGGGAGATGCCCACGCCGCAGAGAATAAAGTACTTCCAGCCTGCCTCGAGACTCGCGGGAGTTCGATAGAGCGTCACGAGCAACACGGTGGACAAGGTGGCAGCTTCCATCGCGACCCACATGAGTCCCATGTTGTTGGTCGTGAGGGCAATCAGCATCGTTGCCATGAACAGCTGGTACATGCTGTGATACAGGCGCAGTTGTCCGGCCGATACCCGCCCGTGCTCAGCCTCTATGCGCATGTAGGGGCGCGAAAACAACGAGGTGGTGAAACCGACGAACGCAGTCAGCGTCACCAGAAACACGTTAAACGCGTCGATAAAAAATTGTTCGTGCGCGACCAACAAGTTGCCGTGCGCCACGACCCTTGAGGTGAGCCCGCATGCCGCGAGGAACGTGACCAGCGAAAAACCAACATTGGCGTCAGGTGCCCAACGCCGCCCCCCTAGCACGCCCAGCGTCACTGCGCCCAGGAGCGGGGTGCCCAGAAGAACGACGAACTCCATGCTATTGATCCTCCTTCAGGGATTCGAGGTGTTTCAGATCCAGACTGTCGAATTGTTCGCGAATCTGGAAGAAGAACACGCCGAGAACCAGCATCGCCACCAGGACGTCGAGGGCAACGCCCAACTCGACGATCATCGGCATGCCGTAAGTGGCGCTCATCGCGCCAAAGAACAACCCATTCTCCATCGACAAGAATCCGACGACTTGCGACATCGCCTTGCGGCGCGTGATCATGGTGAGGAAGGCGATCAGGATCACCGCCACGGCGATGCCGATGGAATTGCGCGTCGCGGTGCTCGCCAGCGCCGAAATCGGTTGCGCCAGTCCGAAGGCAAAAATCACGACCAGAACCCCCACCAACATCGTCCCGGCGATATTGAGCAACGGCTCAGTATCCCAATATACGCCGAGCCGACGAATCAGACGGTGCAACAGCCAGGGCAGGAAGATTACCTTGAGCCCGAGCGTGAGCGCCGCAGACAGGTACAAGTGGTGACTGCCGGTCCGCCACGCGAGCAACAGCGTGGCGATGCATAAAAGGGCGCCCTGCAGCGCGAGCAGATCGACGAGAGCGACGATGCGCCGCTGCGACAACATGGCGAAGGAAAGCAACAGCAACAGCGCCGCAAGGGTGTTCTGAAGCTGCAGATCCCATGGCAATGCGTTCATTCTCAGGCTCCCAGCAACAGCCGCACGAGCAGTCCGAGCACCGCAAACAGAAAGGCCGTGGCCAAAAACTCCGGTGCACGAAAGACGCGCAGCTTCGCCGACAGAGTCTCAATGAGCGCCAACCCCGCACCCAGCACCAGCAGTTTCACGCCCAGCAACATGACCGACACCGCCAGGCTCAACGGCGCGTGGCTGGTCGCGATGCCCCAGGGAATGAAGACTGCAAGTCCAATGCACGCATAATTGAAGAGCTTCAATGCGGCGGCCCACTCCATGAGCGCCAGGTGACGCGCCGAATATTCGAGCAGCATGGCCTCGTGAATCATGGTCAGTTCAAGATGCGTGGCGGGATTGTCAACCGGGATACGGGCATTCTCGGCCAGCAACACCATCGTGAACGCGACTGCGGTAAAGGCGAGACTCGGGTTGAGCGAGAAGTTCTGCGCTGAAAGGCGTTCGGCGATCATCGGCAGCGCCGTGGTTGCGCAAGTCAGGGAGACGACGAAAATCACCACCAGCAGCGCGGGCTCCGCGAGGAAGCCGATCATCATTTCGCGGCGTGCACCCATCGTGCCGAAGGCCGTGCCGACGTCCATCGCAGCCAGAGATGAAAACACGCGCGCCGTCGCCAGCAGGCCGACCAGTGCAATCGCATCCGCGGCTTGCGTCATCGGCAAACGGGTTGCAATCGAGGGGATGACGGCGGCGGCCGTCACCATCGCGCCGAAGACTATGTACGGGGCGAGCCGGAATAGTCGCGAAGCGTTCTCCGCGATCACCGCATCCTTGTGAAAAAGTTTCCGGATTGCGCGGTACGGCTGCAGAATGCTGGGGGCGGACTTGTTCTGCAACCACGCGCGGCACTGATTCACCCAGCCGATGAACACGGGCGCCGCGGCCAGCGCCAATGCGATCCCCATCAATTGCACGATCCAGTCGATTACGTTCATAGCATGAGCGCCAGCAAGACGACGAGCGTGACGAAGCTATAGAGCAAATAAGTGGCAATGCGACCTTGCTGCAGCCAAGCCACCTTGTCTGCAACGCGACGAATGAGCGCACCCAAAGGCTGATACAGAGTGAGCCAGAAGCGATCGCCGATCTGTAATCGATACTTGGGTTTGCTGTCGATGGGGCTCGGCAGCTGCCGAACGATGGCGAAGAGGGGTTGGAACAGATGTCGAATCGGCTGCCCGAATCCTTCTGCGGTATCTTGCATGCGGCTATTGAGTCCGCCAAATCCGCAATCCCAAGCGGGACCTATTCGAATGCGCTGGTGATAGAAAAGACGCACACCATAGATCGCCAACACCACGACAACCATGATGACGGCGAAGAACACCAGCGGTGCGTAGGAGGACTGTCGTTCGGGGATCGGTACGAGCAGCCACCAGGGCGCGTCGCTTGCCGGCAGTCCGCCAAGCTTGAGCTGCTGTGTAACGACGCTGAACAGGGAAATGACATTCGTCGGGAGGAAGCCGAGCAGCATACAGCCGAGCGCAAGCCACGCGAGTCCGAGGCGCTCCACGAACCCGGCATCGTGAGCCTGCTGAAGCGCGGGCTCCCGCGGCTGTCCGAGAAAGATGATGCCGAAGAATTTGACCATGACATAGCCCGCAAGGGCAGCGGCCAGCGCGAGCAACGCAGCACCCAGGGGCAGCAGCATGTTGATGAACGGGTGCGGCACCTTATACGCGAATAGGAAGGACTGGAGCAGCAACCATTCCGACACGAATCCGTTCAAAGGCGGCAGTCCAGCAATGGCGAGCACACCGATGAGCGTCAGCCACGCAACCCAGGGCATTCGATGAATGAGACCGCCCAGGTGCCCGAGGTTGCGTTCCCCGGTTGCGTGCAATACCGCACCAGTACCCAAAAACAACAGACTCTTCATGAAGGCATGATTCATTGCGTGATACATGACGGCAATCAGCGTGAGCGCCGCCGCGGCGGGCATGTCCACGCCGGTGAATACGATCGCCAAGCCGAGGCCGGTAAACAGGATCCCGATGTTTTCGATGGATGAATAGGCAAGCAGACGTTTCATGTCGGTCTGCGCAGCCGCGAACACAACTCCATACAGCGCGCTGAAGAGCCCAAGCGAGAGCGGCAGCAGGCCCCACCACCATATCGGTTGACCCAACAGATCAAAACTCACGCGAATCATTCCATACAGCGCCGTTTTGAGCATGACGCCGCTCATCAGTGCGGAAACAGGCGAGGGCGCAGCCGGATGCGCTTCCGGCAGCCATACGTGCAGCGGCACCAGGCCCGCCTTGGCGCCAAAGCCGGTCAGCGCCAGGCAGAAAGCGACTGTGGCCCAAGGGGAACTCAGGTGCGCGGTACGCATCGCGTCGAACGTGAAATGCCAGCTGCCGCCCTGCAGAACGCCAAAGGACAACAGGATGGCGATCGCACCGAGGTGGGCAATCAGCAGGTAGAGAAAGCCGGCCTGACGAATTTCAGGAATGCGATGCTGTGTGGTGACCAGAAAGTAGGACGACAACGCCATGGTTTCCCACGCCAACATGAATGCGTACGCGTCATCGGCGAGCAGAACGAAGCCCATGCTGGCAAGAAACAAGTGGTATTGCAGACAGAGAAGTCCCGGCGCCGTGCCTTCGCCTTGCCGGAAGTAGCCTGCTGCAAAAATCGAAATGCCGGTGGATGCGGCGCCGAGCAAAAACAAAAATGCGCCTGACAGTGCGTCGAGCCGCAGATGAACGGGCAAGTCCGGCAGCCCGATAGGCAATATGAGGTGTTCGGCGGGGTTACGGAGACTTGTCAGCGCGACAACTGCCAACGCGGCACCGCAAAGCGCACCCAACGGAAACAGCGTCCGCCCCACGAACGCGATGCTCAGCGGCCGCACCAATCCTGCAAGGCCAACCACGCACCATGCAGTCAGCAGCAGCAGGCATAACGTCAAGGGTGAATCGAAACCGTAGCTCACAAGGCACCGGCCCCCAAAGTCGCGAATAGTCGTTGACTGCGTAGTTGAGCCGTGCACAGCCATTCACGGTATTGGTATTTTATTATAATCCCACGCACATTGACCTGTCACTTGATGTGAAGCCCATGTGCAACACGTCTAGGCCATGGAGCTCACCGTGCCATAGCATCGCATAGTATATTGCGGCAAGCGTGGCGCGCTCTGGGTCTTGACGTATCGCCCGACTAGACGGAAGTGGGGCCCGGTGCGGCGCGCAAGTCGGGGGCCGCGGTCCGGACCGAAGCGCGGGCGCGGGCGCTGAAGTACGCCAGCGACAGCGATACGAGCACCAAGCCCACGACCGAAGTCGTGTACGCGGCGTACTTGAACACCGTCAGCCACTCGGCGCGCAGCATCCCGAAATTTCGCCACAGCAATAATCCGCAGCTACCGGCGTAGCCCGCGGAGTCCGCGACGTAGATCAGGAATCCGGCGGTTGCCACGCGACCGCTGACCGCGACGAGGCGATCAAACAGCATGGCGTTGAACGGGGTATATACGACGTACAGACCGGCGCCGCTGGCGATCATCCACGGCAGCGGGCCAAGCCATCCGGCGTCAAATGCGAGTGTCGACGCGCCGAGCAGCAAGAGGCCGGTCAGTATCACGCCGTGGATGACGGCGAGCGCGCGCACGTTGTCCTTGACTTTGACGATGATGCCCAAGGCCACCAATGCCACGGCAGCAACCGCCAACTCCGTCGACGTGAACACGGAAGCCGGGTTCGCATAGCCCAGCGCCCTCCATAGCTCCGCGCCGAAGTTATCTCGGAAATCGCGCAACGCCGTCGCGAAGACGTACGTGGTCACCAGTAAGGCCACACCGAGACCGTAATCCACGAGGAACGCACGCCTCTCATGAGCGTTCATCGGTGCACGACGCACCCGCGCCGCTTCGTCCTCCGCGGTGGGCGGAGGCAACGACGCAAGACCCCATACCGCCAGAAACAGCACCGGCACGAACACGAGCCCTGCGGCAGCCGGCATCCAGAACACCGGGACGTGCAGCACCTGCATGAGCAATATTCCGATGGATTTGACGGCGCCCGAGGAGACTATGAAACTCGCGCACAGCACCGCACCCAAGATCTCGGAGGTACGCCTACCCTCCATGAAAGCGAATACCAACCCCCAGATCATGCCAAGGCACAACCCATTGAAAAACATCGCCAGCACTTTCACGGGCGCCGGCGCCACCGCGAAAATCACCAGCGCAACCCACGACGCGCCGATGAGGCCGAGAATGGCTCGTGCTCGATAGGTCGGCTGCATCCCGGAAATGACGCTGATTCCGATGAACTTCGCCGTGGCATAGCCGAGCACCTGTGCAATCACGAGCGCAATCTTGAAATCCAAAGTGTAGTGCCAGCCATCGACGCTGCCGAAACTGGCAGCCGCAAACGGCTTGCGGAATGCATACATCGAAAAGTAGGTGGCGAAGCCCGCAAGCGACGCAAAAGCGGTGAAAGCCACGGGCGGCGCCTTGCGGAGCCAGCGAGCGAGCGTTTGCGGCATGTCAACTCGTAGCGGCGGAACAGCCCCCATCAAGCCGCCGGCGTGTTACAGCCTGATGACGCGCGGTGGAAGCCGATGACCGGACCCCGGTATACTGAACGGCTTGTTCGATACCGGAGCAGCCGCATGAGCCTCAAGAACCGTTTCGATCTGGTCATCTTCGATTGGGCCGGCACCATGGTGGACTTCGGCTGCGAAGCGCCGGTCAAGGCGTTGATCGAAGCCTTCGGGGCCGAGGGAGTGGTCATCGATGAAGCGACCGCGCGCCGCGACATGGGCAAGGCAAAGATCGATCATGTCCGCGCGCTTCTGAGGGAGCCCTCGGTCGCGGCCGCATGGCGGGCCCGGCATGGCCGCGACGCGGGACCCAAGGACATCGAGGGGCTCATGGCGCGTCTTGGACCCTTGATGCGGGAACATGCCGCCCACGCGTCCACGCTCATCCCCGGTGCGCGGCAGACCTTCGATCGGTTGCGGGCTGCCGGCCTCCGGGTTGCCTCGTCGACGGGCTACACCCGCGACATGATGGAGCCGGTACTCGCGCAAGCGCACGCCCAAGGCTACGCGCCGGAACACGTCGTGTGTTCCGGTGAGACACCGGCCGGCCGGCCGTCTCCCTTGATGATTTACAAAGCCTGCGCAGAATTGGGCGTGTGGCCGTTGTCGCGCGTCGTCAAGGTCGATGATGCGGCGGTTGGGATCGGTGAGGGCAAGGCCGCCGGCGCGTTCACGGTCGGGGTCGCGTCGGGCAACGCAGTGGGTCTCTCGCTCCAAGCCTTTCAGGCACTGTCGCCGGCCGAGCGCGACAGCCGCCTCAAGTCGGCCCGCGACGCGCTGCTCGGGGCGGGCGCCGACCTCGTCATCGATTCGGTCGCGGATCTCGTTCCCGCGCTCGAGCGCGCGATCCAAGGCTGACCGCGCTTGCGGCATCACGTGGCTCACGTTTCATTGACGGTAACGGACCAGTGCGTCGCCCAGCGCGTCCTTGAGCCCGCCGAGCCAAGGTTCGTAATGTTTCCATTGGTCGAGCCCCTCGCGAAAGATCGGCTGGCGCACCTGTTCTGAGCTTGCGGTGCGCACGCTGCGCTCGGTCTTGTAAAACTCGACGCAGGCCGGCTCGAACTCGAGTCCGCAAAAATCGAGAATGCGGCGCACGTTGCCGCCAAGATCATCGACCACGTCCTCGTGCAGGATCCGCAGTACCCGCCCGGGCAGCACCTCGTCCCAATGCTGCATCAACTCGAGGTAGGTGCGGTAATACCGGGCGATATCCAGGATGCTGTAGGTAAACTCCTGCCCGCTGGCAAACAGTTGCTTCAAATTGCTGAAGCAGCAGGCCATCGGCTCGCGCCGGGCGTCGATGATCTTGGCGTTGGGCAGCATCAAGTGGATCAGGCCGATATGCCGGAAATTATTCGGCATTTTATCGATGAAGTGAGGCTTCCCCGTGCGATAGATGCGCGTGTCGGCCAGGTATTTTTCACCCAGCCGGCGCAAATCCTCAGGGGTCATGTCGGCGAGCACGTCCGGGTAGCGCAGGTTGTCCGGATCCCGCCCTTGCAGCTCGAGCGCGATCCTTGGAATGTCGGCAAGCTCCTGCGTGCCTTCGACGCAGGAGTGCGATGCCAGGATTTGCTCGAGCAGCGTGGATCCGGAGCGCGGTAGACCCACGATGAATATCGGGTCCGCACTGCTGCTGCCGCAGCGTTCGCGGCCGGCGAAGAAGTCGCGGGTGCAGATTTGGATCTGCCGGCGGGTGTTGCGCTCGATGGGTTCGATCCGGAAGCGAATTTCCGCTTTCTTGAGCGCGTTACCGCGTTCGTAATAGCGGTACGATTCCTCGTATTCGCCCCGATCTTCCAAGCCCTTGCCGAGTGCGAAGCAGAGGTGATACCGGTCGATGGGCCGCGTGGCCGGCGCCGCTTCCTCGGTGCGCATGCGCGCGAGCTCGTCGTCCGTGAAACGGTAAATCTTGAGGTTCGCGAGACTCCAGTAGGCATCGCCAAAACTCGGACGCGCGGACGCGGCAGCCCGGTAGGCATCGATGGATTCCTCGCGCCGTCCGAGGGTCTTGAGTGAATGCGCCACCGACAGGTGCACATCGGCCGCCTGCGGTGTTTCAGCGAGCAGCTGACGGTAGAGCGTGAGCGCCTTCTCATGCTCTCCGAGCCCGACCAGTGCCGTGGCGTGGAGCGTCCGGTACTGTTTGTTGTGCGGCGCCAGCTGCAGCAGCTTCTCGAGCTCCTCGCAGGCGCGCGGATGCTTGTGCCGGGCCAGCAACGCGCGGGCATAGTCGTAACGGGCCGCTTGGTAGGTGGGCGCCAGTTCCAGCACCGCCTCGAGCAGCACCTCGGCGTCGTCGAGCACCTCCCGTTCGATCCCGATCCGCGCCAGCAGCCGCATCGCCTCGACATCGTTGCCATGTTTCAGCAGATAGGCCCGGATGATGTTCTCCGCAGGCGCCCAATCGCCATCCGAGAACAAGCCGGTCGCGTGCACCACCTCGGGCGGCAGCTTCTTCAGAGTGGCGACGTGGGCGGCGGCCATCGCGGCGTTCTCGGTGTCGCCGATCATGCGGTACAGGCCGGCGAGCAGGCTCCAGCTTGCCGGCAGCGCCGGATTGATATTGACCCCGCGCAGGAAGGCATCGATTGCCCGGGGGGCATCCTTCAGAGCGACGTAGCAATGGCCGCGTTCCTGATACAGGCGGCTGAATGTCGGGTGATGTCGTTCGAGAAGCTCGAGCGTCGCCAGCGCGCCGGGAACGTCATTTTGGAAGCGCTGACTGACGGCCAACATATACAAGACGTCTCGATTTTCGGGTACCCGCACCGAGAGCGCTGCGGCCGCAGCTTGCGCTTCCCTGAGGCGGCGGCTCTCCAGCAGTTCGCGGATCCGTCGAACTTCTGTTTCCACTGGAGAAGCAGTCGAAATAGAGCAGGTCGGGTCCATAAACGTCCGAATGGTGGAACGGGCAACTTTGTCCGCGTGACATTACTACAGCTCCCGTTACCGGTGAGCGGCAAGCCCTCCATAGAACGGTGAAAGGCAGTGCGCCTATTGCCGCAGCGCCGCAGGCGCGAAGAGATTACTTGAATCACGCGTCACAGTTAAGTCATAGTAATGCCATAAATATGAAATCGGCTGTGCGTAAAAAACACGCAGCGGGAACTTGGCGGGCCGAAGTAGGGATGGATGGAGGCTCGATCTGCCGGGATGTATCTGCCGTTCTCCTTGTTGCGCAGCGACTGCGGCCGCTGCGTATTTCGTATTGTTATTTCCACTGACTATTCAGGGAGAGATGCTTGAACACCAATCATAAGCTTGCCTATGCCATTTCGGCCGTGCTCAGCGGATACACGGGCGCTTCCCACGCGGCGGCGGCGCCCGATACCGAAGCTGCCGGTGGTATCGAGGAAATCGTCGTCACCGCGCAGCGCCGCAGCGAGTCGATTCAAGACGTCCCCGTCACGATCCAGGCGATCACCGGCGAGCAACTCGCTCAGTTGAACGTGACGACCTTCGACGACGTCCTCAAGTACCTGCCGAACGTCACCTTTAGCTCCAACGGCCCAGGCCAGGGCAATATCTACATGCGCGGACTGAGCGCCGGTTTTGCCGGCAACCAGTCGAGCGCCGCGATCAATCCGTTCCCGAACGTCGCAACCTACCTGGACGATCAGTCCATGGCGTTCCCGGCGCGCAATGTCGACGTCTACATGGCGGACATGGAACGCATCGAGGTGCTGGAGGGTCCGCAGGGCACGCTGTTCGGAGGTGGCGCCGAGGCGGGCGCAATCCGCTACATCACGAACAAGCCGAAGCTGAACGTCACAGAGGGCAATGCCGAGGCCTCCTACGGCACGACCGCCCATGGCGATCCCAACACCGCGATCACCGGGGTGATCAATCTGCCGCTGATCCAGGACACGCTGGCCGTTCGTGCGGTCATCTACAACGATCGCCGGGGCGGCTACATCGACAATGTGCCGAGTCAATTCACGCGTTTTCCGACGGATCCGGGCACCATTTCCTATCACCTCCCTTACCCGGCGGACGCGGCCACTGCCAACAACTACTCGATCGCGGGGAGGGCGCAGAACCCGGTAACCTACCAAGGCATCCGTGCCTCGGCGCTCTGGCAGATCAACAGTGACTGGAATGTGCTGATTCAGCAGAGCTACCAGCACATGGACGCGGAGGGCATGGACGCGCAGTTCCCCCTCAGTTCGCAGGAGACACCGCTCGGCGCGTGGCAGGAGACTTCGTTCACGCCGTCCTACGACAAGGACAAGTGGGAGAACACGTCTTGGACCGTCAACGGCAAGATCAGCGACCTCAAGCTGGTGTACACCGGCGGCTACCTCGATCGCACGATCGACAATGCGATGGATTACACGAACTACGCGCGCTCGGCGGGCGGGTTCTATTACACCTGCGTCGGCGGCGGCGCCCCCATCGGCAAGGGAGTGGGACCGCTCACCTGCTACTCGCCGGTCTCGTCCTGGCAGGACCACGTCGAAACCACGCACCAGAGTCACGAGCTGCGGCTCAGCACACCCGACGATTGGCGGGTGCGGGGCCTCATCGGCGCGTTCTGGGAGGACTTCGACATCAAGGACGATATGAACTTCCTGTACAAGTCGATCCCGTCTTGTACTCCGGCGAACCTCGCGCTCTACAAGGCGGGTACCCAGGTGTGTGTCGGCAACGTGATTCCCGCTCCCGGCTACGCGGCGGTCGATCCGACCGAGCGCAACGACAATGTCGCGTTCGGCGAGGACCTCGAGCGTGGCTACAAGCAGACGGCGTTCTTCACGTCGATTGACTTCGACCTGATCCCGAAGGTCCTGACGCTGACCGGCGGGACGCGCTATTACAACTATAAGGAGACCTTTCACGGCTCGCAGTACTCCACGAGCACCGGATGCGCGGGTATCCCGAACGGCACATGCGTGGGCTCGAAGCTCACCGATGCGACGCATGATGCGAATTACAGTGGGTTCAAAAGCCGCGGCAACCTGACCTGGCATGTCACCCAGGACGCGATGGTCTACTACACATTCTCGCAGGGCTTCCGTCCGGGCGCCGGCAACCGCAAGAACAGCGCCGAGGTCAAGATCGACGTGGATCCGGTCACGGGATTGCCGACGGTCGGCCCGGATGCGAACCCGACGCTCGTCAAGCAGTACAATAAGCCCTATACGTATCCGCCGGACACGCTGATCAACAACGAGATCGGCTGGAAGACCGAGTGGCTGGACCACCGGCTCCTGGTCAATGGCTCGGCGTACATCATGGACTGGAAAAACGTCCAGACGCTGATCTACAACCCGCCCATCTTTGGCAACACGACGTTCGGTGTGGCTGGACCCGACTATCGGATCAAGGGCGCCGAGTTGCAGATCGTCGCGCGCGTCACCGACGGCCTGACGCTGCAGGGTTCGGTGTCGCATAACAATGCGTCGGAGACCAACTCGCCGTGCATCAAGTCGACGAACGCGGTGGCGAATAACCCGACACCGCTCGGCAGCTGCATCACGCAGGTCTGGTCGCCGGCGCTGAGCGAGAATGTGCCTCTGCAAAACCCGCTGGGCGCCGTCGGTTCGACGCCGGCCTTCTCGCCGACGACCGAGTACAACCTGCGCGCGCGCTACGACTGGCAAGTCAATGAGTACAAGATGTTCTTCATGGTCGGCGCGGAGCACGTCGGCGACATGCAGAACGAGCCGAGCAGCTTTCAGTCCGGCGCAGGAGTCCTCGTGCCGACGACGACATGGCTGCGATACGACCAGCCGGCCTACACGACGTATGACGCGGCCTTCGGCATCGCGAAAGACCAGTGGCACGTCGAGGCCTATGGCACGAACCTCGGCAACTCCGACGCGAGCCTGTTCACGTCCTCCGCGCAATTCATCGAGTCGCAGGTGCCGCTCCGGCCGCGGGTGCTGGGACTGAAGTTCGGCTACAAGTTCTGAGGATGGCCTCGCGACCGGAGGCGAATGCGCCGGCGGATGCTCGCGACCAGGGGCTTCGCCGCGCGCCGTGCGGCAAAAGGTTCGTCCGGTTGCGCTAGACTTGAGGGTGGGCAGCGATACCCGCCCGTGTTATATCTGATGCCGATGACTGTCAGCGCACCCGCTCGTGTGACATCGACCGTGGAGTTCGAGGTCGCGCGCATCCGCGCGCTCGTCAAGGAGCGGCGCTTCGCCGAGGGCGTGGCGGCAGCGACCGCCCTGCGGGAGCGGGTCCCCGAAAACCGCGACGTCCTCCATCTGCTCGCGCTCGGCCAACGCCAGCTCACCCAGACCGCGGACGCGCTCGCGACGCTCGATCATCTCGAGCGGTTCCATCCCGGCTATAGCCGCCTGTATCAGGAGCGCGGCCATTGCTACGTGGCGATGAAGGACGCGCCGCAGGCTATCCAGGCATTCCTGCGGGCCGTCATGATCAACCCGGCACTGCCGGCGAGCTGGGGCATGCTGGAAGGCCTCTACCGGATGTGCGGCGACGCCGACAACGCGGGCCGAGCCGCCGCCCACGTCGCGAAACTCAAGACGCTGCCGCAGGAAGTGATCACGGCGACCGGGCTGTTCAGCGACGGCGACCTGGTGGCGGCCGAGAAAATGATCCGCGCGTTCCTGCTTGCCCGCGGCGATCACATCGAGGCGATGCGCCTGCTGGCGCGGATCGGTGCAGCCCTCGAGGTGTTCGACGATGCGGAGTTGCTGCTCGAGGCGGTATTGGAGCGCGTCCCCAGCTACTCCGCCGCCCGCTACGACTACGCCTCAGTGCTGCTCGGACGGCACAAGCACAGCCGGGCCCTGATTGAACTCGACAAGTTGCTTGCGATCGATCCGGCGAATCGCCAATACCGGACCCTGCGCGCAACCACCGTCGTGGGCCTCGGCGACCACGCCCGGGCGATCACGCTGTATCAGGATCTGCTGCGCGATGCGCCGCCGCGATCACCCAATGCCGCCGAACTGCACCTGTCGATCGCGCATTCACTAAAGACGCTGGGCCGCCAGGCCGATGCGATCGGTGAGTACCGGGCGGCGACGCGGGAGCGTTCGGATTTTGGGGACGCGTACTGGAGCCTCGCCAACCTCAAGACCTACCGCTTCACGGACGCAGAGTTCGAGTCCATGCGCACTGCAGAGGCTGGGCCGGCGACCGGTCTCGCCGACCGCTATCACCTCTGTTTCGCACTCGGCAAGGCCTACGAGGACCGTGGTGAATACGCTGAGTCGTGGGGCTACTACGAGCGCGGCAATGCGTTGAAGCGCGCCGAGAGCCGCTACCGTCCGGAAGTGATCGAGCTCAACACGGCGAACCAGAAGTCGGTCTGCACCCGGAAATTCTTCGAGCAGCGCAGCGGCTATGGAGTCTCGAGCACGGCGCCGATCTTCGTAGTCGGGCTCCCCCGTTCGGGTTCGACGCTGATTGAGCAGATCCTGGCCTCGCACTCCGCCGTCGAAGGCACGCAGGAGCTCGCTGACATCCCGCGCTTCGTGCTCGAATTGCAGGGCCGCGAGCGCGATTTCGAGTCGCCGCACTATCCCGCCGTGCTCGTGCAGCTCCCACCGGAGGGGTACGTGCGCTTCGCCGAGAAGTATCTCAACGACACGGGCGTCTATCGCACCGGCAAGCCGCACTTCATCGACAAGATGCCGAACAACTTCCGGCACGTCGGCTTCATCCACCTGATGTTCCCGAACGCGAAGATCATCGACGCGCGCCGCGAGCCGATGGCCTGCTGCTTCGGGAACCTCAAGCAGCTCTTCGCGCGCGGGCAAGAATTCACCTACAGCATCGAGGACATCGCCCGCTACTACCGCACCTACCTCGAGCTGATGGAGCACTGGGACGCCGTGCTGCCGGGACGGGTGCTGCGCGTGCATCACGAGGACGTGGTCGACGACCTGGAAGGCAGTGTCCGACGGATCCTCGACTTCTGTGAGCTGCCGTTCGAACCGGCTTGCGTCGAATTCCACCGCACCGAACGCAGTGTCGTCACGGCGAGCTCCGAGCAGGTGCGCCAGCCCATCTTCCGCGAGGGCCTCGACCAGTGGCGCCACTACGCGCCCTGGCTCGGCTCGCTCGCCGACGCGCTCGGCGACGCACTCGTGCGCCATCGCCGCTAGGCCGCTCGCGCCAGGCCTTGACCTAAGATGCCCCCCGGACGCAACGAGCCTTGCTCCTGCGGCAGCGGCCGCAAGTACAAGCACTGCTGCGGTAAAACTCCGGCCGACAGGTTCGCCCCGAATCGGCCGCTGCCGGATGCAGCACGCGCACGGGCCTTGCTGCGGCAGAGCCAAGGCAAGGATGCGCTGGCGGCGCTCGAGTCGGCCAGCCGCTCCCTGCCGGGCGATGCTCAGGTGCACCATCTGCTTGGCCAGGCGCTCGAGGATCACGGCCTGCTCGAGCGGGCGGCCGAGAGCTTCGGGCGCGCGACCGCTCTATGTCCCGAGTTCGCCGACGCGCATAACGACCTAGGCGAAGTGCTGCTCCGGCTGGGACGGACGGACGCCGCGATCGCGAGCTGTCAGCGGGCGCTCGCGCTTCGGCCGCGCTTTGCCGCGGCCCTTGGCAATCTCGCCAACGCCGAACGCGCTCGCGGCGCGCTCGCCGCGGCGATCGCGGGGTACCGGCGCGTGATTGCGCTCGAGCCGGGACTCGCCGAGGCTCACCGCAACCTCGGCAGCGCGCTTCTCGAGGCCGGCGACAGGGAGGCGGCGATCGTCAGCTTGCAGAGGGCGATTGAGCTGCGCCCCGAATTTGCTCGCGCCGTCACACAGCTAGCGCGCGCGCTGACCGCTGCGGGTCGCGGAGCGGAGGCGGTCCCCCATTACGAGCGACTGTTGGCGCGCGACCCGCGTATCGAAACCTTGGACGAGTACGCGGCCGTGCTGGCAGGGCTCGGGCGCTATGAGGCGTCGGCAAGCTGCTATCGTGACTTGCTCGCACGGACGCCGCGTGATGCGCGGCTGCACGCCAACCTTGGTCACGTGCTGCATTGCCTCGGCGACTTCCGGGCCGCGATCGTGCACTGCCGGCGGGCGATCGAGCTCGAGCCGCGGCTGCCGGAATCGCACCTTCACCTCGGCAACTCGCTGCTTGCGCTGAATGCTTTGTATGAGGCCGATGCCGCCTACGGTGCCGGACTCGAGATCGCCCCGGACCATGCCGCGCTTCACACCGCGCATGCCATGGCCGAGCGGGCCCTCGGGCGGCTCGCGGATGCGGAAGCGAGCACGCGGCGGGCGCTCGCGCTCCGTCCTGACGCTGCCGACACGCTCGCGCTGCTTGGCAGCCTCGCAATCGACCATGGTCGGTTCGACGAGGCAGAGGACCTGCTGCGCAAAGCGTTAGCCATCGACCCGGAGCTGCCGGAGGCGCTGGCCAGCCTCGCGGCCGTGCGCAAGATGAGCCCGGGCGACGCGCCGTGGCGCGACGCCGCGGAGCGCGTGCTGGCGCGCGGTCTGCCGGTCGCGCACGCCATCAACCTGCACCATGCCCTGGGCAAGTATTACGATGACGTCGACGATTGTGATGCGGCTTTCCAGCATCATCGGAGGGGAAACGAGCTGGCCCGCGGCAGCCGATCACGGTACGACCGTGCCGAGATGACGCAGCGGGTAACGCGGACTCTCGCGGCCTTCGATCGAAATGTCCTCGCGGCCCTGCGGCCCGGCGGGCTCGGCACCGAACGCCCGGTATTCGTTGTCGGCATGCCGCGGTCGGGCACGAGCCTCACCGAACAGATCCTCGCCTCGCACCCGGAGGTCCATGGCGGGGGCGAGCTGCTCTACTGGATCTTTGCGGCGGACGCCGAGCGCGCGGCCACCGCAGAGAGGCGCGCTGCGACGATAGCCGAGCTCGGCCGTGCCTATCTGGAGGGGCTCGCGACGCAGGCACCCGACGCGTCTCGCGTCGTCGACAAGCTGCCTGTCAACTTCAGGAACATCGGCCTCATTCACGCGGCGCTGCCGGGTGCGCGGTTCATTCATCTCGAGCGGAATTCGCTCGATACGTGCCTGTCGATCTACTTCCAGGGGTTCTCCGCCGCGCACCCCTACGCCACTGATTTCGGCGACCTTGCGCATTACTACCATGAGTACCGACGCCTGATGGCACACTGGCGCGCCGTGCTGCCGCCGCAGACGCTGCTCGAGGTGCGGTACGAGGATCTCGTCGACGATCCTGAAGGCTGGAGCCGCCGCATGCTCGCGCACATCGGGCTCCCGTGGGATCCGCGCTGCCTCGAGTTCCACCGCACCCATCGGCCGGTCCTGACCGCGAGCAACTGGCAAGTACGCCAGCCCATCAGCAAGGGCTCAGTCGATCGGTGGCGCCGCTACGAGCGCTTCATCGGGCCGCTGCGCGAGGCGCTCGGTGATCCGCTCGAACCCTACCGGCGCTAGTGTAATAGCTCAGAATTCCTGGTAACAAGACACAGCGACTTAAGTAATGCAGCATCGACCAGGGGCCCGAGAGCCTCGGCCGCGGCCAGCGCCTGGCGTGGCGCCGCTGCCTCGCCAGTTCGCGGATGCGCAGTACTTCCAGCTCGATCGGGGAGGGTGGTGCGGACCGATCAAGACGCCAGGGGTCCGAGTGCGGCCTTCAAGTCCCCCAACCAAGGCGCGAAGTTGCGCCATTGGTCGACGCCGTCCTTGAAGATCGGCCGGCGCACTTGTTCGGAGCTTGCCGTGCGGACGCTCCGCTCCGTTTTGTAATACTCCAAACAGGCCGGTTCGAAATCGAGGCCGCAGAATTCGAGCATTCGACGAACGTTGGTCTCGAGATTGTCGACCACGTCCTCGAATTGCACCCGGAGCACTTTGCCGGGCAGCACGGCGTTCCAGTGGTCCATCAGTCTTACGTACGTGCGGTAGTAGCGGGCGATGTCATCGATGCTGTACGTGAATTCCTGCCCCGAGGCAAACAGCTGCTTGAAATTGCTGAAGCAGCAGGCCATCGCGTCCCGCCGCGCGTCGATGATCTTCGCGTTCGGCAGGATCAGGTGTATGAGGCCGATGTGGCGGAAGTTGTTCGGCATCTTGTCGATGAAGCGGGGCTTGCTCGAGCGGAAGACCGCGGTTTCCTCGAGATACTTCTCGCCGAACTGCCGCAACTGATCGTCGCTGAGTTCGGCGAGGATTTCGGGATACCTCGGTCTGGAATCGCTTCCCTCCCGCCCGGAAAGATGCAACGCCAACCGTGGGATTTCCGCGAGTTCCATGGTTCCTTCCACGCTGGAATGCGAGGCGAGAATTTGCTCGAGCAGCGTCGATCCGGCTCGCGGCAATCCGACGATGAATATCGGGTCAGGCCGGCGGCAGCCTACGCCGCGCCGCGATGCGAAGAAATGCGTCGTGCACACGGCCACTTGCTGTTCGGCGTTGCGCTCGATGGTCGCCGCCTGGTGACGGCTGTCGCGCTTCTTCAGCGCATTGCCGCGTTCGTAGTAGGCAAACGATTCTGCGAACTCTGAGCGGTCTTCCAGCGCCTTTCCCAGCGCGAAACACAGATGGTAACGATCGACGGCTGCCGTATCCGCGCCGGCCTCGTGCAAGCGCATGCGTGCAATTTCTTCGTCGGTAAACCGATAGGTTTTAAGATTTGCGAGACTCCAATAGGCGTCGCCGAAACTGGGGTGCACGGCGGCAGCCTGCCGGTAGGCCTCGATCGCCGCCGCTTGGCGCCCGAGTGTCTTGAGAGCGTGCCCGATCGAGAGGTGCAGATCGGCGGCAAGCGGCGATTTGCTCGCGAGCTTTCGATAAATCTGCAGCGCGTCTTCATGCCTGCCGAGGCCGACCCAGGCGTTGGCGAGAGCGATGCAGTAGTCGCGATTGTCAGGATCGAGCGCGAGGAGGCGCTCCGCCTGGACACGGGCCAGGGCGAACTTGTGGCGCTGGATGAGGACGCCGGCATATTCGAAGCGTGCCGCATGATAATCGGCCTGGAAAACCAGCACGCTCTCCAGCAGGAACTCGGCGTCATCGAAGATTTCCAGCCGGACGCCGATCCGCGCCAGCAACCGCATGGCTTCGATGTCCTCGGGGTGGGTCAGGAGATGACGGCGCACCATGTCTTCTGCGCCGTAGATGTCACCCTCTGAAAGAACATTGGTGGCGCTTACGACCGCCGGCGGAAGATTGACGAGCCTGCGCGCGTTGGCCGCCGCCAGTTCGGCCTGCTTCGTGTCGCCCAGGGCGCCGTACAGGTCGGTCAGCGCATTCCAACTCGCTGCCAAGGTTTGATTTAGCGCCACCGCGTGCTCATAAGCCGCGATCGCGGCCTTGGTCTCGCCAACGGTCCGCAGGCAGTGACCTCGCTCCTGGAAAAGGCGGCCATAATCGGGATGCAGAGCCTCGAATTGGGCCGAGGTCGCGAGTGCGTCGGCGATCCTGCCCAGGTAGCGTTGACTTACCGCCAAAAGATAAAGGACGTCGCGATTTTCGGGAACCTCGAGGCGTAGTGCTGCCGCGACGGCCAACGCCTCGGAGAAGCGCCGTTTTTCAACCAGCCCGCGCAGCCGCCGGACTTCTGTCTCGATTCGGGACATGGACGGGGCGGGTGTCGCTGCGGTGGTCATGGGCGATCGTATGTTAGCCCAGAGAGCCCGTCTAAAAAAAACCGTCCGCATCACCGGCACTGGGCCGGCGACGCGGACTCCGGGCGCGGAAGCTACTTGGCTCCTGAAAACTTATAGCTGAAGCGCACGCCGAGAGTTCGCGGCCGATCGACCGTCACGGCCTTGTACCACTGCCGGTAGTTCGAGTAGAGCTCGGCCCGCTCATCCGTCAAATTCTGACCATAAGCCTGCACCATCCAGGCGTCCCGCGAGATCCCGACCGAGGCTTCGTATTCCGTGTATGCGGGGTTGACATAGGCAATCGAGTTGCCTTGCAAGTCTTTCGTCAGTTTATCCGTGGATGAGAACGAACTCCCCTGATGCACCGCGCCCACCTGCACAAAGGGCGTGTAGTCGCCCACCGTGAACTCGTATCTTGCCCGAAGGTTGGCCTGAAACAAGGGTGCGCCGGCGAGCGGATCGCCCAGTTGCCCGCTGGGATTTGATAAACCCAGAGGGGCACCGGTCGTCGGGTTCGTCAGGGTACTGAAGTCGATCGGCTGACCCTTCAGCGGCCCGAAGGAGTAAGTAAAACTCGACGGTTTAACGAGTTTGCTGTCGTTATAAGAAGCACCGGCCATGATGGTGAGCTCATGCGTGACGCGCGCCGCAAGAGTGGTCTCGATTCCCTTGACGCGATAGTCGCTGCCGTTCGTCGTGAAGGTCAGGTTGCCGGTTACCCCGGGGTCAAACAGCGAGATCTGGGTGCCCTTCCAGTCTTCCTTATAGATTGCGCCGTTAAATTGCACCCGGTGATCGAACCATTCGGTCTTCCAGCCGATTTCATTGTTGGTCAGATTGTCCGGTCCAAAGGCGACAGGTGGCGCCCATCCGCCGGTGAGCGGCGATGAGCTTTCAACCGAGTTGGGCCGGTTGAATCCCCCGGCGCGAAAGCCCTGTGACCAGGTGTAGTACACCATCGCGTCCGGGGTGATCTTCCAGTTCAAGTTGCCGCGGCTCTTAAAGCCCGTGTACAGCTTGTCCAAGCCCAAGGCATCGAGGTTGGTGAAATTGGAGTGGTTGACGCATGGGTCGAGCGGGGGTGTCGCACCGCCTGAGAAATCTTTGCATCCGAAACTGCCGACGACCGCTCCTTTTTCAGTGGTGTCGATGCGGTAGTAGCGCGTACCCAGGGTAAACGTCAGCGTCTTTGGGATAACATCGAAATCCGCCGATGCGAAGGCCGCCTTCTGGGTATAGCCGCGTTTGATGTCGTCGAAGAAACCGTCATTGACGTTGCGGACGTTCGGGTTGTTGACCGATGGCGTCAGCGGCACCAGCACGGCGCCGGGCGTGCTGTATGTGACCGGATGTCCATCGGGCAGCAGCGGCGAGCCGTTGAGTTCGTAGTAGCCGGTGGGCGGTGCGATCGAGCCGAAATAATCGGTCGCAGTCTTGTAATCCCAGTCCACCTGTTCGTCGATATCATATTTTTCGTAGAACAAACCGCCGAGCGCGCGCAGGCGCCAATCGTCCGGCGTGCTGATCCGGATCTCGTGGCTCTGATGCGTGTTCTTTTCGATGTCGTGCCAGGTCGCACTCGGCGAGAAGCATTGCGCCTTGCCGGTGAGCGAAGTACCCGAACTGACGCACTGATAGTAGTTGGCATACTTGCCGCGCGCGTAGTTCGTATAGTCCTCAACTTGATCGACGTTGCGGACCAGATAACCCCCGGTGTACACGGCTTTCAGGGCACCGATGCGGCCGTTGATCGTCCACGCCGTATTCTCGAACTTGTCCTTGTCGTACGACGGGTTGTACTGCTGCACGGTCAAGTCGGGCTGTCTCACGCCGGCCGAACTCACCTGCTGCTCCGCGAAGACGCCATCCGCTTCCAGATTCTGATAGGTCTGAGTAAGCAGGGCATTCCAGTCCTCGTTGATCCTCCACAATCCCTCGACTCGGATGCCTTTGTAATACGCTGGGTTGATCGCGTTCCCCACCAGGTTGTTGTTATTGACCGTGGCGCAGTTGGCGGGGCAGGCGTGATACTGATACGCCACGCCGGGCTCGTTGGGAGTTCGGGCAAAAGTCCCCGGAATATTGTTGATATAGCCGCCGCGGCTCTCGTTGTAGATCACGCCGCGCACCGCCAGCGTATCGGCAATCAGCGGCAGGTTGATCGTGGCGTCCAGATTGTTGCTGGGATCGCCGTGCGCGGTGGTCGCGTAGCCGGCGTTGAAATTCGCCTCGGTCACATCCAGTTTCGGCTTGTTGGTGATGTAGCGAACCACACCCGCCTGTGCACCGGCGCCGAACAGCGTGCCCTGCGGACCTTCGAGGACTTCAATGCGTTCGATGTCGGCGGCATAAATGTCAAGGTTTCTGCCCGGCAGCTGCCCGGACTGATCGTCCAGATACACGGCGACATTGGGAAAACTGCCGACGACGCCGGACCCTTGAAGTGCGCCAACGGCTGAGGCCAGCCCGCGCATGTAGATATTGTTTTGGCCGGGACCGAGGCCCTGCGATGTGACGTTCGGCAGATATTTCACGAAATCGTCGAAGGTCGTCACATTGAGCTGGGTGAGCGTTTCAGCGGTCAGTGCCTGAATGGTGATGGGGACGTCCTGCATGTTTTCCGTGCGGCGCTGGGCGGTCACGGTGATTTCTTGAAGCCCTTCGGATTCGCTGGTATCGGCGGCTGGCGCCGCGTGGACCGTTCCCATTGCGGATCCGCTCAAAATCGCGGCAATCGCATACGACAACTTCTGGTTGGAGTTCATTATTTACATCCCCTTCCCAAATATTAGTATCAAGGCCTATCGACCAAGACGTCGTCTTTGTAGTTATTTCAGAGAATAGCATCGCAGTTGCAAAGCGCTAGCCCTATTTTGTTGTAACCAAGCATCGCAGCATGCCGAATTTAGATTTGGCCATGCGGAAATTGGATATGGCGCGCAGCGGCCGCGAAAGCTCAGGCACACGGCATCAACGCCTCCCCGGCGGCGATCAAATGAATGACGGCAAGCATGTTGGTGACCACCTTGGTGACGGCCGCCTGCTCGATGCCGCCCAAGTCGATGACCCGGCCGCCCATGGCTTGCGGGGCGGTTCGTGCATTGAGAATATTTGTTGCGCGCCGCCGACAAGCACGGTGATGTCCCTGCTTCACGCGTTCAGCGTGGTACCCGATGACGTCGCGGACCCATCTTCCCGCGCACGCCGTCCCACCAGCCCTGCGCGACGGCGGTGATCTTACTAACCTTGTCCTGCTCGAAGTAGGCGATGCGTTTGCACAATCGCAAGCAGCGAACGATGCTCTTCCACTGCCAAGGTCCGCGGCCGGAGGTGCCATACTCGCGAAGCAGCACGGTGTTATTTCGTGCCATGTAATAGCGTCGGTCGGGCGAATGATTGCTGGTCCACGCGGTCGACCAGAACAACGTATGCGACGTCGGCGCACCCACCGTGTGGGACATCACGGGTTGGATGGTTTGGATCACTCGGTAACCGGCCGCCCGCGCCCTGAAACAGTACTCGGTATCCACATGATCGATAAAAAAATCGTCGCGAAAGGGTCCCACCGCTGCATACGCTCGCAGCGACAGAAGAGACCCGGAAGTAATCACGGACTCCACTTCTTCCCACTGCTCGCCTCTGCGGTCGAGGCGCAGCGGTTCGTTCGATCGCCCATTGGGGTCGCGGAAGCGCGACCCGACGGCTGCCACGCGCGCTCCGTCCATGCAGGAGGCGTGCGCCGCCAACAACCGGTCGACCATGTCTGGATCGGCCTGCGTATCCTGATCCAATAACAGTGCCCAGGAATATCCGCCGGCCAGTGCCCGCTGGACGCCGGTGTTCAGAGCCTGCGCTATCCCTAAGTTTTCCGAGTTGCAGATCAAGGTCACCGACGGGCAGGCGGCGAGTTCGCGCAGCATGCGCAATTCTTCGTCCGACGAACCATTGTCCACGATGATCGTCGCGCCGACTTGCGGAATGACGCGGTTCAGCCGGCCGGCAAAGCCGCTGTCCGGGTGATAGGTCACCAACACGGCGCAGACGTGTCCGCGAGCGGGTGTGTGATCGTGCAGAA
>Ga0326728_10000843_pt1 | contig 115413 bp, 75 predicted proteins | sample MB3enrmetagenome_FD_207602 | JGI IMG/M metagenome (GOLD analysis project Ga0326728, IMG submission 207602) | Lab enriched peat soil microbial communities from McLean, Ithaca, NY, United States - MB31MN | ecosystem: Environmental > Terrestrial > Soil > Wetlands > Peat | place: USA: New York... | reverse complement strand
GGCGGAAGTTTGATGGTGTAGCTGGCTGATGCCACCGCACTGCTTGAGTATCCGTTCGCAATGGCCATGGCTTCAATTGTCTCGGACGAGGAAACGGTGATTGCACCGCTAAATGCAGTTGAGCCAATAGAAGGCGCAGTGCCGTTTGTGGTGTAGTAGATCGTCGCGTTTGGCGTCGAGTCGCTAATCGTCACCGACTGTGCGGTGGAGTAAGTCCCACCCGACACGCTGAACGTAGGTGTGGCCGCGGAAGGAAGGTTGATCGTGTAGGTCGCTGATGCGGCCGGACTCACTGCATTTCCAGTGGCGACCGCGATAGCCTCGACGGTCTCTGAGGTTGACACCGAAATAGGTGCGCTGTAAACAGCGGAACTACTGTTTGGATTGACGCCGTTTGTTGTGTAGTAAATGGTCGCTCCCGCGGTCTGGTCCGAAATCGTCAGCGTCTGCACCGAATTATATGTTCCAGTTGCCAAGCTAAACGTCGGAGTCAATGCCGGAGATGGTGGACGAACCGCAGGCGGGCCGGCCAGAGTGTACTCCCACAGATCGTTAAGCCCTCCTTGAGTACCCTGCGCATCGATTGCAGAGCCTCCAAAAAGCCAAAGATTCCCGCTGCCATCGGTCCAGGCGCCAGCATACTCCCGGCCGCCGGGAGTATTTCCGGAAGCTGGAGTTCCCAGTGTCCCGTATTGTCCAGGCACTCCCCAGGTGCCGCTCGGAGCTGAACTGCTCCCCCCCATCCAGGCCCACTGGTTGATCGAAGGCTTGAACTCCCAAAGGTCGTTGAGCCAGCCGAGCGTAAGCGGTTGCTGGTTTACCAAACCCACGCCGCCAAGCATCCAGAAGTTACCCCCGCTATCGGTCCAGCTCGCGGAAGCGTAGCGCTGTTCGGGGACGTTCGAGGGCGAAAAACTTCCCATCGTGCCGTAGACGCCCGCAGTGCTGCCGCCACGGGCGCCCCCGCTGCTGGTGCTGGTGAAAGCCCACTCGCCCAGCGAGGGATAAAACTCCCACATGTCGTTCAGGCTGTACCCGGCACCGGTATCATCCTCGCCACTACCGCCAAACAGCCAAAGATGACCCGCGCTGTCGGTCCATGTGGAAGACAGCGTGTAGCTCCAGGGAAGGTTGTCGACAGCGGGCACTCCTATTGTGCCGTAGATTCCCTGATAACCGGTCATTGGCTCATAGCAGTTTGGGTAGCCGCCCATCCATGCCCATTGATAGGTAGATGGATTGAATTCCCACAGGTCGTTCAGATAGCACTCGATATCGATGTTGTCTTCGCCAAGCCCCCCGAGCATCCAGAAATTGCCATTATTATCGGTCCAAGTCAATGGCTCAGCACGCCCCCCAGGCAGATTCCCCGCCGCAGGCGTGCCCAATGTTCCGTAGACTCCTGGGGGCCCGCAGGCGATACAAGCCACAGAATTGCCACCTCCCATCCACGTCCACTGATTTGAAGAATGATCGAACTTCCAAAGATCCTGTAGAAAACCCAAAGTACCATAGGCGTCAATTCCGAATCCTCCAAACAGCCAGAGGTTCCCTTTTGCGTCGGTCCAGTTCGCCGCCTGTTCACGTGCGCCAGGCGAGCTTCTCGCCGACGGCGTACTCAGTGTGCCGTAGGTCCCGGGTTGGCCGCAGCCGCCAGCCGATGTGCATGCCGGAATTTTGTCGCTTCCCCCCATCCAGGTCCATTCGCCCGTTGCCGGACTGAACTCCCATAGGTCATTGAGATACCCAGTGTTGCTTGCTGAGTCCGAACCCTGACCGCCAAAGAGCCAGAGATTCCCCTTGCCGTCCGACCAACTGGCCTCACCGCCGCGCGATCCAGGCACATTTCCTGCAGCGGCTGTCTGCAATGTGCCGTACCAGCCAGGCGCAAAACAACTGTCATGCTGAGAACAATTGGGCGGAAGCGTGCTGGTTCCCCCCATCCACACCCATTCTGCCGTCGGATTCGCCCCAATACTGTACGCAGCAACTGCAACGGCGCTGTTCTGGTAGTTCACGGCTACAGCGTAGGCCCGCAACGTCTCTGACGAGGAGACGGTAATGCTACCGCTGTAAGGGACAAAGATCGCAGTGGGCTCTGCTCCAATCGCGTAGTAAATGCTCGCCCCAGGGGTTGAATCGGTGATGGTCACTGCCTGTGCGGAGGGATAGTTTCCTGCCGCTACGCTGAAGACCGGCGTTGCTGCGGTCGACAAACTCGCCTGGTAGCTGGCAGTTGCAATATTGCTGTTTGCGTGTCCACTGGCGCTTGCCATGGCTTCGATGGTCAGCGACGCCCCGACGGTGATTGGATCAGTGTACTCGCTGGCCGGAGCGATCCCATTGACGAGATAGTAGATGGATGCGCCCGGCGTCGTATCGGTGATCGTCACCGTTTGCCAGGAGTTAATCGCTCCTGAGACTGGCGAAATCTGGGGCGTTGCGGTTACCGGCTGCCCATTTGTGTTGGGCTGGAACTCCCATAAATCACTGAGGTTTCCGAAAAGATTATTCAGAAGGACGGAATCACCCTCGCCATCAACGCCTCTTCCGCCCATCAGCCAGAAATTCCCTTTGCTGTCGGTCCAACTCGCACTTTGCGATCGGCCGCCGGGAACGTTGCCGAGCCCCGGACTCTGCAAAACTCCATACTTTCCGAGTTCGCCGCACCACTCTAAGTACGATGCACAGTCATTGGGGACGACTGAACTTCCTGCCATCCACGTCCAGTCGCCATTGGAGGGACTGAATTCCCAGAGGTCATTCAATAGGACGTAACTGCCGGCCGAATCGAATCCTGTGCCACCGAAAAGCCATAGGTTGCCAGCGCTGTCAGTCCAACCGGACGCTCCGACGCGGGCTCCTGGGGCGCTTTTAGCAGAGGGCGCCTGCAAACTGCCGTAGATGCCGGATGGACCTGTTCCGGACTGCTCTGGCGCCGTGTTGCCGCTGATCCAGGCCCATTCATTTGTTGAAGGACTAAACTCCCAGAGATCGTTGAATGTCGCGCCAAAAGGGTCCCCGGGGTTGCCGTCGGCGCTAGTGCCACCAAAGAGCCACAAATTGCCTTGATGATCGGTCCAACCTAACGAGGAGTTGCGTGCCCCGGGCGTGTTTCCTTGTGCCGGTGTCCCTTGGGTTCCCGCTACATTCGCCTGGCCCCCTGTGTTCGATCCGTTCATCCAAGTCCACTGATTTGTAGTGGGGCTGAACTCCCAAAGATCGCTGAGGTTTTGCAGCGTGCCTGCGGAATCGTACCCGTCGCCTCCAAAGAGCCAAAGATTACCCTTGCTGTCGGTCCAACTCACAACGTTATCTCTGGCTCCCGGCATGCTTTCGGCCGTTGACTTTTGGATTGCTCCATACACCCCAGCTTGATTCGCCTTATTGGAGCCATCTACCCATGTCCACTCGTTTGTGGAGGGACTGTACTCCCAAAGATCGTTGAAAAAACTGGATGTCGCATAGTTACTGCCCCCAAAGAGCCACAAATTCCCTTTGGAGTCAACCCAGCCTGCAGCGTCCAGGCGGCCTGAAGGGACGTTCCCGGATGCGGAAATTCCCTGCGTACCATAAACTCCTGCACCCGCGCTGAAGTTGCCGGAGAGAGAATTGCTTCCCCCCATCCACGCCCATTCATTCGTGGAAGCATTGAATTCCCACAGGTCGTTGAGGAATCCATAGTACGCTTCGGGTCCAGATGCGATCCCAAACCCGCCGAAGAGCCAAAAATTGCCTTGGATGTCGGTCCAGGTCACGGCCCCGTAGCGTGCTCCGGGGTTGTTTCCGGAGGCCGGAGTACCTAAAACTCCATAGACGCCGAGGCTTCCCGACGCTGGGCTCCCTCCCATCCATGTCCATTCGTTGGTCTGCGCATTCACTAATGTGGATGCCGATCCCGCGAGAACCAGCAAAGAACTCGCAATCAAGCGCGAGGCCCATCGCGCTCTGCAGTTGTTCCTCACATGTGTACTCATTTTGATCAAAGCAAGGAAACAAGAAATCGAAGAAACGAGCATAGATATCTCCAGTGTCCCGAACAGCCTCGTTGAAATATGCCGATACCGCACTCAGCGACCCGGCGACTTTTACAAATGTCCCATGCGGAAGCAGATTGAACCGGCCAGAGTCGATTGAAACATCGCAGCCATGGTACTCCCGAATGGATTCCGCCACAAGTCAGGGACCGAAGCCGCCCGACCTACGGGGGCGCGCGGGTCGGTTCGACGGAACTGATCGGTATTAGGGAAAATACTGCGGAAAAATGTTCGTCGAGAGGACATCGTAGCGCCTTTGGCTGCGATGAGTTTTGTGTGCTGCTGACCGGGCATTCGATGCCCGATGCCAAGCCCTTCCTGGAGCGGATACGGCATGAATTCAGCCAGAAGGACTTTGTCCTTGATGGCCAGCACTTCACTGTTACAGCGAGTTTCAGCATGACGGACTATGCGCCGGAAATGACCGTCAAGCAGTGTCTCCAGAGCGTGGATGAGGCTCTTTATCAGGCCAAAGCCGGCGCCAGGAACGAAGCGTCCTGGTCACAATGACGCCCCTCCCAGACAGGATTTAAGCTTCTCTGCCCACTGCCCAGCACTGGATAACCCCACACCACCAATGCCGAATGAACAGATTCAGAAGGAGAACCGAGAGTGGAACCGTCGAAACAGTGAGTGATCGCAAGGGCAACGACCGGCACTTTGCAGCACAGCATCAACTGGCCATTGGATCACCAAAATTTGATCCAATGGCCAGTCTCGCTTGATGGGGTAACGCACCGCCCCAGGGCATAAGTAACATTAAATTCCTAACTGCATCCGCTGGTCGAGCCGCAGCTCATGCAACGATAGCAACTACCGTTGCGCACCATGATGGCGCCGCAGGTGGAGCAACTGGGCGCGTCGCCCATCTCGTACATGCCGCGCATGGCGTCGGCGGGATGATAAATGTTGTTCTCATGCGAATCCAGAGCCGATGCGGAAGACGCCGCGCGCTGCTGTGCCTGAGCGCCGGCATTGGTCTGGACGTGGTTGCTCACCTGATTGAGGCGCTTGGCTACCTCTTCCGCCAGCCGGGCCAACTGGCTCTGGGGAACGGAATCCTCTTCGTCGGAATCGCCCTCCGGAATCAGGCTGGGCGATGCGGGCAACTGCGGCGCCAGTCCGGCAAAGAGGGTCAACTGCGTGCCGCTGAGGAAGCGCAGGTTGAGCCAGCGGAAGATGTAGTCCATCAGGCTCTTGGCGTAGCCGATCTGCTCGTTGCCGGTCCAGCCGGAGGGCTCGAAGCGGGTGTGGGCGAACTTCTCGCACAGCACCTTCAAGGGCACGCCGTGCTGCAAGGCCAGCGAGACCGAGGTGGCGAAGGCGTCCATCAGTCCGGAGACCGTCGAGCCTTCCTTGGCCATCTTAATGAACAGTTCGCCCGGCTGCCCGGTGGGATAGAGGCCCACCGTGATGTAGCCCTCGTGGCCGGCGATAGAGAACTTGTGGGTCACCGAAGCGCGCTCCTCGGGGAGACGATGGCGGATGGCGCGGGGCGGTCCGTTGGGATCCTGCTTGGGCTCGGCGGGCGCCTTCTCGGCGACTGGCACGGCCTTGAGCAGGGGCACCGAGGCGGCGCGAACGATCTCGTCGAGCGCCTTCTGGAAGGCGGCGGCGGCGCCTATCACCTGTTTGGCCGGCACTTCGATCTTCTCGCTGCCTTTGGCTTCCAACGCCTTCACATCGGCTTCGGCGGCCAGTTGCCCGGCGGCCAGGCTGGTCAAAACCCGGATGCCGGCGGCTTCCAGCGGCGAGGGTTCGCGCTTGGCATCGGCGGTCACATTCAGCGGCTGTGTGCCCTTGGAACCGTCGCGATAAATGGCCACGGCCTTGATGCCCTGCCGCCAGCTCTCGGCGTAGGCTTCGGCCACATCCTCGACGGTGGCCTCGTGGGGCAGATTCACCGTCTTGGAGATGGCGCCGGAGAGGAAGGGTTGCGTGGCCGCCATCATCTTGATGTGGCCCATGTAATGAATCGAGCGGGTGCCCTTGGCCGGCTTGAAGCTGCAATCGAAGACCGCCAGATGCTCGGGCTTGACGCCCGGCGCGCCCTCGATAGTGCCGGTGGCATCGATGTAGCTGACGATGGCGTTGACCTGATCGTCGGAGTAGCCCAGCTTGAAGAGCGCCGCTGGAACGGTGTTGTTGACGATCTTGATCATCCCGCCACCCACCAGCTTCTTGTACTTGACCAGGGCCAGATCGGGCTCGATGCCGGTGGTGTCGCAATCCATCATGAAGCCGATGGTGCCGGTGGGCGCCAGCACCGTGGTCTGGGCATTGCGATAGCCGTAGCGCTCGCCGTAGACCAGGGCCATGTCCCAGCACTCGCGGCTGGCGTCGATCAGCGCATCCAGGTGGGGCACGCTGAAGGGCTGGGGGCTGAGCCGCGACTTGCCGATCTCGTTGACCTCGGCGCGGTGCATGCGGATCACGTCCAAAAAAGGCTCGCGATTGACGTAGAAGCCGGGGCAGGCGCCGCCCTGGCGATCCTCTTGCGCGGTCAGCGGCGTGGCCGAGGCGATGGAGGGGCAGTTGGCGGCCACAATCGCCGATTGCAGATAGGACTGGCCACAGAGAATGGCGGTCAGCGCCGCAGCCAGATCGCGGCCAGCGGAGGAGTCGTAAGGCAGGCCAAAGGCCATCAATAGCGCCCCCAGGTTGGCGTAGCCCAGCCCCAGCGGACGGTAATCGTGGGAGTTGCGGGCGATGGCCTCGGTGGGATAGCCGGAGTTGTCCACCAGAATCTCCATGGCGGTGAGCATCACCGAGATGGAATGGCGGTAGCCCGGAATGTCGAAGCCGCCGCCCGGCGTCACGTACTTCATCAGATTGAAACTGGCCAGGTTGCAGGCCGAGTTGTCGAGGAACATGTACTCCGAGCAGGGGTTCGAGGCATTGATACGGGCGGAGTTCTTGCAGGTGTGCCAGCGGTTGATGGTGGTGTCGAACTGCATTCCGGGATCGCCGCAGAGCCAGGTGGCATGGGCGATCTTCTTCATGATCTCCCGCGCCTTGTAGGTCTTGACCGGGGTTCCGTCCTTGACCGTGCGGGTGGTGAACTCACCGTCCCGCTCATAGGCGCGCATGAACTCGTCCGAGACGCGCACCGAGTTGTTGGCGTTCTGGAAGAAGATCGACGAATAGGCCTCGGAATCCGGGCCGGAGCCGTCGTAACCCTGCTTGACCAGCGCGAAGGCCTTGGCTTCCTCCTTGGCCTTGCAGTCGATGAAATCCATGATGTCGGGGTGCTCGACGTTCAGAATCACCATCTTGGCGGCACGGCGAGTCTTGCCGCCGCTCTTGATGACGCCGGCAAAGGCGTCGAAACCGCGCATGAAGCTGAGCGGACCTGAGGCCTGCCCGCCGCCGCTGAGGGTTTCCATCGAGCCACGGATGGAGGAGAGATTGGTTCCCGTGCCCGAACCCCACTTGAACAACATACCCTCGGTCTTGGCCAGGGTCAGAATGGAGTCCAGCGAGTCGTCCACGGCGTTGATGAAGCAGGCCGAGCACTGCGGATTCTTGTAGCCGGTGCCGGCAAAGAGCACGCCGCCGGTGGCCGGATCCCAATGCCAGTTCTGCCCGGCCGCATCCGGCTCCAGGCGGTCGCAGCCCACGTTGAACCAAACCGGCGAGTTGAAGGCCACCTTCTGGGTGAGCAGCATATGCACCAGCTCGTCGTGGAAGATGCCGGCATCTTCGCCGGTAGCAAAATAGCCGCCCTTCATCCCCCAGTCGCGGATGGTCTCAGCCACGCGGCCCACCAACTGCCGCACTCCAGTCTCCCGCTCCGGGGTATCCAACTGCCCGTGCAGGTACTTCGAGGCCACGATGTTGGTAGCGGTCATCGACCACTCGGCCGGTACCTCGACCTGGCGCTGCTCGAAGATGATATTGCCCTTCTGATCGGTGATCGACGCCGTGCGCCGCTCCCACTGCATCTCGCTGTACGGGGAGACGCCCTCGGTGGTGAAGCGGCGGGTGAAGATCAGCCCCCGCTGTGTGTAGGGAGGGTGGAGGGTCGGAGTGGATGTATGGAAGGGGGCCTCGTTCATGAAAATCTCCTTAATATCGCCAAAAACCGTTGCTGATCCTGCCGCTTCCGGCGCCATGCAGCCGGGAAGCGTGCGGAGTAGTGCTGAGACAAGGTACGGGTCGCTTTACACCGATAACGCGGCAGACGCTCACGTCCGAGGGCTTTAACGACGGGTGCTGGCGACGTCAAAGCCAATCAATTGTTACAGCCGGATGATGGAGTGTTTACAGCCGCAGATGAAAAAATAGCGCGATCTGTGGGGCATGTCAACAACAAACCACAACATCTTGTATTTCCATCACATACTTGAGCCAAGTCGCGCAAACCCCCGCGTTTGCCTGTGGAAAGCGCAAAGAGCCCAGTGCGGCGTGGTTTTCCGCCGCATCTCTGGCCGCAAAATGGGTGCAGTTGCTGTCTCGGGAGCCGTCTCGGGGGTGCATCTCCAAGGCTATCCCCGTCCCGGGACAGGCACAAGGCGCAAAATCGGTGCATTTGAGACGTGGGATTGTGGAGATGTGGACATTGGGGGATCAACCTGGCAGGGAATCCGGCTTGCCACGTCGAGTTGTGGCCAGGAGGAACTGTGCTGCCCTCACAACTGTTCCACGCCCCACCTCGATGCGTTTTATGCATCGAGAGTGGGACAGCACAGAGGCCCCCGGCTGTTCGTAGCCAGGCCTCAGGAAGGATCGAAGTGCCGCTTGGCCGGAAGCATCTGCTGGTGGAGTGGGCGCATGACATGCATTCCTGTGATTTCAATTTGATAAAAGACCGCAAGCTTGCCGACTTCGTAGTGCCGAAGGCCCGGAAAGAGGGTCGCACAGATCCTGCCAAGGGAGGATTCCGCGCCAGGAGATCGAGGGTATCTTCCCGTTTGGCCAGATAGCGATCGGTTTGTTGCCAGCCTCATATACCTGTCGTATAAGCCGCAATCCGGTCAATATCCGCAAGGGCGTCCTGGAGCACCGTCACTTTCTCGTCGTACTCCTGCTCCTCGCGTTCCAACTGGCGCAGGGCGGAGTGCAGTACGGCGCTGGCGTCGGCGTAATGGCCGCTGGCCACGCGGGCGGCGATAACGCTCGCCAGTTCCTCGCTCAACTCGACATTGCAGATCGGCATGGGCGCCTCGGCTCCAGTACAGGACGAAACGGGGTCGGCAAGGGCGGCATTCCCGGCCGCAGGCGCAGGGAGGCTGATAGCCTGATTTCGTGAATGAAAATACCCTGACCGGCTGGAAGCCCGTTTCCCGCCCCTCCTCCGTCTCTCTGCGCGGCCGCACCGTCTCCATCGAGCCCTTGGACGCCCAGCGCCACGCCGCGCCCCTGTGGGAGGCGGCTGGCGGCCACGACGATCTTTGGACCTGGATGACGGATGGACCCTACACCAGTCAGGACGCCTTTCGTGAGTCCCTGGAGCGCAAGCAAGCTGCGCAGGACGCGGTCTTTCTGGCCATCTTGCCGGTAGAGGAAAATCAAGCCCTCGGCTTTGCCAGTTGGATGCGCATCGACACCGCCAATGGCGTCGCCGAGGTAGGCAACATCCTGCTCTCGCCGCACTTGCAGCGCACCACCGCGGCCACTGAGGCCATGTTCCTGATGGCCTGCTACATCTTCGACACCCTGGGCTACCGCCGCTACGAGTGGAAGTGCAATGCCGAGAACGCACCCTCGCGCCGCGCCGCTCTGCGCCTGGGTTTCAGCTTCGAGGGCGTCTTCCGCCAGCACATGGTGGTCAAGGGCAAGAACCGCGATACCGCCTGGTTCGCCATGCTGGATCGCGAATGGCCCGACCGCAAACGCGCCCTCCAGTGCTGGCTCGAGGCCGCCAACTTCGACGAGAACGGTAGACAGATCGTCAGGCTTGAAGCATTCCAGACGGGTTGAATGCAGCCCGCTTTGCCTGCCGGAGGGAGGCGACGAAAATAGCCCAGAACACCCTGAGCGACGCGTAGGGGCAGTCCTGGGAAAGCGGCCAAAATCAACCTCGCGCCCTGGAGGGGCGCGGCGAAACGCAGTTTTTTTAAGCTGTTCATGGGAAGCAGCCGCCCTCTTGCGCAAAGAAAAACGCCGCCTGTTTCCAGGCGGCGTCTTTCTTTGCTTTGCAAGGAAGGAATTACTTGCCTTCCTCGGTTTCGATCCTCATGCCATAGAAGGACCGGTGCACGAAGAACATCGACACCAGGAAGAAGGCCACGGTCAGCACGTGGACCAGCAGCGGGCTGCTCACCGTCATCTTCACCGCCAATTGGACAGCCAGCAATCCGAACAGGGTGGTGAACTTGATGATGGGGTTCATGGCCACCGACGAGGTGTCCTTGAAGGGATCGCCGACGGTGTCGCCAATCACGGTGGCGTCGTGCAGCGGCGTACCCTTCATCTTCAGGTCCACCTCGACGACTTTCTTGGCATTGTCCCAGGCGCCGCCGGCATTGGCCATGAAGATCGCCTGGTAGAGGCCGAAGATGGCAATCGAGAACAAGTAGCCGACAAAGAGGAAGGGCTCCATGAAGGCGAACGAGAGGGTGGCGAAGAAGACCGCCAGGAAGATGTTGAACATCCCCTTCTGCGCATACTTGGTGCAGATTTCGACCACCTTTTTGCTGTCGGTGACCGAGGCCTTCTCCACGCCTTCCAGCTTGATGTTCTTCTTGATGAACTCGACCGCGCGGTAGGCGCCGGTGGTGACCGCCTGCATGGAAGCGCCGGCGAACCAGAAGATCACCGCGCCGCCGCAGATCAGCCCGAGCATGAAGGGCGCGTGCAGCAGGGAGAGCTTTTCCACATTGATGGTCAGCCCATGGGTCAGGGCCATGATGATGGAGAAGGTCATGGTGGTAGCGCCCACCACGGCGGTGCCGATCAGCACCGGCTTGGCGGTAGCCTTGAAGGTATTGCCGGCGCCGTCGTTGGCTTCCAGCAAGTGCTTGGCGCGCTCGAACTTGGCGTCGATGCCGAAGTCCTTCTTCAACTCCGCTTCGATGCCGGGGATGGTTTCGATCAGCGACAGCTCATACACGGATTGCGCATTGTCGGTCACCGGGCCGTAGGAATCGACGGCGATGGTGACCGGGCCCATGCCCAGGAAGCCGAAGGCGACCAGTCCGAAGGCGAAGACCGCAGGGGCTAGCATGATGAGATCCATCGATCCGCCGACCATGCTGAAGTAGTAGCCCAGTCCCATCAGAGCGACCATGCTCAGTCCCAGCCAGTAGGCGGACATGTTGCCCGCCACCAGGCCCGACAAGATACCCAATGACGCGCCGCCTTCCTTGGCGCTGGTGACAACTTCCTGTACGTGCGCGGAGTTGGTGGAAGTGAAGACCTTGACCAGTTCGGGAATGAGCGCGCCCGCCAGGGTTCCGCAAGAGATGATGGAAGCCAGCTTCCACCACAGCGTGGGGTCGCCGGCGAGGTTGGGGATCATCAGCGCGGAGACGACGTAGGTCAGGACGATGGAAACGATGGAGGTGATCCACACCAGCGAGGTCAAGGGCGCCTCGAAGTCCATCTCGTCGGAGTTGGCGTACTTCAACTTGGCGATCAAGCCATTGAGGAAGTACGCAGCCGAGCTGGAGATGAGCATGGCCACGCGCATGACGAAGATCCACACCAGCAGTTCGGCCTGCGTCGCGGGGTTCTTGACGGCCAGCAGAATGAAGGTAATCAGGGCCACGCCGGTGACGCCGTAGGTTTCGAAGCCGTCGGCCGAGGGTCCAACCGAGTCGCCCGCGTTGTCACCCGTGCAGTCGGCAATGACGCCCGGGTTGCGGGCATCGTCTTCCTTGATCTTGAAGACGATCTTCATCAGATCCGAGCCGATGTCGGCGATCTTGGTGAAGATGCCGCCGGCGATACGCAGGGCGGCCGCGCCCAAGGATTCGCCGATGGCGAAGCCGATGAAGCAGGGACCGGCGTAGGCTGCCGGAACAAAGAGAAGGATGAAGAGCATGATGAGCAACTCGACCGAGATCAGCATCATGCCCACGCTCATGCCCGCCTTCAGCGGAATGGCAAAGAGCGGATAGGGCTTGCCCTTCAAGCCGGCGAAGGCCACCCGGGAGTTGGCAAAGGTGTTGACGCGAATGCCGAACCACGCCACTCCATAGCTGCCGGCGATGCCCACCAGGCTGAATAGCAGAATGATAGGCAGGGTCACTGCGACATTGCCCACCGGCGCCAGAATGCCGAAGTACAGGGAGATAATGACCGCAATGAAGATCCACAGCACCATGATGAACTTGCCCTGCGTCACCAGATAGGTTTTGCAGGTCTCGTAGATCAGCTCGGACATCTCGCGCATGGCGCGATGCACCGGCATGTTCTTCAACTGCACGAGGATTCCCAGGCCGAAGATCAGGCCGAGGACGCAGAAGCACAATCCGACCATCAGCAGGGCCGGACCGCTCAAGCCGAAATGATTGACCACCGACAGATCCGGCAGCTTCAGGCTGGCTTCGCCGCCCGCCTGCTCCTGCGCGTGGGCGAAGGTGGGAAGCAGCAGCAGGCCCATGAGGGCGGCCACCGTCTTGTACCGGCGCTGGAGATATGCTCCCGCGCCGATCATCCGACACGCGGAGAAGAAAGCCGCCAGGAGCGTTAGCCCGCCCACGGCCAGATAGAAATTCACCCAATACTGTGCAGTCACAAGTCCTCCCAAGAATTGTTTTTGAGTACGAAGCGCAAGAGCCCCCAAGGCCGTACAAAACACGCATAACCCAGGGAAAAAGTCAACGGAAGCGTACCATCCGCAATGAACACTGTCGAGTGATTGCAATCACATGGTTCCCAAACTCCGTAGATCGAGGGGCTTACCATTCAATGGTCAGACCACGGTGGGGTTAATCGGATGTAAATGCCAATTTGTCAGGATTTTTCTCGCTGCAAGGACTGACCACACGCGGGCAAAGAAACAAGCCCGCCACGGCCCGTTTTTGCGGGCTCGCGGCGCGGCGCTGGAGGGCTATTCGACGGGAATCTGGATCTTGTCGCCGGGGAGTTTGATCTGCAGATTCTGCCGGCCAGGTTCGCGCACCTGGCCGTTGGGCAGGGGGTGCAGTTTGAATAGCACCAGCACATTGCGCTCCGGGTCGTCGAAGGCGGGGAAGCTGGCCACCTGCTCCAGGGAGTAGTGGTTATGCAGATCTTCCAGGGAGCCGGGATCAATGTCGTTCCAAGTGGCATACCAGCCGGGCTGGTAGCGATCCATTTTGGCCACCAGTTCCTGGGTGCCGAAGTCGTCGCACAGGCTGGGCAGGTGAGTGGCCAGGGTGATCTGGTCACCGCTGATGGAGACCAGCAGCCGCTTGCCGTTGGAGTGGGTATCGATGTAGCGGGTGAGGCGCTTGGCGGCGTTCACAAAGGTGTACTCGGGGTGGGCGGCGAAGTTCCACGTAGCGAAGCCATTGCAGGCTGCGGCCAGGATGGCGAAGAAGACCGTCAGCCAGCCCAGGCGGCGCAGTTGGCCGCTCTGGGCCAGCAGCGAGCCGGCGCCCAGCGCCACCATGAAGAAGATGAAAAAGGCGGCAAAGGCGAAGTAGCGCGGCTGGGGATGGTTCTGATAGGTCATGAAGCCGATGTAGCCGGCTACGGCCAGAAAGGAGGCGCCGAAGACCGGATCCAGCAGCAGGGAGCGGCCCCAGGCGCTCCAGCTCGCGGCGGGTGAGATGTCCGAGGAGGCTGCCGAGCCGCGTCCCCAGATCCAGGCCGCGGCCGCGCCCAGCGTTACCACCCCGGCCAGCGGAATCAGGAGGTGATCAATCCACAGTGCGCCGTGAAAGGACCACCAGAAGCTCCACAGCGGCCAATAGAACTCCGGCGGCTTGACATATTTATTGATGAAAAACAGATATTTGTAGTCGGGAAGAAAGCCCTGGGCAATGACCAGAGCCATCCATGCGCCAAAGCTGGCGGCAAAACTGACGGCGGCAGCCAGCGCGCAGCGCATCGCCTGGGCGCGATTTTTGCCCAGCGGCAACAGCATGGCCCAGCCCAGCGCCGGCAGCAGAAAGACGGCGGTGGTCTTGGTGAGCATCATCAGGGTGTAGAGCAGGCCGATGGCCACCGAAGCCAGCAGCGGGTGACGCAGTCGAGGCAGGCGCACGGCCAGATTGAACGCCGCCAGGGTGAAGGCGACCAGCATCGGCTCCAGAATGGCGAGACGGCTGAAGCAGTAGAGAAAGGGGCTGGTAACCAGCAGGAGCAGGGCCAGCAGGGCCACCCAGCGGGTAGCGCGGGTGCGCAAGAGCATGTAGCTGAGCGCCAGGTTCACAAAGAAAAAGCCCACGGCCAGGCCCCGGGAGGCGGCAATGGAAACCCCGGTAAAGAAGAAGAGCAGCCACTCCAGCAGCGGCCACACCGGCACTGCCGGGGCGGGGTTGAAGTCGCCGGGCAGATACCAGTTATGGAAGAGATGGGCGCGGATGGCGGCATTGCCGTACCAGCCCTCGTCGGTGTACTTGGCCCAATCCATGAACCAGGGGGTGTGGTTGGGAAAGTCGGCGCGCAGATGCAGCGCGTGTAGCACCGCGAAGGCGACAATCGGGGCTACGCACAGGACCAGCCGCAGGGCTGGCCAAGCGGCGTGGCTGCGGCGCTTGAGAGTGTCCATCGAAATCAAGGATTCCCCAATCTGTCTCCCGGTCAATGAGCCGGGGAATTCACTACCCGATCAACCTGCCTGGGGAGGGGGATGAATACGGTATGAACTTGCGAACCTATCTATCGAGTATAGCGCGGGCGCATTCGCGCCGTTGTTGTTACGGCCAGGGAAGGGTGCAATCTCGCAATCCCCTCCGGGCAAATCGATATTCTCAATAAAGCTATTGATTAATCAGTTGTTTACAGGCTGTTAACTGGCCTTATGTAGGGTGCACATGGGAAGTTCCCGCGCCCGCTCATCAGTGCGCGTTTCGATGCTTTTCTCGATGAACCGTAACGCGAGACGCAAGGGGATTTCTCCGCCTGCGCGTTGCCCGCAAGTTCGCAGCGCATCCTTTATTGGCCCAGTTCATTTGAACGCAGATCTGTTTTTTTGGAGTGCCACTATGAGATTCAACAAGATGCGCCTTGGCTTACTGAGCCTGGCGCTGTTTCTCCTTGGTTTATGCGCGGGGCTGCCCGCGCTTTACGCTCAAACTAGTACGCAAGGCGCCATCGTCGGCACGGTTTTCGATGCCACCGGCGCCGCGGTTCCCCACGCCACCGTCAAGGTCGTCAACGACGCCACCAACGCTTTCATCGCTTTGCAGTCGAATGACATTGGCAGCTTTGTGGCGCCGCTGCTGGATCCCGGCACCTACACGGTGACCGTTACAACCAACGGATTCGACACCTATCGCGCCAATCAGGTGGTCGTGCAGGTGGGTCAGTCCACCACCCTGCTCGCCCGTTTGACCGCTGGCAGCACCACCACCACGGTGGAAGTGACGGCGGAAGCGCCGGTGCTGAATTTCGAGTCGCCGGAATTTTCGTCGAATATCAATTCGGTGGCCCTGGACAACATTCCCGTCAACAACCGCCGCTGGTCGGCTCTGGCGCTGATGACACCGGGCGTCACCGTGGATACCAGCGGCTACGGCCTGGTCAGCGTGCGCGGCATCAGCACCATCCTCAACAACGTGATGATCGACGGCGCCGACGACAACCAGGCCTTCTTCGCCGAAGAACGCGGCCGCACCCGCGAGGCGTATTCGACCTCCGGCTCGGCGGTGCGCGAGTTCCAGGTCAACTCCGGCGTCTATCCGGCCGAATTCGGCCGCGCTGCCGGCGGAGCGATCAACTCGGTGACCAAGAGCGGTACCAATGCCCTGCACGGCGAGGCCTATTTTTGGGATCGCGAGAGCAACTGGAACGCCTACCAGGCGCAGACCACCCTCACCCAGGACATCAACGGCACCAACGTCACCTCGCCACTCAAGCCCGAAGACATTCGCAAGATCTATGGCTTCACCGTGGGCGGCCCGCTGATCAAGGACAAGCTCTTCTGGATCTACACCTACGATCAGCACACCCACATCTTCCCGCTCTACGGCGTACCCACCAAGCCGGCCAACTTCTACCAGCTTCCGGACGTTCTTGGCTCGGCCGGCGACTCCGCCTGCAGCAGCAGCAACGGCACTGGTACCGGCTACCTGCCTACCACCACCACCGGCGTCACTACGGCAAACGCCACGCTCGACCAGCAGATCTGTACCCTGGCCGCCCGCCTCTCGCAGTCCGGGCAGACTTCCTATGGCAAGAGCGTAACCTATTCCGATGCTCTAACCCTCTATAACAACGGCATCACCGCGGTCAGCAACGACATGGGCCTGATTCCGCGCGCCGGCTTTCAGGAGATCAATACCCCCAAGCTGGATTGGCAGATCAACAACAAGAACCGCGTCAGCTTCCTCTATCACCGCCTGCGCTGGGATTCGCCCGGCGGCGTGCAGACCAACCCCACCGGCGACTATTCGCTGGATTCGGCCGGCAACGACTTCGTCAAGCTGGACTACGGTGTAGCCAAGTTGGTGACGCAGATCTCTTCGCACCTCAGCAACGAAGTGCTCTATCAGTACGGGCACGAGATCAACGACGAGACCCTGCAGCCGATCACCCCGTACGACACCAGCAACCTGCTCGCCAGCACCCCCGGCGGCGTCAACGGCAGCGGACCCAACGACCCCTATGTGCAGCTCTACACCACCATTGGCCTGTACATCGGCGCCCCCTACTACTCCTTCCGCCCCGACTACCCGAACGAGCGCAAGTGGCAGCTCGGCGACGACCTCTACTTCAGCAAAGGCCGCCACAACATGAAGTTCGGCGTCGACATGGTGCACAACTACGACCTCGAGAATCAGCAGCAGTATTACGAGGGCAAGTTCACCTACAGCTCCGACCTTGCCAACTACTTCGCCGACCTGTATTCGAAGGGCGCTTCCACCGGTACGTGCAACAGTTCGATCCTCTCCGCGGCGACCATCAACACCACGACCAATGTGGTTACTTCCGGCGTGGGAACCTATCCCTGCTACAGCACTTTCTTGCAGGACTACGGCCCCTCGGCCTTTGACTTCGCCACCATGGACCAGGGCTACTTTGCCCAGGACGACTGGAAGATGACCCCCCGCTTCACCCTGCAAGCCGGCCTTCGCTACGACTATGAGGCGGTGCCTCTTCCCTATGCCAATCTCACCGCCGCCACCGGCAGCTATTTGCCGTTCAACGGCATCAACAACCACCCCAGCGACAAGTCCGGCTTTGGTCCCCGTCTCGGCTTTGCCTACGATCTCTCCGGCACGGGCAAGACGACCCTGCGCGGCGGCTATGGCATCTACGTGGGACGCATCACCAACGGCAACATCGAAAACGTACTGGCTTCCACCGGCAGCCCCTTGGCGCAGAACGCCAGCACCGTCTCGCATTCGACCGGACTGGCTTCCGAGCCCATCTTCCCCTACACCTATACCACCACCCAGGTGAGCAGCGCCGGCACGGTCAAGCCCAGCGCCTACTTCTTCGACGCCAACCTGAAGACCCCCAAGGTGCAGGAGTTCGACCTGATCCTGCAGCAGGAAGTGGGCAAGGGCACGATCGTCAGTGCCAGCTACCTGGGCGGGCTGGGCCGCCACCTGCCCAACTTCCTGGACGTCAACCTGAATCCCGCCACCACCCTTACCTCGTTCACCGTCAGCGATACCACCGGGCTGAGCAAGGTTCCCAATGGTACGGTGATCAACGTCCCCGTCTACACCGCCTACGGCAACACCGCCCTGCTGGGCGCCGCTGCCACCAATTACCAGGCCATCACCGACTTCCTCAGCAACGTCAATTCCAGCTATAACGCGCTCGTCCTCGAAGCACAGAATCGCACCTGGCACAACCTGCAATTCGACGTCAATTACACCTGGGCGCACTCCCTGGACTACTCCCAGAACGCCGACACGGTGGGCGCCACCAATGCCTGGTACGATCCCTACAGCAATCCCCGCATCAACTACGGCAACAGCACCTGGGACATCAAGAACCGCGTGGTGGCCTACGTCATTTACACCTCGCCCGATTTCCACGTCGACCCGCGGTTGCGCTACCTGACCAACAACTGGAAGTTCGACAACACCATCCAAGGCCAGGCTGGCTTGCCCTATACAGCCGGCGTCAGCGCCGGCAGCGAAGGGATCGGCGACACCGTGAACGGCAGCGGCGGACCTTCGATCATCCCGCAACTGGGCTTCAACAACTTCTTCCAGAAAAGAACCATTGTGGACGACATGCGTCTGGAGAAGGATGTGGTCTTCCATGAGCGTTACAAATTGCAGCTGATAGGTCAGGCCTTCAACGTGGCCAATCACCAGAACGTAACTGCAGTCACCTCCACCGCCTACACCCTGGAAGGGACCAGCCTGGACTACAACTACAGCGGCAACACCTTTGGCGCGGTCACCAAGACCAATAACAGCGGCTTCAGTTTCGCGCCTCGCCAGATCGAACTCACCATGCGTCTCTCTTTCTAATCCGCGCTGCAAGCGCATAACCAAAGACGGCGGCTTCGGCCGCCGTCTTTTCTTGGCGCCACCGCGCCCTTCGTTCGTACGCGACCCATGCTTCGCGCACGGATCAGGCAAAGAGGATTCCCTGCACCAGTCAGACGCGTCAAGCATTCTCTCATTGATCCGGCCAGAAAGTAATGCGACAAATCGGGTGCCCGCCCTTGCCGCGCCGTTGTTGTTGCAGCTAGGGTGGGGTGCTGCCTCGCAATTCATTCTGGCCGGATCAATAAGCCATCGGTTCAAACAGAGAGGCGAAATAGAAAGAGGCGAACCGTCATAGGTTCGCCTCTTCTGGCGTCAACTGTCTGCCGTCTGCTATTCGTAGGCCAGGGCGTCGATGGGATCCTTGCGGGCGGCCATCCAGGCGGGATAAATGGAGCCGCACAGCGCGCCCAGGAAGGCGATGACCGCGCCCTTGGCGATCCAGGCGGCGGTAATCTCGAAGTCCAGCGTGGAGTAGGTGTGGGCCAGTAGCAGCTTGACGCTGTAGGTGCCGGCGACGCCCAGCAACACGCCCACCACCGCCATCAGCGCCGTCTCGCGCAGCACCATGCCGACAATGGCCGCCTTGGAGGCGCCCATGGACTTGAGAATGCCGATCTCCCGGGTGCGTTCCAGCACCGCGGTGTACATCGACTGGAAGATCACCAGGAAGCCGACAATCACCGCAATCCCCGTCACCACTCCCAGAGCAATGTTGAAGCCGGGAATCTTCTGCGGGGTCATCATGGAGAGCCATTCCTCCATGGTCTGCACCTGGTTGCCCTCCAAACCGCGCACGGCATGGATCTCGTCGATGACCAGATTGGCATTCTCCGTCTTGTCGCACTTGACATAGAAGATGGAGGCCTTGCCGTCGGCGCCCATCATCTGCGCCATGGTCTCGATAGGCAGCAGCTTGCGCCCGCCGCGGCCGGCTTCGACGATTCCGGAGATGCGAAAAGGCCGGTTCATAATGAAGATCGTGTCGCCCACCTTGTAGCCATGGTCGGAGCGGGCGAAGACGTCGTCGACCAGCACGTCGTTGGGGCCCTGGAACGGCCCCCCGTCAACAAAGACAAAGGGCTTCATCTTGTTGAAGCTGGCGTAGTCGATGCCGTATATGACCTCCACCTTGCCGGCCGTAGACAGGTTCTGGATCACCGGCGTGGCCACCGCCACATGGGGCAGGCCGCGGATGGCTTCGATGTTCTTCACGGGCATGGGCGCGCCGCCCACTCCGTTCATGATGCTGGCGTTGGAGGGGCGCACCGTCATGTCCGCGCCGATGCCGTTGGTGCGCTGCTTCTGAGAGTTCAACATGCCCATGAAGATGGCCACGATGGAGAGAATCATGATGACTTCAATGGAGACCGCCAGTACGCTGATGATGGTGCGCACGGGGCGGTGCAGCAGATTGGCGACGATAAGCTTGTTCATTCCGGGATCATGCTCCAGGGGGCGGACGAACCACCCGCAATCCTACCCTCCAGACTAACAGCCTGCACCGGAGCCCCGGTGCAGGCTCCAGACGCGGCCCGCATCCCCCCGCCGGCCAGCTTTTTCCGCGGGCAAGCCGCTTCCCGAGGCCGGGTGCCGGAGTGTATTCCAGCGCGGTGAAAGCATTGGGATATACCGCTTAAATGCTTTGACGTTCCGGGCATTCGGGTTTATGGTGAAAGGGAAATCCATGAGGATTTCTCGCCCGTTTACCGGTCTACGATGGGAAGCTTTGGAGAAGACCTGCGCATGGAGCGGCTTACCCGCGGCATCGCGCTGGAACAGATTACCGCCGTCACCAAAATCTCGCAGCGCCACCTGCTGGCGCTGGAGCAGGAGAAGTTTCGCCTTCTGCCCGGTGGCATCCTCAGTAAAGGCATCGTGCGCGGTTATACCGGGGCCATCGGCCTCGATCCCCAGGACTGGACCGAGCGCTTTCTCAAGGCCGCCAACGCCAGCGGACGGGAAGTGGACGGCGACGCCGGCTGGACGGCCTTTGCCGCCAACGTCGGCAGGGCCCGCATCCAGCGCCATGACGTCGTAGAGGCGCGCTTGCGCTGGCTGGGCGCCATTCTGCTGGTGCTAATGGTGGGCGCAGCCGGCTTCCTGACCGTCCGTTACTTTGGTCAGCGAGCGGGCTGGTGGAACACCCTGCTGCCCGTCGACAACGCTTCGCTCAAGGTCCAGGCGGGGCTTATTTCCCTGCATTCCCTGTTCACCCGGGCCATGGCCTGGCTGGGGCGCTAGCGTTTATCTCCGCTCCGCCCCTGCTCCGCATTTGCGTTTCAAGCTCCGGCAATCGCCCTTGAGGTGCTTCTGCGCCCCGTTCGCTGCATCTCTTTGTCTCCGGCCGCTTCCGGCAATTACCATGGAACGATGCATCCCAAGGCGAAGGCCTGACGGTGCTGGCGTGCCCTGTGCGGGAGTGGGTCCGATGGAGGGAGATTGCTTTTCTCCCTGCAACGGCGATCCAGCATGTACCGGTCCTCGTGGCAGGCCGCCCAAATTGAAATCCCTGCAATGGGAGGAACCTTAAGTTGAGCGACCGTTTCTTGTTTACCTCTGAATCCGTTACCGAAGGCCATCCGGACAAAATAGCCGATCAGGTTTCCGACGCTATTCTGGACGCTTGCCTGGATCAGGATCCCTATAGCCGGGTTGCTGCCGAAACCCTTACCGCCACCGGCCTGGTGGTGATTGCCGGCGAAATCACCACCAAGGCTTATGTCGATTTCCAGGGGCTGGTTCGCGGAGTCATAGCCTCCATCGGCTACGACAACGCCCTCTACGGCTTCGACTCCAACACCTGCGCCGTCATCTCGACCATCAACAAGCAGTCGGGCGACATCGCTCAGGGTGTGGACACCGGCGGCGCCGGCGACCAGGGCATGATGTTCGGCTATGCCAGCAACGAGACCCCCGAACTGATGCCGGCAGCCATCTCCCTGGCCCACAAGCTGACCCAGCAGCTCACCAAGGTGCGCAAGAACGGCAAACTGCCCTACCTGCGCCCCGACGGCAAGAGCCAGGTCACGGTGGAGTACGACGAGAACGGCAAACCCGCCCGCATCGACGCCGTGGTCATCAGCAGCCAGCACGCCGAGACCGTCAGCAACGAAGAGTTGCACGCCGACATCCTCAAGTACGTCATCCAGGCCGTGCTCCCCGCCGCGTGGCTGGACGAGCACACCAAATACCACATCAACCCCACCGGCCGCTTCGTCATCGGCGGACCCATGGGCGACACCGGCCTGACCGGGCGCAAGATCATCGTCGATACCTACGGCGGCGCGGGCCGTCACGGCGGCGGTGCATTCTCTGGCAAAGACCCGACCAAGGTGGACCGCAGCGCGGCCTACATGGCGCGCTACATCGCCAAGAATATCGTCGCCGCCGGACTGGCCGACAAGGCCGAGGTGCAGTTGGCCTACGCCATCGGCGTCGCCGAGCCGGTCAGCGTGCTGGTCGAGACCTTCGGCACCGGCAAGGTCAGCGAAGCCAAGCTCACCGAACTGGTGCGCAAGAACTTCTCCCTGACCCCCAAGGGCATCATCGAGAGCCTCAACCTGCGCCGCCCCATCTACCAGAAGACCGCCGCCTACGGCCACTTCGGCCGCAACGATGCGGATTTCACCTGGGAAGCGACCGACAAGGCCGCCACCCTGGCCGAACAGGCCGGTCTGGTAGCCGCAGCCAAGTAAACCGGCGGTCCGTTAGGCGCCCTACCCCCGGGGGACTTCTCCATCGAGAAGTCCCCCGTCTCTTTTGGTGCGCCCGGCAGCGGAGCAGGGCCGCACCGGACCCCCGGCTCCCGGCGCGGAAAATGCTTCTGCCGGAGCTCCGGGAAATGCACTACAATCGCCCTATGACCTTTGCGGTGTTTGCCATTCGACTGCTGACTGCCATGTTTTTCATCGGCCTGGCGGGTTCCGCCGTGGTGGTCCTGATCAGCTTCCTCGAAGACGGCCAGGAGCTTTTCGGCAAGGACGAGCCCACCCCGACCCGTGGTGATGGTGCGTAAAGGGAATCGGCCTGCAATTTACGTTGACGCGGGTTTGTTTCCAGCCTAGAATCACCGCAGAGCGCACCATGATTTCGCACTTCGGGACGAAATCGAGGGCAGCCGATCAGGCACATTTTCGATGTCAACTACCCGCACGACCGCTGCTCCTCCGTCCAACCGCGTCCGCCTGATTGTGGCGTCCTCGGTGATGCTCACCTTTATCTCCTTCTGGCGGGCAGCGGCCATCGTGCTCTGCGATTTGGGCTCTTCCGCCTTTTACGCCGGGGGCATCGCCGAACATGCCGTGGGCGCAGCCGCGCCTTGGTTCATCCTGGGCATCATGCTGTTCAGCTTTGCGGTGCGCGCGGTTTACGTCGAGAGCTGTTCGATGTTCACCCGCGGCGGCGTCTACCGCGTAGTTAAGGAAGCCCTGGGCGGCGGATTCGCCAAGCTGAGCGTCTCTGCCCTGATGTTCGATTACATCCTGACCGGCCCCATCTCGGGCGTCTCGGCGGGACAATATATTACCGGTTTGATGAACGAGCTGATGGTGGTGGCCAACAACAGCCACTGGCTGCCTCCGGCGCTGATGGATGCCCAGAACAATCCCTTCCAGTTCAATATGGATCACACCTCGGCGGTCTTTGCCGCGGTAGTGACCATCTATTACTGGTGGCAGAACATCTTGGGGATCGAGGAATCCAGCGGCAAGGCGCTGCGGGTCATGCAGGTCACCACAATTATGGTGGCCATTCTGCTGGTGTGGGGCGTCTTCTCGGTGCTGGTGGGGCCGCAGGGCATCCACTTCCCGCCCCCGCCCACGCCCTCGCATCTCAAGTTCAGCGATGAGGCCTTGGGCTTTTTACAAGGCCGTGGCCTGCCCATCTTCGGGCTGTTTGGCATCCTCATGGCCTTCGGCCACTCGGTGCTGGCCATGAGCGGCGAGGAGAGCCTGGCCCAGGTCAACCGCGAGATCCAGCATCCCAAGCTGAAGAACCTGAAGCGCGCGGCCATCGTCATCGCCATTTACAGTCTGATCTTTACCGGCGGCGCCACGCTGTTGGCCTCGATGCTGATTCCAGACTACGAACGGACCCATATCTATCCCGACAACCTGATCGCCGGCCTGGCGATGTTCATGGTCGGGCCCATGTTCTGGCGCATCGCCTTCCGCATCTTTGTGGTGCTGGTGGGCTTCCTGATTCTCTCCGGGGCCATCAATACCTCCATGATCGGCTCTACCGGGGTGCTCATGCGGGTGGCCGAGGACGGGGTGCTGACCGACTGGTTCCGCAAGCCCCACCCCAAGTTCGGTACCAGCCATCGCATCGTGAATCTGGTATTCATCCTGCAGATGATCACCATCATCGCTTCCCGGGGCAATATCATCACCCTGGGCGAGGCGTATGCCTTCGGCGTGATCTGGTCGTTCACCTTCAATAGCCTGGCCATGCTGGTGCTGCGCTGGAAGTACAAGGGCGAGCGCGGCTGGAAGGTTCCGCCCAATATCGTCATCGCCGGGCGCGAGATTCCCCTCGGTCTGATCTCGGTCTTTCTGGTGCTGTTGACTGTGGCCGTGGTCAATCTCTTCACCAAGTCGGTGGCCACGGTCAGCGGCATTGTCTTCGCCGCGGCCTTCTTTGTCATCTTCACCATCTCCGAGCGGGAGAACTTGCGCAAGCACGCGCTGACCGCGCGGCAGATGCGGGACCACTTCCAACTGGAGCACCAGGACACCATCAGCCGCGAGTCGGTGGCCATCCGTCCCGGCGGCACCATGGTCACCATGCGCGACATCGACAACCCCCTGGCCCTCAAGTGGACGCTCTCCCGCACCAGTACCGAGGAGCAGGACGTGGTGGTGCTGAGCGTGCGCATGATGGGCGTGGGCGGGCCGGAGTTCCTCAGCGCCGAACAGCAGAGCTTCAGCGAGCACGAGCAGATGCTATTCACCAAGGCCATCAGCGTGGCCGAGAGCTTCGGCAAGAAGGTCTCGCTGCTGGTGGTTCCGGCCGGCGACGTCTTCGCCGCCCTGGTCCAGGGCGCCAACAATCTGGAGATGGATTCGATCGTCTCCGGCGTCTCCTCCAAGATGACCGCCGAGGAGCAGGCCTTCCGCATGGGCCAGGCCTGGGAGGCACTGCCCGAACCCAAGCGTCAGTTCAACTTTTATGTGATCGACGAAAAGGGTCAGGCCAAGGTCTTCTACATCGGCCCGCACGCCCCCAAGCTCACCCCCGACGACGTGCAGTTGGTGCATCGCCTGTGGCTGAACATGCGCCGCGATCCCAGCGTGACCGGCCTGCACCACAGCGACATCATTACCTATGCGCTCACTCGTCTGGCCAGCCAGTACGCCCGCGACAAACAGGAGATCCTGCGCGAGCTGCGCAGTTACCGCACCGCCGAAGCCGACGGCACTCGCAGGCTGACCAGCCCCGACCTGACCGCCAACACCACCCTGACCGGGCTATCCCCGCGCTCGCCCCGGCCGCCCCATCGTCTGTGAGTCAAGGAAACCTTATGAAAAGAAGCGGCGCGGGATTTATCCTTGCGCCGTTTCGCTTTTGTCTCTGAACCAATGGATAATGGCGGCATAGACAAAAGAGACGCCTTGACAGAGTGCGAAGAATATCAATGTAACCGCCACAAAGACGATGACGGTGTGTGTTGGCGAGGCAAGGCTGGCCATGTGTTTGTCAAAATATTGAGATCGCGCGGAAAGATAGGCGTCGCGTCCCAGCCGGTGCCATCTCAGGTACGAGCTATTCATCATTAGTCCGAAAAGGATACCCACGGTGACTGCAGAGAGAACGTCTGCTATTGGTTTCGATTTCATACCGGCCAATATACAGGGCTGTGAGAGACGGCGGAATCTTAGCTGGCGAGAATTCCTCCTTCACATGCATCGATCCGCATCCGCTCGCATCTAAAAGCCATGATCCGGGCTGCGGGGGGGCAAGTACGCGGCCGGAGGGAGAATCCATGAGCGCATCGATTTACGAGATCCCGGTGAAGAAGATCGCGGGCGAAGAGGCCACCCTGGCCGAGCACAAGGGCAAGGTTCTGCTGGTGGTCAACGTGGCCTCGAAGTGCGGCCTGACCAAGCAGTACGAGGGCCTGGAGAAGCTCTACAAACAGTACCAGGACAAGGGCCTGGTGGTGGCCGGCTTCCCGGCCAACGACTTCAACGGCCAGGAGCCGGGCACGGAGGCCGAGATTCAGTCCTTCTGCACCATGAACTTTGGCGTCGAGTTCCCCTTGTACGCCAAGATCGGGGTGGTGGGCGCCCAGAAGCACCCGCTGTACGCGGCTCTGATTGCTGCCAAGCCCACGGCTATCAGCCTCTCCGAGGTTCCTTTTGGCGAATTCCTCAAGGGGCATGGCATCACTCCCAATGAAGCGCCGGAGATCCTGTGGAACTTTGAGAAGTTTGTGGTCAGCCGTCACGGGGAAGTGGTGGCGCGCTTCGCTCCCAACACCGATCCCCAGGCCCCGGAACTGATTGCGGCGTTGGAAACGGAACTGGCCAAGGCATAAATCTCCGCTCCAAGCGTGGTTGCCGCGGATGCGGTCCCTCACGCCCCGGCCGTGCGAGAAGCAGGGAGGCAGGGAGTGCTTTCTTTCTTTGCGCACGGCCTTTTGCTTGCGCCGTGTGCCTCGCCGCGCTCAGTCCGCCACCATTGACTCGCCGGGGACGATGGGCCGGGTGCGCAGCAGCAGGCCGTGCTGCGCGGCCAGGCCCATGGCCACCAGCGCCAGCACAAAGCCGCCCAGTTTGAGCAGGGTTGCGGCCGGGGTTGGGGGCAGCGTCTTCCATAGCAGCAGGAGCAGGGTCTGGGCGGCGCTAACTGCCCACACTGAGCCATAGAAGAAGCGCCGCTCCGTGCCCTCGCCGCGGGTGGATGGGCCCACGCGCGGCAAGACGCCCAGCGCCCCCAGCAGCAGGATCGCCGCGCACAGGGGCGGGTAGGCGTAGCGGTAGATCTGCTGCATGTACCAGACGCCGGTTACGGCGGCAATGGCCAGCGCGCTCAGGTTGAGCAGGGCAAAGCTCAGCACCGCATTCCAGGCAAAGGTATAGCAGACGCGGCGATAGAGCGGATTGGGCTTGTCCTCGTCGAAGCGCAGGATGTAAGGGCATGGCTCGACCCCCGGCAAACGGCCGCGCCAACCGGCCAGCGCGGTGGCCGCCAACACCAGTAGCAGCCAGATCAGATTGCCCCGCCCAAAGCCATGGGCAAAGAGGCTGAAGACCTGCGGGCCGGGAGCCAGAAAGAAGACCCAGATCCAGATGGGCCAGTGCGCCAGCCTGTAGAGACGGGTGTTGTGCTGGCGCATCTTGCGTGCCCGCGCAAATTCGACTTTGCCGCGATATGCCATAGCATGAGCCTCGCCGGGCGATTGCATAAGGGCCGCGCGCCGCTGCAGTGGTTCAAGCGTTATTGCTTTCCCTGTAGGCTTCCGTGCCCCGTTCTTTCCACCTTTTCTGCGCAAATGGCGGGGCTCCGGTGAGATTCCGGTCTACTCCATTTCAGAAAGCGCTCTAACTCGGTTGCCGGGCGCGGCGCCCGCTTGTTTTCGCCACCCCGGATTCTAGGCCTCGGATATTGGCGAAGCAACCCATAAATCGGCGCCCCGGGATCAGCATGAAGGGGCGCGTCAGTCTTATCGTGCGGACATCCCATCCGCGAATTGCCTGGCTCATCCTTGCCCTGTGGCTCATCGGTATCGCCGGAATTGCAGCCGGGATGGGAATCCGCGCCCCGCTCTGCACGCCGCCTCGGTCGCGTCTTTCCGTTAAGTTATCAGCCGGCGAGTTTCGCGGCGCGACGTCGCTTTTATTTCCGGCGGATGACTTGGCCGGTCCGGAAAGGGAACGTGCCGCAATTTCCCATTTCCCTCCGGATTTACAAAACAGTGAATTATTGCGTATGGTTAGAAGGGAGCAAGCGAATGACCCCGTGCGCCGCGGCGAGTTAGCGTCACGGAAACTGGGCATCGACCCGCGAGCACCACGGAGGAAGTATGGGAGTTTCACAGATTCTGTCGGAAATCGACCGCGAGATCGCACAACTTACCAAGGCGCGTGCCTTGTTGATGGGCGAAGCGGCGCCGAAAAAGACCGCGGGCAGACCGAAGAAGACCGCTGTCGTCGCTGTGCCGGCCAAGAAGGCCGCAAAGAAGAAAAGGAACTTGTCGCCGGAAGGCCGTCAGCGCATCGCCGAGGCCGTCAAGAAGCGTTGGGCCAAACAGAAGAAGAACGAAACCGCGGCCGCGAAGTAAGCCGCATTTCCGTCTTTTCAAAAACCGGCGGCGCAGATCCTTCTGCGCCGCTTGCTTTTTCTCCGCAAGTTATACTTTTCTCCCCCGGGTGTACGGGTGCCCAACCCGCGCCGTGTCTTTGTCGTTGCGGCTAGGGTGGTGTCGCAAAAATCCACATCCAAAGTAAAGTGTCATTCTGAGCGAGCGCAGCGAGTCGAAGAACCTGCATTTTGTTGCATATATCGAAAATACGGTTTCTTCGCTAAGCTCTGGATGACTGCTCTTTGATGATACGAATGTCAGAGACAGCACAATAGGGAGCGATGCTGCCTCGCCATTCAATCTGGCCGGATCAATGATAGGCGGGCTGTTTCTATCGCCGGCATGGATGGCGCTCCGGCCGCATGAGAAAGCTGGAGGCTTATCGGCTGGCGGGGTCGCCGAGTTGCTGCAGCAGGCCCTCGAACTCTTCCAGCGGCCGCGGCCGGCTGAAGAGAAAGCCTTGAAATCCGTTGCAGCCCAGGCGGGCGAGGTAGTCGCGCTGCTCGGCGGTCTCCACGCCCTCCGCGATCACTTCCAGGCCGATGGCCCGGCCCAGCGCGACGATGGTCTGCACGATGGCGCCGCTGCTGACATCGACCAGAATGTCGCGGATGAAGGAGCGGTCGATCTTCAACTGATCCAGCGGCAGGCGCTTCAGATACGAGAGCGAAGAGTAGCCGGTACCGAAATCGTCCAGGGCGAAGCTGACCCCGCGCGACTTGAGCTCGGCGATCTTGGCGATGGTCTCATCCACGCTGTCCAGCAGGGTGCTCTCGGTCAGTTCCAGGCAGAGACGCAGGGGATTGGCGCCGGAGCGCTCCAACTCTGCCAGCACCAGATCGACAAAGCCCGGTTGGCGAAATTGCAGGGCGCTGATATTGACGGAGACGCCCAGGCGGGCGGTGTCGGCGTTCCCGGACCAGCGGGAGAGCTGATCGCAGGCGGCCGACAAAACCCAGGTGCCAAGGGCCAGAATCTGCCCCGTCTCTTCCGCCAGAGCGATGAAATCCCCGGGGGGAAGAAGTCCACGGGTGGGATGGTTCCAGCGCACCAGAGCCTCGCAGGAGACGATCTGGCGCAGATCCATCTGCGGCTGATAGAAGAGCTCGAATTGCTCCTGGGCGATGGCCTGGCGCAGGTCTTCCACTAGCGCGGCGCGGGTACTCACGGCGGCTTGCAGGGCCGGGGCGAAGAAATGCAGGCTGCTGTGGCTTCGCGACTTGGCCTGATACATGGCAATGTCGGCCTGGCGCAGGATCTCCTCCGCTGCCTGGCTGCTGCTGCCGAAGATGGAGACGCCGATGCTGGCCGTGCAGCGGCAGGGGTGGCCGTCCAGCAGATAGGACTCCTCGATGACCTGGAGGATCTTCTCGCCCACCCCTCGGGCCTGGCCCGCAGCGCCCTCGGCGGAACGGCCCAGATCTTCCAGAATGACCACGAACTCATCCCCGCCCAAACGCCCCACGGTGTCGGATTTGCGGATGCAGCCAACCAGGCGGCGGGCGACTTCGATCAGCAGCAAGTCGCCGATATGGTGGCCGAGGGTGTCGTTGACGGTCTTGAAGCTGTCCAGATCGACAAACAGCAAGGCGTTGTAGTGGCCGTTGCGGATGCTGACCGACTCGGACTGTTGCAGGCGGTCGAGCAGCAGGCGGCGGTTGGGCAGGTGGGTGAGGGGATCGTAGAAGGCCAGGCTGCGAATCTCCTCGGCTGCCGCCTTGGTGGCGGAGATGTCGCGGATGACTGCCAGCAGCGAGGGAACCCCGTCGACATCCATGGGCGAAGCCGAGATCACCGCCCAGAAGATCTCCCCATTCTTTCTGCGCAGTTGAAATTCCAGATCGCGGCAAGGGAGGCCTTTCTCCATGGCCTCAACCAGCTTGAAGCGGTCTTGGGGATCCTTCCACATGTTCAGCTCGATGGAACTGTGCCCGATCACCTCCTGGCGCTCGAAGCCCAGCATGTCCAGATAGGCCTGATTGACATCCAGGTAGAGGCCGCTTTCCAGGTGGGAGAGGGTGAAGGCGTCGAGGCTGGTCCGGAAGGCGGTACGGTAGCGATCCTCGCTGGCTTGCAGAGCCTTGGCGGCTGCGGACATGCGCTCGGCATCGGCTTTCATGCTGGAGACATCGCGGAAGACCGAGAGAACCGAGAGCACGCCGTCCAACTCCATCCGTGTTGCCGATACCTGCGCCCAGAACTCCTCCCCGCTTTTGCGCCGGAACTGGAATTCCAAGTCCCGGCACGAGCGGTTCTCGCTCATCGCCGTGACAAACCTCTGGCGTGCCTCGGGATCTGTCCAAACATGGATCTCCACAGCGGTTCGGCCGACGACTTCCACGCGTTCGAATCCAAAGATGTCGAGGTAAGTTTGGTTGACCTCCAGGATCTTGCCATCTTCGAGCCGGGAGATGGAGATCGCGTCGAGGCTGGTCTGGAAGGCGGTGCGGTAGCGCTGCTCACTGGTCTGCAAGGCCTGGGCGGCGGCGGCCAGGTCCAGTTCGGCCGTCTTCTGCTCGTCGATCTCCTCGACAAAACCGATCTGATGCAGCGGATTGCCCTCCGAGTCCCGCTGCACGCTGATGGAAAGCCGGGCCCAGGTCAGGGAACCGTCCTTGCGCAGATATTGCTTTTCCCACTTGACCGTGGCGCGGGTGTCACTCGATACCTGATGCAGTATTTGTAGCGCCTCGGGACGCTGCGCGGGAGGGGTGATCGCCAGGACGCTCATGCCGGGGAGCTCTTCGACGGTGTAGCCGACGATCTCCGCAAAGCGGGTATTGGCGCGCAGAAAAACCCCATCGAAGGAGACATGGACCATGCCTACGGCGGCCTGCTCGAAGGTGGAGCGGAAGGCCTCTTCGCTGTCTCGCAGCCGCTTCTCGATGCGGCTCCGCTCGGTGATGTCGTGCACGATGGAGAAGAGCACGGTATGCCCATCGAGTTGCACGGGCGAGGAGAAGACCTCCACATTGCGGATCTCGCCCGAAGCCAGGCGGTGGGGAAAGTGGAAGCAGGTGCGCTCTTCGCGCAGGGCACACTGCCGCTCCGCTGCCACCTCGGCAGCCGGCAGGGCATTGATACGGTCGATGAACATCCCTATCAACTGCTGCTGGGTGTAGCCGTAGAAGGCGGCGGCGGCGCGATTGGCGTCGACAATCACCCCGCTGGCGGGATCGACCACCAGCATGATGGACCCATTCTGTTCGAAGACCGAACGCCGGCGCGCCTCCTGGTCGAGCGACCAGAGGGGCTCCTCGCGGCATTCATTTTCGGACGGAGGTCCGGCTTGCGCTTGCACGCCCATGGAGGCTCTTTCCCGGTTTGCCCTGTCTCAAGGCGTTTGCGGTACCACTCCGCCCGGCTACGGCAGGGGAGTGCCCTACCCAGCTTATCGGCCAGTTGCCGCAGAGGATTACGGGAACTCCTGTTCCGGGAGGTCAAAATCCGCCCAAACCGCCTGAAACGGATACGGGAATCGGCGCGCCCGGGAGGGCGAACCGCGGTGCCTGCGGGAAAAGGAAAAAGGGCGCGCTTCCCGATGGGCAAGCGCGCCCTTTTTCCTTTGCTGTCGAACCGGAAAAACTAGAGCCTGTTCACACCACCCCGGCGGATGGCGTTGCTGGTGAAAATCGGGCCAGACAAGGCGGAGGCAGAAGGCTTTGGTGGTTCCAACCTCGAGGCCGACAACACAGTATGGCCCGATCTCACCGCCGCCCACTGGGGTAGTGTAAACCAGCCCTATGCCAGGGGGTGAGCCGCGTAGTGCAGCAGAACGGCCACCGCGCAACTGGTCAAGCGGGTCTCCGCCGAGTCGGCGCGGCTGGTGAGGATGGTGGGAACCTTGGCGCCGAGTACGATGCCGGCCAACTGCGCGCCGCCCAGGTACTCCAGCTGCTTGGCCAGCATGTTGCCGCTTTCCAAGTCGGGAACCACCAGGATGTCGGCCTGGCCGGTGACCGGCGAAACCAGGCCCTTGATCTTGGCCGCCTTGGGGCTGATGGCGGTGTCAAAGGAGAGCGGGCCGTCCAGAATGCCGCCGGTGATCTGGCCGCGATCGGCCATCTTGCACAGCGCCGCCGACTCAATCGTGGACTTGATCTTGGGATTGACGGTCTCGACCGCCGAGAGCAGCGCCACCTTGGGCTCGGGAATGCCCAGCGCGTGGGCCAGATCGATGGCATTCTGCACGATGTGGATCTTGTCCTCGAGCTCGGGCACAATGTTGATGGCCGCGTCGGTGATCAGCAGGGTGCGGTTGTAGGCCGGCGTGTCCATCACGAAGACATGGCTGATGCGCTTGGAGGTGCGCAGCCCGGTATCGCGCTGCATGGCGGCCTTCATCAGCTCGTCGGTGTGCAGGCTGCCCTTCATCATGGCCTGGGCCTGGCCGTTGCGGCACATGATGCAGCCCAGTTCGGCGGCCTTGTACTCGGTGGCGGCCTGGGCGATGGCGTACTTGCTGATGTCCACGCCCAGCTTGGCGGCCAGAGCCTTGATCTCGGCCTCGTCGCCGATCAGGGTGGGGTCGATCAAGCCCGCTTCGGCGGCCTCGACGGCGCCCTTCAGGGCCACATCGCTGAGCGGCCAAACCACCGCGGTGGTGATCGCCGGCAACTCCTTGCAGCGCTCGATGAACTGGTGAAAGACATGGTAGTCGGCGGGATGGCCCACCAACGGATCGACGGTGACGGCTTCAGCCAAAGGGGCGAGATCGCTCATGAAAATTCTTCTCCCGGCCGGCACAGCAAAAAAGCTGGCGGGCCACACTCTCTTATTCTCACCCTTCCAGATGAACGCGGGGTGTGCGATGGGTCACACTCCGGTGTGTGGTCTCGCATAAAGAGACACTGCGCGTGAGTTCGAGCGGGATTTTTCCCAAAGTGAGGCAGAGCCTCGCCGGCATCGCACTCCCGGCCAAGAATCCTCTCCCCTTGCCGCGCTTGGTGCCGATAAGACCCAGAGTTGACTCGTATAGAAACCACCGGAAGCCAAGGGAAAGGAATTTCAAGCAATGCCATTTATGGCCTGGAACGACAAACTGAGCGTGGGCGTCGCGGCCGTCGACGAGGACCACAAGAAACTGATCGCCATGATTAACGAACTCTACGACGGCTTCGTCGCTGGTCAGGGCAAGGAGGTTGTCGGCGACATCCTCGACCGGCTGGTGCGGTACACGAAATTCCACTTTGCCCGCGAAGAGGCCCTTTTTGCGCAGTCGGGGTATAAAGAAGCCGCCTTGCACAAGGCCGAGCACGACGAGATGGCCGCCTGGGCCGTGCAGGCGGAATTGGATTTTCACCAGGGCAGCCTGCCCGCTCCCTCGCTGGAGGTGATGAACCGCCTCAAGGACTGGCTCTTCGACCACATCAACGGCACCGACAAGCGCTTCGGCCCGCACCTGAACGCCGCCGGAATACATTGAGAGCGGGGAACAAGGGAACCAAGGCACCGTGAACAAGGCGATTGATCCGGCCCGTGAACACTGAAATACGGGTGCACCACCCTCGCCGCGCCCTTGTTTTTGCGGCTAGGGTGGGAAACCTCGACACAATTTGAGGGCCGGATCGATAGGTTGCACGCTGGATCATCTCGCTTGAAAAGCTGGTGAAAGTGCCAGCATCTCAACTGACCCCTGACCCCTGTTCCCTTGTTCCCTTGTTCCCTCGTTCCCTCGTTCCCTGTTTCCCCTGTACTCCTCTCCCCTCTTGCTGATATGCTTCGAACGCTGGGAAAAGCGATTTACGCAAGGAGCAATAGCTATGTGGTTTTTGGGAATGGATGTCGGCACGGGCGGTACGCGCGCTGTGCTGGTGGATGCCGAGGGCAAGCTGATCTCGGGCGCTTCGAGCGAACATGCGGCCTTCCGCACGCCTCATCCGGGCTGGGCGGAGCAGGATCCCGAAGACTGGTGGCGGGCCGCCCGCGAGGCCATTCACGGGGCCTTGGCGGATGCCCCAGAGCCGATGCAGCCCATTGCCGCCATTGGACTTACCGGACAGATGCACGGCGCCGTGCTGCTCGATGAAGAAGGCCGCGTGCTGCGCCCCTCGCTGATCTGGTGCGACACCCGCACCCAGCCGCAGTGCGACTGGCTGCATGAGAAGATCGGCTACGAAAAATTGATCGAGCTGACCTGCAACCCGGCGCTGCCCAACTTCACCCTGACCAAGCTGTTGTGGGTCAAGGAGCACGAGCCGGAGATCTTCGCCAAGACCCGTCACGTAATGTGTCCCAAGGACTACGTCCGTTACCGGCTGACCGGCGAGTTCGCCATCGACGTGCAGGAAGCCTCCGGCACCCTCATGCTCGACGTCACCAACCGTCGCTGGTCGAAGGAAGTGACCGAGGCTGCGGGGATTCCCGCGAGCTGGCTGCCCACGCTCTACGAGTGTCCCGAAGTCTGTGCGCGCATCAGCGAGAAGGCGGCGGGCCTGACCGGCCTGACGGTTGGAACGCCGGTTGTGGCTGGCTCCGGCGATCAGGGCGCGGGCGCGGTGGGCATGGGCATCTTGCAGCCGGGTTCGGTCTCGGCCACCATCGGCACCAGCGGCGTCGTCTTTGCCGCCACCGCCAACCCGACCAAGGATCCCAAGGGCCGGCTGCACACCTTCTGCCACACCCCCGGCGTCTGGCACGTGATGGGTGTAACCCAATCGGCGGGCTTGAGCTTCCGCTGGCTGAAGGAGACCTTCTTCGCCGGCCAGGACTACGACGCGCTGACCGCCGCTGCCGAAAAGATTCCCGCCGGCAGTCAAGGTCTGGAGTGGGCGCCGTACCTGTTGGGCGAGCGCACTCCGCACCTCGATCCCACCGTTCGCGCGGCCTTTGCCGGCATCAGCTCCATCCACACTGCGGCCCACTTTACCCGCGCCGTGCTGGAGGGCGTGGCCTACTCGTTGCAAGATACCTTCACCCTCTTTGCCGAGCTGGGCATTCCCGTCAGCGCTGTGCGTCTGGGTGGCGGCGGCGCCAAGGGACCGCTCTGGCGCAGGATACAGGCTGGCGTCTACGGCCAGGCAGTGGAGATTCTGACCGCTGAAGAGGGCGGCGCTTTCGGCTGCGCTCTGATGGCCGGCGTCGGCGTGGGCCATTGGGCCAACCTCGATCAGGCTTGCGCGCAGGCCATCGAAGTGGCCCAGCGCATCGAACCCGATCCCGCCGAGCAGGCGGCCTACGCGGCCGGCTATAGCGCCTGGCGCAAACTCTATCCAGCGCTGAAGACGCTGCGCTAGACGATCATGAAGTTGGGCAGTGCTGGAGGAAGATTTTCAACTCTGGCTAGGGCCTGTTCCCACTACCCTGGTGGGCGGCGACGGGAGCCAATTTTTACCAGATCGAGGCATGAGGAGCGACGGATACCGCGTGTATCCTAGCGACGATGGACGAAGAGATGGGGAAATTGGCCCCGTCTCTTCGGGCTACGGTGAAAATCGGGCCATACTGCGTTGTCGGCCTCGAGGTTGGAACCACCAAAGCCTTCTGCCTCCGCCTTGTCTGGACCGATTTTCACCAGTAGCGCCGCCCACCAGGGTAGTGTGAACAGGCCCTGATTCGTTTTACGGAAAAGTCTTTCAGGCCGTGCGCGGCTTGCTCCGTTTCAGCCACGTCAGCAGCGGACGTGCCAGAAGCAGTGCGCCCAGCACCACGGTAATCGCCAGCGGAGTGCGCACGCCGGGCTTGACCTGCCACCAATAGTGAATGACTCCACAGACGGCGGCCAGATAGACCAGCTTGTGCAGGCGGTTCCAGCGCTGCCCGCCCAGTTTGCGGATGGCCCAGCGTGTCGAGGTGGCGGCCAGCGGCAGCAACAGAAGCCAGGCGGCTACTCCCATGAAGATGAAGCGGCGGCGCGATACATCTGTCGCAATCGTCGAGGGATCGAAGCCGGCATACAGCGCGACATAGGTGAGCAGGTGCAGGGTGGCGTAAAAGAAGGCGAAGAGGCCCAGCAGGCGGCGCAAATGGATAAGGAAGTTCAAGCGCGCGGTGAGCTTGCGTAGCGGGGTGATGGCCAGCGAGGCGGTCAGCAGGCGCAGTGCGGTCAGGCCGGTGACGAAGGCCAGGGTAGCAGTGGGGTCGGGGCCCAGGGTGTTGGTGATGGCGGCATAGAGCAGCCAGCCCAGCGGAAACAGACAGAGCAGCCAGACGGCGGTCTTGAGCAGTAAAAGGGTCGTTCGGGTCATGGGCCTCATTCGAGTAACGATTGATTGGATTCTATACAAGGAGAAACAAGCGCAGATCCTTCGCACTGCTCAGTCGAAAATCAACGATTCGAAGAACAAAAGCGGGTCCTTCGAATCGCTGTGCTCGCTCCGGAGGACAGTGTCATAGGATCGCCATCCCCAGGATCCGAAAACATGGCACCGCAGTTTCGGCTCGCTAAAAATACCTTTTCAGGTCCATGCCGTTGTAGAGCGAGGCGACCTGATCGGCGTAGCCGTTGAACATCAAGGTGGTGCGGTGTTGGGCGTAGAAGGGCAGGCCAATGCGGCGTTCCGTGTGCTGGCTCCAGCGGGGATGGTCGACATTGGGGTTGACGTTGGAGTAGAAGCCGTATTCGCGGGAGCTCTGATCGTTCCAGGTGGTGGGCGGCTGGCGGTCGAGAAAACGGATGGCCACAATGGATTTGGCCGACTTGAAGCCGTACTTCCAGGGCACCACGATGCGCAGCGGGGCGCCGTTCTGGTTGGGCAGAACCTCGCCATAGAGGCCAAAAGTCAGCAGGGTGAGGGGGTGCATGGCTTCGTCCATGCGCAGGCCTTCCGAATAGGGCCAGTCGATGGCGCTGGACGAGGCCCATTTCTCCACGTGTTTGTCGTAGTAGGAGAGGAACTGCACGTATTTCGCCGAGGAGAGCGGTTCGCACTGGGCGATGAGCGCGGAGAGCGAGTAGCCCACCCAGGGAATCACCATGCTCCAGGCCTCGACGCAGCGATGGCGGTAGACGCGGTCCTCCAGCGGGCGCAACTTGAGCAGGGACTCGATGTCGAAGGTCTTGGGAGTCTTCACCCGGCCTTCGATGCGCACGGTCCAGGGGCGGGTGGGCAGGCCGCCGGCGTTCTTGGCGGGCTGGTCCTTGTCCACTCCGAACTCGTAGAAGTTGTTGTAGGTGGTTACGTCCTGATAGCTGGTGAGCTGTTCGCCAGAAGTGGTGAGGGGACTGGGCACGGTCTGCAGTTTGCTCCCCGCTAGGGCCATGGTGCGGGGATCGAGCAGGTCGGCCACTCGCGTTGCGCCCCATGTGGCCGCGCCCAGGGTGGCAGCGGCAGCGGCGGCGGAGCGCAGAAAGCTGCGGCGGTTCAGGTACTGGTCTCGCGGCGTGATGGCCGAAGCGGGGATCTCGGGCGGCTTGGCAATGAGCATGACGGACCTCGCACGGGGAAGCGTACCTTCATTCGACTCGGGGCGGGGCGGAAAGTTACAGGATTTCTTGAGCCCAGCGGCTCGCACCATGGGGAGATCTAGCCGCACCCCAGCGAGGGCGCGATGGGTCGCCTCATCCCTCAACAAGTTCCTCCGGTGGTTTCATTTCAGAACTATCTTGCAAAACCGTGCTCGCACCGGCAATGGGTCACGGACGAAAAGCGGTTTTCGGTGATAAAAATAGCTTTCTGACTCGAATCTGGACGCGGATCAAGGAGGCCCTGTGCGACAGAATTGCTGGGAGTTCAAACACTGTGAGCGCCAACCGGGCGGACGTAAAACCGAGGAGTTGGGAGTTTGCCCGGCTTCCATCGAGAAACGAACAGCAGGCATCAATCAAGGCGAAGCTGCCGGTCGCTGCTGTTGGGCCGTAGCCGGCACTCTATGTGGAGGCAAGGTGCAGGGCGCCTTCGCCGCCAAAATCACCAACTGCATGACATGCGAGTTTTACCAGCAGGTGGCGCAGGCGCAGGGCGCATCGTTTGTCAAGACGCGCGAAATCCTGAATCGTCTGAATTAGCAAGCCTGAATCAGCCAGCCTGAATTAGCCAGATCGACCGATACGGCCATCATGGGCCCTGCGCTTGACCCGCTCAGCGCACAGAGAACGCGCCAGGAATGGGGCAATGAACCTAAATCCGGCCATCGATTTTCAATTCCGGTCTTCGCTATGCGAATTTACGATTTCCTGCCAATAGCTTGTCATCCTGAGCGAAACGAAGGATCTGCGATTCTGCGCTCTCCTGTCGGGTGACTTCTCAAACCCAGATCCTTCGCCTCTGAGTCGGATGGCTCCTCTTTAACCTCGCTTGAGCGATGGCGCGGTGGATTATTATTGCTGCTGTGCAAAGGGCCATTCTCTGAGCTTGTGGGCGCGCAGCAGGTAAAGAATGGTTCCCGCGGCAGCAATCCCTGCGGCGACGGCGATTCCTGTCCAGGCGTGGTCGCGATTGACCAGCATGAAGATGAAGCCGGCCATGGCGAAGAGTGGTGGCAGCGGGTAGAGTGGCATCTTGAAGGGCCGCGCCAGCTCCGGCCGCTGCCAGCGCAGCATCATCACCCCTACCTGCTGTAAGAAGAATTGCAGCAGAATGCGGGTTATCACCAGGGTAGTAATCACCTGTTGCAGGGTAAAGAAGCAGAAACAGGCGGCCACCACTCCTAAGGCCAGCAGGGAGCGGTGGGGAATGCCGTGTTTGGGATGGACGGCGGCCAGAAAGCGGAAGTAGTTGCCGTCGCGGGCGGCGGCGTAGGGCACGCGGCTGTAACCCAGCAGCAGCGAGAAGACCGAGGCGAAGGCCGTCCACACAATCAACAGGGCGATGCCGTAGCCCACCCACTGTCCGAAGGCGGAGCGGGCGATGTCGGCCACCAACTGCACGCGCAGCACGGCGCTCTCGGCGGTGTGGGCGGCGGCGTCACGCAGGGCGGGCAGCGCGGCCAGATTCATCAGCACGTAAAAGCAGGAGACAAAGAGTACCGAGAGCAGAATAGCGCGAGGAATAGTGCGTTCCGGCTGGCGAACCTCGCTGCCCAGAAAACAGATGTTGTAGTAGCCCCAGTAGTCGTAAGTGGTGATGAGCGTGGCCTGCGCCAGTCCACCGACGGCCAGGGCCAGGGGCAGCGCGGGCGCTGCCGGCATCTGCCAGCCGCCCATCGCCGAGGCGTGCACGAATCCCGAGACAATCACTCCGGCCAGCGCCGCCAACACCCCGGCAAAGAGCACCCAGGCCAGCCGCGTCACCGAACTGAGATTGCGATAGAGCAGGGCCGTGACCAGCAGGCAGACCAGCGCGGCGGCCAGATTCGCGTAATGGAGAGAGGGCAAGGCGGCCCACGGCGCCTTCATGATTCCCGGCCAGAAGACGGCCAGAAAGCTGGAAAGTCCGATGCAGCCCGAGGCAATGGAGAGCGGGGCGGTGAAGCCCACTTGCCAGACATAGAGAAAGCTGAGCCAGTTGCCGGGGCCTTTGGGGCCGTAGATCTCGCGCAGAAAGGCGTAAGAACCGCCAGCGCGGGGGAAGGCCGCGCCCAGTTCGGCCCACACCAGCCCGTCGGCCACGGCGATGGCCGCGCCCAGCAGCCAGGCCCAGACGCTCAACCGCACCCCAGCGGCGGCAATCACCAGCGGCAGGGTGATGAAGGGGCCAACCCCGATCATCTCCAGCATGTTGAACGCCACAGCCGAGCGCAGGCCGATGCGGCGCTGCAAGGGGGCGGAAGTGGGTATAGGCTGATTCATCGGTCCGATGCGCTCCCCGGATTGTACACTGACGGAAAGTATGAACATTTTCGAGAAAATGCATCGAGCAGCGGTATCTGTTGCCCTTTGTGGCCTGACTATGGCGGCTTTGGCCCAACAGGCCGAGGTTGCGCCGCTTGCTCGGGGAAATGGGATGGGCTGGGTTCCTCTGGGAGAGCCCACCATCACCGCCTTGCCGCTGCCCGAGGATCGCGGCGCGGCAGCGTTGGAGCAGGCTATCCGGCGGCTCGGCACCACCGCCAGTGTGCTGGCCATCGTCGCCCATCCCGATGACGAGGACGGGGCGCTGCTGACCTATCTGAGTCGCGTCCAGGGGGCGCGGGTGACGCTCTTGACCCTGACTCGCGGCGAGGGCGGGCAGAACGCCATGGGCGCCGAGAGCTATGACGCCCTGGGGCTGATCCGCACCAATGAACTACTGCGGGCGGGCGAGTATTATGGCGTCCGTCAGCTTTGGGGCACGGAGGCGGATTTCGGCTTCTCCAAGACCCAAGAGGAGTCCTTCGCCCGCTGGGGCCACGAGCGGGTTTTGTACGATGCGGTGTTGGCGGTGCGCCGGGTCCGTCCGCAAATCATCCTTTCCACCTTTGTAGGCGGCGTGACCGACGGCCACGGCCACCATCAGGTCTCCGGCGAGATCGCCCAGGAAGCGCTGCGCGCCGCAGCCAATCCGAGTGTTTTTCCGGATCAGATCAAGGCCGGATTCCTGCCTTGGCAGGCGCTGGCGGTCTACTCGATGACCCCCTTTGCCCGCATCGAAGACGGCAAGATGTTCGACTACGCCACCGGCAAGTGGGCTCCGGCACGCTTCAAAAACTATGTGACCGGGGAGTGGACGGAGGGCGCGCTGCCCGCCGATGTGACCATTCAAGTGGGCCAGCGCGACCCGGTGCTGGGGCGCAGCCCGGTGCAGATCGCCCGCGAGGGCTGGGGCGAGCAGAAGTCACAGTACGGCGGGGCCAATCCGGCGCTGAGCGGGCCGGCGTCGTCCAGCTATCACCTCTGGTTTGCCATGCCTGCAGCCGCCTCCGCTGCCGATCCGAAGGCCGCCAATACCGATCTCTTCCGCAACAGCCACTTGAGCATTGACACTTCTTTTGCCGGTCTTGCTGCTCTGGTTGGGCCAAACCCGCCTGCATGGCTAGTCGAAAGCCTTGAGCACATTGACAAGAGCATGGTGAGTTTCAACCAGCAGCGCGGTACGCTGGACAGTTCGGCGCAGGCCTATTTGCTGGCTGCGATTTACATTCATCTCCTCAAAATACCTACCCGGGTCGCCAGTGAAATCCCCGCTACAGAAGCTCGTGCCAACCTGCTCTTTGAACTGGATGCGAAGTCCGTGCAGTTTCAGGCCGCGCTCAGCGAGGTTCTTGGCCTGGATCTTCAGGCCTTCCGTGCAAATGCTTTTGCCGGCAGCCAGAGTGGCTTGAGCGGCCGTGGCAATTCCGCCGATGAGAGCGCGCGATCTGTGGTTCCCGGTGAGGAATTCCGGGTGCGCCTGCATACGGCGGCTTCGTCCCCGGAGGTTGTCGTCAAACGCCTCTGGCTGGAAAGCCACAGCGGCTCTGCATGGAACTCCGAAGCCGAACCCACATCTGGCAATTTCAACCAGGCAACCAACGAGAGCTTTTTCAAGGTTCGGGTTGCGGCTGACGCTCAGCCCACCCAGCCCTATTTCACCCGGCCCTCCATCGAGCAGCCCTTTTACGATGTGAGCGACACTCAACTGCGCGGCGACTCCTTTGCGCCCTATCCGCTGACGGCGTGGGCGGAGTTTGAATTTGCCGGCTTGCCCATCCGTATTGGCCAGGTGGTGCAGACACTGGCGCGGGTTCCCGGCCGCGGCGGAGTCTACGAGCCGCTGGTGGTGACGCCGGCAGTCGGCGTGAGCATGGAGCCGGAGGCGCTGCTTCTGCCCGAGGACGGCAAACCGCTGCTGGTGAGCGTGCGGGTCCATACTCAGAGGCCAGCGGCCGGCGTTCTTGACTTGAAGCTTCCGGCCGGCTGGAACTCCGAGCCGGCCCAGGCGGCCTTCGATCTCAAGGCGGAAGGCGAGACCGAACCCATCTCTTTCTCCGTCAAGCCCGATTCCGGTGTCTGGGAGTCGGTGCGGACCGGAGCCTACACCGTCGCCGCCCAGGTCCGGGTGGGCGCCCAGAGCTACGCCAGCGGCTGGCGCAGTGTGGGCTACCCCGGCTTGCGCCCCTACAACCTATACAAACCGGCCCAGGTGAAAGCGCGCAAGGTGGATGTGAAGCTGGCGCCGGGGCTGAAGATCGCCTACGTCATGGGCACCGGCGACGCGGTTCCCCAGGCCATCGAGAGCCTGGGCGCTGTTCCGCATCTGCTCACCGCGGGGGAACTGACCGCTGGCGATCTCCGCCAGTGGAATACCATCGTCGTCGGCATTCGTGCCTATTCCATGCGGCCGGAGCTAACTGCGGCCGAGCCCCGGCTGGAAGCGTTCGTGCGCCAGGGAGGAACCCTGCTGGTGCAGTATCAAAGCGCCGACTTCCCCGCACCCGCGCCGCTCAAGCTGGGCAGGGCGCCGGAGAAGGTGGTCGAAGAAGAGGCGCCGGTCAAACTGCTGCACCCGGACGACGCGGTGCTCAACTGGCCCAACCGGATTGCGCCGGCAGACTTCGACGGCTGGGTCGAGGAACGCGGCCATTCCTTCCTCCAATCCTGGGACCAGAGCTACGTGGCGCTGACCGAGACCGCCGACGCCAGCCAGGAGCCGCAACCGGGCGGCCTGTTGGTGGGCCGTTTCGGCAAGGGAACCTATATCTATGTAGCCTTCGCCCTGCACCGGCAATTGCCGGAGCTGGTTCCGGGCGCCTATCGCTTGCTGGCCAATCTGCTCAGCGCGGGCGCGAGCAGCAACTATTGATACGCCCAGAAGGTAATGCGATAACTGCGGGTGCCCCACCCTCGGCGCTCTGGCCGTTTCCTCCGTCTTCCCGTAGCAGACGTGGACCGGATGGATGCGGCAGCCGGTCGCTGGTGGCAGGCCTTGAGCCTTCTGCCGCCGGCCAGGGAGAAGAAGCGGGCGAGCAGCCCTGGCCGGCGGGACAATGGAGGGTTGTACGGCTAAATAGCAAGTGAAAATATGAAGTTTCTATGTGCAACCAATAGACGCCATCCTTGTTAAAAATGCGTGAATTCGTCAAATATTCATCTCTTTCTGCGAGTCTAGGGAACGGAAGCGCCCAACAGTAGCTCCGCCTGCGTGGAGATACCGGTCTGGCGTTCCAGAGCGGTTCCGTATGCCGATAATGTCTTTATCTCCCAGGTTTCGGCGGCTCGGAAGCGAGGGAATGCCCGAGCGGTCCGCGGGCGCAGCGATGAACCAACACGATTCGATACGAAGATGAGAGGCCCAATGAGATTTGAATTGAGAACTGCAGCCGCTGCCATTCTGGCGGTCAGTCTTGTCGCCACGTACGGCTTTGCGCAGAGCGCGACGCCCGCGGCGAAGAAGCACGTAGCGGCCAAGAAGGCCAAGACCCCGCCGCCCCCCACGGTGGAAGAGCAGATCGAAAAGCTGCGCTCGGAGCTGGAAGGCCAGATCAACGGCCTGAAGAGCAACCTGGCGGAGAAGGACGTACAGTTGAAGCAGGCGCAGCAGTCGGCTGCCGATGCCCAAGCGGTGGCGGCCAAGGCTGCTCAGGAGGCGGCCGACGCGCAACAGCAGGCGGCCACTCAGAATGCCGCCGCGGTCAAGACCCTGGAGACCACCGTCAACGACCTCAAGGGCAACCAGCTCTCGCTGGCCACCACCGTCAGCGACGAGACGGCGGCCATCAAGAAGTCCATTGCCAGCCCCAGCGTGCTGCACTACAAGGGCATCAGCATCACTCCCGGCGGCTTCCTGGCGGCTGAAACGGTGTACCGCTCCAAGGCCACCGGCGGCGATATTCCCACCGCTTTCAGCTCCATCCCCTACGAGGGCGCGGACGCTTACAAGCTGAGCGAGTTCTTCGGCAGCGGCCGTCAGTCGCGTATCAGCATGAAGGCCGAGGGCAAAACCTCTTGGGGCACCCTGACCGGATATATGGAAGGCGACTTCCTGGGCACCGGCATCACCTCCAACAACAACCAGTCCAACAGCTATGTTTATCGTCAGCGCGCGCTCTATGCCGATGCGACGACCAACAGCGGCTGGACCTTCGCTGGCGGCCAGATGTGGTCTCTCGCGGCGGAAGGCAAAAAGGGCATTACCAGTTCGACCAGCGACATCAACACCCCGCTGACCATAGACCCGAACTACGTTCCGGGCTTCGTTTGGGCCCGTCAGTACGGTTTCCGCGTGGTCAAGAACTACAAGCACTCGGCCTTTGGCGTTTCGGTCGAGAACCCGCAACTGCTGTACTCCGCCGCTCTGGCCGGCGATACACCCTATGCCATCCTGGGCAGCGCCGGCGCCAATGGCGGCAACTACAACGCCGCTGTCAGCGGCGTCGCGGCCAAGACCTACATCCAGAGCTACTCCAACGTCAAGACCACGGACGCCGCCGGCGCCACGGTACTTACCTATCTGCCGGTCTACAACACCATCGCGGTCGCCAGCAACGTCGCCAACATCTCCTTCAACTATGCTCCGGACATCATCGCCAAGGCGGTCTTCGATCCCGGCTGGGGCCACTATGAAATCTTCGGCATCGCCGGCTTTGCTCACGAACTGGTTCTCCCTGGCGTGACGCAGAACTCGGTAATGTTCGGAAACGTGGTCGACATCCAGGGCTTTAACGGCGCTGCCGCGGGCACCAAGATTGCCGCTTCCAACGCCACCACCGCCGTCAACAACAGCATCACGCTGGGCGGTTTCGGCGCCAGCCTGCGCGTTCCGGTCATCAAGAACAAGCTGTCCTTCGGCGTCAAGGGCCTCTACGGTCCCGGCATGGGCCGTTACGGCGACTCCACCCTCTCCGATGTCACCGACAACGGCTGGGGCGGTCTGGCTCCCATTCACAACCTCAGCGGCTTGTTCACTGTGGAAGCCACTCCCACCCCCCGTCTGACCCTCTGGGCTAACTACGGCGGCGACTATGCCGCCCGCGCCGATTATGCTTACTCGGCGATCACCCTTGGTTCTCCCACGGCAACCTTCTGCGCCACGTATAGCGGAACCTACACCTGCCTCCCGGCCGGCAGCAGCAGCACCAGCCCCACCCTTGCCAGCCTGATGCAGACCGGTACGGGCGGCGCCTGGGGTTCGCACTTCACCCAGACCGCGACCATGACCGCTGTCGGTTACGGCTCGCGTTACGCCAGCGTCTCCGCGAGCTGCTCGGCCACGGCCTCGCCCTCCAACTACAACACCGGTTCGATCGGCTACCTGCCGGCCGGCTCCGGTTGCGGCAACAACACCCGCAACGTCCAGGAAGTTACGGGCGGTTACTGGTACGATCTCTACAAGGGTGACCATGGTCGCCTGCGCCAGGGTATCCAGTACGGCTATTCCGTGCGTGAAGGCTGGTCGGGTAGCGGCAGCACCGGTTCGCTCTCTTCGCCTCTGAATGGCGCCAAGGGCATCGACAACATGGTCTTTACCACCTTCCGCTACTACCTCCCTTAAGCTCTGGCCCACGGGCCGGATTGCCACCGAAGGGCGGCCTCGCAAGAGGCTGCCCTTTCGCTTTGGTGCGCCCGGCAGGGCGCACTTCGGGTTCGCCGGGGAATCCTCGGCCGCCGGGCCTGACAGCGTCTGCGCTCGCCGCCCCTCCGATTTCCTCCCGGCCGCGCCTATCGAATAGAATGCTTCCGGGGTAATACTTCGTTGCCAGCCGCATCCCTCTCGGGGATAAGGAGATTTGTCATGCGCCATGCCGTAGCTGCCGCTCTTTTGCTCTCTCTGGCCACACTGGTCGCCGCGCAGAGCCCCGCGCCTCCCACTGCTTCTGGCGCCGATTGGGAATACCAGGGCAAGAAGGGCGCGCTGGTCTGGGGCAAACTGGACCCAGCCTACAAGGCCTGCGCACAGGGCCATGCGCAGTCGCCCGTGGACATCCGCGGCGCCCACCTCAACAAGGCGCTGCCCGCGCTCGACTTCCACTACATCTCCACCCCGGTGCGTCTGGAGAACAACGGCCGCACCATTGTCGCCCATGTCGATCCGGGCAGCTACATGACCATTGGCGGGGTGCGCTACGACCTCCTCGAGTACGACTTTCATCATCCCAGCGAGACCGCCGTCCACGGCAGGCTCAGCGACATGGAGATCCACCTGCTGCACCAGAGCGCCGACGGCAAGCAGATCGTTATCGCCATCCGCCTGGCCGAGGACATGAGCGCGCCCAATGCCGTGCTGGCTGCCCTCTGGCCGCATCTGCCCAAGACCCCAGGGGCCAGCGAAAAGGTCGTGGAGATGGTCAATGCCGCCGGACTGCTGCCCGCCGACCGCGGTTACTGGACCTACTATGGTTCGCTCAGCACCCCGCCCTGCACCGAGGGAGTGCGCTGGTTCGTCTTCGAGCAGGAACTGGGCCTGAGCCGCGACCAGTTGCGGGCCTTCGGCCTGCTCTTCAAGATCAACACCCGCCCCTTGCAAGAGATTCACGGACGCCGTATCGAGGCCAACGAGTAGTCGGCAACTCGCTGAAGCACCGACGCCTGCTCACTGGAGCATCGACGACTGCTCGTTGCCGCATTTGCCAAAAAAGCAATGTCATCCTGAGCGAGCGCAGCCAGTCGAAGGCCCCGCTTTTTCTCTTGGCAAAGTTGATTCTCGACGGAGCGCAGCGAAGGATCTGCGATAGTTTTTCGGCGATTCGGCGTCAGGCGGCATCCAGCGGGGTCAGCGTCAGCAGCAGGCCCTCGTCCCCGGCCAGGGTTTGAGCCTGGATGGCGGTCAGATCCTCGATCAGGTAGTGGGCGGCGGCCAGTTCCTCGCGGGAATGGGAGAAGGCGGTAGCCACCACCGTGCAGCCAGCGGCACGGCCAGCATGGCTGCCGGAAGCGGCATCCTCAAACACCACGCAATCCGCCGGATCGAAGCCCAGCAGAGCGGCGCCAGCCAGATAAGGATCGGGGTGGGGCTTGCCGTTGGCCACATGGTCGGCGGTGATGAAGCTCTGTGGAACCGGAATTCCCCCCGCCGCCATGCGCACGCGGGCCAGTCGCTCGGTGGCGCTGGTCACCACCGTCCAGCGCTCGGCGGGCAGTGCGGCGAGCAGGCCAGCCACCCCGGGCAACTGGCGAACCCCCTCGGTATCTTCTACTTCCATGCCCTCGATGAGGTCGTTTTCAGCCTCGGCGTCCAGATCGGGGCGCAGCCGCCGCACCGAGTCGATGCTGCGGCAACCATGCACGATGGCCAGCGCCGCGGCTGGATCGATGCCCCGCATCCGGCTCCAGCGCGTCCAGCAGCGCTCCACCGAGCCCAGCGACGAGATAAGAATCCCGTCCATGTCGAACAAAATGCCCTTGCAGCGGATCTGAACCGGGGAAAAGGAGGTCATGCTCACATTTTAGTGGAAGCCCGATTCCAGGCTCGCAACATTCGAGACGCATCCCACACTGGGGCCGGCCTACCGCTTGGCTTGGGTCTGGGCGGCTTTGACGAAGGTCAGTTTGGGCGAAGAACCGAGGGTGGCCGAGGCCTGCGCCGAGCTGGATTTTGTCCCATGCCGCACTTCGTTCTGCTTCAGCGTCAGGGTGCCGCCCCCGATCTCGGCGTCGGCGCTCCAGCGGTCGAAGCGGGTCAGGTCGGCGGGAGCAGTCGAGCCGCTCACCGCGCCGCGCTGCCAGTCGAAGTGCAGCAGGCCTTTGGCCGAGGCCGCCAGGTCGCTTTGCGTGAAGCCGGTCAGCTCCACTTTGCCGCTGGCATCCATGGCGCCGCCCGACCAGTGCTGGTCGAGCAGCAGGCCCACCGCGGCCGGGTTGAGCTTTTCGAATTTGGCGTCGAGGCTGTAGGCCGGCTTCTCCTGGGGATTGCGGGGCGTTTGCAGGGAAGCGCTGCCATGGACGCGTCCGCCCAGAAAGTTGGCGTCGAAGCTGCCGATCTCCGCTCCGGTCTCGACCATGCGCAACTCGGCGGTGGCCCCGCGCAGCGTCACCGGGCCCAGCACCATGGAATCGGCCTGAATGGTTCCTTCCAGGCGCGGCCAGAGAACGGGAGCGCTGGGGCGCAGGCGCTCCAGCAGCGTGGAGATTACCGTGACCTTCTGCTGTGCGCCCAGGACGGCCGCTTGCAGGGCGCTGGCGTCGAGCTGGGCGAACTGCACCTGAAAATGCGGCACGCAGGCCGGGCAGTTGGCGGGCAGCGTCAAGCTCGCGGTTCCCTTGACCGGTCCGTAGGTGAAGGCCACCGGCTCCCAGCGCGCTCCGCCCTCGTCCAGATGCAGCGTGGCCTGGGAGATGAGCAGATGATTGGCCAAGTACTCGGACTTCCAGTTGGCGTTGCGCACCACGATGGTTCCCGCAATGCGGTCGGAGGCGGGCACGGTGCTGGGCAGGGGCACAGCGGAAGCCATAGCCACGGACGGCAGGGCTGCGGTGCTGGCGAAGGGAATCTTCTCGGCCGCCATCCAGGGTCCGTCGGCGGTCAGGTCCACGGTCAGAGGATCGCCCATCAGTGCATCCAGCAGCGTCGCGTTGGGAACCCCAGCCACATGAGCCAACTCCCGGGCGCGGGCCACGGCGGCCTGTCCGTGCACCGCGATCTGGTAGCCATCGAGCGCCAGCCGCGCGGAGATGGTCAGCGGAGCGCTGCCCCCGGCGGGAATAGAAGCGTTGGCGGTCAGAGCTTCTTCTCCGGCCACCGGTTCCAGCAGCACTTTGGCAATTGCTACTGGCGCGCTCAACCCCGCGCCACTCAGCTCGAAATCCTGCACGCCAAGGCTGCCGGTCAGCGGGCCAGTCACGCTGGGATGGGTCTTGGCGGCGCGGCCGCGAAGCATAACGGGCTTGACGGCGGTCTGGGCGGAAGGCTTCGCCGCCAGATCGTCCGGGGCCGGCTGGGCATAGACCAGCTTGCCGCTGATGGTGCCTTTGGCCTGAATGCCGGGGGCGAAGTCGCTGCGCACGGTCCGCAGCGCATCCAGGCCCGCGGCCACTTGAATCTTGTCCAGTTCGACGGTCAAACGCGGCTGGCCGGCGCCATCCGGCTGGTTGCCGGGCAGGTTGCCGCTGAGGCGGATATGCCCCTCGCCCAGGGGTGAGTCGCAACTCAGAGCCTCCACGGCGCGGCTGGTGAAGTGGTAGGTGAAGCCGCAGCGGGCGTCGAAATCCAGTGGCGAGACGGGGGCGAACTCGGCGCGATGCACGCCCTCGGCGCGCAGGCGGGTGATGACTTTGGCGGACTCGGCAGTGCCGTCCAGATGCAATTCGCCGGTCAGGTTGCCGCGCCATCCAGGATCGCTGCCGACCAGAAGCCGGGAGAGCTGGCCCAACTGCGCCTCCCGCCATTCCAGGTCCAGGTGCACCGGCATCTGGCTCAGTTGCTCTGCCCGGCGCAGGCTGCCTTCCAGCCGTACCGTGCCGGTATCGCCCAGTTGCAGGCTAAGGTCGGTGCGGGCCGGCTGGCCGCGCAGGCGGATGCGCCAGTCGCCGGGGTTGGCCTGCCAGAAGGAGAGATCGGTATCGACCAGCGAGAAGGGCAGTTTCTCGACGCCGTTCTTGACATTGATGCGGGAGTTGGTGGCTTCCAGATAAGGCAGGGGACGGCGCGCGGGCGCTCCACTCTTGGCCGCCGCGTTGCGGAAGAGGCTATCCAGATTCCAGCTCCCGGCCGGATTCCGCACCAGGTTCAGGCTGGCTTCGTCGACGCTGATCTGGCCGATCTCCAGCCGTCCCCGCCACAGCGAGAGCAGGCGGATGGAGGCGGTGACGGTGTTGGCGTGCAAGATCGGCTCGGCGCCATAGGCCGGATCTTCTTCGACCGTCAAATCGCTGAGCACGAAACCGGGCCGCGGCAGCAGCCGCACCTCGACAGAGGAGAGGCGCACCGGCCGTCCCAGCGAAGCGGAGAGCAACTGCGTGATGCGGCTGCGATAGCGGCTCACGCTCACCATGGGAGGAACAATCAAAACGGCCAGCAGAGCCAGCATCAGCGCCAGCGCCCATACCAACCGCGCCCGCATACGTTTCCGGCCTTGCGCGTCTTCGCTCATAGTCGTCTGGAAGGGTCTTGGGTTTGGGGGCAGGGGTTAGTCAAAGGCATTGACGCACCAAAGACGGTGAATGCAACAGTGCGTATGAGATCAGCCCCTTATCCCTTATCCCTATTCCCTAACCTTCATTTCACCCGGTGCAGTGTACGCGCCCAGCGCGTGTCGGTAAAGAAGTGGAGGACCACATGGCCCATCCAACCAATGGTGCTGCCGATGCCGCCGCTCTCCAACTGGCCCTCGGGGGTCTTGAACGACCAGTAGTTGAGCAGCGGGCGGCCAACGATGTTTTCCCGCGGCACAAAGCCCCAGTAGCGCGAGTCCAGGCTGTTGTGGCGATGATCGCCCATCATGAAGTACTTGCCGGCAGGAACCACCAGGTCGCCGTCCACCAGATGGCTGGGAAAATCGACCGCCCAGGCCTCAGTGGCGCTGGGATTGCTGGCCGGAGGAACAGAAGGGAACTCATCCAGATACTGTCCTTCGCTGGGCGAGCTGGTGGGCGAATCCTGGCCCTCGCTGGGAGGATTCTGGGCCACGCCGTTGATGCTGACGATCCCGTTGTGCAGATGGATATGGTCGCCGGGAAGGCCGATCAGGCGCTTGACCAGAAACAGATACTGGGGATTGCCGTCGGCATCCAGATCCGGAACCGGCTTGATGAAGACTACGATGTCGTTGTGCTTCGGCTCGCGGTAATGAACCAGGGGCATCCACTTGGCGGCGGGAGCCAGGGTGATGCGGTCCACCAGCAGGTGATCGCCGATGAGCAGCGTCTTCTCCATCGATCCCGAGGGAATGACGAAGTTCTGACCCAGAAAGGTAAGAATGAACAGGCCCACCACCAGCACCGAACAGATGCTGGCCACGGCCTCGAAGGGGGTCTCTTCCACCCGCTCTTCGACGGCGGCAAGGGGCGCGGCGGGAACGGAAGCGGGCGTGGACTCGGCGGGGGTAATTTTCTTGGTCATCCTCAACTCTTTGTCGGATTACGCCGCAGGGCGCGGGCCGGTTCCCGTAAAAAGAGCGCCGGGATCAATGCACAATCTGGAAGATGCGTTTCCAGCGGGCAAAACCCGTTAACCGGGCCGCAAGCTGTCTGTCGTGTCCGAGTCTATCATCTGAGGCTTGCTGCCCGGCGCGTTGCACATCGGTGGCCGAGGGGCGGCTGACGGAGAAGTAGATCACCAGCGGCCGGGCCACAATCTGGTCGCGGCGCACAAAGCCCCAGAAGCGCGAATCCTTGCTGTGGTTGCGGTTGTCGCCGAGCACGAAATATTGGTCCGGAGGCACCACCAACTGGCCGTCGCGGGTCAGGCTCTGCATCTGCTTCCACCACTCCAGATCGACCTCGGGATCGGTATAGACCAAGGCGGGGAAGTTGTCGCGGGCGGCATTGGGCGCACTTGGCTCGAAGGCTACGTAAGGTTCGTCCAGGGGGCGGCCGTTGATGGACACCCGTCCGTCGTCGATGCGCAGCCGGTCGCCGGGCAAACCCACCACCCGCTTGACCAGGTACTTGGGATGGGGATGGTGGAAGACCACAATATCGCCTCGCTCCACCGGGCGGTAAGGCAGCAGCCCCGCGGTGAGCTTGCCGGTGGGGGCGTAGACCTGCTTGTTGAAGAGCAGAAAATCGCCCACCAGCAGGGTGTGCTCCATGCTCTCGGAGGGAATCAGGAAGGGCTGCAGCACAAACGTATGCAGAAAGAGCGCCACCACGATCAAACGCAGCAGGGAAGCGCAGGCCTCGGGAAAACCGGGGAGAAGTGGTGGATGCGGAGGGGCGGCAACGGCCGGAACCGGGCTGTTCATGAGGGTTCTTCCTCCATGTCAATCTCTGCTTCGCCCTTTTCGCGGGCAGCCAGGCGGGCCAGAGCGCGCCGTGCCGCATCCTGCTCGGCGTTCTTTTTGGTGGTGCCCATTCCCCTGGCCAGAGCCTTTCCCGGCTCGCCTTCACCGGGCTTGAGGCGCACCTCGACCAGAAAGCGCTTGCGATGGTCGGGACCGCTCTCGCTTCTGACCTTGTAGACCGGGGTTCCCACCCGGGCCGCCTGCAAATGCTCTTGCAGCGCCGATTTGTAGTTGCCCAACGCCTCTCCAGAGCGCAAATCCCGCGCCAGTTGCTCGGCCGCTTCGCCCAATACCCAGCGCCGCGCAAAGACCCGCACCGGCTCCAGTCCGCCATCCAGAAAGAGCGCGGCGATCACCGCCTCCATGGCGTTGGAGAGCACGGTGCTCTTGCGCCGCAGGCCGCTGCGTTCCTCACCTCGGCTAAGCTTCATGTAGACGCTCAGGCCGATGGCCGCGGCCACCTCCGCCATATGCTGACGGCTCACCAACTGCGCCCGCACCCTGGTCAGCTCCCCCTCCTGCCACTCCGGGTGGAGCAGAAAGAGCGCCTCGGCCACCACCAGTCCCAGCACCGCATCGCCCAGGAACTCCAGCCGCTCGTTGTCCACGGTGGCATAGCTATTGCCGCTCTCCGCAGCCTGTTCGTTGGCCAGGGAGCGGTGGGTAAGGGCGCGCACCAGCAACTCGGGACTGGCAAAACCATGCCCCAGCGTCGCCTCTAACTCCTTAGGGATTGCCTCCACGCGTTTCGATCCATCCTTCACAAATGAACTTCGGGGAGAAGCCGCCAGCCGCGCCGCGCCGCCGCTCCCTTCTCTATTAAACGCCGGCCTAGGGCCGTACGCCGCATTCTTGGGATCAATTCGGTCTACTTCGGCAGCGCTGTCCCATTCTGCCCCGCGCCCGGCTGGCCGGTGGGCGTGTCCTCGGCATCGTCGTCGGCGCAGCTATGGCCCTTGACGCTGTAGGCGGCTTTCTCCCCGCGCTCCGCGGCCAGGCGCGTGTCCAACTGCCCATCGCGCACCGCCAGCGCCGACCGGTACTCGCTCAGCGCCTCATCGCGCTTGCAGTCCAGATCCAGCATCCGCCCCAGGTAGATGTGCGACCAGGCCAGCAGACGCGGTTCCTTGCTGGTGGCCAGGGTCTTCTGGAAGTCGTCGATGGCCTGCTCGGGATGGCCGGTCAGGATCGCCGCCCGGGCCAGAATGAAATGAGCGCGAGCGCTGTCGGCCGCCGATTGCAGGCTATCGGTGTGCACCGTCAGCGTCTGCCGGGCCATGGCGCTGGCGGTGGCCACGTCGCCGGCCGCTAGCCGCGCTTCGGCCAGATCCAGCCCTTCCAGCTTGTGCGGACGGCTATGGGTTAGCACGTCTTCATCGGCTTCCTTGTCGAACTCGATGGCCCGGGCGCGATGCACCTGCTGATCCACGTCCATGCTGTAGACCATCTCCCCGATGGTGTCGCGCAGGCTGGCCGGATCGTGCTCGAAGTTGATCAACTGCTCAAAGAAGTATTGGGTCAGCACGAATCCCTGGTTCATCGAGTGGTGCATGGCGGCCGCCCGCAGGGTTTCCACTTTCTGCTGATAGACCTGGCGCTCGTGCTCGTAGCGGGGCAGCTCGGAGCGGTCCACGCCGGAAGGAATCTTGAACTCGGGAATGCCGGTGTCCAGGGTGCGCGCCTCGATGGCCTTGATCAGGCACTCGATGGCCAGGGTAACCGTATCCGAACGCAGGCGGAACTCCAGTTGCGTATCGCGCACTTCCTTCAAAATCGGCTGCATTCGATCGACGGCATTGGAGCGCGAATAGAGCAGCGGCTCGATCACGTAGTGCAGATAGGTATGGCGCACATCGCGCAAGCGAATCTGCCCATCCACCGGCGAAACCACCACCACGTAGTCGGTCCCGTAGACGCGCGCATTTACCGTGTGCGGCGAGAGCAGCGGCTCGGAGACCACGATGAAGCGCCGCCCGTCGTAGGTCGAGGCGGGCATCTTGAGATAAAGGTTGGTGGAAACGATCATCGCCGAGAGCGCATCGTGCACCCGCTCCGTCTCCGCGTCGTAGATGCGGTGCACCGCCAGCCAGATGCCGTGCAGATCCACGGCCGCCACAAAATCCCGCAGCAGGGGCAGGATCTCCACCACCTGGGTCGAATCGGGCGGCATCTCGGTCAGATCCGTCGAGGTCTCCAGCTCCGGCGGCGGCGTCAGATAAAGCGCCAGGGAGATGTATTGGGCCACGTCGCGCACTCCGCCCGTCAGCTTGTGCTGGGCGATGTACAGGCAGAGCTTGTCGCGCTTGCTGCGCGCGTCCTCGCTCTTGGCCAGCGCCAGATTCATCTCTTCGCGCACCCGCTTGCGCACCGGCGAACTCTCCTCCAGACCCTCGTCGTAGCCGCAGGCATTGAGCGCCGCGGCCATGGCGAAGACCGGCTCGGAACTGATCAGCGAGATGGTGGGCCCGGCGGGATCGACCAGCGTCGGCGCCTTCTCCTGCACTATGGTCATGCCGGAAGAGGAACTCTGGCCCTTGCCGTTGTTGGCCTGGGCGCGGCCCGCTGCGGACGTCATCGCCGCCAGCAGAGAAACCGCGACGATCGTGCACCCTACGGCGAAAGAAGACGAAAAAGTACGAGAAATTCGAAACGGCATCGTTTGGACCCTGCCTGCAAGTCTATTGAGACGGGCAAGAAGGGTCAAACGGTAGCCGCGGCTCATCGCACCCGCAGCGTGCAAGTCGGGCCGGGGAATGAAACGAAGAGCTCTCATCTGCATCGTTGCCGGATGCCCCACCCTCGCCGCGTCTTTGTTTTTGCGGCTAGGGTGGGATGCAACCTCGCAATCCAATCTGGCTGGATCAATAAAATGGCAGTTCCTCTTCGGGCCTGAATGACAGATATTCGATGAAGTTCATATTCACCAAAAACTTGTCATCCTGAGCGAAGCGAAGGATCTGTGTCTCCAGCTTCACCCAATGGGAGAGCGAAAAACTGCAGGTCTTTCGCTTCGCTCAGGATGACAAGTATAAGGTGATGTTGAGGTTATCAGCGTTCCCAATCCGCAAGCGACTGCCGAATCTAGTGGTATGTCTCATGCAGATGGCCATTTATCCGTTTTGAAGGGTACGGGCTTTAGCCCGTACATAAAGCCTGCAAAATCAAGACGGCTTTAGCCACTGAGGGAATCTTGGTTCAGCGAACTCTGCCCACTATAGCTCGCGGAGAATGGACTCTAATAACGAGACACTACACTAGGTTGATTCGAGCAGAATTCTTGTTCACGGAGAGCAGCCTGACGCGCAGCAACAAGTTACGCCAGAAATGAACGGGCCGCGTCAACATCCGCCCCGGCGGGGCGGAGCGAAAATAGCCCAGGGTGTAGCGAAGCGAAACCCTGGGATACGGCACAGAAGAATCTCGCGCCCCGTAGGGGCGCTGCGAGAAACCTCTTGTTCGTAGGGAGCGCTCGCGCCTGCATCATTGCGCCTCGCTTGCCGCGCCAAACACGCCTCACGCCAGCCGCGGAGTGCAAAAGAAAAACCCGTCCAGACGGCGCCGGACGGGGCTCTTTCAATCTCATTCCCGCTTTCAGGTGCTATCCCTTCACCGAAACTCCGGAGAAGGAGATGACCGCCACCCCGCGTACCGGTTCGCCGAAGAAACGGGCCGGGGCGAAGACGCCGTAGAGCAGTTGGCTCTCGATCTGGGCGCGGGTCACGGAGTCGCTGGGACCGGAGACGATGCGGTAGTCGTAGACCCGGCCAGAGCCGTTGATATAGGCCTCCACCATCACCGGAGCCGACAGGTCCGCGATGGCGCTGTTGCCGGCGCCGCTGGAGTAGTAAAGCAGGCGCGGCCCGCTGGCGTTGCCCAGCGGCTCGTCTTCTTTGGCCTGCGCCGCTTCCGGCTGGGCGAACATGGTCACCAGAAAGATCACCGTGCCCATCAGCAGCACCGCGCTGGCAAAGCCCGCCGAGGCCTGCAACAGGAAGGGGCCGACGGTGTTGCGCCAAACAAGATCCCAGCCATCGAAGAAGCCTTGCCGCCGCCGCGCGCACTCCTGGCTGATGGCCACGCGGATGCGCAGCGCCAGATCCTCGGGGGCCTTCATCGGGCCCAGGGCGCCGAGCGCCGCTTGCGTCTGTTGCAGCGCCGTCCACTCGCCGCGGCACTCCCGGCAATTCTCCAGGTGGGCACCGATGCGCTGCATCTCGCGGCCATTCAGCCGGCCGTCCAGGTACTCGGTAAACCTCGCTTGTACTGCCTTGCAGCCGTTCATCGCGCCTCCTCTCCCAGGGGCAATTCGAATCCCGTGCAAACCGGAGACTGAACTGGAGCGGTCAGAATCGCTTTCAGGCAGGCGCGTCCGCGCACCAGCCGCGATTTCACCGTTCCCAGGTTCACGCCTTGCATCTCCGCCACTTCCTCGTAAACAAACCCCTCGATATCGCGCAGAATGAGGGTGGTGCGATAGGGCTCGGGAACCTGGTCGAGGGCCTTCTCGACGCGCACCCGGTTCTCCTCGTGCTCCGCCATCTGGTAAGGCGACTCGGCCGGATCCACCAGCAGGTCGCACATGCGCACCCCCTGGCCCGACTCCATCTCCGCCAAATCCTGCTCCAGGGGGACTTCCTGATGCTTGTGGCGCATCCACCAGCGGCGCTGGTTGCTGGCCTCGTGCAAGGCGATGCGGTAGATCCAGGTGCGCAGCGAGGACTCGCCGTGAAAGCTCCGCACCCCGCGGAAGACCTTGACGAAGACTTCCTGGGTCAAGTCGGCGGCCTCGCCCCGGTCTTGCACGGCGCGCGCCAGTAGCGAAAAAATCGGTTGGTGGAAGCGCATGATCAGCCACGCAAATGCGTCTTCGGAACCGGCCTGAAGCTCTGCGATCAGGGCCGCTTCTTCGGATTGCAGCGTGAGTGCGCTGGCAAGATTGCCCATGGTGAGGTCCGCCTGCAATTCAGTGTCCTCCCACAATACCGCAACAGCCGCAGAGTTGGCATCTGCCTCGCTCCCCCGGAGATTTCCCCGGTCTGCCGCCACGGCCACTCGCCCCAGGTTCCTGCCGTGGGGACGGCCTGCTTTCATCGCGTGCGCGGGATACGCCACCGTGCCGGAAAATCTCTGGCCGGTTTCGCGTCCCCTATTCTCTTAGACACCGCGCACCCCCCCAAGTGTTCCCAGTCACGCCCGTTTCCTTTTTTCGCGGCCCCATCTTCCCAATTTGCAACCTCGGCAAACCCCGGAATGCCGCCTCCCAGCGGGAATTCCCGCTCTCCCGCCTGCCGGGTTGACGAAATGCCTCCCAGCGGAGACAATAAAGAAGTTGCATCCCTTGTATGTGGGCCTGTGGCGCAGCTGGGAGCGCGCTTCCATGGCATGGAAGAGGTCATCGGTTCGATCCCGATCAGGTCCACCATAAAATCAACAACTTAGCGGATCGGCAAGAAGTACGCGATACGCTAAAGATACGTTGGTTCTCAAGCCGCATTTTCTTCGGCACTTTCCAAAACGCCTCTTGAACGCTCCATCAGAACATCGACCACCCGGCTTTGCGCCTCCCGCTTGGCTGGCGTGAGAGCCTTTGTATAGATGTTCATTGTTGTCGAGATGTTGGCGTGGCGCATCAACTCCTGAACCACTTTGACATCCTCCCCGTTGGCCTTGAGCAGCGTGGAATATGTGTGCCTGAAGGTATGGAAGCCAACCCACTTCGTGATCCCGGCCCGCTTGGCGGCGGGTTGCAGAAAACGATCCAGGAGTGTGTCAGCCCATGGCGGCATTCTGCCTTGGACCTTTTCGCTGGCGAAAACCCAATCTTCCGGCTCCGCATAGGCGGTTTCCCGTCTCCAAGCCAACAGTTCCATAGTGGTGAACTCGTCAATTGGCACGGGCCGCTGGGAAGTCTCGGTCTTGCATTTTCCGACGATGCCATCCACGACCGACCGGGTGACTTCCATCTGCAAAGCCATCCAGTCAATGTCCTTCCATTTCAGACCCAGAACCTCGCTGATCCGAAGCCCTGTTGTCGCTGCCACCATGCCAATCACGCGCATTTTCTGTGGCAGCTCCAGGATGAGCGCCCGAAATTCTGCCGCTTCCAAGGGCTCCGTCACGCGCGCCCGCTTGGTGCTCTGACGAACGGCAAACATGGGGTTCTCCCCATCGTTAAGCCATCCATACCGGATTGCGTGCTGAAATACTTCGCTCATGACGCCCTTGATTTTGGCCTTGGTTCCGTTTGACAGATCGTCAATCGAACCAAGCCACCGTTCAACTGCCACAGCCTTGATCTCCTGAAACCGGCAATTGCCCCAACGGGGAACAATTCTCGTCTTCAGATAGATCCCATACGTTTGCTTTGTTTGGTGTACCTTTCGCTCAGAGGATTTCTCCAGATCCAACTCGATCACCTGGTAATGTCTGACCAGTTGCTCGAATGTTTCCGGCCGCCCCTCGGGGCGAGAGGTGTTCTGATTGATGTCCAGGCACAATGTCGAGACAGCTTTCCATGCTGCTGTTTCAGTGGAGTACTGTTTGACTGAGCCAACCACGAGAGAACGCATCTTGGGTCTACCTGAAGCGTCAATATCCCGCCATCTGTAAACCCAGACGTCCGGTCCTTTCTTGCGTTTGAGCCGGCTAAAAAAGCCGTGTTGATAACGTGGTCGATTCAAGGAACTCGCTCCTCATTCCGACCCCGGTGGCTACCTGATTCTACCGTTTTTGATTGAACCCAGGAAGCCAATTCAGAGAGCCGAAAGCGCCATGTATGGCGCACTCCATCTCCAAGAGGGTGGGCCGGGACCGATCCTCGACGCGCGAGATTCAATAGGGTCTTACGAGGGAGGCCCAAAAACTCGGCCGCTCGCTGGCCGTCCACAAATTGTTCGTGCGTGAAGCCCATTGGAATCTGCATATGAAACATCCTCAAAATGAAGTTGATTCAAAGTGGTTTCGGCCAAGAGCAACAGAGACGCTCAATGCAAAGAACGCGATGTACATTTCAATACAATCGCACGAGTTGGCTCACAAAAGCAAGACAGCATTGATTTTCGGTTGTATTCTCGGAAAAACACCGGCCGACAGAACTACAGTGGGACTCCTCCCTACTGGTGACAACAATCCTCCGCGCTGAGGGAATTGGCCACACAAAACGACTGAGACCTTGACCAGACTGCGTAATAAGAACTCACGTCCTTTGGAATCGTCCCACGGATGGAATCAGTCGGCTCGACGCCTCCTGAGAGAATTGCGCGGCTTCTCCGCCTCAGCTTCCAGAAGCAGATTGTGTTGGTGGTGGCGTTTGGCTGCTTCGTAGATCATTTCCCATGAGAGCGGGAACTGTTTCCGCGACCCGGTGAGCGTAACGATGGCGTATTCCGGTCGGCTTTCGATGACAATCATGCGTTTTTTGCCGTTGTCTTTTACAGAAGAAGCGGAGACAAAGAGAACTTGCACATTGCGTTCAAGAAGGTAACCCATTCAGAATTGCTCCCATGACAACCAGGCTGTCCAAATAGTTTGACCAGCGGGTTTGCCTGCTTTGGGCGACGGATAGATAATACGACTCGTCGCAATCGGGGGTATGGAAAGCGGGAAGCTTGCTTTCCTTCCGGAGAAACTTCAATCAATCATGCCAAGCACAAGGTCAATTCAACAACAAGAAGTTGTAGATGACATTGGGACAAAGCTCTTCGTCATTGTTGCGTCCTTTCATGGTAACTTACCGCTATTGTTCAGAATTTGACGGCCCAATCCGAACAAAGGATTCATTTTCATTGGAAGAAATGGGCTGTTATTCTCAAATACTTCGGTCATAAGATGTGGGCTGCATAGTCTCACCAATTGAAATGCTTTTGCACAGTTTTCAATGTTAGATCGAAGGAGATTTCTGGTACTTTCCGTTGATATGCGCGTGTTTCATATTGGCGGCAAATCTCCCATTTCCCAGACCACAGAACGAACACGGTTGGAATGCTGCACAATAGGATCGGTATCCATTGCCAGCATGATGAGTCGTCGCAGGTTGGCTGATTGATCCTTATGGCTGAGATGCGCAATCGAGTCCGAAGCCAAATCGGAAGTCACGCACCATTGCAGGCTCAGGTTGTTCTTGCGCGCGAGTTCGGATACAAATTCATGGAGTACGATTTCATTCCCTGCGAGGAACGGCTGAATCTCTCCGAGGTCATAGATGTAAGCGGAGGCGCTGCGTGCCCACTCTTCGGCGTTCATGCCCTTCAATTGATTTTCGCGGCTCAATCGGTCGAAAACGCCGTTGAGGGATTTCTCAACTTGCCACGCAGGTACGATGCCGGCGTCAATCATTCGCAACTCGCCAGCCCACTCGTAAAGGTCATGGTAAAGATGGTGGTGGATTGCCCGCAGGTGAGCAGAGTCAAAGCCTCCGCGGACAGGGGTATTGTGAAGCTCGGCAAGGCGAAGCACTGTGGACTCTGCCACTGCTCTCAATAGAGCAGCCGGATCAGTGATCCCCAGCTTATTCCTGAAAATGCCGGTTCCAGGTATTGTGAAATCGGTTGCGTCGATCATCTTCGGTTTTCTCCTCTTGTCGGAGATGGCGTCGTAGAGCTTTGTTTGAGCGCCGCCATGACCCGCGCCAGATAGCCGTTGTCGATGCCGCGTTGCGTATCTCCGGTGTTGTAACGAGAGATGGCGTGCTGGAGCGCCTCCTGGCCGGGTCCGTAGGTTTCGATTTCAAGCTGGTAGGCACTGTCAAGAATCTTCCAACCAAAGCGGAGATTGAAGCATGGGTCAGAAATCAGCCGGGGTAGCGATTCGACGGGAATCCCGCGACGCTTGGCTTCTGCCGTGCTGACTTGCATGAGGCCCACATCAACAAAGATGCCGCGACGCTCGAAGTAGTCGAGCCACTCCAACGCCTCGCGTTGGGTGGTGGGCTGGCGCTTGAGCCGCAATGTGCCCCCTGGTAGATGCCGCCGCTTGAGGAGCGTCCTGGGGAAATCGATCTGCATGGCATTTGGGTTGCCGCCGGATTCGACGCTGATGATGGCGCTGAGCGTGGCGAGCGGAACTCCAGGCAGGCAGCGCGATTGGAGAGCGGTAATGTCCAGTTGTTGAGCCGGGAGAATTGCGGCAAAGCAGAGTAGGCAAATCTGGATTGGAAGTTTCATCGGTTGCTTGCCTCGTAGAGTGGAATGGCCCAGAGATCGGCCCAATCTTGTGCTGCGATGTGCTGAATCGCCGGTATTGGGGTGTTGGCCGCCCAGTAGACGTTCGAGGGCGCAAGCAGCATATCGGGGTTGTGGGCGAGAGTTTCTATGGCTGGCCAGAATGCGAGTTGTTCGTAGCAGACCAGTATCCCAGCACGGTGATTCCAGACGCGGATGGTAGGAGGAAAGCGAAGCATCAATGGAAAGCCGCGGCGCTGGTCTCCGATGTGCCACATCCCAAGAGGGACCGGTACTCGTTGAACGTATGAAAAACGCTCTGTGTATCCGCGGGAGAGGAGGATATTGCGATTGGTTTCCGTGTTCGGGATAGGGATTGTTGTGCCGATCAGCAGGCCAGTGTGTTGTTGATTGAGTTGCGCGAAGGTCAAGGCCCAGCGCACCTCGCGCATTCCATTCCAGCTCGGAATGATCGATTCCGGGAAGACGAGCAATGTGTTGGGATGGGCCAGCGCAATTTGCTGGATTGTGCGCTCCTCGAATTCCAAACGTGAGTCAATACCATCGTCAGGCGACTGCCCACCAAAGTGGGTGTTGACAGAAAGAATGTGGGGATCGAGAACCGGGCGATGGAATCGAGCGTGGGTTGCAATGGATGCCGCGATGAGAACGACAAGCGTCATCGTCGTACCGAATCGCCTATACGCCGCTATCAACAGGATGCTCATTCCCAGTCCGAACCAGCGTGTTCCGGGAAACCAGTGTCCCGTCGCGATGAGCGGATGGGCAACGGCCACTAGACTCAGCGGGGGCAGCGCCAAAACCGCGAGAGCAGCGATTGTGGAGATCGGCAGATAGCGGCGGTTGTAGAGGAGAATCCAGGGAGCCGAACACAACAACACCAAAATTGCCCAGATGCCGAGTGGCAAAACGAAGTTGTGCCCCGTCTGAAAGAAACGCTGAACGCCGGGAATGGCGCTCCATGTGGCGGCTGCGTAGTAGAAGACGGCGCAGAGCGAGTCCAGGTGCCGCCGTGACTGAAGGTAGACGAAGGGAAAAATCAAGGCGAAGTAATTCAGACCTGGTTCGCCGCTCCAGCCTGCGCCGCCGAGTGCGGCGGAGAAGGCGAATAGAATCGCGGTTCTTGCCTGTACGGGAAAACCGATACTGGGCATTCTCCATGTCGCTTTGTCTGGCGCATTGATTGTGGTCTCTGAAATGTTCATCGCTTTCATGCCTCAAAGTTGCCCGGTCAATTCGGGTTGGCAGTTGGGTGATACGAATGCTCGACAAGCAAGGGGCGAATCCAACTGTGTACAGATCGTTGGGGGATAGGGCCGAAGTACCGGGAATCGAAGCTCCGGGGACTGAAGGAGCTGACGACCCATAGTTCATCTGCCTGTACGCGATACGCCCCTGGCGAGAACGGGTGGCCAGCACACCTATCTGATTTATCCGAACGACGGCCGGTTCCGCGAGTTGCCGACGCTCCTGATTGAGATGAGCGGCAAGTCGGAACTGGTCAACTTCCGCGTCGAGGACACGAAGGGGGGCTCGCGCTACATCGTGGACCGGCTCTTCGACAAAGCAATTCTGGTCGTTGGCGTCGGCAAGAAGCAAACCCGTGTGGCCATCACGCGGGCGACACCTTACTCCGGCAGCACCGGGAAGAGGAGCTGAGTATGGCGATAGCAGCTGAAAATTCCAAACCTCTTGATCTTGAAAGCGCAAACGAGCAAAGCCAGGACGAGATCCGCAGCGCGGCGCAGACCGATCGGGTCGTGCGCGGTGTCAATGGCAGCCTCACCCCGAAGGCCCGCAAGCTTCGTCCTCTGGCCGGGATCATCCTGATCGCGTTGGTCGTCCTGGCCGCTGCCTATATGCGGCATGGTCTCGCAAGCCGCAACAACAAGGGCAAAAAGCAGACAGAGGCGGCGCAGGTTGGCACCGGGCCTGCCACTACGGTTGAAAAGGGGATGCTGTCTGACCAGGCACGGAACGGGCTGAACATCGGCCAATCACATGTCCCGGCGTCTGCTGCTCAGCGCTCCTCCATCGCAACCGGCGAGTCTCCGGCGAGCCTGTCAGGCCTGATGACTGGGACGGGTGCCGGAACCCAAACCAGTTCCATCCCTCCCCTTGAATACCGGCAGACCCCGGCCTCGACCGCCGTCAACGGGTCGCTCTCGTTTGCCGAGCAGCGTCGGTTGGAGGAATACAACCGGGAACGCGAGGCAATGGAGGCGGCAACCTCCGTCAAGGGAAACCTGCCCGGTGGAGACAAGGAAAAGCAGACAGCAGATTCCAATCCGCTACAAGCGATTCAAGCTGCCCTCATTAATGCCCGCGCCTCGCTGGGAGTCAACCCAATGCAAAGCGGCGTTCCTCAATCGGTGAGCTCACAGTACCCCGCTGCGGGACAGCCGGAGCAGCGAACCGACTATGAACGCCAGAACGATCAGGAGCAAAAAGCCACATTTGGGCAGCAGCCCGGCAGGCAGGAATCCGAATACCTGGCCAGCACACGCAAACCCGCGATGAGCCGGTATGAAATCAAGGCTGGCTGGCTGATTCCGGCAGTACTTGAACAGCAGCTCAATTCCGATCTTCCCGGTTTGATCCGGGCGCTCGTCCGGGAAAATGTGTATGATTCGGCTACTGGGAGGTACATTCTAATACCCTCCGGGAGTACACTGGTAGGGGTTTACAACTCCCACATAGGTTACGGGCAGAATGCGTTGCAGGCAGTCTGGCGGCGGGTAATTTTCCCGGATGGCAGCAGTCTGGCTCTCGGTGGTTTTGAAGGCGATGACAGTGCCGGCACGGCGGGATTTCGGGACCAGGTCAACGATCACTGGGGCCGAATCCTATCGGGCGCTTTGCTCACTTCGCTCTTCTCCGCAGGGATTGAACTGAGCCAGGGATCGAACGCCTCGGTGCTGCAATCGCCGAGCGTTGGGCAACAGGTGGGCCAGGCGGTCGGCCAGCAGGTCGGCCAACTGGGAGTTGAGGTAACGCGCAAGAACCTGAATATCCAGCCAACGATTGTCGTCCGGCCGGGGTACAGGTTCTTTGTCAGGGTTGAGAAGGATATTCCGTTCAACGGCCCATACTCGCCGATGACGGCAGAGAGCGAGTCTCGCGAGAGGCTTGTGAGCGTTTTTGGAAGGGCATCCGGTGGCAGTGAAGACAGCAGCAAAGAAGGCGGCAAAGAAGCCAGCCACGAAATCAGTGCGGAAGGTGAACCGCGAGGGGCAGCGCTGGACGGACGACCGTCCGGGCATGACGCTGCGCCTCCCCATTGATCTGCGCGAAGCAGTCACCGAAGAGTCTCGCGTAAAGGGCGATCTGGCCAGGATCGTCCTTTTTGCTTTGAGCCACGTTGAACGCGAAAAAGTAGACATCATGCAGACCCGCAAGGCCGGCATGGAGCTGTCCAATCCTCAGCTCCTCCACGTCGGCGCAGAGGCTCGACTCAAGCTCAAAGAATGGGCCGAAGCCGAAGGTGTCAGCGTCAACGCGATTGTGGTGAGCGTCCTCGAAGAGTTCTTCAAGCGCCTCAAGAAGAGCAAGGCGCTCCGAGAAGAACTGCGGCTGGAGATTCGTGCACATCGCGGGTTTATGCCGAGCTGAAAAGTACCATCTTTTGCTCGTCCAACAATCAAGTCTATTTTTCAGGCATCAAATACCACGTGCAATTCGAGTGAATTTGGGCGTGGTAACACGTTTTAGCCTGTTACCGTATACCCAGAACCCTGCGTAGGCTAATCGGCGAAGCCTTGGCGACTTGTCGGGACTAAAGCTCGGCAGTTCCGACCAAGCCGTAAAGGATGCCGTTCCGTATCTGAGTCGAATGGGTGCCCTCATTGACGCTTTTGTACGAGTTGCGAAGGTGAACTTGACAGATTTTCACCTCCGCCTACATAGCAGGGGTAAGCTAATGTGTTCTGGATAAGCAATGACGAAGACACACAAGCATCAGCACACGATCCCTCGAGTCTACCTCCGCAGTTGGCTAGAGCCATATACGCCGGCCGGTCAGATGGCTGCGCTCCACATTATTGCTAAAGAGAGCAAGGAGGTTCGCCGGAAGTCGCCCACGAAAAGCTTCACGTCAAATGACCGTTACACGGTCCATCTGAAAGATGGCGAACGCAATCTCGATGTTGAGAACTATCTCGGACGGATCGAGGGTGACTTCCAGGGTGTGTTGCAAGCTGTTCGCAATAGGCAGAACCTGTCAACGTCGCACAGGGCAAAGCTTGCTGTCTTCACCGCCGCAATGATGGGCAGGGCACCCGTCCAAAGTGATTCGCTCCGAAGACAGCTTCAACCATTGGAGGAGACCGTCGAGAAGGCTGGCACTCCGGACCAGGCCGAAGAGCTTTCGGAATACATCCGAAACCACGCTGCCTACTACACTACATCCACCATTGAGGCTTCAGCTCCGATGCTTTTCAACATGGTCTCGTCGATACTCATAACGAACGACGCCACTGGCTTCATTACGTCTGACAATCCTGCCGTAATGTTTAACCCGAACGCATACAAGCTCCCGCCGTTCTACCGCCCTCCCGGCCTGGCAACAATCGACGTAGAGATTACGCTGCCACTTACACCAAAACACCTCATTGTTTACACCCACCGAAGGCATCTTCCCTTTTACCAGTCGGTCGACCTGAAGACGGTAGATGAATTGAATCGTAGAACGTGGGCCCACGCACACCAAGAAGTGGTTTCGAAGACGGGCATCGTGAAGGACATCTGGTCTCAACCTGGCGAACCACCCAAAGACGCGTGGAACCCTGAGTCTGATCCCATCTTGTCGAAGCAACCAAGATTTGCCGAGAACATTCCAGCTGTCGAGAAGTTGAGACAATCCACTCTGAGCCACGAGTACTGGCGAAGCAGGACGTGGTTGCCACCAGAATCGCTCCCTAAACGACGATAGCCAACTCCACCAAGTTGGATTTTCTGAAAACCGCGCGGACCAGTCACGGCAAACGCCGATTGCGCCAGGATGCATTCAGGAATGACGCAAAATCGCCTTCCCACTCACGGGGTCGTCGAGGAAGCGATGTGGATGCAAACTGGATTTGTCAATTCACGGTCGAATAAATGCGATCTGGATACTGATCAACACATTGCACGCGCAAGGTGTTCAATCCCGTCGGGCGGGCCAAACAAAGTCTGACGCGAAGCGGCAGCACATCACAGGGCGGGAAGACGGGCGAAAGAAACGGAGCCTGCCGCAGCAGACCCCGTTTTGAATGCTTGGAATGTTGACCGTTACGCGGCTTTGGCCCTTTTTGCTGCTGTGGGCCGCGCCGCTGGTTTTGGCTGTGCCTTCGCGGCCGTTTTCTTGGCCGCTTGCGCCTTCTCCTTCGCGGCAAACTCCGCTTTGACCTTCTGGGCGATGGCGTCGGTGTCCACTTTGTAGTGCTGGGCGGCGTCTTTGAGCGCCTTGCCAGTCTCCGTTTGCGTCCGGGCCGCGTGGAGAATGACGGTCTCGACGAGAAGCTGTCCAAGTTCGCCTTCCTCGGCCTTGCGGACATAGTCATCCATCAGCTTGGCAATTCCGTCGTTGGCAGAATCAGAGCCTTGCGCCTTCTTGATGCCGCGACGGCGGGCGAGAACCTCAATGCGCCGTTCCTCCAACTGAGGCAGCAACCTCTCGATAATAAAGACGAGATCGCGCTTGGTGAGGCGCACCGGCACAGCTTCAACGATGGCGGAAAGGACGCGCAAGCCTACGGCGTTGGCAATTGCCTCCTCGCGGCGCTGCTTGTCTTGCTCGGCCTTTTGCTCGGCTCTGACGCGCTCGTCTCCAACTGGCCGCTGCTTCTTTGGGCGGTGGACGGGGCATTCAGGGTCAGCGCAAATTTTCCGAACCTCACCTTTCTCTGTGCCTTCGGTGACGATGGCCTCGGTCATGGATTTGCAGGTCTGGTACTCCGGCCAATCCCTGTGCTTCTTTGCATTCGGGTCTTGCGGCTTGATCTCGATGTACTTGTTGCGGGGCAGGGCAGGGACGGTCGCCCTGTCCGCAGATGGGCGCTGGCGAGAGGCGGCCTAAGCCGCCGCCTCCGTCGGCATTGCGCCGGTTTCGTTCGCGGGCTGGTCTTCCAAAGCGGCCAGAATCACGGCGGAAGTGCGCTGGATGACTTCAAGGCTCTCGGCCAGCAAGGCGGCGTTTCCGTGATATAGCTGGATGTAGTCGGCTGAGGCGTTGCCGCCTTCAAGGCCAATGGCCTTGCTGACAACAAACGCGATGGCCTCGGCCTCGGTCTCCCGCACCGTCTTGGTGGTCGCCGTGCGCCGCTCGGCCTTGTGCAACATCTCGTGCGCCAGTTCGTGAACCAGCGTAGTGAACTCCTCGGCCTTCGATTGGCCGGGCAAAAGAACGATCTTTCCGCCGTAGCTGAGGCCCAAAGCCGGAGCGATGGATTCCTTGTACTCAAGCGCAATGTTTTGCGCCGCGAGAAAGGAAAGCAGGCGGTCGCGGTTGTCTCCCACGTCGCCGGTACTCGCATCGGTATCAGTACGTTGTTTCCTACACGCTTGCCAAGCAGAGGGGTTTGAGCAGCGTCACTGACATCTACAATCAGTCACTGGATTACGGCGATGCCTCGACGGATCGCCGCAATATGCTGGTTGCCAGCGGTTCAGTTCGCCTTCCCTTTGGCGTTACGTTGGGCGGGATATACACGCTGCGCAGCGCGCTTCCGGTCCTCGCGGTTTCGGGAAGCGCAACCTTGGCGGACGGCACAACCTACCTGAATCGCGATGGCAGTTCGTCTTACTACATTCCTACTGTCAACGGCGTACCAGGTGCGCGCAAGAATGTTCACAATACTGCGAGCCTGCTTGCTAGCGTGAATGCGTGGCGCGCTACCTGGAACGCTGCGAAGGCCACCACCGCCAATCCAAACCCCTATCCTGCTATTTCTGCATCGCAGATTCAGAGCAGCAAGTACAACCAATTGGATGCCCGCTTGAGTAAGGAGATCTCTTTCGGCGACCGATACAAGTTGCAGACGATTGCTCACCTCTTCAATGTCTTTGGTACAGACAACTTCGGCGGTCCCGGCGCTTCTCAGGTCACCAATGCGCTCTCATCCACATTTGGCCAGCTCTCCGCAGCTCTGCCGCGCCAGCAGGGAGAACTTGCTGTCCGCTTTGTTTTCTAGCCGCGTTTGAATCGGAATGCGCATGAGGCGGCCATCCGCGGACCATTAAGACTGCGGATGGCCCTGACATTCATGAGAGACCTTTGAGGCCTCTCTTGCAGCAGCGCAACAGAACTGCCAAGGAGTAATGATGAAGAACACCAAGAGGAAGATCGCACGAGGACTGGTGATGACAGGAGTAGCTCTCATCGTGTTGTCGCTCCATGTCAAGGCCCAAACCAAGGACGACATTCATATTGCCCTGACCGGCGATTCCAACCTGCACCGCAGGATCTCGGTCTTTGACGATCCCGCATACATCGAGTTCTACAAGAAGATTCAGAAGTCGGATGTAAGTTTCACCAATCTGGAAGCTGTGATTCACCCTCTCAACATTCCCGGCGCCGCGTTCGCGGGCGGAACTCCCGGCATCTCTCCGACTTGGACTGTTGATGAATTGAAATGGGCAGGATTCAACCTTCTCTCGGTTGCCAATAACCATTCGCTTGACTATGGCATCGATGGCTTGCGCGCCAATCTTCACGCTCTGGATGCGGCGGGGCTCATCTATGCCGGAGCCGGAGAAAACCTGGCCTTTGCGCGCGCTCCCGGTTACTTGGATACCAAGAAAGGCCGTGTGGCGTTGATCGCCAGTGCGTCCACATTGACGGGCGGTGAACAAGCCAGCCAACAGCGACCCGATCTTCCTGGCCGTCCCGGTGTCGCACCCCTGCGCTTTACTACAACCTACACCGTTGACCAACCCACGCTGGACACCTTGCGCAAAGTAGCTGCGCTGGGAGGGCGCGGCTTTGGGGAAGGTTCTGTTGGGGGGCGCTCCGGAAACGCCGACGAGCTGCACTTTGCCAATGCCATCTATAAAGCGGGCGACAAGACCGCTGTTCACACAGAACCTGACAAGGACGATCTTGCCGGACTGATTGCTTCGATTACTGCAGGACACCGCCAGGCCGAGTGGGTCGTTGCCTCCATTCATGCTCATGAGACCGAGGCTGGCAAACGGGATGAGCCTGCGGAATTTGTCGTCGCCTTTGCCCATGCGGCCATCGATGCGGGCGCGGATGTATTTATCGTGCATGGTCCCCACGATATTCGCGGAATCGAGATCTACAAGGGAAAGCCGATAATCTACAGCCTGGGCAACTTCATCTTCGATGGAGAGGCGGGTATTCCGTACGCGCCCAGCGAGATCTACGAGCGTTATCATCTGCCCTACGACAGCAACATATCCGACTATCGCGAAGTGACCTCCAAGGGCGATACGATCGGCTACGGCGCGGACAAAGGAAACTGGGATACCGCGCTGGTTGAAGTCACCTTCTCTCCCGATCACAAATTAAAGGAACTCATCCTGGATCCTGCCACTCTCGGCTATGGCCTCACGCGCAGCCAGAGGGGTTTCCCGCATCCTGCTTCGCCCGCAGCGGCCAAAGAGATCGTTGAATCGTTTGCCAAGCTCTCGGCGCCCTATGGCACGAAGATCGAATTCGTGAATGGCCGCGGCGTAGTTAGACTCGATTCAAAGTAGCTTCGTGGAACGGATGCGCGGTCTCTGATCCTACAATGGTCGCGGACCGCGCATCGCCGAAAGGAATGAAATGAAGATGCGCTGGAAGTATCCTATCCTTGTTGCTGCGTTCTCTGTGCTCGCATTGCTGGCGCAGGCACAGGTGACCAACGATGTCCACATTGTGCTGACAGGCGATTCAAACTGGCACCGCAAGATTTCCGTTTACGATGACCCCGCATATTTGCAGCTTATCCAGAAAATTCGGAATGCGGACGCGAGCTTTACGAATCTGGAGACGCTTATCCATCCGCTCACGCAGTCGGCAAATCCATGGGCAGGCGGGGGCTATGCCTACTCGCCTCCGTGGTTGGTCGATGAAATCAAGTGGGTTGGTTTCAAGTTCGTCTCTGTGGCCAACAATCACGCCTTCGATTATGGCGCCGATGGATTGCGCAGTTCGTTGCAGGCGCTGGATGCAGCGAGGATTCCCTATGCTGGAGCGGGTGAGAATCTAGCCTTTTCGCGGGCACCAACATATCTTGACACCAAAAATGGGCGCTTTGCGCTTATTGCATGTGCCTCATCGCTGCGCGAAGGAAGTCTAGCCGGCGCCCAGCGCCCCGACCTGCACGGCCGCATCGGTGTCGATCCATTGCGCTTCTCGACCACCTACACGGTAGACCCGGAAACCTTCACGACACTGAAGTCTCTGGCGACGCAGGAACATGCCACGCGCGGAACGGAGAAGGACCAGCCAGGTACGCTTACCTTTGCCGGCGCAAAATATCAGGCGGGCGAGAAGTTCGGCGTGCATACAGAGCCGTTCCCCTCGGATCAGGAAGGAATTCTCGCGTCAGTCAAGGCCGCCCGCCGTCAGGCCGATTGGGTCATCGTTTCGATTCATGCGCATGAGGGCTTGCTCTCCAACGACGATCTTCCCGCCGAGTTTCTCACTACCTTTGCTCACGCGGCCATTGACGCCGGAGCGGATGTATTTGTTGCTCATGGTCCGCAAAAGATCAAGGGAATTGAGATTTACAAGGGAAAGCCCATCTTCTACAGCTTGGGCAATTTCGTCTTCGACGGCGAGGCAGGAATACCGTTTCTGCCGGCCGAGAGCTACGAGTCCGAGCATCTTCCATGGAACGCAACCACGGCGGACTTCCGGGATGCAAGCTCCAAGAACGACACCTATGGTTATCCGGCCTCCAAAGGAGTTTGGAACAATGCAATTGCCGAGCTCGTCTTTGGACCTGACCACACACTCAAACAAGTTGAACTGGACCCGATCACTCTGGGATATGGCAAGTCGCGAAGCCAGAGAGGTCATCCATCCGCAGCCTCGCAGGAGGATGCAAAGGAAATCATCTCTCGCATTGGCGAACTGTCGTCTTCGTTCGGCACCAAGATCACCTTTGAAAACGGGCACGGCGTCGTGGCTCTGGACAAGAAGCAGCAGTAAGGGGCAGCAGTGCGAATTGAGTTGAGGCACGTTTCCAAGAGCTATGCAGTCGAAGGCGGGCGCAAGCAATTGCTTGCGCTCAACGATGCCTCGCTCTCCGTTTCAGCGGAGGAGTTTGTCTGCCTTCTCGGCCCTTCGGGCTGCGGAAAGTCGACGATCCTCAAACTTGTCGCAGGTCTGGAGAAGACAAATGGCGGCGACGTTTCTATGGACGGGCAACAGGTCTTGTCGCCTCTACCGGGATGCGGCATGGTCTTTCAGGAATATGCTCTATTCCCCTGGCACTCTGTCGAGCAGAATGTCGCCTTTGGCTTGAAGCTTCATGGCTATGCCAAAGAGACAATTGACAAGAGCGTATCGCATTTCATCCGGTTGGTTGGCTTGCAAGGATTCGAGGAGGCCCTGCCGCGTCAATTGTCTGGCGGCATGAAGCAGAGAGTCGCCATTGCGCGCGTTTTGGCAATGTCGCCGAAGGTTCTACTCATGGACGAGCCGTTTGGCGCGCTTGATTCCTTCACACGCATGGAACTGCAGGAAGAACTGGTGAACCTATGGCAGATGCAGGGATTTACCTGCCTTTTTGTTACCCACGACATTGAAGAGGCCGTCTATCTTGCGGATCGAATTGTTGTGATGTCGCCTCGTCCTGGGCGAATCAAAACCATCATCCCTGTGCCGTTGTCAAGACCGCGCTTGCGAACAGATCCTCGCTTGACGGAGATTCGCAATCGCGTCTTGGAACAGTACGAACGCTCGAATGGTGCTGCACTGAGTTATGAAATCTAGTCCGTAAAACACGGACGATCGATAACACGAGGAGAGAGAATGGCGAAGTACCTGAAAGTTGCATTGATCGGAGTCCTGGTAGTAGCTGGAGTCCTCGCGGTATTCCTGGTGTGGCGGAAGTCACACTCCACGCCGGTTGGCCAGTCGGCTTCATCCAAGCCAATCCGCATCGGCACAAATCGTGCTCTTGGCACGGTTATCCCCTATGTCGCGCGCGACAGGGGGCTTTTTCAGCAAGGCAATCTGCAAGTTCAGATTGTTGACTTCAACGATGTCACGACCTTGATGGAGGCATTTGCTTCGGGACAGATCGATGTCGCACTTTTGGGCATTGCGCCATCGGCGATTTGGCAGGAAAAGGGTGTGGGTCTGAAAGTCGTCGCCGCAGCCAATGGCGGCGGACACGTTCTTCTGACACGCGGGGATACAGGCATCAACGATTTATCCGGCTTGAAGGGCAAGAAGGTTGCCACGCCCAAGCCGGGTACAGTAACAGATACCCTGTTTCGCGCTCACATTGTTCAGGACCTTGCCAAACTCGATCCGGACAAGGACATAAAGGTTGTAGCTGGGCTTTCCGCTGCCGACTTGCCTACGGTGTTGTTTGTCTCGCGCGAAGTCGATGCCGCAATCACATGGGAGCCCTTTGCCAGTCAGGCGGAAGCCAAGTTCAAGAACGTCAAAGTGCTCTTCGATGCTTCAGAAGAGTGGCGGAAGAGCAATCCTCAGTCCAAGCAACTCTACCCTGTCAATGTGGTAATTGCACGGCAGTCATTCATCGATACGCGCTCGGACGAGTTGCGCCGCTTTCTCGATGCGCATGTTCGCGCGATTCAGTTCATCAACGAACATCCCGACGAAGCCAACGATATCATCGCGCGCGAGACAGGACTGGATAAAGCGATCGTTGTTCATGCCCGGAAGCGGATTGACTACACGGCGCAAGTGGATGTCGACGCTTCGCGGCAGACCCTACAGTGGTCCAAGCAGCTTCGCTATCTGAAGGAAGTCCCATCGGCTGAAAAGCTGTTCGACTTGAAGTATCTTCCCCACGCACAGTGAGCCCAATGACAAGAGAGAACATCAACCGTATATGGCAGGGGGCTCTCGGGCTCTCTGCCTTCGTCCTACTATGGCATATCGCATCCATCACGGGACTCTTCGGCAAGGTACTGCCGGAATATTCTTTGTTGCTGCTTCCGCCTCCCAAGATAGTCCTTCTGGCGGTAGTGGAGATGGTCAAGTCCGGCAACTTGTGGGACAACGTATCGGTTAGCATTGTGCGGGTAGCAATTGGATTTGTCCTGTCCGTGTGCATCGCGGTTCCACTGGGTATAGCGATGGCCATCTCGCCGACGACTAACAACATCGCCGAGCCCTTTGTGCGCATCTTCTCGCCCATCCCCGGTGTGGCGTGGGTCCCGCTGGCCATCCTATGGTTTGGGCTGGGAGACGAGGCAGCGATTTTCATTATCACCATTGGCTCCCTCTTTCCCGTATTGCTGAACACCATGCAGGGCGTGCGCGATGTCGATCCGCATTTGGTGGATGCGGCCAAGATGATGGGAGCAACGCCATGGCAGATCGTTCGGTGTGTCATGCTTCCCAGTCTCGTGCCTTATCTTGTCACGGGATTTAGGACCGGACTGGGATTTGCGTGGCGCGTCGTGATCGCCGCCGAGATGGTTGGGGTTCCCAACGGAATTGGATACATGCTAACGGTCGGACGAAGTACTGGCCGTACCGAAGTCACGATTGTAACGATGGTTGTGCTGGGAGTAATCATGCTCGTGGTAGAAGAGTTGATTTTCGCCCCACTGGAGAAGCGCACCGGGGCCTGGCGAAGGAGTGCGAATCTGTAAGCCACTGGATTCTGTTGGCAGGCAAACCTTTCGACTATGCCGAGTGCCCGCTTATCGATGCGCTATCGAATGCCATCGTCGCTGCTGTCTTGCATGACATCAGGGTACTTTGGCAGTCCCCGCGGTGTTGTAAGTTGTTGAAAAAAGGTGTAAGCAAATTCACACGGTGGAAGTCGTAATCGGCATTTGCCTGTGAGAAAGTAAAGATAAGTTTCTACGCTCGCTCCCCATCTTGTTCCACCTGTTCACCCATCCATTCTGTTAGCTTTTGTTGCAGCTCTTCCTTGCTGGGCAGGTAGAGTTGGTATTCGCGAGCATGAATGTTGGCGTCTTTGGGAAGGGTGATCTCGACTAGGGCGGAGTTCTTTTTCTTGCAGAGAACGATGCCGATGGTGTGGTTCTCTGCCTCGGTTCTGACGTGGCGGTCAAAGTAATTGACATACATCTGCATCTGGCCGAGGTCCTGATGCGTGAGCTTGCCAATCTTCAGGTCTATGAGTACATAGGATCGCAGCAGCCGGTTATAAAACACAAGATCTACAAAGAAATGCTCTTCGCCGAAGGTGAACCGCTTCTGCCGGGACTCGAAAAGGAAGCCCTTCCCCAGTTCGAGCAGGAATCTCTCAATGTGGGTGACAATGGCCGACTCCAGATCGGACTCGGAGTAGCGGGCCTTTTCTTCAATGCCGAGAAACTCCAGCACATAGGGGTCTTTGAGCAGGTCTTGCGGCTTGGCGACGTGCTGCCCCTGCCGCGCCAGGTCACGGATCGCCTGCTTGTCGCGGCTGAGGGCCAGTCGCTCATAGAGTCCGGCATCAAACTGACGCCGGAGTTCGCGCAGAGTCCAGCCCTGCTGGGCAGCCTCAATCTCGTAGAAGCTGCGTTCATCCTCTTTGAGACCAATCAGGAATACATAGTGCGACCAGCTCAAAATAAATGTGTTAGACGTCGTTTGGACTGCAGTCTGCAATTCACCAGACAATGTCTGGTGAATTGGAAAGGCGGGGAATTCGCCAGACAGCGTCTGGCGAATTGGTGCAATGCGCTCCGGGTAAGCCAAGTAGAACTGCCGCATATATCTGAGGCTACTAACCGAAAAGCCATTTCCGAACTCGCCGGTCAGTCGCGCAGCCAACTCATTCAGTAGCTCCTTGCCATACTGTGCACGCTCTGCTCCCTTCTGCTCCTGTTCAACAATTCGCCGGCCAATCTCGTAGTTCGTATAGACCTGCAACAAGTTGACGCCGCGGGCGGCGCTCTGACGAGCCGATAACACTAAACTGCGGATGGCCTCGTACAACGGAGTGGAATTCCGGCTTATTCTCATTGCAACCTCAAAATGCCCTGCAAAATCTCGGCGCTCTCGCTATTCCACCTGGCACCTACGGCGGATTCAGGCTATCATTTTGATTGCCTATCCATTCATAATAGGCGGATTACCCTGCGATCCGCCGGAAACCCAATGGAATCCAGTGCCCACGAAGCAATAACCGCCCACGCCGCATCGCTTGCCCCCGTGGATAACATTACGCCATTTGTTCGCTTATAATCGGTAAATGAGTTTTCGGTTCCTGATCTTGGAGCGTAAACAGTTCTTTGTCTCCTGCAAACGGTGCTGACGTGATGTCCCGGCAGGCGTGAGGGAGTTTCCGTTCCAGGCCATCGTGGCGACCTGCCCACTCTGCGGGGAGCAGAGAAGGTATTTGCCCTGAGAGGTGCTCCTTGGCTTGCCTCACCACTTGGTGACCAAAGAAGCACGCAAGCAAGGGGTGAGCTGAAGTGTACGCCTTCAATGCCGTAATACCAGCGAAATGAAACGCGATACGTTTTGCGATACGCTGGTTATCTGGGTTTTACGTTCTTACAAGGACTTAGGGAGCCACCGGGGTCTTGTAAGTTGTTGAAAAGCCTAGTGTTGGTTCTATGGCATGGAAGAGGTCATCGGTTCGATCCCGATCAGGTCCACCATAAAGTTAATATTTTCAGATATATACAGCACCCGTGCTGTTCCTTTTCCCTCACAGGCTATGTTCCCGGCACGGTTCCGACGTATCGTGGACCACATCGTGGTACTCCTATTGCTCTATCCTTCTACGTCTGCGTCTGCCCAATCAACCTAATTATCTCTTAAAAATACACTTACAGATGACCTTGCCTCATCGCTTCTTGGATTTTTGGTCTTGCTCGACAGAACTGTGGCACACGGCTTGGAAGAGGTCAAACTCGATCGATTTGCACTCGCTCCATGCATTCGGACTAGTCCCCGGGCGGGCAGAACCTCCACGCAGGAGACGCGTGACTGTTTCCATTGCGATCTTGCAAAGAAACTGTCGCCAAATCCGCCCTCATCCTTCATCGGAATTACAAGCCTCCTGCGAATAGCGACGCGGCGGCAATGGGACCGCAGATGCGGCCCCATTGCCTTGATTGCGCACCGGCTAACGAATCGTGGTGACCGTGATGGTGTTGTTCTTGAGGTCGCCCTGAATCTGCACCTTCTTTCCCGCGTAAGGCGAGATAAGACTTGACTTTGCGTTGAGCGTGTAAACCTTGTCGCCTGAAACAAGAACGTAACTTGCCCCAGCCTTAACACACTCTTCAATGCACTGCGCATCGGTCTTGCCCGGCATCATGTGGGTCTTCTTGCACATGGAATCGCTGATGACGCCTGTGAAGGATTGAGCAGCCGCGTTGGCCATGCGCAGAGCAGGCATCAGCAAAGCGGACAAAACTGCGACGGTGATGATCATTTGCTTCTTCATTGTTTTCTCCTCGAAGGTTTTGGGGTTGACTTGCAAGTTTAAGCCGTGCACAGAGCAGGCGGATCTCTGCGCAACAAGATCAGGATGAGATGTTGACATCCAGCGCAGGCACTTCATTTTGCGCAGCGCGATTCATCGCTGGCTTGACCTCCCAGTTCCACTTCCAGATAGCAAAGATGGGGGGATAGACAACCAGTTCCATCAGGAACGAAGTGAGAATGCCTCCCAGCATCGGCGCAGCAATGCGCTTCATCACATCGGCGCCTGTGCCCGCCGACCACATGATGGGCAGCAGTCCGAATACCATGCAGGCAACGGTCATCACCTTGGGGCGCAACCGCTTCACCGCGCCATGCACAATCGCTTCGCGCAGATCGCCCCAACCATGAATGCCACCCTTCTGCATCGCTTCGTTATAAGCCAGGTCCAGATAGAGCAGCATGAAAACAGCAGTCTCCGCATCCACGCCGAGCAGCGCGATCAGGCCAACCCACACCGCGATGCTCATGTTGTAGTGCAACAGATAGAGCATCCATACCGCGCCGATCGCAGAGAATGGAACTGCCAACAGGATGATTGCGGTCTTCACCGCCGAGCTGGTATTGAAGTAGAGCAGTAGTGTCACGATGAAGAGCGTGATCGGCACCACCAGCTTCAGCCGTTCCGCCACTCTTTGCATGAACTCGTATTGTCCGCTCCAGATAAGCTGATAACCGGTCGGAACCTTCACTTTTTCCGCCACGGCCTTCTTTGCGTCCTTGAGATAACTGCCAATATCGCGCCCCGAGCCATCGACATAGACATAGCCGCTCAACCGGCCGTTTTCATCGCGAATCATTCCTGGACCGCTCTTCATACGGATATCGGCGATCTCCCCCAGAGGGATCTGCGCACCGGATGGCGTGGCCACCAGCACGCGTCGCAGAGAATCAATATCGCTGCGATAATCGCGCAAGTAACGCACATTGACCGTATAGCGCTCCCTGCCCTCGATGGTGGTGGTCATCGCATCGCCGCCAATGGCCGAAGTCACCACGTTTTCCGCGTCGTCGATGGTCAGCCCATAACGAGCCAACTGATCGCGCTTGAGATCGAAGTCAAGAAAGAATCCGCCGCTGGTGCGCTCGGCAAAAGCGCTCGCGGTGCCGGGCACATTCTTGAGCGCATTCTCGATCTGCGCGCCTATCTGCTGGATCTCGTCGAGATCGGCCCCTTGCACCTTGATGCCCAGCGGGGTGCGAATGCCGGTGGAAAGCATGTCAGTGCGCGCTTTAATGGGCAGCGTCCAAGCATTGGAAACGCCGGGAATCTGCAAGGCTTCGTTCAATCCGCCTGGACCATAAATCAGCTCTTGCGTACTGATGTGGTTGGGCCAGATCGTTTGCAGGATCGACCAACTCCACTGCGGCAATCGCTTTGTGTACCAGCGCTCCAGTTTCGGCCATTGGTCCTGCGTCTTGAGTACGATGGTGGTTTCCATCATCGAATAGGGCGCGGGATCGGTGGCGCTCTCGGCGCGGCCAGCCTTGCCGAAGACTCTTTCCACTTCAGGAAATCCGCGCAGGATTTTATCCTGTTCTTCGAGCAGTCGTGTCGTCTCGGCAACCGAGATGCCGGGCAGTGTCGAAGGCATGTAGAGTAGTGTCCCTTCATCGAGCGAGGGCATGAACTCTGAACCAAGTTTGTAGTAGACCGGGATGGTGAGGAGCATCGCCAACAACGCCAAGGAGACAGTGAGCCTGCGATGATTGAGCACGAATTCCACCACCGGATGATAGATCTTCATCATCGGACGGCTGATGGGATGCTCCTCTTCGCTGTGGATCTTGCCGACATAGACAGCGTTGACGATTCTCGCCAGCCAGCGCGGGCGGAAACGAAGTTCCTCGATATGCGAAAAGAGAAAGCGCAGCAGCGCTGGTGCCAGCGTGATTGAGAGCAACGCGGCAATCGCCATGGAGAAATTCTTGGTGAAAGCCAAAGGCTTGAAGAGACGGCCCTCTTGTCCTTCGAGGGTAAAGACGGGAAGAAAGCCCACCGCAATGACCAGTAGCGCGAAGAAGCTCGGCCCTGCTACCTCTTTAACCGCGGCCAGCACCACGGCATGAGAAGGACCGGGACGGCCCGCAGCCTGCCACTGCTCCAGCTTTTTGTGGGTCTGCTCGACAAGCACAATCGAAGCATCGACCAGTGCTCCGATGGCCACGGCGATGCCGCCAAGAGACATGATGTTGGCGGTCATTCCTGAAAGCTGCATGGGAATGAAAGCCAGGATCACGGTAACAGGAATGATCACGATTGGAACCAGCGCGCTACGCAGGTGCCAGAGAAAGATCAGCACGACGATGCTGACGATGACCAGTTCTTCGAGCAGCGTGTGTTTGAGGTTCTCAACCGCGCGATCAATCAGTTCGGAGCGATCATACGTTGGAACGATCTTTACCCCGGCGGGCAGCGTCGGCTCGATCTCCTTGATCTTTTCCTTGGTTCGTTCAATGACCTTCTCCGCGTTTTCACCAAAGCGCATGATGACTACGCCGCCTACCGCTTCGCCTTTGCCGTCGAGGTCGGCGACGCCGCGGCGCAGATCGGGCCCAAAGGCGACAGTGGCCACATCGCGCACTAGCACCGGGGTTCCGGTCTGCGCATTATAGGAGACGACGATGTTATTGATGTCGTCGAGGGAGCGAATGTAACCGCGTCCGCGCACCATGTACTCGCGCCCGGTGAACTCGACCAGCCGTCCTCCCACATCATTATTGGATTTCTGTACGGCATCGCTGACCGTCTGAATGGGAATTCTATAGGCGAGTAACTTGTTGGGGTCAACGTTCACCTGATACTGGCGCACAAAGCCGCCCACCGGCGCCACTTCGGCCACTCCTGGAACGGTTTGCAGCGCATAACGCATGAACCAGTCCTGATAAGAGCGCAGTTGCTCGATACTATATTGCCCGGTGGTATCGACCAAGGCGTATTGATAGATCCATCCAACGGCGGTAACGTCTTTGGCCAGTTCGACGTTGACGCCCTTGGGAAGCCGCTGCGTAATCGCGTTCATGTACTCAAGCGTGCGCGAGCGCGCCCAGTAAATATCCGTGCCTTCTTCGAAGACGATATAGATGTACGAGTAACCAAAATCGGAGTAGGCGCGCACATCCCTGACCTTGGGCAGTCCAAGTAATGCCGAGGCAATCGGATAAGCAACCTGATCCTCCATGATCTCCGGGCTGCGATCCCACTTGGCGTAGACGATCACCTGGGTCTCGGAGAGATCGGGAATCGCATCCAGCCTGGTTTCGCGCATCGAACGCCAACCCAGCAGAATGGCGACCACCGCAAGCAGCAGGATGAGGTACCTGTTCTTGTCGCTGAATTCGATGATTCTGTCGATCATGGCGTCACTCCGCCCTGCCTTGCAGAGGGCTGCGCGCCCTTGAGGCGGCTTTCGGAATCAATCAGAAAGTTGCCGGAAGTAACGACGGTTTCGCCCGCCTTCAGCCCGAACAGAATCATCACCTGATCGTCGACGGTTGCGCCCAGCGTGACCTTGCGCGGCACAAAGACGCCCCCTGATTGCGCCACATAGACTAACTGTTCGCTACCGGAATCGACGACCGCCTCGCGCGGCACCGCAATCTGCGTACCATAATCCACATGCACCGCGGCATCGGCGAACATTTGCGGCTTAAGGATGTAGCCTGGGTTGGCAAGCTGCACGCGCACCTTGACGGTACGCGTCTGCGCGTCAACCGTGGGAGAGATGAAGGAGATATTTCCTGAGTAGGTCTTGCCCGGATAGTAACTCAGCGTAAAGGTAACTCTCTGGCCCGCCCGGACAAAGGGCACTTCGTTTTCGTAGATGTCGGCCAGCGCCCACACGCTCGACAGATCGGAAATCGTATAGATCTCCGTATCGGGAGTGATCGAAGCCTGCGGATAGGCCTTGCGGTCGGTGACGAATCCACTGACCGGCGAATAGATTGTCAGCGTGCGCATGGACTTGCCGCTTTGATCAAGCTGGCGGATCTGCTCGTCGGAAATGTCCCAGTTGTGTAGACGCTCGCGCGCGGATTCAAGCAGGGATTGCGCGCCTTGCGCGATCTCTTTGAAAGGCGCGCTGCCCAGCGTGCTGTCGCCGCGCTTGGCAATCAAATACTCTTCTTCGGTGGCCACCAGATCGGGACTGTAAAAGGTGAAGAGCGGCTGCCCTTTGTGTACTAACTGGGCGATGGAATTGACATAAACCCGATCAATGAATCCCGAGACCTTCACATGAACGTGTGAGATTCTGCTTTCGTCGGCTACAATCTCGGCGGTGGTATGGATCTCGCGCGCCAGGGCCTTGCGTTCCACCAATGCAGTGCGCACTCCGGCCAGAGCCTGCTTCTCTACAGGCACGACGATAGCGCCCTGTGGCAATTGACCGGCGTCCTTCTCCTCAGCGTATTTGGGAACCAGCGTCATGCCGCAATCGGGCGCGATTCCAGGCTTGTCCGACTTGTATGCCGGATGCATGGGGTCATACCAGTAAAGGATCTTGTGCTGCGCCGTTTCCGAGGAAGTAGTTATGCTCAACTGGGACTGCGGCGTGGCCATCATCGGCACAAGCTCCATGCCGTCCGGTGCCTTGCCCGGCATGTTGTAGTGGTTCTGCGGATTCATCGCGTCATACCAATAAAGAATGTTGCTCTGGGTAGAGACGGGTTGCGCCGCATGATGGGCAAATGGCCAGCGATGCGTAGCGGCAAGATAGACAGCAACCAAAGCAAGCCCAAGCAGCCCCAGGGCGATGCCTTTTTTGGCGAAGCCGAGGATGCTGCGTTCTGGATTCATATCTGCATTCTGGCTCATATTCACTTCTCCTTCAGTGCGGATTGGACCGCAGGCGCAGAGGCGCTTGGGCCGTTCGATCCAGTCAAGCTCTCGATGCGGGCCAGAGCGGTTTGATAATCGGCAAGCTGTCGGTAATAGTCGGTTTCGTATTCGAGCAGGGTCGTAATGTTTTCAATCACCGGCTGAATGGCGATCTTGCCCGTTTGATAGGAAGCCATCGAAGACTCCAGTGCCAGCGAGGACTGCGGAATCACGCCCTTGGTATAGAGGCTCATCAGCTTCTCCGCAGCCTTGGCCAACAGATATTGCTGCCGCACGGTGAGGCGTACCTGGTTCAAACGCCCATCACGCGTCTTCTCGGCGCTGAGGACGCCTTCACTCGCTTCGCTGATCGCCTGCCGCTGCCTCGACTTGGAGAAGATGGGAATATTCACGCTGAAGGTGAGTCCGTTCATAACCGGTTGATCGGCGCGCTGCTGAAACATATAGCTGACGCCAAGGTCTGGCCTTAGCTGCCGTTGTGCCAACGCCACCGCAAGCTGGCCGCGTTCGATCTGCTTCTGATCGCCTTTCACATCGGCATCGTTTTCCGCAGCAATTACGTAGAGCTGATCGAGAGAAGAGGGCATTGCATCCGGCTGAACCTCTTCCGCAGGAGGTAGCAGTGACTCAGGCGAGCGAACCATTCGCGCATTGAGTTCCGCCTGCGCCGCAGATCGCTGCGCTTCCAGCACGATAATCTTTTCCAGCATCAGAGAGACCTCGACCTGCGCTCGCAGCACGTCAGATTGCGAGGCCTTTCCGGCGCGATACTGGGCTTCGGCGATCTGAGCAAGCTCTTCCACTGTTGCCTTGTTGCGCCCGGCTGCCTCCAGAGCTTTGCTGTCGTAGAAGTACTCGTAATAGGCAACCTTGGTTTCGGCCGTGATGGCGCGGCGCAGGGCCACATAGTTGGCTTGCGCGGCCTCCACTTCTTTGCCCGCGATGGCTCCTTGCAGCTTCAATTTGCCAGGATAGGGAAACTGTTCGCTGAGAGTGACGCCGCGATAGCTCGACGCATCGCGCGCCATGATGCTGAAGGGCGCTGGATTGCCTGCCCATCCCACGGCAATCGTTGGGTCGGGCAATGCCTCGGCTGGAGCAATTCGATGCTGCAGAGCCTTGATTGCGTGTAGGGCGCTTTGTAACTCAGGACTTTTTTCGAGCGCCTCGCGAACAGCATCGTCCAGGTGAAGCACCTGTGCGTCCGAAGAAACGCGATTGCCGCCGGCCTCAGGCGCAGCGCTGCCTTGTTGCGCCGATGCCGACGTTGCCGAATACGCCACCAATAGCGCGTATAGCCACGGAGATTTCATGGATTACTCCTCGATTGGATACAGGAAATGGCAACAGATCCCTTACAGGACCCGCAGGTCTTCCATCGAGAGAGCGATTCAGATCAGAAAGGTGCAGAGAACGGACTGGGTACGATAACCAAACGCACGGAGAGGCGGCCTTCGATAGCCCTCCGGCTCGCGTGGTGCAAGATCGGGCAATACCGATGCGAGGTCCGCTGTTAAGGCGGCAGGAACCAAGAGTTTCTGCGACTCTTTCGTTATGCTTAGCACCGAGACTTGGCTTGTGAGGACACATTCGCAAAGTGGCGAGGAGGATTCCGCCGGAGCCAAAGTGAGCGTCTTCGCTGCCGGCGCATTCATCGCCGATTCGTCCATGCCCATGCCCTGGCAGCATCCTGCACAGTGGTCGGTGGTGCAATTGTCCGCAGCACAGGGCAATGCCGCGAGCACTGGGAGCGCCCAAAGCAGCATGACAAGCACGATAGCCACGGATTTGGCGAAAAACTTCACTCCCACAGATTGTACCGTGAAGTGCCACGCAGAAAAACATAAAGATCAGGATGTTGCTGCGGCATCCGTGGTTGATGGGATGGAAACCGTGGCCGGCTGAATATCAGTTTCTGCCCGTATGATCGTGATATATTTCAAAATAAATAACTTGCGACATATTTCAGGCCTTCTCTCTGGGCCGGGCGAACGACAGCCAACACCTCTCTGGGCAGCCAAGAACTCATCGGCAATCCGACTGGCTCCAGTTGTGCGGGCGACGAACTGGAGACACGATACGTTTTGCGATACGCCGAAAGACTGACTTCCATGTGCTTACAAAGACTTAGAGTGCCATCGGGGTCTTGTAAGTTGTTGAATTGCCTAGTGTTGGCTCTATGGCATGGAAGAGGTCATCGGTTCGATCCCGATCAGGTCCACCAAGAATTGCAAGAAAACAAAGCAATTAAAGGCAGCCTTCGCGGCTGCTTTCGCTTTTTGCGGGTCCACAAAGGTCCAATCCCCCGCTTAACCTAGAATCGGGCCTTGGATGGACCCAAACAAGTGGACCCAGATGGACCCATGGACCCTGTTCACACCGCCACCGCTAATGGCTGGGGTGCCTTGGGAAGGATCATCTGCACAACCTTGGTTTGGGCTGTGCGTTTGTCCTTGCTGAGTGCTTGCGTGTACATCTCCATCGTTATCCTCGCGTTCGCACGGCGTAGCGAGTCCTGGACAACCTTCACATCGGCCCCGCTGCTCTTGAGCAACGATGCGTATGTGTGCCGGAAGGAATGCCAGCCGATGTGCTTGGTGATCCCCAACTTTACCGCCGCTGGTCTCACCCTGCGATTGAGAGCCATATCCGGCCAGTATGGTTTCTGACCGGCAGCGGCAGGGCTGGAGAATACCCAATCCCCCGGTTGGTTGAATAGGGAATTGGCCTTGAGGTTGCCCAGAGCGATAGCGAGGTCGGAGTCCAAGGCTACAGGCTTGGCCGATGCGACCGTCTTCACGGCGGAACTGCGACCAATCGAAGACCGTGGCGCACAACTCGATGGTGGTGGCGTCGATCGACAGCAACTTGTTCTTGAAGCGAAACTTGTGGCGCGCGCCTGACTGTTGGGGAATTCAATCGCGCTGGTTGGCTGCGAATGCGGAAGCAAGGTGTGTCCAGCCAGCGAAGAATCCAGCCGTCGGCCAAGAGCCCAGATGACACAAAAGGCCGTGTTGGCGCCGCACTCCAGCAAGAGTGGTCCGGATCCCGGACTGCACCGGCTTGCTTCTGCCGCACTATGCTCAACAAACCACTCGCGTTCCATCCGACCCGTCCCAGGACGGTACCGGATATTGATTCATGAAGACTCCAATCATGGCGAATGGTAGTACTGGCGGCTCGGTGAAAGAACAGAAATTTAAGGAGAGTATCCATGTCGTGGAAGTTGCGGGCTTCGTCAACATCAAAGGCGAATTCGTGGTAATCAGGCAAGAGAGCCAGTTCTAGAGATGGCCGCGCAGTCCTGGTCGCGGAGAACGGTCCGGATAATGCGTCGACACGCATTGTATTGGGTTTTGCGTCATTCGCGAGGGGCGTAGCTGTAGGCTTGACTGGACTGCTCGGCAGTACGCCCGAGATTCATTTATCGCGCCGCGGCCGGCTTCAATTGAAACCAGCCGCGGCCTTTCTTTTCGCAAACCGGGCAGCATCGCGTCACCATCAACGCGACTTCTTGCCCAGTGGATCGTAGCTGTGCAGGATCGAACTTTCAATCTTCAATAAGCGCACGTAAACATAACCAAACAATCCATGCCGGTTAGGGTTCAACAGCCGATCCACCTCGTCTATCTCCGCATTGCCAGGGAAGCGCTTTGCCAGTTTCGCCCATCCCGGCGAAAGACGCAGCACACGCTCGTTGCTCATCACATCCTTGCCCTTGTGCCAACTTGTGCTCGCGACCTGCATATCGTAATACGCCTGCGGAAGATTTCTTTCTTCCATCTTGCGCAGAAATTGAAAGCCCAACCGCGCCATGGTGAACGAGCAGTTCGTCTCCAGGCATATGCTCCACGCCGCGCCCAGCAGACCTATATATTCTGGACTATTCTCCCCGTGGCTGCGCACTGCGCTGATGGCGGCATCGATTCTATTATCGTCGCTATTTAAAAGAAGGCGGCGATGACTTAAGGCATCAACATGCATTGCGTCCGTCTCTGAGATGCGCATGCCTTTGATCCACGTCCTATATTGCTCATAATTCGGAGCGTAGGCCGCGTAGACACCGAAGGGGTGCTGGACAAACAGGCGGTCGGCATCCGCCTCCGTCATCGGCGATGCGTAATGGCGCAAATGCTCCACGGTGCCTTCCAGGCCGCGGATCATGCCGGCTTGTATCTTCAGATAGCACCAATATCCCCCCGCCGCCACAAAGAAGAGCCCAGCCAGCACCAGCATGCCCATGGCCGCGGAGGGGTCTAACCCTCTCGCCGCATTGATCCCGGCCCCACGGAACATATCCATGTCCGCTTTTCCCCGCCGCCGGCCAATCAAGTAGTCGGGATCGCTCATCTTGCCATAATCGATAGTTCCCAAGGTGGCATCCTTATATCCGTCCTTGCCGGTGTCCCTGACGCCAACTCCGTCGTAGTATTCGGTCATGATCGGTCCTTTCAATTGTCTGGTGGTTGATTGGTCTATTGGCGGGTGGGTCCGGATACATCAGGCATGAAAGCGCTCCGCCCGGAAAATCTCCCGCTCCGATGGACAAGGCAATTATGCTGAAGTCCTATGGCTGTGCGAAGAATCCGCGCAGGCCCTGAGCGCCTATATACAGAGCCAGAGCTGTCAGGACGAAGATTCCCGGCTCTAGATGGAGAACCTGACCAACCGCCTGCATAGACTGCGCGGAGAATGCAGAGTCACGTAGCGAATCGGCGGCAATCAGATTAAATAGCCGCAGGTAAACACGCAGCCCGGCAGCCACAATCAGCATAATGGGAAGCAGCAGGGCAAGCCTGCTGCAGCGCGCTTTTGAAAAGGTGGGAATCAGAATCACGGCGCTGCTTCCATACGCGCACCAAAGGGTTAGTCTGGATGCGCTCATCAAAGGGCTGGAAAGTAACTCAGGAAGAGTTTCAGCTTCCTGGACCCAGAGCAAATGGAAATACACAGCGGGCAGCCCGAAAAGCACAAGAGCATAGACAATCTGAGCCAGCAGAGTGAACCCGCCAACAGAGGCGGCCAGCATATGCCAGTGCAGCCCTACTCGATCTGCATATTCGCGATTCAAGCGGGCCATTTCCCCGGAGTCCTGGCGAAGGAAAGTGGGGTTCGTAACTCCCGCGCTAGGAATCCGCGCGCAGGTCTTGACTCTGACTTCGATGATATGTTTGAACGTCGCTGGGCGATAAGTCTTGGGCCGGCGGCCAGCAGAGAATGGCTGTGTCTGGTCGGAGGCCATCAACATTTTCCCAAATCGCCGACGGTGAGAACACCTTCTGCCTCTTTCCACTTGATGTACGCTTTCCCGCAAGATTTCCGCGTTTGATATGCGATGCGCTTCGAGTTGCTTTGGGAACCTCTGATTAAGTCGGCGATTTGAAGGGTACGGGCTGTAGCCCGTACATAAAGCTCGAAGAATCAATGGGCTTTAGCCCCTGAGGGAAGGTAGGGTCAGAAGACACACTTAATTAGAGGTTCCTTGGGCGATGGTAGCGTTCATTTGCTTGCTCTTTTCCACATCGGGCGCATTGCTCATGAAATGGCAGAATCCCCGATAACAATGGATGCTTGCAAAAGGAGCCGGCGGCGAAAGAGACTGAAGTCTGTTATCTATTCCTTCGCCGTCTTCGTGGCTCCATTGAGCGAATACCTGGATCATGCTTTCCGAGACTATATGTTCTTCTCATGAGATCGCAGTGATTGGGTATTCGCTCAAGCTTGGCGGGCATCACCTCATTTGACGGTGAGACTGACAGTCGCCGAACTAGTGACTTGTTGCGACGGTGGCGTGGTCACGATCGATGATGACCCGCCTCCACCGCCACAACCGCTGGCACATGCGGCCGCAACCAGGAGAGCAACACCCATGCAGGCCGTGATCCATACGCCCCGTCCAGTTATCCGCTTCCGCAAGAAGGCAAGGGGCAGCAGGAAGATGGGCAGAAGCATGGCCGCCGCCGCGGTTTCGGTTGAGTTAAAGACCACAGTGACTTGATAGGTCCCAGATGGTGTTGACGAGGAGGTGCTGATTGTCAGCGTATTGCTTGTCGAGGAATAACTGCACGTTGCTCCCGCGGGGAGATTCAGGCAGCTCGCGGTGATGCTGCTGACGGCGGAAGGAACCGAAATGCCATAGCTGGCAGTGGACCCCGCGGCAACGGATGCAGTTGTGGTAGGGATCGTTGGCGCCGTGCCGCTCGCTGTTGAATTCACTTCGAATTGCCATGCATTCGAGTTTCCGCCTCCCGGCAGCGGCGTTTCCACGGTTATGGACACGGTCCCCACTGTGGATGTTTGCGCTGCCGGTACCACCGCGCTGAGTTGGGTTGCACTTGCATATTGCGTGGACAGAGCGGAGGTGCCCCAGTAAACGGTTGAGTTCGCGCTGAATCCTGTTCCATTGATCGTCAGGGTGAGATTCGGTCCGCCCGCGCTGATAAACGCCGGAGATATCCCCCCAATCACTGGAAATGGATTGGCTGGAAGACTGATCGTGTACGCCGCCTTGGTTACCGCACTGTTGGTGTAGCCGCTGGCTGTTGCGATGGCTTCCACTGTCTCTGTTGACGACACGGTGATGGGAACGTTGTAGACGCTGGAGCTGGTCGTCGGCGTGCTTCCGTCCGTGGTGTAGTAGATGGTGGCGTTGGCCGTAGCGTCGGTAATGCTCACCGTCTGCGCGCTGGTGAACGTACCTTGCGCGGGTGAGATGACCGGTGCTGCCGCCGGAGGAGTAATGGTGTACGCCGCCTTGGTTACCGCACTGTTGGTGTATCCGCTGGCTGTTGCGATGGCTTCCACTGTCTCTGTCGACGACACGGTGATGGGAACGCTGTAGACGCTGGAGCTGGTCGTCGGCGTGCTTCCGTCCGTGGTGTAGTAGATGGTGGCGTTGGCCGTAGCGTCGGTAATGCTCACCGTCTGCGCGCTGGTGAACGTACCTTGCGCGGGTGAGATGACCGGTGCTGCCGCCGGAGGAGTAATGGTGTACGCCGCCTTGGTTACCGCACTGTTGGTGTATCCACTGGCTGTTGCGATGGCTTCCACTGTCTCTGTTGACGACACGGTGATGGGAACGTTGTAGACGCTGGAGCCGGTCGTGGGCGTGCTTCCGTCCGTGGTGTAGTAGATGGTGGCGTTGGCCGTAGCGTCGGTAATGCTCACCGTCTGCGCGCTGGTGAACGTACCTTGCGCGGGTGAGATGACCGGTGCTGCCGCCGGCGGCGAGGGAGGTTCATACTTCCACAGGTCGTTGAAGTAGCCATTTACAGAACTGGCATTCTGACCCTGGCCGCTAAAGAGCCAGAGGTTGCCCTTGCTATCGGTCCAACTGGTTGCGCTGTTGCGGCTGGTTGGCAGGGTTCCGGCAGCCGGTATGCCCAGTGTGCCGTAGGCTCCGCTGCTGTTGGCGGTGCTGCTGCCGTCCATCCACGTCCACTGATTGATAGAAGGATCAAACTCCCAAAGGTCGCTCAGATTGCCGGAGTTTCCGTTGCCATCCATGCCTGCTCCACCAAAGAGCCAAAGGTGGCCGCTCAGATCGGTCCAGGGCGATGCATAGAAACGGGCTCCCGGCGTGTTCCCTGGCGCGGAAGTACCCATGGTTCCGTAGGTTCCGGGATTGCCACCATAGTTGACGGGTATATTGCTTCCCGTGATCCATGTCCATTGACGTGTGGCAATGTTGAATTCCCACAGATCGTTGAGATAGGCATCGTCATCGCTGGTGCCGGCGAAATATCCGAATCCGCCAAAAAGCCAGAGATTGCCGTTGGCATCGGTCCAGGTCGCCGAAGCGTAACGCCCGCCGGGTATATTGGCGGCCGCGGGGGTTCCCTGCGTTCCGTATACCGGTGGCAGCACGCATGAGCCGCTCGCCGCGCAACTGGACACGTTGTCTCCGCCCATCCAGGCCCAGAGGTTGGTGGTGGGACTGTATTCCCAAAGATCGTTCAGGTTATCGGCGCCCCATCCGCCGAAAAGCCAGAAGTTGTCGCTCTTGTCGGTCCAACCCATCGCGGAGTTGCGGCCAGAGGGGATGTTGCCCGCCGCGAGCGTTCCCAAGCTGCCATTCACGCCATAGCTACCCGATGTCTTGTTGCCTCCCATCCATGTCCATTGCCCAAGCGAAGGGGTGAACTTCCAAAGATCGTTCATGAACATGGACATATTGGATGCGCCGTTGACAACACCGCCAAAAAGCCACAGATTGCCGTTGGCGTCCGCCCACCCTACGGCATTGGTGCGGCCTCCAGGGGAATTGCCGGCCGCGGGTGTTCCCAGTGTGCCGTACACCACTGCCTGACCGCCTGTGCTGCTTCCGCTGACCCAAGTCCATTGGTTGGTCACCGGATTGAACTGCCAAAGATCGTTGAGAAGGTTGTACTGATCGGCGCTATCCATCCCGTCGCCGCCATAAAGCCAGGTGTTTCCGCTGCTGTCAGTCCAGGTCAGAGCGTTTTCGCGGCTGCTGGGAGCATTCCCCGTTGCGGGCGTTCCCAGAATGCCGAATTCTCCTGTGCTGCCGGTGGTATTGCTTCCCCCCATCCAGGTCCATTGCAGTACGCCATTTGCAGCTTGAGGGGTGATCACGTATCCGGCGGTGGCCAAACTGCTGGAGGTATAGCCGCTGGCAGTCGCGATGGCTTCAATCGTCTCTGAAGAGGAGATGGAGATGGGGCCGCTACACACTGCGGAATTCGCTGTCGGCGTGCTTCCATCGGTGGTGCAGTGGATGCTTGCTCCAGGCGTCGCATCCGTGATGCTCACCGTCTGCGCGCCGGCATAGGCTCCCTCCGGAAGAGTGAAAACGGGAGTCGCCACGAGTGGCAGAGCCACATTCACAACCACCGGAAGAGAGGCCACCGTCACCCCATTGGGGGCCGTGATAGACAATGGAGACTCGAGCGTAGCTACGGCAAAAGCCGTCAACGTATGGGTTCCAGGGCTCAGTGTCGCGATCGTTCCCATATAGCCGGAGGTGGAGCCGCTCGATATGTTTGACAAGGCTCCCGACACGAGCGCGGTCGTTCCATCGTAGACCCAGAACTGCGGCATGATCAGAGTCACATTGGATGGTGCACTTAACGTTGCCGTTAGCGTAACGCTCCAATCGAAGGCCACCGCTCGGGGACTGGCTGTAAAGCTGAGCGCTGCGCCAACCAGATTCATCGCATAATGGGCGGCCGCGAAGCCGCTGTCGGAATATCCATCGGCAATGGCGATGGCCGTGAGGGTCATCGTGGCGTTGACAGCGATCGGCTGTGTATATACATAAGAAGCCGGCGTCGGCATAGATCCGTCGGTGGTATAGAAGATGGTAGCTCCAGAGGTCGCATCGGTGATGCTCACCGTTTGCGCAGTCGTATACGCTCCGCTGGGCACACTGAGAACAGGCGTCGCAACCGATTGCAGCGTCACCGCGGGCGGCTGATAACTCCAAAGGTCGTTGAGCAGCGCACCATTTCCATTGCTATCGAAACCATAGCCGCCAAAGAGCCAGAAATTGCCTTTGCTGTCGACCCAACTGTTGCCGAGGTTGCGGCCTCCTGGGTTATTCCCCACCGCCGGTACACGCAATGTTCCGTATGCGCCGACCTTGGAGCCGGCGTTCGTGCTGCTGCCCGCCATCCATGTCCACAGATTCGTGGCGGGATTGAATTCCCAAAGATCGTCCAAATAGCCCATGCCATCGGGCGGTCCGGTGCTGTCTTCTCCATTGCCGCCAAAGAGCCAGAGATGCCCGGCGGCATCGATCCAGCTCACTGCATCCAAGCGACCGCCCGGTACATTTCCCGCCGCCGCCGCGCCCAGTGTGCCGTAGATGCCAGGCTGCCCGTCGGAGGGATTACCGGCAGCATTGTTCAGCGTGTTGCTGCCGCTGACCCACGTCCATTGCCCGGTGGCCAGATTGAAACTCCAGAGGTCATTGAGCGCGCCGTTGGCTCCATTGGCGTCGCATCCCATGCCGCCAAAAAGCCAAAGATGGTCGGCCCGGTCGGTCCACGTCACGGCATCGGATCGTCCGCCGGGATAATTTCCGGCCGCGGGTTTGCTCAGCGTGCCATATACTCCCGGCAATGCGCTGTTGACGCCGGCGATCTTGCTGCCGCCCATCCACGTCCATTGCGATGTGGCCGGGTTGAACTTCCAAAAGTCATTTAGATAGTATTCGATAGCCCCATTGGCATCGACGCCGTTGCCGCCAAAGAGCCACAGGTTGCCATTGTTGTCGGTCCAACTGTTCGCATTGATCCGGCCACCAGGAGTATTCCCCGCCGCCGGGGTTCCCAGCGTGCCGTAGACGCCCGGTTGCCCATAGGAATGGGCGACATTGCTTCCGCCCATCCAGGCCCAGAGTTTCGTAACCGGATTGAACTCCCACAGATCGTTCAGATTGCCGATGTTGCCGTTGCTGTCTATCCCGAGACCGCCAAAGAGCCACAGGTTGCCGTTGCCGTCGGTCCACTGGGTGGCATTCTCCCTGGTGCCGGGGATGTTGCCGGCGGCCGCTGTTCCCAAGGTGCCATAAACGCCGGGAAGATACGCGGCCGTTGTTTTGATCATGTTATTGAGCGAGCCGCCGCCCATCCAGGTCCACTCGTAGGTCGATGGACTGAACTGCCAAAGGTCGTTGATCAGATCCTGGTTTTTCTGGGCATCCCAGATTTCTCCGCCAAAGAGCCAAAGATTTCCCGATTTGTCAATCCAGTTTGCAGCGCTCTGCCGTCCTCCGGGAGTGTTTCCCGGCGCCGCAACTCCCAACACCCCATATACACCCTGCTGCGTGCATTCGTACCCGGCACATGGTGGAGCATTGTTGCCGTCCATCCAGGTCCATTGCCCCATTGCGTTGGCAGCGGCATTCACCACCTGATTGACCGTATTCGATGTGTTGCCGGCGAAGTTCGCATCGCCGCTATAAACCGCTGCAATCGAGTATGTTCCCTGTGCCAGTGCGGAAGTTGCAAAGGTGGCGCTCCCGCCACTCAGTGTCGCTGTTCCCAGAGAGGCATTCCCGTTGTTAAAAGAGACGCTTCCACTGGGCGTTCCGCCGAACTGGCCGGACACTGTCACCGTAAAGGTCACCAACTCCCCTTGGTTGGATGGATTGGACGATGCACTCAGTGCGACGCTTGTACTGGCCGTGGCCACAGCTTCGATAACTGCCGCCGACGTGCTGCCGCTGAAGTTCTTGTCGCCGCCATAGACAGCCGTGAGCGCCAGATTTCCGGTCGGCAATCCCGTCGTGGTCAAGGTGGCTGTACCTCCACTCAGCACTCCCGATCCCAGTTGGGTTGCACCATCCATGAACCAGACGGACTCTCCGTTCGGTGGCGCACTGCCGGTGGCGGAGACGGTCGCCGTGAGAGTGACCGGCTCGCCAAAAGACGCATTGGCTGGCGCTGCGGTCAGAATAGTGATCGTCGTGGCCTGCGCGGGCGTGTACAGAAATCCATGCAAAACCGAGTTCGCATCTGCCCAGGTGCCCGCAATTGTACCTGCCCCATTGACGGCAAAGCCCGCCGTTCCCTGATAGGCTCCGGTTCCCGCCAATGGCGCATCGAATGTTGTGATTGCGCCGCCCGTTGCCCGCACAAAACCATGCGCCGTCTTGTCCGCATCAAAGAACGTGCCCGCGATTCCATATGTCGCGTCGATGCTGACCGCCGCGGTGCCTTCCAGAATGCTGGCGATATTGGTCCAACTCGTGCTGTTTGCCTCGCTTGCGGTGTGCTTGAGGCGCGCCAGCAGGCCCTTCACCATGGCCGCCGAGGTATTCGCTCCGGGGGCGCTGAAAGACGTCATCGCGCCGCCGGAGCCGCGCACGAAGCTGTGCGCCACACCTTCGGCATCAATATAAATGCCTGCAATATTGCCCGCGGTATCGATGGCGACAGGAAAGGTTCCCTGGTTTTTTCCCGACCCCGCGCCGGTGGCGTCAAACGTATGCATCGTACCGTTGGCCGTGCGTACAAATCCATGCGCCGCAGACTTGCTGTCCAGGTAGATTCCCGCCAGATCCCCGCTTGCATCAATAGCCAAGGAGGTGGTTCCTTGCCCAGAGCCAGACCCCGCGCCCGGAGCGTCGAAGGTTGAAATCGTGCCGGCGGCCGAGCGGATAAAGCCGTGCTCCGCCTGATTCAAATCCGTATAGACGCCAGCCACATCCCCGGCCGCATCCACACAGATCGGAATTGTCCCCGGATCTCCATATGCATTGCCCGTCGCCACAGCATCGAAAACGGTAAAAGCTCCGCTTGCCGCACGCATGAATCCATGCGACACCTGGTAACCGTCCTTGAAGAAGCCAACCACGTCCCCGGCGGCGTCGACGCCGACAACATTGATGTCCTTGCTATAGGTCACCGGCGGATCGAAGGTACTGATGACGCCGTTCGCCGTTCGAACAAACCCATGCATGACCTCGCTTGTGTCCCGGTATACGCCCGCGACCACCCCCGCCGCGTTCATCGCCACCGGGATGGTGCCGTGGTATTTGTAGGTACTCGCACCGGGGACGGAAATGGTGCTGATGGTCCCGTTGGCCGCGCGCACGTAACCATGCAGAGCGGAGTTGGCGTCCGTGTAGACCCCCAGCAGATCTCCCGCCGCGTTGATGCTCATCACCGCAGTTCCCTGGCGCGATCCCGTGCCGGCACTGCTGACGTCAAAGCTGGTGAACGTCGCCGCACCGCCGGTCTGCCCCTGCGCCGGCGACGCCTGGATCAGGAGAGCAAAGATGGCGATTCCCAGGATTGCGGAGAGGGAAATATCTCTGCCCCTGGCGATCAGCCCCGGCAGCAGGGAAGACCATAAACTTTGTGCTCGGCTTTCCACGAACCGTTGCAGTTCAAATGCGTTGTGAGCGGATGACTCAGTCATGTCGGACTCTCCCAGGCGATCCGCGGCCAAATTCCCGAGGGGATCGCTTCTTGAAATCGCCGGCAGCGCCAAAAGCGGCTGTCTGCCTGACTCTTGATTTCAAGGTTGCCCGATGCTTGGCTCTCAAGTCCTCATCTCACCCTCAAGGATTCTAAAGATCGCCGGGAGACGGAGCGTTTGTCTGGAATAGCGACAATCGCTCCGCTACTGAGTGGATGAAAGTGCTCTGGCCACCCGCAAATCTACTTGGATTGGCAAAGCTAGACCTGGTTTGGCGAACATTACGAACCACCAGAGAAACGCCAGAATCCAATTCTCATGGCTCCGAAAAGATTTCTAACGAATAGAAAAGAGGCCGCAATCATCCACGATTGCGCCCTGTTAGCTCCTTTAAGATACTGATATTGGGAACGATAAGAAATCAGCGCGGGTGATCGACGGCGCTCTTTACGCTCTCCAGCCAGCGTCTCTGGAAAGTATTGGGCGGAGTTGTCTGGAAGACCTTCTGCGCCGCGCTCCACTGCCTTCCGGCCTCCTCGCGGTTGCCGTGAGCCAGCGCAACCTGCGCCCTGGCCAGAGCGAGAAGGGCGGGGAAGGCAGGGTCGCCTTCCATCTCCGCAACCTTAGCTCCATCGATTCCGTTCAGCAATGGAGCCGCCTCGTTGATCCTTCCGGAGCCGATGGAACAGTAGGCCAGCGCAAAAGCCGTTGCATCGATGAAATCCCTGCGCTGGGCAAAGGCCTTCCTGGTTTGCTCGTAAGCCGATTGCGCCTCGACGACTCCCTGGCTGTAGCGTCCTGCCTGACACATATAGAGGGCCAGGTCGGAATAGGCCACCGTCGAGAATCCGCTCAAAGGATCAACTTTGGTGGCCAAAAGATGAATCGCCGTCTCGTCCTGGATCGCCGCATCCCATTCTTCAAGGGAAGATTCACTGGCGGCCCGGATGGCCAGCAACTCCAGGGAGAACTGATTGGATTCCCCAAAAACTTTGGCGAAGATCGGCTGCACCTCGTTGGCCACCTCAATCGACTCGCGACTCCGGCCCTCGTGGTAGAGAAGTTCCGCCAGAGTGGTCTTGGTCTGCAGAACCACTGAACTCTGCGCGCCTTCGAGTCTGGTGTTGATCTCGATCACTTCCCTGAGCAACTGCTCAGCCTTGGCGTTTTCTCCCATCCGCGCATAGGCTGCTGCAAGGATGTGCTTGAGATTGCCCTTGGCTGCTTCATCGAAAGAAGAAACCTGCGCTCCCTTGTCGATGGCGGTCTGTGCCTGTGTCGCCGCCTCTTTCATGTCGCTGAAAAAAAAGGCGATAAACGAGCGCGCCATGGCCATATACACGGCAATCTCCGGCTTCGGATGGGCAATGCGCACCAGCAGCGCCTGCTGTGCAGCCACAATCTGGCGTGATTGCTCCAGATCCGCGGATTTGGAGGTTCTGCTCAGTGGAATCACCGCCTTGAGACGCTCCACAATCGCATCCTGGGAGAGTTCCCCCTCCGCCCGCACGTAGCAATCGGCTGCCGCCAGATACTCCCGGACCGACCCCTGTGTACCATCCCTGCGACCAAGCGCCCGGGCCAGAGTCGAATGCAGTTGAGCGGCGACCAACGGTTGCGATCCAAATTTCCGGTCGATTTCCGGTGCGGCCTGCTTCAACGCACCCAATAAGGATTCGTCCGGCTTGCCTGCAACCACCGGGTCCGTTCGCCCTAGCAGATCCTGGGCCAGAAACTGGTCAATGGCGCTGGCTATGGCTGTTTGCTGGTTGGCCCGATCCCGCTCCCGCGCCGCGCGTATATAGAGCCATGTCGCAACCAGCAGTCCCACGCAAAGAATGGCCCCCGCCACCGCCACCCAGGGTCGCCGCGCACGCTCCGTATCGAGTTTGCGCTCGGCAATCTCTGCCCGCTGCCGCGCCTTCTCTTCCGCCGACCGCCTCTCGCGCCGTACCTCCAACTGTTCGACACGCTCGGCCAAAACTCTCGCCGAATTCAACCGCACCGCAGGATCTCCATTGGCCGCCAGAGCGATGTCTTCGCGCAGCAGCGAATCGGGAACTGCCGTCTCCCAGCCGGAGGTCAGCGGAGTGTGGAGGTTCCCTGAGACGATCTGAAAAAGCAGAATGCCCAGTGCATACACATCCGATCCCGCGGTACAGGGATTGCCCGCCAGCAACTCCGGTGCGGAATACATCAGGGTGCCAGCAAGTTCCTCTTTCCGCTCCGCAGATAGCCCGGCGCTGGAAAGCTCCAGATCGCGGACCTGAACGGTGTCCAGCAGGGCTCCGCTGCCGAAATCTACCACCCGCACATGAATCCGGCAGTCCGCGCTCTGGGAAACCAGAATATTGCCTGGCTTCAGGTCGCGGTGGAGCACGCCCAGATCGTGCGCGGCTTCCACCGCCCGCGCAATTGAAGCCAATACCTGCAAGCGCCTGGCCATTGGGACCGCTGAGATGCCCCCCTGCGCCTCTGCCCACTCGCTCAGGTTTGCCCCCCCGTACTCACTCTCCAAAAAGAACGGACGATGCTCGAAATTCCACTCCAGAATGCGGATGAACTCCGGACGGTGCGCCAGCGTATGGTGCAGAACGCGGGACAAGGACGCCTCGCGTTTCAGATTGCGCAACTCCATGCCATCCAGCGCGAATTTGAAGACCCTCTGCTCGTGAGTCCTGGAATGCTCGGCCAGCCACACCCCTCCCGAGGTCCGATTCTGATCCATGCGTCGAATCAGCCGCCATTGTTCCCGCCCCGGTACAGCACAGCCCTGGTTCAACGAGGGCGCCGCTTCTACCGTCGTGGTCGCATTCTCCCACTGCACCGAGCCAACCAGCTTGTAGCCAACTCCGCGTAGGGTGACGATCGTCTTCTTCTCGCCATCCCCGATGGCTTCGCGCAACTTGTTGATATTGGTGGTCAGAACCCCTTCCACCACGGCCTCATCTTCCCAGACCGTGTCCAGAATTTCTGCCTTGGCGATCACCTCTCCGGCCCTGGAAACCAGAAGCTGCAAGACCTCGAGAGGTTTCGGCTCCAGCCGAACCTCTTTTCCGCCCACCTTCAGTTCCATACGCAGGTCGTCAAATTCGCAATTGGAAAACCGCCAGATGCGGCCATTTAAGGTTCGGTCGGAAACAAGCGCTGTCATCGTGCCCTCGGGTCGTTAATTGCCCATCGGGTGATCTTGAGAATTCTTTAGCACACCGTTAGAATCGACTGCTTTGGCGAACCTCAGCCAGGGTCCGCGACAGAGCGTTCTCCGCTGTGAGGCCATTCCATAGGAAACAGGAACCCAAAGGAACCGGTTCCGCCTTCACTGGAATCTTCAAACTTCAACGCCCTCCCCGTAAGATTAGCCAACTCGCCGCGGAGTGAGCCTCAATAGGCGAGTCTCAAAATCGAGGGAGATACGAACAGCATCGATGGAATAACAAAGGAAGTGCCAGGCGGGACGAGAGTACGGGGCTTTTGCATCTACCCTCTCCTGCGCCGGCCCGGTTTGTAGGCACGTCCTGAGCAACAACCACCATTGAAGCCACCCTGCTCACTTCTTGATCAGAGTTGAACGGATTCGCCGCGCCCTCGAGAGAGGTGGATTGGTGCTGGAGGGCAGTTCATTTACACACGAAGTTTTCCGCCCTCTCGGAATCGCCGCTGCCTTTGTATTGCGCGTGTTTCGGATAGGCGCATAGCGGACGCGTACGACCCGGGAAGGCCTTGCCGCTGGCTTCCACCGACTGCGGAACGATGCCCTTTTCCACCCAATTCACAATGGCTCCAAGCATATCGAAACTATCCAGTGCCGCCTCTCCGCCGCCGCAGTGGCCCATGCCCGGCACGAAAAAGAAGCGACTCCACCCCGACACTTTTTCCAGACCGCCGTTGTCGGCGACCATGGCCTGGTAATACCCCAGCGTGTCCAGGGCGGAGAACCAGGGGTCGCTGTCGCCGTGATAGAAGATCTGCCTGCCTCCATGGCCCGAGAAGGTGGTCAGGTTGGTCGAGAGCGCGTCCACCAGAGGCTGCTCGGCGGCTTTGGCCAGCTGGTCAACGTCGATCTCCATCGCTGTTGTCGGTGGGCCGAAGACCCCCGGTCCAATCGAGAGCATGCCAGGGATGGGTGCTTTAGCCGCCACTCCGGTGTCATAGAGATAGCCTGGATACACCGGATCGCCATGCAGGTTCTTCGGTCCCGCAAAGGCGGTCTGGATCGCTTTCACCTGAACGGATGAGAGGCAACCGGCATCCTTTGCGCCCTTGCACTCAAGTTCCGCCGGATTGAAGTCACAGCCCAGAGGATCGAAGATCATACCGTCGACAACGCCGTCCTTTGCATCGCAGCGCTTCAGCAGCGCACTGATCACCAGTTTGCGATCGTCGTCGGAGAGCGCCTGCGCGATGATCGGCTTGCCTGCGGCATCTTGGGGCGCTGCCTGGTTATAGGCGACCGCGGCCCACGGACCGGAAGCCAGATTCGAGTATCCCGTTCGCCGTGCCGGTGCGCCGCTGACCACGCCATCGAACTCTTCCGGATAGCGCTGCGTCAGGATCATGCCCTCGCGCCCGCCTGTCGAGCAGCCGACAAAGTACGAGTGGGTCGCGGGCTTCCCGTAATACGCCGCGATAAACAATTTGGCCACATCCGCCACCTGATGATTGGCCTCGTATGCAAAATCCAGAAACGCCTGCTCGTCCTTCATGAAGCCGAAGTCGAAGATCGCGCCCTCGTGTCCTGTGTCGTTGCTGGCTACGGCGAAACCCCGCGTCAAACCCGGCTTGTCTCCGGCCGCAGTGGCACCGATAGGCGCTCCCACCGAGCCGTTGGCGCCGCCGCCGCCCTGCATCAGAAAGTCCTGGTTCCAGTCGCTGGGCAACGCAAAGGCAAAGCGAATGCCGTAAGGCTTGCCGTCGACGCCCGTGCGCTTGTTCAACACCCCTTCCACCTGGCAGCGCTCCGGCAGCGGTCCCTGATAGCTCCAGGGCCCCTCCGTCGGCGCCGGGCCGGCAGGCAGAATCTCCGCCCGACTCACTTCCATCTTCAAGCCTGGAATCGTCAGTTGCTTCAGTGCTTCGCAAGCTCTCCTCGATTGCCCTTGCGCCGTCACCGTGATCAGCGCCACGCACCCCACCGCCAAATACACCTTTGCATTCATTCTGCCTGCCACGCTCCTGCCCGTTTGCTTTGATGGACGGTCGCATTTTGTCCACAGTTTCACTTTTTCGCCGTCCTGGAGTTTTTGGGCCGGCAGCGGAAACGTCATGGCCTGGCAAGCGGGCAAAGCGGCGTTGACTGCAAACGGCTGCGACGGCCGGCCGGACCCCTCCAACCGGAGACACGCGCCGCGCAGGCAGCAGTGATGAGTGCTTCAGGCTCTCAAAGACTGTTTCATTGATAATCTCCCGCGAATGGCGCAGCAAATCTTGCCGGCGAGAGCAACTCTTCCCGGCTGTCCAGGGCAGAGCTTCCCCAAGGTCGAGGGAGTGTCCATGGCGCGAAAAATGATTAATTAAATCGATAAAGCTAATGAATTTTCGCGACTTGCCGTGGAATATCCAGATCGGCTACTATTCCACTGATTCGAAAAGTTGGGCTGAGGTAGGAGGCAGCGCCCTTCTGGGTAAACGTTTACCCGAAGCCCACCAGACCTGGAGAAGTCGAATGAGAATTGGAGATGGTCCCATGTCGAAACTTGCTACGCTACTCCTTTTGCTGTCGAGCGTCTGCTGGGCGCAGGCTCCTTCCGCATCTGAGCCAGCCTCCACCAACGTTTGGGGAGCGGCTTATCCCCGCGTCGATGCTGCCGGAAGAGCCGAATTCCGTGTCAAGGCTCCCGAGGCCACCAAAGTCCAGGTGAACTTCTGGGGCAACCCCAAGCTGGACATGGTGAAGCAACCCGATGGATTCTGGACCGTGACCTCGGCGCCGTTGCTGCCGGGCTTCCACTACTATTCGCTGATCGTGGACGGCGCGGAAGTCAACGACCCCGGCAGTCATACCTTTTTCGGAGGCGGCAGGGACGCCAGTGCGATTGAGGTTCCCGAAGCCGGGTCCACCTACTATCTTCCCCAGGACGTCCCTCACGGAGCCGTTCGCGAGATCTGGTATTTCTCCAAAGTGACCGCGGGCTGGCGCCATGCGCTGGTGTACACGCCGCCCGCTTACGACACACAGACCACGACCCGCTATCCCGTGCTCTATCTTCAGCACGGCGGCGGCGAGGATGAGACCGGCTGGATCAAACAAGGCCATGCCAATTTCATCCTCGACAATCTGATCGCCGGCAAGGCCGCCAAAGCGATGATCGTTGTTATGGCTTACGGCTATGCACGTCGTGCCGGGCAGCCCGACCCGGACATGCAAGGCAAGCCCTTCGGCTCTCCCGAGATGATGAAGGCGATGCGGGAGATGGCGCAGGCCTTTGAAGACGATCTCACCCAGGTTCTGGTTCCTTATATCGATTCCAATTTCAGAACCCTTTCTGACCGCGATCACCGCGCCATGGCTGGACTCTCGATGGGCGGCATGCAGACCTTTCAGGTCACCTTTGACCATCTCGACATGTTCTCTTACATCGGCGGCTTCAGCGGAGCGGCGGGGCAACTGGTACTTGGCAACCGCACGCTTGATCCGAAGTCCGACTTCAACGGCGCGCTGGCCGATCCCGCGGCTTTTGCCCAACGCGTCCATCTGCTGTGGCTGGGCGTAGGCACCGAGGAGCCGGCCATGATGCACGCAGGCATTGCGCGCATGCATGCATCCCTGGACGAAGCAAAGATCCAGCACGTCTACTACGAATCTCCGGGAACCTCGCATGAATGGCAGACCTGGCGTCGCGATCTGAAAGACTTTGCGCCAAGGCTCTTTCAGGCCGGCTCCGCCAAGCAGTAACCATCCCGCGGAAACCCCACGAGCGATTCGGAAGTTTGAACTCATGAGTCCATCGCAAACTTATCCAACCGACGCCGGCAGGAGAGACATGCTGAAGAAGAACTTCCGAACCCTCGTTGCAATTGCTGCGCTCGTCTGCGCACACGGAGTCTGGTCCCAGACCTCCGACCACCCCGCGTATCTGGACACGGCGCTGGCTGCCGGTCAGCGCGCTGCCGATCTTGTTCACCGCATGACTGTCGAAGAGAAGGTCTCGCAGCTGGTGAACCAGTCGCGGGCGGTGCCGCGGCTCAACATTCCGGCCTATGACTGGTGGAGCGAGGCTCTGCATGGCGTTGAACGGCCCGGCGTCACCGAGTTTCCCGAGCCCATCGGTCTGGCTGCCACCTTCGATCCGGACGCCATTCATCGCATGGCCATCGTCATCGGGACCGAGGGCAGAATCAAGCACGCCCAGGCCATGCGCGAGGGGCACAGCAATGTCTTTGAAGGACTCGACTTCTGGGCGCCGAACGTCAATATTTTTCGCGATCCCCGCTGGGGACGCGGGCAGGAGACATACGGCGAGGATCCATTCCTCTCCAGCCGCATGGGGGTTGCCTTCGTCACCGGGATGCAGGGCGATGATCCGAAGTACTATCGCGCCATCTCCACTCCCAAACACTTCGCGGTACACAGCGGGCCGGAGCCGACGCGCCACACCGCCGATGTGACCGTCAGCAAACATGATGAACTGGATACTTATCTGCCGGCCTTTCGCGCGGCGGTCACTGAAGGCAAAGCGGGTTCGGTGATGTGCGCCTACAACCGCATCAACGGCCAGCCGGCCTGCGCCAACCAGTTCCTGCTTCAGGAGCAGTTGCGGGGAAAATGGAACTTTCAGGGCTATGTGGTTTCCGACTGCGATGCGGTGGTCAACATCTTTCGCGATCATCATTTCACCAAGACTCAGGCGGAGGCCTCCGCGCTGGCCATCCAGCGCGGCATGGACAACGAGTGCATCGACTTCGCCAAGGTCAATGACGACCATGATTACAAAGCCTATTTGGATGCATACAAACAAGGCATTCTCAAGGAAAGCGAGATCGATACCGCGCTCATCCGCCTGTTCACCGCGCGCATGAAACTGGGGATGTTCGATCCGCCCGAGATGGATCCTTACTCGAAGATCGACGAGAAGCAGTTGGAGAGCGCCGAGCACCGCGCGCTGGCCCACACGCTGGCCGACGAGTCCATGGTGCTGCTCAGAAACGACGGCATTCTGCCGCTGAAGCAGGGCGCAATCAGAATCGCGGTGGTGGGGCCGCTGGCAGACCAGACCAAGTTCCTGCTCGGCAACTATAACGGCTCTCCGTCTCGCATCGCATCGGTGCTGGATGGCTTGAAGGCGGAGTTCCCTGAGGCGCGGATCACCTTCGCCCCGGGAACGCAGTTTCTGCGCACCGATGGTGACATCGTCCCCGAGTCTGTGCTGACCACGCCCGAGGGAAAGCCAGGGCTGACCGTCACCTTCTCCACAGGAGGCAGCTTCATCGACAAGGGCACTGTCTTCGCCACCAGGCAGGTGAGCACCGCCGACCTGAAGACCGAGGCGGTTCCCGCGGAGGCTGCGGGAAAATTCCCGCTGACCGTTACCTGGGAGGGCTTCCTGACCGCGCCCGAAACCGCCGAGTACAACATCGGTGTGCGCGCCAGGGGCAACTCCGCCATGGTCATGGTCGATGGCAAACCGCTCGGTATGGAGTACCTCGACAGCGAGCACTTGCAGGCCAAGGCCGGTCACATTCCTTTGCAGCAGGGCCAAAAAACGGCCGTCAAAGTCCGCTATGAGTTGAACGAGAAGGGGCCGATCGAGGCACAGTTGTTCTGGGCGAAGTACGATCCCAAACCGAGTCCGGAGGCCATTGACGCCGCCAGGGCCGCGGATCTTGTCGTCGCGGTCCTGGGTATCACCAGCGATCTCGAAGGAGAAGACATGCCGGTCAGCGAAGAGGGCTTCAAGGGAGGCGATCGCACCAGCATCGATCTTCCCAAACCGGAAGAGGCCCTGCTTGAGGCCGTGGCTGCAACCGGCAAGCCCCTGGTGTTGGTGCTTGCCAATGGCAGTGCACTGGCGGTGAACTGGGCCAACGAACACGCCAATGCGATTATCGAGTCCTGGTACGCGGGCGAAGAAGGCGGCGCGGCCATCGCCGAAACGCTCTCGGGAAAGAACAACCCCGCGGGCCGCTTGCCGGTAACCTTTTATACCAGCGTGGAACAGTTGCCGCCCTTTGAAGACTATTCCATGCGCAATCGCACCTATCGCTATTTCCACGGCAAGCCGCTCTATCCCTTCGGCTATGGGCTCAGCTACACGACCTTCTCCTACAGCGGTCTGACTCTCTCCGGCAGCGCAATCCACGCCGGAGACCCGCTCACCGCGCAGGTGACCGTCTCCAACACCGGCAAGCGAGAGGGCGATGAAGTGGCGCAGCTTTACCTCGGATTTCCCGGTGTTCCCGGAGCTCCGTTGCGCGCGCTGCGCAGTTTCAGACGCGTTCACCTCAGGCCTGGAGAGTCGCGGCTCGTGACCTTCGATCTGAAGGAACGCGATTTGGGTATGGTGAGCGAAGCCGGAGAGCCGGTCGTTGCCGAAGGGACATATACTCTGTCGATCGGCGGAGGCCAGCCCAACACGGCAGCGCCGGCCGCGACCGGGACATTTCGCGTGCTGGGCACGAAGACCCTTCCCGAGTAACATTGCGGGGGTTGAGCAGAGCGACGGCGTCATCCGGCTGATTCCGCCACTGGGGCGAACCCTTGCCGCCGCCGCGGCGCGGAGGGGAAGATTTCCGTCCTCGGAAAGGACGGCGCGCTCCATTCGACCAAGGGGATGTCCGGCTCAATTATGTTTCGGCGGAACCTCAGCTCTGGCTGAGACCCGTTGCCTGCGTCGAGGCCCGCAGGTGCGCTGATAGACGGAACGTTTCACCTCCGCCACCGAAAAAGGCCCACGCAGTTTAACTGCGATTTGCGTGCAATGTATTGAAAGGAGCAACTCTATGTCGAGGTCTTTCGCCCTGGGTGCTTTGCGGTCTGCGTTCCAACTCGTCTCAAGCCTTCTTTCAATCCTGCTTTTGCTAGCAGGCGCATCCGGTGCTATCGCTCAGATGCCTGGCCAGAAGCTTCCCGGTCTGGAGCCGACATCGGTTCAGCAATCACAACGGGGAATGCAGGCTGCCATTGGGTCCGAAGCGATAGAAATTACAGTGTGCAGCGCTTCGGTGGTCCATGTGGTTGCCCGGCCGGATGCAACGGCAAAGGACGTAGCCAGACCCTGGATGCTGCAGCAAAGTGAATCCTGCCCGGGAGCCCCGTTTCAGTTCTCGCGGGATGCCGCGTCGGCCACCATTAAGACAGACCGCGTCGCCGTGTCTATCGACCTCGAGCGCGGCAATCTCTCTTTTGGCGCGGCGGGTGGAGATGCGCTGCTGCGGGAGGGTAACAGCTTGCCGCGCACTTACGAGCCAATGCAGGTGAATGGCGAGAGAACCTATCGCATCACGGATCGCTTCTCGCCAACCCCGACCGAGGCGCTTTATGGACTTGGCCAGCACCAGAGCGGCATCTTCAACTACCGCGGCTCAACCATCGAGTTGGGTCAGAACAACACGGACGTGGCAATTCCGCTGCTGGTCTCAAGCCGCGGCTACGCCCTGATGTGGAATACGGCGGCCCTCACCTGGGTGGACAATCGCTTCCCGACCGAACTGACCTTCAGCGCTGCCGCCGGTCATGCGGTTGATTACTACTTCATCTATGGCCCGGAGATGGACGCCATCATCCACGCATACCGGAGCATGACCGGGCACGCTCCCATGCTGCCCAAATGGGCCTGGGGATTCTTTCAATCCAAGGACCGCTATGAGTCTCTGGACGAGATTCAGAAGATCGCACAGCGCTACCGCGATGAACATATCCCCCTGGATGCAATGGTGCAGGACTGGTTCTGGTGGAAGGTCGAGGGAGATCCGGAATTCAACAAGAACTACCACGATGTTCCAAAAGATATCGATGCTCTGCATCGAGAGAATGTGCATACCATGATCTCCGTGTGGGGCCTGCTCGATCCCCAGTCCGAAAACTATAAGACGCTGGATGAAAAACACCTCATGGTTCCCGGAGCCCATGTGTATGACCCCGGTAGCCCGGAGGCGCGCGACATCTACTGGAATCGCCTGCCCGGAAAACTGCTTGCTCAGGGTTGGGATGCCTTTTGGCTCGACAGCGCCGAACCGGAAGAGTTTTGGCCGCACATGGGCGACGCCATCCTGCGCAACAAGCAACTGGCCATCGGCAACGGCGCCGAGTTCACCAACGTCTTTCCGCTGCTGCACACGCTCGGTGTGCAAAACCACTGGAAGCAAGCCACCGATCGCAAACGCGTCTTTCTGTTGACCCGTTCGGCGTTTCTCGGTCAGCAGCGCGTCGGCGCCACGGTGTGGTCGGGTGATGTCTTTACCAGCTTCTGGGCTCTCTCGCACCAGCTTCCCGCCGGTCTGAACTTCGCGCTCAGCGGCAATCCCTATTGGACAACCGACATCGGAGGCTATTGGCCGGCGTTTCCCGGAGCCACCGAGCAGCCCGCCTACCAGGAACTCTATGCGCGCTGGTTCGAGTTCGGAACATTCTGCCCGATCTTTCGAACCCACGGTCATCGGCCCAACAACGAGCTGTGGACTTACGACAAGGTCGAACCCACGCTCATCCGCTTTGACAAGCTCCGCTATCGCCTGATGCCGTATATCTACTCGCTGGCCTGGAAGGTGTCGAGCGAGGATTACACCATCCAGCGACCGTTGGTCATGGATTGGCGCACCGACGAGAAGACCTGGAATATCGGGGATGAGTTCATGTTCGGTCCAGCTCTGCTGATCAACCCGGTGTTGAAGGCAGACGCCGCTCATCGCACCGTGTATTTGCCCGCATCGCCCAGATGGTATGACTTCTGGAGCGGAGAATCTACCGCGGGCAGCCAGGAGATCGAAGCCGAAGCGCCTTTGGATCGCATACCGATTTACGTACGCGCGGGTTCCATCATACCCATGGGAGCGGAGATCCAATATGCCACGCAGAGTCCTGAGGCTCCCATTGAACTACGTATCTATCGCGGAGCGGACGGTGAGTTCAACCTCTACGAGGATGCGGGCGACAACTACGACTACGAGAAGGGACAGCACTCCGTGATTCCCATTCGCTGGAACGAAAGCGCGAGTCTGCTGACCATTGGCCGGCGTCAAGGGGCTTTCCCGGGAATGGGGACGAAACGCACCTTCCGGATTGTAGTTGTCGCGGGCGGACACGGAACGGGCGGCGAGATGACGCGCAACTCGGACAAGGAGATCGTCTATGAGGGCAGGGAAATTGCTTCGACGATTCGCTAACCGGGTGATACCCAATGCTGCTGTTCCATTGGACCTTCGATGATCCAGGCATGGATCAAAATTTCCAATGCGGGCGTTTGCGCCACAGAAGCGAGCGGTGCCGCCTCTTGCCTAAACTCAAGCGTGTACCGTTCCCGTTTCGACTTGGTCATCTTCGCTACTCTTTCGCATTAGAGGCGCTCGCTAAGGGATACGTCTTGCTCCGGCAAGTGGGTTTAGTGCGTCCAATATCTGCACCAAACCCGTCTATAAACCACGAAATAGACGGATGTTGATTCATTAGGGCCTGTTCACACTACCCCGGTGGGCGGCGGCGGGAGCCAATTTTCACTAGATCGAGGAGTGAGGAGCGACGGATACCGGGCGCATCCTAGCGACGATGGACGAAGAGATGGGGAAAAATGGCCCCGTCCCTCGGGCTACGGCGAAAATCGGGCCATACGGCGTTGTCGGCCTCGACTTTGGAACCACCAAAGCCTTCAGCCTCCGCCTTGATATTCCCAAAAAGAGAAATACGGATCGAAATTATGACGGGCGGGCGAAGTTTAATTCGTGTCGTTCGATAGATAAATCAGAATATGGGCAGTGGTTTGTCCTGGCCACGCTCCAACGCCTGTACGCGGTGTCCACAACAAAGATATCGGCCTGCCAACGGGCGATGAACCCGCGCAGAAGTGAAGAAAGTGCGGCCCCAGCAGAACGCGCCGGAGCGTACAAGGAGAGAGGTATGGAATCGATTTCGATCCACGTCGAGCGCTCGGGAGAGTGGATGCCTGCGGAGGAACTGCGTGAAGCCGCTCTGGCGGCATTGTGCGAGGAGCATGACATCGTTCTCGATTTGTCCGGCATAGATCACCTGGATGCCAGTGCGCTACAGGTACTGCTGGCACTCCATCGGGTACAGGCGGAACGGGGACGCACCCTCGAACTGCATCATGCTTCCGCATCCCTGCACGAGTGGTTTTCTTATGCAGGGGCAGCGGCGCAGTTGCTGCCAGCTCCATCTGCAACACGATGAAGCGCCGGTCTCTACAGGTTCGCCATTCCTCCGATGTGTTGAAAGAACGCTTTCTAGTGGGTCCGCGGCAATATTTCCAGTGACAGGGAATCGACGGGTTTCGGCGGCGAGGATGAAGCCGGGATAGACGCTCTGCCGGAAGGAAGAGACATTGAAACGGGTATTGGTTGTTGACGATGCGGTAACCATGCGGCAGATGGTCAGCTTCACCCTCAAGAAGGGTGGCTATGAGGTGGTGGAAGCCGAACATGGTCAGGATGCGCTAAGCAAATTGGAAGGCACCGTAGTGGATTTGGTCATTACCGATCTCAATATGCCGGTGATGGATGGCATTGTGCTGATCCAGAAGCTGCGCCAGATGCCTTCCATGAAAAACAAACCGATTCTGATGCTGACAACCGAGGGGTTGGCCGCCAGAAAGGAACAGGGAAAAGCCGCCGGGGCGACGGGATGGGTAGTCAAGCCCTTCGATCCCGACAAACTGCTGCTTACCCTCGCCAGGGTGCTGCCATAACACCATGAAGATCGAGCTCAGTCAATTTCGTCAGACGTTTCTTCTGGAGAGCGCAGAGCATGTCGCTCTCATGGAGTCCTGTCTTCTGCGACTGCGCTCGGCTCCCGGCGACGCCGAGCTGCTCAACAGCATCTTTCGCTCCGCGCACTCGATCAAGGGCGGAGCCGGATCCTTTGGATTGACAAACCTCACCCGCTTCGCGCATTCCCTGGAGAACCTGCTGGATCGGCTGCGTTCGAACGAGATGCGGGCCACCGACGAAGTGGTCGCGCTGCTCTTGAAATCCGTCGACGTACTGCGCAACCTGCTGGATGCCGATGTGGATTCGTCCTTGCCGGCCGAGGTCCAGGAGTTGGAGAAGCAACTTCAGGCGCTGGCGCCCGGCGATGCGCAGGAACAACCGGAGGGCTTGGAGGTTCCTGCATCGGTGTGCGGCCAGGCGGAACTCTTCCTCTATCGGATTCAATTCAATCCCGACCGGGAAATCTTTTTGAGCGGCACCAATCCCATTGTGCTCATGCGTAATCTGGCCCGGTTGGGAACCGTGGATTCCTGTCACCTGGATACGGACGATCTGCCCGCCCTGGCCGATCTCGACCCCTCGCTGTGCTATCTGAAATGGTCCATGGAACTGCGCAGCGCCAGCTCGGAGACAGAGTTGCGCGAGGTCTTCGAGTTTGTCGAGCACCTGGCGGAGATCCGCATCCAGCGGCTCGAAGGCAGCCCGTCGCGGGGGGCCATGTCCAACGCTCCAACATCTCAACTCCCGGTGCAAGCGGCGCCCGCAGACCAAGTCACTCCCCCCCTGCCCCCACCTCCATCCCTTGTAGAGACGGCGCGCACTCCACTGCCACAGCCGCGCAAGCCGGCTGTAAAGTCGGCGAAAAAGAAGCCGGCAGTGAGCGGAGATTCCGGGTCCATCCGCGTCTCTGTCGACAAGGTGGACCGCCTGATTGACCTGGTGGGCGAACTGGTGATCGCCCACGTGATGACGGCGCAGATGGTCGAGACCTTCGAGCCATCCTGCCTGCCCCGGCTGCGCGAGGCGGTGGCCGCCATGGAGCGCAATACGCGCGAACTGCACGAACGGGTCATGTCGATCCGGATGCTGCCGGTCGGAACTCTCTTCCAGCGTTACACGCGCACCGTCTATGATATTGCCCAGGCCACCGGCAAGCAGATCCGCCTGGAGACCGCCGGCGAAGATACCGAAATCGACAAGAGCATGTTGGAATTGCTGGGAGATCCCCTCACCCTCCTGATTCGCAATGCCGCCGATTTCGGCATCGAAGCGCCTCAGACACGGACAGCTGTGGGCAAAGAGGCCGAAGGGGTCATCCGCTTGAATGCCTTCCATCGCGCCGGGCGAGTTGTGATTGAAATCGGCGACGACGGCGCTGGCATCGATTCCGCCAAGGTGCGCGCCAAGGCCATCGAGCGCGGCTTGATCTCCGACGAACAACAATTGAGCGACGAGCAGTTGCGCCTGTTGATCTTCGAGCCGGGCTTTTCGACCCGGGAGGAAGTCAGCGACCTCTCCGGCCGCGGCGTGGGCATGGATGTGCTCAAGCGCAACCTGCAGGAATTGCATGGCATGGTCAATCTGGCCAGTGAAGTCGGGCGTGGCTCGACGGTCTCCATCGAACTGCCGCTTACACTGGCAATTCTGGAGGGCCTGCTGGTGCGCGTTGCCGACCGAACCCTGGTGCTGCCGCTTCTCTCGGTCATCGAAACCGTGCCCCTGCCCCTGGAGCACATCGTGCGGCTGGCTTCGCAGGGCGAGGTCGTGGTCATCCGCGAGGAGTCGATTCCTCTGCTGCGGCTCTCCCGCTTCCTGAACCAGGATCGGCCCGACGCGGAAACCGCGGCGGCCGTGGGCGAGATCCAGCGTCGCCTGGCGGTGATTGTGCAGGCTGGCGCCAAAAAAGTCGGCTTGGTTGTCGATGAGTTGCTCGGCCAGCAGCAGGTGGTGGTCAAGAGCCTGGAGCGGCACCTGCACCGGGTCGATGGACTGATGGGCGCGACCATCCTGGGCGACGGTTGCGTCGCTCCCATCGTCGACGTCGCCGGCATCGCTTCGTTGAACCTTTTTTCTCTTCAAAAATCAGGAATGAAATCCATGCAGGGTGCGGCGAACCTGCAGCCCCATGCGGCCGCGTAATCGACAACAGAAATTGAGGAGGAGCACATGAAAAACTGGAAACTCGGAATGCGGATGGTGGTCGGTTTTGGAATCGTCATCTTGGTGACGGTCTTCCTTGGCATCTTTAGCTATATCCGGGTAAGCACCATCGAGACCAAATCCAAGGATGTGGTGGATAACGAGGTGCCAAGCTTGCTCATCATGGGCGAGGTGCAGGCCAATGCGCAGAAAATCTACGGCGTTCAGTTGCTGCATGTGCTGTCTTCCGATCAGGCCGAGATGGCGAGCCTCGAGAGGGAATTGCGCACACTGCGGCAGCGCAACGCCGAACTGCTGGATCACTACCAGAAAGATCTGATCAGCAACGACACCGAAGCCGCCCTGATCAAGAAACTCATGGACGCGCGCGCCGAGTGGACGAAGGGGAGCGAAGAGGTGCTGGTGGTCAGTAGCAAAGGTACGCCGGAAGGCAACGCACAGGCGCTCAAGATGATGTATGCGCTCCGCGCAGTCAATGAAAGGTATCTTGAATTGATCCAGGAGGACATCAAATTCAATAAAGATCTTGGCGACGAGGAGATCAAGGCGATGGAGAAATCCGTCGTCAGCGCCCACGTGGGCATTCTGATTTGCCTTTTCCTGGCGATCATTACTGCAAGTTTGATCGCGTTCTACATCACCATCGGCATTACCAGGCCGATTGGCCTGGTGGTGGGCATGTTGGAGAAGGTGGCCGAGGGCGATCTGACAGTCTCGCTCAAGGTGGACACGAAGGACGAGATCGGGCAGATGGCAACGGCGCTGAACCAGACCATCGAAAAGCTGGCCACGACCTTGCAGGAGGTGGCCGAGAGCGCGACCGATGCGGGCACTTCCTCGCAGCAGTTGGCGGCCGCCTCGGAGAGTATCGCCAGCGGCGCCCAGGAGCAGGCCTCCAGCCTGGAAGAGACCTCGGCCAGTTTGGAAGAGATCACCGCGGCGGTACGGCAGAGCGCCGACAACGCCCAGCAGGCCAGCCAACTTGCCTCCAGCTCCAGGGAGTCCGCAGAGAAGGGGCAGCAGGTCGTCTCCAACGCGATCACCGCCATGGCGGAGATCAATACCGCCTCTGCCAAGATCTCGGACATTATTTCCACCATCGATGAAATTGCCTTCCAAACCAACCTGTTGGCCGTCAATGCGGCGGTAGAAGCGGCGCGGGCCGGAGACGAAGGGCGCGGCTTTGCCGTAGTGGCCACCGAAGTGCGCAGCCTGGCGCAGCGCAGCGCGGTGGCCGCCAAGGAGATCAAGGTTCTCATTCAAGACTCGCTGCGCAAGGTCGAAGCCGGCTCTGCGCTGGTCAACCGCTCCGGCGAAACCCTGCTGGGCATTGTGGGATCGGTGAAGCGGGTGACCGATATCGTGGGCGAAATCGCCGCTGCCAGCGGCGAGCAGAGCGCCGGCATCGAGCAGGTGAATACCGCCATCACCCAGATGGACCAGGTCACGCAGTCCAATTCCGCGCAGACCGAGGAACTCTCTGGCACCGCCCAGGCGCTGGCCGAGCAGGCTGCTCACTTGATGGAGTTAATCAGCGCCTTCACCTTGAGCCAGGGCAGCAGGAACCAGCGGGAGCGGGGAAGCAAAGCTCCTCGGCCGGCGGCTTCCTCGGATTTTATGATGCCGTCCAGTTCCCTTGTACAGCGGACTGAGGTGCGTCGTCCGGCACCCCGTGCCGCGGCCGCTGCCAAGCCTGACAGCCACTCCAAACGCGTCAAAGCGCCGGCCAAGCCATCGCTGGCTCTAACCGGCACGGTTTCTGCCTCCGCGCCGCCAGCGGCGACGGCAGGCAGTAGCGATCGCAGCTTCGAGGAGTTCTAGAACTTCGGCTGCGGGCCTGGGCCGTGCGGCAGTTTGTTGTCGCTGTCTGTGTACCGGGTCCGCCACGTGCATCGCAGAGCGAAGAAAGGGAATGCCATGGACGCATCGGTTATCGAAAGGTCGCAGCAGACGCAGCAGTTTCTCACCTTCCTGCTGGACGACCAGGAGTATGGACTGGAGATCTTCAAGATCCGCGAGATTCGCGGATATGCCCCGATCACGCCGATTCCCAATGTGCCCCCGCACGTGCGCGGGGTGATGAATTTGCGTGGCACCGTGCTGCCGGTCGTCGACCTGCGCATGAAGTTCCACCTGCCGCCAGTGGAATACAACAAGTTCACGGTAATCGTGATTGCCACCGTGGGCGAAAAGATCGTCGGGCTGTTGGTCGATGCGGTCAGTGACGTTTTGACGGTGAACCGCGATGCCATCCGCGATGCGCCCGACTTCGGCGCCGCTGTGGATACCCGGTTCATCAACGGCGTATTTCAGTCGCGGGAACACCTGACCGTGGCCTTGAACCTGGAAGAACTCCTGAGCGAATCCGAAATTGCACTGCCGCAACAGGCCGTCTAGCAACGGCCTCTTTCACGCTGTCAAGTATGAAAGGGAGAGGGGAAAACGGAGGTGCCGGCGCCTGAGCTCCAACATAATACGTTCTCGATGGAGCCGCGCGAGTTCAAGCTCTTTCGCGCCCTTATCCAGCAACATACCGGCATCTGGCTGCGCGACAGCAAAAACATCATGCTGGCGGCGCGTCTCTCCCGCCGCCTGCGCCATCTCGGCCTGAATGGGTTCGCGCAATACTACGAATACATACAACACGCCCACGACAAGAGCGCAGAGATCGTTCAGTTGATCAATTCCGTCACCACCAACAAAACCTCGTTTTTCCGCGAGCAGCACCATTTCACCTATTTAGCCAATCAGGTTGTGCCGGAGAAAATGGCCTCCGCGCAGCACGGCGGCGGCAAGAGCATCCGCATCTGGAGCGCCGCCTGCTCCACCGGCGAAGAGCCTTACTCGATCGCCATCACTCTGCTCGAAGCACTCCAGTGCCCCGCTACCGCACTGGATGCGGAAGCAAGGATTAAGCGCTCGCAAACCCCAGGATTGACATTGCCGGCCTATTCCTGGCGTATCGAGGTCGTCGCATCCGATATAGATACCGCGGTTCTCGCCACGGCACAGCGCGCCATCTATCGCCGGGAATCGCTGAGCAGTGTGCCGCAGCCTCTCTGGAAGAAGTACTTTCTGCGTGGCATGGACGACATGCAAAGTCAAGTGAAGGTGAAGCCGGAAGTTGCCCGCCTGGTTCACTTTCAGCGTCTCAATCTCATGGACGCACAATGGCCGCTGCAAGGCCGCTTCGACGTCATCTTCTTTCGCAATGCCCTGATTTACTTCAATCAGCAGACGCAGGATACGTTTCTGCGTAAGATGGCCTGCTGCCTGAATCCGCGCGGCTATCTCTTCCTCGGCAACGCCGAACACATTCCCTGGCTGCACAATATCTACGAGCCGCTGCAGCAGACCATGTACCGCTTGAGGTAGTAGTAGCCTTTGGAACCCGATCATGATCCGTATCCGCAACATCTCGCATCATGCAGAAGTGGTCAAGGTGAGTCTGGGCACTGTCCGCCTGCCGCACCAGAACCATATCCGCATCTACACAGGTGATGTGGCCACCAGCACTACGCCGGTGGTTCTGGAGACGATCCTGGGCTCCTGCGTCGCAGTCTGCCTCTTTGATCCGGTGCTCTGTGCTGGCGGAATGAACCATATCCTGCTGCCTGGGAATCCCAACGACCCCCGCAGTACCCGCTTCGGCGTGAATGCCATGGAACTGCTCATCAACGAATTGATGAAGCAAGGCGGTGACCGCAGCCGGTTTATCGCCAAGGCCTTCGGCGGTGCCAGCATTGTGGAGCAGATGCACGCGCTCTCCATCGGGTCGGAAAATGCGCGCTTTGTGCGGGAATTCCTCGCCACGGAAAAGATCCCTCTCCGTGCGCAGAGACTGGGAGGAACCCAGCCTGTGCATTTGAACTTCAGAACCGATACCGGCAAAGCAACCATCCATACCGTCGATGGATCGGATTTGCACAATGTCGTTTGGGAAGAAGAAACCTATCGGCGGACGCATTCCGCCGATAAGTATTCCAGCGGTGAGATTACCATCTTTTAGTGGCATTTGTTGTCTTCGATAACATGGGACCGTGAAAGAATGGAGCCCTCTGGCTGGCGAGGCAGCCTGCAATGGCAAATCCAATAAGAGTTCTCATCGTGGACGATTCGGCGCTGATGCGCCAACTGCTGACCAAGATTCTCGCATCCGACCCGGATCTGGAAGTGGTCGGTACGGCGGGCGATCCCTTCGTGGCGCGCGACAAGATCAAGGCGTTGAACCCGGATGTGCTGACCCTCGACATCGAGATGCCACGCATGGATGGGCTGACCTTTCTTGAAAAGCTGATGCGTGGCCATCCCATGCCCGTGGTGATGATCTCGTCGCTTACCAGCAGGGGCGCGGACACAACCTTGCGCGCTCTCAGCCTGGGAGCCATCGATTATGTCTCCAAGCCCAAACTCGACGTCTCCAATGGCACCATCGAACAGGCCGAAGAGATCCTGGCCAAGGTCAAGGCTGCGGCGCGAGCCAGAGTCCGCGTGATAGCCCCCTCGCAACCGCTGGCCACGGCATTGATTGGCAGAAGCTATCAGTTCTCCACCACGCACAAGATCGTGGCCATTGGTGCTTCCACGGGGGGCACCGAGGCGCTGAAGGAACTGCTTTCTCCGCTGCCAGCCGATTTCCCGGGAATCGTCATGGTGCAGCACATGCCGGAAGCTTTTACCCGCCAGTTTGCTGAACGGCTCAACTCCCTTTGTCGCATTCGGGTGAAAGAGGCTCAGGACGGAGACCGCATCCTTCCCGGCCATGCGCTGCTCGCTCCGGGAGGACATCAGATGACCGCCGTACGCCGGGGCGCGGAATTCGCCGTTCATGTCTATCGCGGAGAGAGAGTCAATCGCCACCTGCCTTCGGTGGATGTGTTGTTCTCCTCGGTGGCACGCAGCATGGGCAAAAATGCTCTGGGAGTCCTGCTTACGGGGATGGGAAGCGATGGCGCGCGTGGCATGTTGGAGATGAAGCAGGCTGGAGCCTTCAATATTGCGCAGGACGAATCCACTTGCATCGTCTTCGGGATGCCAAAAGAAGCGATTGCTCTGCTGGCTGTGGACGAAGTACTTCCCCTGGATCGGATTCCTGATGTGTTGCTCTCAAAACTGGCGAATATTCGGTGACCGCAGATGAGAACCCACCAGACAGTCGCAAGACAGACTGGCGCACAGACCTGCACCTCTTCGATTCAGCTACACCGCCAAAAACTGTCTTGAACAAGAGTGATTTTCGATCACTGCTGTCCGGCTATTTTTCCAGAAAATCCTGTAACCTATTGCATTCCAGTATGATACGGCCACTGACTTCGGGAACGATTTGAAATTCAAAAT
>Ga0326728_10000842_pt1 | contig 115502 bp, 103 predicted proteins | sample MB3enrmetagenome_FD_207602 | JGI IMG/M metagenome (GOLD analysis project Ga0326728, IMG submission 207602) | Lab enriched peat soil microbial communities from McLean, Ithaca, NY, United States - MB31MN | ecosystem: Environmental > Terrestrial > Soil > Wetlands > Peat | place: USA: New York... | reverse complement strand
CAGGGCCAGGCGGTCCGCAATCGTCTTCGCGCTGTGCAGATCGTGAGTCACTACGATGGATGCCATGTGATGCTCCTCCTGAAGTTTGAGGACTAAATCATCGATCTCTGCAGAGCTGATGGGGTCGGGACGGTCGTTCCAAACTCGTGGCGATAACATCCGAAAGACCAGAGTATCGCCGAGGAGGAAATCATCCGAACAACGGGTTAGTCTCCCTGGCTAGGTTTTTGTTGATAAAGGACGTAAATCGCCCGGAGCCCGTATTCAGGCTCAAATGAGGCCGTGCTCTATCGCAAGGCCGTCCGCCTTTCAAAGGCGATTCATGGGGCAGATGTCCGGGGAACGCTGTTCAAGATTGCTCAGTGAGCAACTTGCTTCGGGGGGACGCGATCTTGCTTAGGTCGGAGCTGCGGTCCTGAAGGAATAACTCGCCTCGCGCCACTCGGCGCATCGCATCGATAAGAGCGGGTCCGTCCGTCGAACGATAGACCACGCCTTGTGCTCCCACCCAGCGCACATAAGCGGCATGATCGTTGTCCTCGGCGAGTAGCAGCAGTGCAGTCTGACGCCGCTTCAACACCGGTTGGATCTTCGAAAACGCCGGCAGAAAGTTCGTTGACAGGACCAGCACGTGAGGTATGAAGGTTTCCAGGATGTTCAGCAACTGTTCGGCAGACCGCGGCTGAGCCATGAGGCAAATATCGTCGGCATCCGCCACTATGTCGGCTATCCCAGCGTGAAAAAGCTCCTGATGGTCAGCGAAAATGACATCGATCACGACTGCACCTCCCGGTTCGGCCGAACTGCTGATGAGAGTTAGACCCCCGGAAAATAACGTGCCGCCCTTGTAAAAACTGATCAAAATTGCTCACTTTTCCATTTTATTCGAATGCGGATGCAGAATCGGCGATCCAGGTGGGGCGTCTATTTGCGGAGAAGAAAAGTGAGCAGTGCTCGGTGCACTCGCAAGCTGCCGTTGTAGTCGATGAAGCCCATCTTGCGAAATCGGTTCATGAAGAAGCTGACTCGCGACCGAGTGGTGCCAATCATCTCGGCCAAGGTGGCCTGGCTTACCTTCAGAATGGCAGGATCAGGTTTGGATTGTGCCCCAAAACTCGCGAGCAACAGAAGAGTTCGCGCTAGCCGCTTTTCGCTGGTATTGAAGAGTTGATCGAGAAAATCCTCTTCGATCCGGACAATGCGAGAGAGCAAGTGGGCGATTAATAGCCTGGCGAACACAGGGTCGTCATGGATGATGCGAACGATAGTCGCTTTCTCCACTCGGACAACGGTGGACAGATGTACCGCTGTTGCGGTAGACATCCGCCGTGACGGCGCTCCTAAGCAGCCTTCGCCGAAGAAGTCGCCTTTTCGAAAAATAGCGATAACTGCCTTCTTGCCGCGTCTGGAGAGGACAGTCTGTTTCACATTGCCGGCCGCGACGTAGAACATCGCATTCGCGGCGTCACCCTGAGAAAAGATGGATTGTTTATTTCGGTACTCCCGGCTGGTATGCGCGCTGCCGATTCTTTTGAGAAATGCCGCCGGCTTAAAGACTAGCGCGCGTTTGCTTGGCATCGGTACCTCCCAAAGAGTTGGCTTTTCCCGCTGCGGGGTTGGTTAGTACATGACCTGGTGGTACCTCAGTCTGATCGATCCAAAGCACGACGTAGCTCCATCTCGGGGTGAGCCTCGCAAGGGGGCGCTTTGGCACGTCCTCGGGGGTTCTGGCATGCAAGGTCTTCTGCAAACCCAGCCTACCGCTCAGGAGCCGCGGCGAACTGAGCAAAATCGCTCAATCGGCTAAACTCTGCAATTGGTGGATGTGTGCAGTATTGAACAGGCACCCTCACAGCTACGGTTCTTAAAGCGTATGATGCCAATTGAGGGCGGCCCCTCCGGAGGTGTGAAATGAACTCCAGCGCGATGCCAGCCCGCAGCCGAGTCCTTCCAGCGAAGCGAGCGGCGACAGCTGATTCGATGCGATCAGCCCGGGTTACCACGGGCGAAAAGCCAAAGCGCTCCCGAACCTCCAAGTCACAACCAATAAACGGCGGTACAGTTTTCGATCCCGCGACCTTCCTCGAAAGAGTTGGGTTGGGCAAGAAAATTGTTCGTCTGAAGAGAACCGAGACGGCCTACGCGCAAGGCGACCCCGCCGATGCGATCTTCTACGTGCGAAAGGGCCAACTGCGAGTAACGATCACCTCCGCGAACGGAAGAGAAGCGACGCTTGCCTTGGTAGGGGCGGGGGAATTCCTGGGTGAAAACTGCATGCTCTCAGCTCACCCTCTTCGACTCGCGACTGCTACGGCGATGACCGAGTGTATATTGCTCAGGATTAGCAAGCCGGAAATGGTGCGCGTACTTCACCAGGAAAAAGAATTATCCGAGATGTTCGTGTCTTTTCTTCTCGCACGCAATGCCCGGATGCAGGCGGACCTGGTTGATCAGCTTTTCAACTCCAGCGAAAAGCGGCTGGCGAGGACTCTGTTACTGCTCGCGCAGTTCGGCAAGGAAAGTAAACCCGAAACGGTCGTTCCCAAGATCAGCCAGGAGATATTGGCTGAGATGATTGGCACCACCCGATCACGAGTGAGTTTTTTCATGAATCGCTTCAGGAAACTGGGATTCATCGAATACAACGGGGAGATCCGGGTCCACAACACTCTCCTTAATATTTTTCTGAAGGACTGAATCTTGCCGGTGTGGTGTGGACATGGCTACTGCATGAGACCACCCGTCATTCCACCTGCGATGCATCTTCAGAATCTGCCCGCGTTGGTCTAAATTGACCGTTCTCGCTCTTCTGCACGTGCCATGATGATGTTATGCCACCGAAGAAGAAAAGGAGAGCGTTCAGCGACGCCACCCTCCGCGCAGTGGAAAAAGAAATGGCAAAGCCTCGCACGGTGCAGTCCGCCAGAAGAGCAGCTTCGGTTGGTCCTGCCAGGAAGCGACAAACGTTCTCATTGCTTGTGACGAAGGCGTGTTGATTCTCTGTGGCGGCAAACAAATCGATGAACTCCACATCTCCGATAGCATGGAAGGGTGATTCGTCGGACCAGCAAATCCTGACTGGTTGTTTCTATCTGTCGAGCGGCGCCGGTCTCCGCTGGCCTTGTGAGCATTTCCGAACAGGCGCCCGGAATCCCAACTGATCTCCGCGTGTGTCTTGGATTTGGGATGAAGCCGTGGCCAACTCCAGATGTGGTCAATTCTGCTCAGACCTCAGCACGCCCCGAAACTACAAAGGTGAGAGCCCTCCGAGTGGCTCGGAAGAACCAGAATCCGAGTTTTACGAGGAAAGGAGAAACATGAAAAGCAGCACGAAAGACAGGATCAAGGGTAGCTTCCACGAGGTGAAGGGAAGCATCAAGGAGCAGGTGGGAAAGGCCACCAATGACCGCAACTTGAGAGCCGAAGGAAAAGCCGAAAAGAACGCAGGCAAGGTTGAACAGCGTATAGGCCAGGCTAAAGAAACCGTCGCAAAGTTGAAGGGAAAGCTCAAAGAGTTAACGACTGCGTAGGGCAGTCAGAAATACATCGGTAAAACTGAATCAAGACTGATGCCTGTGAGAAAAAGATAATACGCCGACGCTTGTCCCAGTGGACCGGTCGGACCAGACTGGTCAAGTCCTGGCACGCAATCTAATTCCGAAGCCTTGATTTTCTTGAAGCCCCCGGGCCCTTGGCACAGCAGAGCTGACCTGGCCAGACTTGACCGGTGTTCTTTATTGCACAGAAGTGCTTGCTCCCCATATCTACGATCAAATCTTGGAGGAGGATAAGGAAATGTTGAGACGTCTTCTGATCGTCACGACGCTGGCTTTGCTGGTAACTCTCGCGACGGCGTCTTTCGCGCAAGTCGGAGTATCCGTCACCATCGCGCCTCCTGAGTTGCCGGTTTACGAGCAGCCTCTTTGCCCGGGTGACGGTTATATCTGGACGCCTGGGTATTGGGCTTGGGCTGATGGCGGCTATTACTGGGTACCGGGCACGTGGGTGATCGCTCCGCAAGTCGGTTACCTCTGGACTCCGGGCTATTGGGGTTGGGGCGGCGGTGGATTTCTCTTCTATCCAGGCTACTGGGGTCCGTTTGTAGGTTTCTATGGCGGGATCAACTATGGCTACGGTTATTTCGGTCATGGCTATGAAGGCGGACGCTGGAACAACGGGCATTTTTACTACAATACGACCGTCAATAACGTGAATGTTAACTCTATCCATAACGTTTACAACACCAGGGTCAACGAGGGAGCAGTTAACCATGTCGGCTACAACGGCGGTAAGGGCGGGATTGATGCGCGCCCCACGTCGCAAGAAGAAGCTGCCGCTCATGAACAACATATCGGGCCAGTAGCCGCTCAGACTCAGCACGCCTGGGCCGCCCGCAATAATCCTCAGCAACAGTATTCTGCCAACCACGGCACGCCTCGAGTCGCTGCAACTCCTCAGGCCAACATGGCAGTCCATCCGAAGGACCTGCCGCCGGTCGATCGGCCAACTGCACCGAACACGGGGAACGCGAAGCAGGACCAGAAATATCAGCAGCAGCAGGAAAAGCTAGTCGCGAAGCAGAACCAGGATCGGCAGAAGCTCCAGCAGCAGCAGGATAACGAACATCAGCAGATGGCAAAACAGCAGGTTAATGAAGCGAGAACGCAGCAGGTGGAGCAGCAACACCAGCAACAGACGCAGCAGATGCAGCAAGCACACACGCAGCAGATGCAGCAGATGCAGCAGAGACAGCAGCCATCTGGTGGAGGAGGATCTCACGGCGGCGGCGGCGGCCATCATTAATCGAGTGCCGAGTTTGGTTATGTTCCTGAGGCTGGCGACGGATTCCGCGTAGTGCTTGATCTGTAGAAAGCACTAAATTGATTGGATCGAGCGCGGTCAGCTAGGTTTTGTTTCAGTCGTTCGAAGTGAAAGAAATCCTGATGAGTCCCAACTGGTGGGACTTCGAACTGCGCAGTTGGGGCGCAATTACCTGAGCGCCGGGCGCGCGAGTCTTATAGAAATAAGGTGATCTATTGGCGCGTTAATTTTCCTCTTTGGAACCTACGGCGTCGTCGGCTGAGCCGCGCTCTTCGGCGTCGCCAGATAGCCGCTGATGCTGTCCTTTTTGGCGGTGAAGACCACCAGCTCATAGAGCACGTGATCCCGGCCAGTGTAAAACTGTAAGGGCTCGCCGAGGGTACGATCCTTCTTCTCGATCGTCTTGTCGTCCACCAACACGCTGAGAGTGAACGTGCTCTTCTTGGGATCGGCTTTCTTCAGCACCAGGCTCAAGTTGGAAACCCGGGTGCGTGTGTTTTTCTGCAACGTGAAGTCGTAGTAATTACGCTCACCCTTCCGCTTCAACTCTTGCAATTCGCCAGCATTGTGGGCGATCAGTCCGCTCTGTACGCCGAGATCCCCCATGGCGCGCTCGAGCTTGGCATTGGTTGTAACCAGATTGGCATTGGTAGCAACCAGATCGGTTTGCGTCTTCTGGATGTCGGCTTTTGCTGAGCCGACGTCGTTCTTCACGCTGCTGACTTCGCCGCTTACCGCGGCCAACTTCTTACTCTCCTGGTTCTGCACCGTGGCCAGGCGTGCAGCGGCAGCTTTCTGTTGCTCCTCCAATTCAGCAGCGCGCAGGGTGATCTCCTGTTTCGTCGTGTCAACTTCGGAGCTCAAGGTCTGCTTGAACTCGGACAGCCGGGCATGCAGGTGTTTGTTCAGATCAGCCTGTTGCGCCTCCAGAGCTTTCTGCTTCTGTTCCAAAGCAATGATCCGGGGCCGCATTTCATACACGTTGTAGGTGAAATACATGAAGTAGGACGATGCGGCGATGTAGATCACGACCACGACCGCCAGCAGATATTTCCAGATCGACGTTCTTTCCCGGTAGTAGTTGGCCCGCACGGGAGGCTTCTCGCGTGCAGGCGACTTCTTTTGTGAAGTGGTGTTGGACGAAGAGGCGTTGGACGAAGTGGTGTCAGACGAAGAGGGCGGAGGTGAAGCGATGCTGATCGGACCCTCACGATTGAACATTGCGGAATCCTTTCCTGCTCACAGATTGTCTGAAAACTGCTTTCGATAACTATATGGGGCTTTATGGTAGTTGCATAGAACACGATGGTGGTGTCTGGGGCTGCGGAGGTTGGAGAGAAGCGCGGGTTTAGTGCTGGTGGTTGAATGTGCGAGCATCAGCGCAGCGCGACAAGAATTGAGAGACCCCACGCAAGCAAACGGATATTGCGTGAGATCTAAGCACGCTCACGCTGGCTACTGCATGTTCGCCAAGCTTCACAAACCTTTGACGAAATGGTGACACGTGAAAGGCGCGCCCAGCCTAGGATTTGACGAGTCAAGCCCGCTATGCGGGTATCAACTCATAAATCGGAGACATTGAAAATGCGCCCAGGGAACGAACTGACCTTTTCGCGGCTTTCTGCCAAGGCCATCCGCATCGCACTGTGCCTGGTTCTGCCGGCTTTCTGTAGCGCCGGAGCATTAGCGCAAAGCAAGGAATTTCAACCCAATTTATCGGCCGGACCAACCGGCGTCCTGGTTCACAGCCAGTTTGGAGGACAGATTTTCGGATTTGATATCGATCAGAACGGTACGGAAGGTTTATTGGCGGAATCCAAGACGCTGAACAACGGCAATGTGCTGGCAGCGGTGGAAACCTTCAATCAAGCGACCGGCGAAATCGTCAACGTGGTGCAGCTGGCGCAACCATCGAATAACCAAGATGATTTCGTGACCATGGGCGTGGTGGGCAATAGTGTGGGGCTATTCGAGCACGAGATCGTATCGCACGAGTTCGTCAGCCGCCGTACTTTCGATACTTTGAATCCGCTGTCCTTGAACCGGGTAAATGGCGCCTGGACTCCGCCCATCGGATCGCAGCACATCATTATGCCGGACGGGGTGAGCCACAACCAGGGCGTGGCTAACGTGGCGGTTTTCGCTTACGACAACAGCGACAACTTCATCCCTTATGTCTTCAGCTCCAACGTGGCTAACAACACCTTCGGTCCCGTGGTTATGATCACCGACTCCACGAACTTTGGCAGCGTGCCTCCGCCCATTGGCTACGACAGTGTCACCAATCAGGCGATCCTGGGGGGAGGGACGGGTGAGTTCGGGCGCCGGCCGGTCATTGGCCTGGTTGACCTTACTGCGGGGACGTTCTCGGAGTTTGAGGGGATCGGGTTCGGCTTTGTCAACGGCATCGCAGTGGATTCAGCAGACGGCATTTTCTGTACCGACACCGAAGATGACGCCGCAGTGGAGTTCTACAACCTGAGCACGCAAACCGGTTTCACGGTGACTCTGCCGGGATCGGGGGGCGTACAAAACTTCAGCGGCGCCGATGTCGAGTTCGACGCCATCCATAAGCTCTTCCTGATCGCGCAGCCCACTTCCAGCTCGGCACCCACCGGCAGCAGCATTTATGTGTACGACATTCACGGCAACCTGCAGGAAACCATCAACGGATTCAGCTTCTCGAATAGCTTCGTTGTGGTTCCCACCTACATTGCGCTGAACCCAAGTCAGCGAACCGGATACGTAAACGGCCCTGACTCGGGGGTGACGGAGCTGCAGGCATTTACGTACTGATGTGCTGGATTAACAGGGCATCAAACCCATCTTGTTTTGCAAGCGGCTGGGGATCGGAATACTTCCGGTCCCAGCCGCTATCTTTGCAAGCAGCCGTCATCGTTTCAGGAAGGAGCGAAAACTCCTGGACGGCTTAGAAGCCGCGCTCTGATTCTTGCCTGACCTAGCATTCCCAAGCTGAAACGCCCGCCTATTCCCGGACTCCATCACCAAACCATGTGAAGACGCCTGTATCAATCCGGTTGATGCAGCAGAACAATTGTCGTTGAAAGATGCCGGTGCGAGCGGCGACTCGCTTTCATGTTTGCCTCACCTGATGGCGCAAGCTGTCGCTCCCCGGCCAATCCTGTTACGGCTCCAACGGACGCATGCCCCCGTTGCGCCGCCAGCTTAAGGAGCGCATCAATGTCATCCGGCAGTAAGGCCCCGTGGTTGTTCCTGATCTTCGTTCTCCTCAGCCCATCCATTTCGCTGCATTCGCAAACCGCGCTGCAATTGGTCAACGTTCCGCCGTGCCGCGTGGTCGATACGCGCCAGCCATCCGGACCCTTCGGCGGACCGGTGATGAGCGCCAACAGCGCGCGCAGCTTTGCCATTCCGCAAGGCGCGTGCAATATTCCCAGCAGCGCTGCGGCTTATTCGCTGAACGTCACTGTCGTCCCGCGCGGCTCGTTGAACTACCTCACCGCGTGGCCTACCGGTCAGACGCAACCCGTGGTGTCGACTTTGAATTCCTATGACGGCCGGGTCAAGGCCAATGCCGCCATTATTCCCGCCGGCAGCAATGGCGCGGTCAGCGTCTACGTGACCAACACCACCGACGTCATCCTCGACATCGATGGCTACTTTGCGCCTGCCGCCGTGTCCACCATGGCATTCCTCCCGCTCACGCCCTGCCGCGTGGCTGACACGCGCGGTCCCAGCGGTCCGCTCGGCGGTCCAGCGATGACCAAGAATCAGCAGCGCGACTTTCCCGTCCTGGCCAGTGCCTGCAATATTCCTGACAACGCGCAGGCCTATTCGCTGAACTTCACTGTCATCCCCAAAACCACACTCGGCTATCTCACCGTCTGGCCCACCGGCGAATCGCAAATGCCGGTGGTCTCCACGCTCAACGCGCCCACCGGAACCGTGGTCGCCAACGCGGCCCTGGTGCCCGCCGGTACCAGCGGCGCCATCAGCGTCTTCGCAAGCGACGCCACCGATGTCATCATCGACATCAACGGCTACTTTGCCTCCGATCTCGGCACCTTCGCCGACGGCATGCCCAGCGGCCTCTCGCTCTATCCCATGACGCCGTGCCGCGTGCTAGACACGCGTCCTCCCGGCAGCGGCACCTTCAGCGGCATGATTCCGGTCAACGTTCTCGGCAGCACTTGCAGTGTCCCGGCCGCGCTGGCCTATGTGTTCAACGCCACCGTGGTTCCGCAGAACGGCCCCATGGGTTATCTCACCTTGTGGCCGGACGCGGAAGGCATGCCCGTGGTCTCCACGCTCAATGCCTACGATGGCGCGGTCACTTCCAACATGGCCATCGTTCCCACGCTCAACGGTGACGTCGATGCCTTTGCCTACAACCCCACCAACCTCATCATGGACATCTTCAGTTACTTCGCGCCGGTGCAGCCGCTGACCATCACTACCGCCGCGCTGCCCAACGCCACGCTGAACTACGCTTACGCTACGACGCTCACTGCCGCCGGCGGCGTGCAACCTTATTCGTGGAGCGTCACCTCCGGATCTCTGCCCAACGGCGTCACGCTGAATTCGCAAACTGGAATGATCTCGGGCACGCCGGCCGCTTCCGGCAACTATCCTTTCACCGTGCAAGTCACTGACTCCGAATCGCAGCCCGCCAGCATCAGCACCGGTCTGGCGATTAACGTCAGCGGCACGCTCGCGCAGCTCACCATCACTACCGCTTCGCTGCCCTCGGGCACGCAGAACTCGCCTTACAGTACGGCGCTCGCGGCTACCGGCGGAGTCACTCCTTATGCCTGGAGCATCGCTAGCGGCGTTCTTCCCAGCGGCCTGAGCCTCAACCCCAGCACCGGCGTCATCGGCGGCACGCCCAACGGAGGCGGCGTCTCCAGCTTTACGGTGAAGGTCACCGATTCGGAATTGCCATCGGTCTCCGTCACGATGCCGCTAAGTATCACCATCACTTCCGCGGTGCCGTTGAGCATCACCACGACTTCATTGCCCGGCGGAACAACCGGCTCGTCCTACTACGCGCCACTGGCGGCAATCGGCGGCGTCTATCCTTATTCCTGGAGCATCTTCTCCGGTAGCCTGCCCGGCGGTCTGCTGCTCAACAGCACTACCGGGAGCATCAGCGGCACGCCGCTCGCGGCCGGCAACTTCAACTTCACGGTGCAGGTCACGGACGGCGAGAATCCGCCCGCCAGCACCACCGCGTCCTTGGGCATCACCATCGCGCAAGGTGGAGGTGGCGATCCCGGCAAGCTCAACGGCGACTACGCCTTCTATCTCCACGGCTTCAGCACCTCAGGCGCGTGGACCCTGGCCGGCAGCTTCATCGCCGATGGCCATGGCACCATCACCAGCGGCGTGCTGGATGGCAACTCGGTCGCTGGTCAGCCGTACACGGTTACTTTCAGCGGCACGTACTCCATCACCACCGTTGGTCTCAACACGATTACCCTGCAAGCTTCGGGACGGACGCCGATGACGCTGGCTTTCGTTCTCGATTCCACCGGCAATGGCCGCATCATCGAATACGACGACACTACCGGCTCGGGCAGCCGCGGTTCCGGCCTATTACGCAAAGCCACTGCCAGCGCCTTCTCGCTGAGCGCACTCAATGGCAGTTGGGTGCTGGGGACCAGCGGCTCCGACAACGGAACTCGCGACGTTCAGGCCGGCCAATTCACTTTGAACTCCGGCACCATCAGCAATGGCACAGGCTATGAAAACGATGGCGGAACCTTTAAGACGTCGACCTTCAGCGGTACGGTGGCGGCGGTGAATACACAAACCGGCCGCGCCACCGTCACCATCCAAAGCAGCCTGGGAACTGCGCACGAGGTGATCTATGTGGTTTCCACCGGCGAAATGGTGATCACCAATGTCGATTCCAGCGGCCCTCCGATCCAGGCGGGTCAGGTGCTGCAGCAGAGTGGAAGCTTCAGCAAGAGTTCGCTGAACGGCGCGGTGGTCGTCTATGGCCAGGACATCAATACCGGCTCGGGAGGCGACGAGTCCGAGGCGCTGATCCTCAGCTTCAATGGCAACGGCAACTTTACCTTCGTTGCCGGCGATGATGACTACGAAGGCACCATCCAATCGATCTCGCCGTTCCAGGGAACCTACACGGTGGCGGCCAACGGGGCCGTGGCCATAACCCAACAAGGCGGCGGCACCACGCCGGCGTTTTTCCTGGTCAGCCAGAACAAGTGCTTCGGGGTGGGTCGTGGCGATAGCGCTGATTTCGATTGGATGGAGCCGCAGACCGGCGGCCTGTTCTCCGACTCCTCCATGTCGGGAAGTTACGTGGGCGGTTCGCTCCCGCCGCTTGATTACGCCAACGCCGGCAACGAAATCGAGGCCGGCTCGGCGAACGGCAGCGGTACGCTCATCGTCAGCGGCGATTCCAGCGGTTCCGGCGGCCTCGATCACTGGACGGGCACCAACGTCACCTACAACATCTCCAGCAACGGCCGGGGCACGGCTGAAGCGCAGGGCGACAACACGCCGTCGATCGTCTACATGATCTCGCCGACGAAGTTCGTCGTCCTGATGCCAAGAACCGATGCCCGGATTGACCTGTTCACTCACTAGATCTAAACCGGGGATGTTTGGCGGGCGCCAGATGTCCCCTTCACTTCTCTTCAGCATGGTGGGGCGATCGGGGAAGGTATAGCTTCCGGGGTGTGGTGTTGGAGCGGAACTCTGCGGATCATCCGGCTGGACGGCACTCACCGGAGGGAAGTAACGCGTGCTGACCGGTGGGTGCCCCGGGTCTTCGCGACGTTCGAGACCCGGGTGAGGAAGGACCCTTCACTTTGGGAAGCCGTCAGAGCCAGAGGCTTCGGTATCTGTACATTCCATGAATCGGTGCAGCCCCGAATATCTCCCAGGTCTCGAACCCCGCGAGGCTTGGGGCACCCGGCGATTATTTTCTGGTTCCTGAGAGCACACGGTCAACGTACAATTACAGTCTGCCCACAAGAGGAAACAAATATGCTCTTCACTGGCCGAAGGGTCCTTGTTTCGGTTCTTTGCGCACTGCTTGTTGAGGTGCCGTTCTCAGCCGCTCAACAGCAAAATGCAGCTGCACCTCGCTCAAACCCACCACCGGCAACAACGGGCGCGAAGTTCGTTCTCGACGATGGCACGCCGATAAAACTTCGACTAAACCGAAACCTTAGCTCCGCCGACGCCAAAACTGGCGATAGCATCGATTTCGAGGTCGTGGAAGACGTGAAGGTCAATGACATGGTAGTAATCCCCAAGGGCAGCATCGCCATCGGCACCGTCACCGACGCTGAACATAAGAAGCGCATGGCACGGGGCGGCAAGCTCAACGTGGAAATCGACTATGTCAAGCTCGCCGACGGGGAGAAAGATACCCTCAGGGCGGTGAAAGAAACGTCCGGCGGCGGTCATACAGGCGCGATGACGGCCGGCATCGTGGTAACCGCTCTGATCGTTTGGCCCGCGGCTCCATTCTTCCTTTTCATGCACGGAAAAGACGTAACTATTCCAAAAGGAACTGAGATCACTGCGTACACAAATGGTGTGATGGAACTCGATCCCGCAAAGTTCGCGCCGACGCCCCCAGCGGCCTCTGCCGTAGCCACGGCAGCAACCTCTGACTCGGCTAGCGGTCATTTGGAGATTACGTCGAACCCCACCGGGGCTGAAATTTCGATTGATGGCAACTTCGTGGGAGATACTCCGTCAGAAACTAACGTGCCGACAGGTTCGCATACAGTCACCATCGCCAAGAAGGGCTATAAAACTTGGGAGCGGAAACTAGCGGTTTCCGGTGGAAAGATAACAGTCGCCGCCGACCTGGAGCAGCAATGAACCAAAGTCGGAGCATCTCTTAGGTCTAGAACCCCGCGAGACTTGGGGCCTCGCCAACCTCCGACTCATCCGGAATGCGCGAACGGGCGCGAGGCGTTGGCACTTCTAATAGGCTGAGGCGCCGTAGCAGGCAAGCGCCGCTAATGCGACATCATACATGCACGACAAGAATAAGGCCCAAGAGGACCTTTCAAGCCCGAACCAGCCCTTTTCGGAGAAGTAATACGCCTTTCGGGGCAACACCCACACTAGCATGACGCAGCCCGCCACCAGGAACAGCAACAGGATCCAAGGCGCCCAAGGCAGACCGCGAGCCTCAAAGACGGCGACGACAGCGCTTACGAAAGATGTGACGAAGGTTATAAGAATTGTCGTCTTTAGATTGGAATTGATGATCCGGGCAGCTATTACGTTCCGCTGGTCGGCATCCAATCCGACGGCTGAGGCCGGCTTTGGCAACGAATCTAGGTCCTCTAATGTGCCTAGCACTATTCGTCGTTCCAGTACGATGGATGCCAGCTTCACCAGCACCGCAACGGCGTAGGGCAGAAGCAGTATTGGTGTGTCTGCAGTCACTCGATTTCAATTTGTATGGAAACGGTGTCCCTGTACCCAGCATTGGAAAGGATCGAAGTGAAAAGATCGTCGGTGCCGCTAATGTTGTTCAAGCAGTCAACAACCGCAGTTCGCTGGTCGCCATGGTAGGGCGGTAGACTGACTTCGAAGCCCCACTCCCACCCACTATTCGTATTCAAGTACCTAAGCTGATCTTCGTTCTTGATTTTTGTGTGAACCTGCAGCTCCAACGGCCAAAGGGCCATGTTGCGGACAAACTCTATGTTATGGCCGTAGGCAAACCCGGGGTGAAGAGTCGACGCGACCTTGTCGCTTTTCTCGAAAAGAATACGGCTACGAACAAGCACGGTGTTCATAACAAACTGCTCTTTTTGCAGTTTTCCGGTGTCTCTAAGCGGCGACAGGATTGAACGAAAGCTGCTCAATTAGACCCTCCAAAATGGATTGGGGAACAACGCCTCTCGCCCAGTGAAGTTTCGCAACCAAGCTAGCCAACACATGATACCTCGTGAGGTCACAGCCTATGAGAGGACTCTCTAGTTTGCACGTTAAAGCATGGGCACTTCGAATCAGTTCTAGTTCGTCGCCGGTTGTCGTGGATTCACCGAATTCGATAGCGACATCACCAAAGGGCAGGTAGACTCTCACGAACTGCAGTCCCTCAAGAGACACCGCGGTTGAAAAGGGCAATTGCGACGTAACTTCTGACGGAGCCCCTCCATTATTCAGCAGAAGGTGGAAGCGCCTCCCCCGGAGTTCTGGGAACTCGTCCTGCTGCTGCAGTAGGAAGTAGTCGAGCACCCGAAAGAACTCGCTCGGCTCGGCAGAATGCCGGGCGTACAAATAGGTGCGTTCGCTCTCTCGGAGATAGGTATCCGAATAAGCAATGGGCCTCCCCACTAGCGGGTTGCCATGACCGACACCAATCATTCGCCGATGCTGCCTGCCATTCGCTGGACCGGGCTCCACAATGTAGAAGCTGATTCCGTTCTCGCTACCGGTGCTCCAGCGAACCGACGGATACGTGTGCTCCATCAAAGAGGTCCTAACAATGGAATGGTCAACCGATGTTATACCAATGCACTACAACTGTACATAGCCGGGGTTCCAATCCGATTGGTGGACTTCGGATTAACCGAAAAGGACACGAGGTCTGCCCCCAGCGGGGGCCCCGGGCCTCGCCGAGTTTCGAGGCCCGGGAGTGAAAGGTCTGTCACAGGGCTAGTGTGCCTGTGATCGCTGCGTCGCGCAACCACTACTTCTACGCTGCTGGTATGCCTTCGGGTCTGGAACGCTGGCATGGCGGAGACGACCTGCACTTCATTACCTTCAGCTGCTATCATCGGCAGCCGCCAGGAAGTTGACTCTTAGACCTGAGGCACCCGCACAATTATGGTGCCGCCGGCTAAAGCCGGCTCTAAAGAGAACATAAACGTCTTATCGGCACGACTAAAGTCGTGCCCTGATACAAACCTCACGCGCCGCTAGTTGCTGCCGAAGAGGTAGCCCGCGAGCATGTGCTTCATCTCGGCGATGACGTGGTCGCGGTCGTCCTGGGTGGGCTGCTCGAAGGCGTAGGCGATGAGGCGCTCGCCGGCTTCACTGACCACGCGCAGCTTGAGATCGAGCTCGGGGGTGTTGGGGATGCCGAGCTGCTCCAGCATGAAGTTCTTCAGCAGCGCGGGCAGGCCGGTGATGGGCGAGGCCTCGCGCTCCTTGGTGGCGGCGCTGATGTGGCGGCCGAAGGCGATGGTGCGGAAGTCGGGATTGGTGTCGAGATAGATGACGTAGGTGTCGATCATGATGTGGAGGACGAAGGCGGGATCGAAGGTCTCGAAGTTCTGCGTGTCGGCGATGAGGGGGCGGATGATGGTTTCCTGCGCCAGCAGGCGGAACATGTGGACGTGATGGACGGCGATAGCGTCGACGATGGATTGCTTGTCGGGGAAGAAACGGTAGAGTGCGCCGATGGAAAGGTGGGCTTTGCGGGCAATGCGGGTGGTGGTGATGTCGTCGAGCGGCATGCGGCGGAGCAGGGCGCGGGCGGCGCCAATGATGGTGGCCACGGTGTTCTGGCTGCGCTCCTGGACCGGCTTGCGGAGCGACTTGGCGGAACGGGCAGGCTTAGTTGCGGGCATGGGGCGGCTCCGGGAGCTTGGTGAGCGGCGGCGGGGCGGGGGCGCGCAATGTTACGGTAAACATCGGGATGAAGGTAGCGGTGTTGGGCGGCATAGGGGATCGCAAGTGATTGACTGCACTTGACATTGTGGCACGGAAAGGTGTAAAAGCGAAAGAGAATTCGCGTTCGTGTTCCTCGTGGAACAATTGGTGGGCCGGCTGAGAAAGTGAAATCGGCTTTGCGGCTTTGGGCAGGACCGGTTGCCGGGTTGGCTGAAGGGGATGGGCGATCGCGAAAGTTGGAAGGGAGTTCGAAGCGCGATGGCAGTTCCGGTATCGCAAATGTGGACGGTGGCAAGCTATGTTCTTGGCCAGCGCCTGCGCGGCCGCAAGAAGTACCCGCTCGTCCTGATGCTGGAGCCGCTCTTCCGCTGCAATCTGGCTTGCGCCGGCTGCGGCAAAATTCAGTACCCGGCGCACGTCCTCAAGCAAAATCTCACGCCCGACGAATGTTTCCGCGCGGTCGAGGAATGCGGCGCGCCTATGGTCTCCATCCCCGGCGGCGAGCCGCTGATGCACCCGCAGATCGCCGAGATCGTCGCCGGCCTGGTCGCGCGCAAAAAGTACATTTATCTCTGCACCAACGCGCTGCTGCTCAAAGAGAAGCTCGACCTGTTCACGCCCTCGAAGTACCTGACGTTCTCCGTCCACGTCGACGGCGAGCGCGACCAGCACGACTTCTCCGTCTGCCGTGAAGGCGGCTTCGACCTCGCCCTCGACGGCATGCGCGAAGCCCTCCGCCGCGGATTCCGTGTTACAACCAACACCACGCTCTTCGACGGCGCCGACCCGGTCAGCGTCCGCAACTTCTTCGACCAGATGATGGACCTCGGCGTCGAGGGCATGATGCTCTCCCCCGGCTACTCCTACGACAAGGCGCCCGACCAGAAGCACTTCCTCGGCCGCGCCCGCACCCGGCGCCTCTTCCGCGCCATCCTCTCCAACCGCAGCTCGCGCTGGGTCTTCAACCAGTCGCCGCTCTTCCTAGAATTCCTCATGGGCAAGCGCGATTACCCCTGCACGCCCTGGGGCATGCCCACCTTCAACCTCTTCGGCTGGCAGAAGCCCTGCTACCTGCTCCAGGACGGCTACGCCGACACCTTCGCCGAGCTCATGCGCGAGACCGAATGGCACCGCTACGGCTTCGAGAGCGGCAATCCCAAGTGCGCCAATTGCATGGTCCACAGCGGATACGAAGCCTCCGCCGTCAACCACACCTTTGGTTCGTGGAAAGGATTCGTCGCCACCGTCCGCGCCACCTTCTCGACGAAGTATAAGGATGACGAAGCCCTCGCCATGCTGCACGAAGCGACCAAGCCCGTCCACGCCCACAATCCTCTGGTGCAGATCGATTCGCCCGCGCTATCGTCCAAAGCCGGCGACTAACAGGTGTTTGTCATCCCGACCGAGGGCTTCAGCCCGAGCGGAGGGATCTGCGGTTCGTGGCCCAGCGTAACGATTCGCGCCCACTGGCAGCTACCCCGACCCATCGACCACCGACCACTGACCACTCACAACTGATGTGTCATCCCGAGCGGAGCGAAGCGCAGCCGAGGGACCTGCTTTTCTTGCGTCGTGCCATCAACCTGCCTTCGCTCAATCGACAACACGAATCGCGGCCGACCGAGCCCGTCAGGGCGGAAGCGAAGTTAGTCCCGGACGTAAGTCCTGGGTAGGCCGGTTTTATAGAATTCGGAGCCGGCTTCAGCCGGCGGCACGTCGACTGCCTTGCACCGGGGTTGCGACCCTTCCCAGATCTGTCATCCCGACCGAGGGCTTCAGCCCCTTTTGATTTGTCATCCCGACCGAGGGCTCTAAGCCCGAGCGGAGAGATCTGTGGTTCTGCCTGTCGTCTCTACCCGGCTTTTCGTTGCATCAACGCTACGAATAGCAACGACCGAGCCCGTCAGGGCGCCACAATCGTAGCCCAGGGCGTAAGCCCTGGGTATGCTGGTTACATAGAATCCAGAGCCGGCTTTAGCCGGCGGCACAAACACTCGGATCTGGAACGGTTTGTGTCAGGGGACGCCCTTTACAGGCTGCTAAAAAACTCGGACATGGCGCGCTTCGTGTCAGGGCACGACTTCAGTGTCTGCGTGAGAACTGGCTTTTCTTCCAGGCTGTGGTGTAGGAGGCTTGAAAAACCAGAGCGCCGCAGGCGCGTGGCATGATAGCCCAGCATGGAGCGAAGCGGAATGCTGGGTGAAATGGGAAAATGATCCAAGTCCCCCGGGGACGACAGCGTTCTCACGCAGACTCTAGTCGTGCCGACCAGCCGTTTATTTTCTCTTCAGAGCCGGCGAGATGCAAGGTCCCCGGCGAGTGCCTCGGTTGCGCTCGTTGGGGTGCAATCAGCCGGCGGCTGAAAAACCCGGATCCGAACGGTTGTGTCAGGGCACGACTTTAGTCGTGCCGATCAGACGTTTATCTTCTCCTCAGAGCCGGCTTCAGCCGGCGGCACCATACTTGTGCGGGTGCCTCAGGTCTAAGAGTCAACTTCCTGGCGGCTGCCGATGATAGCAGCTGAAGGTGATGAAGTGCAGATCGTCTCCGCCATGCCAGCCTTCCAGACCCGAAGGCATACCAGCAGCGTAGAAGTAGTGGTTGCGCGACGCAGCGACCACAGGCACGCTAGCCCTCAAACAGACCTTGCAACTCCCGGGTCTCGAACCCCAGCGAGACCCAGGGCACCCGGCTCAGGACGAAAGCCCTGGGTACGCTGGTTATATGAACACGGAGCTGGCTTCAGCCGGCGGCACCTGTTTCGTTTCCCTCATCGCAAGCCGCGTCAGCTTATTGATGGCCGGCAAGAAGAAAGGAAGAGCAGACCTAAGCGGGAGATCTGGGCCAGCCACGAGACCCGGTGTACAATCGCAGTCGCGACAATTTGGAGCCTAATTAGCCTTGAGAAGGAATCGGATCAGTTGGATACATCTGTCCGACCTTCACATGGAGGCGGCGGACCACTTCAACCGTTCGGTGGTTCTATCGTCTCTTTGGAGGGATATTCATTCTCTTTGGGACAAAGGCCTCAGGGCGGATTTCGTAGCTTTTACTGGCGATGTGGCTTATCGAGGCTTGCGCGAAGAGTACGAACTCGCCGCCAGAGATTTCTTCGATCCGTTGATGAGGGCAGCCAAGGTTGCCAGGCGTCGTCTGTTTCTAGTCCCGGGCAACCACGACATCGATAGGAAGAAAACGGGAATGCTCAGTAGTCCTCTTCCGTTCATCCGCAACAAGGACGATATACAAAGACTAGTCGAAAGTCCGGACGAACGTAGCCTTCTCCTATCACCCTTCGCGAACTTTCAGTCATTCTATCGTTCGTACTGTCAGCGTCCCTCGCTGACCAGCAACTCCACGTTCGGCTACCGCCAGGTCTTACAAAAGGGGGATTTCTCGGTCGCAGTAGTGGGCATCAACACCGCCTGGCTAGGAGGTTTCAACCTTAATGTCCAAAAAGAGGTGGACGACTGCCGACATCTCTGCGTCAGCGAGTTCCAACTCCGGAACTGCACACTAGGGCGCGACCAGCTAATGATAGTTCTGATGCACCATCCCTCTGACTGGCTCATGGAGACAGATCAGTTACTTGTGGAACAACTCTTTGCGAACCGGCGAGCAATCGTCTTGAGAGGCCATCTTCACCGGCCCGATTTACTTGCGACGAGTAACTTAGACGGGCAATATCTAACCATCCCTGCGGGCTCGGTGTTTGACCGTCGTACATCCCCCAACGCATACAATTTTGTACAAGTTGATCTCGATAGCGGAAGGGGTGAGATTCATCTTCGTCGTTATAATGATCGGCGGGGTGAATGGCAAAAGGACACGGACTCAACGGGCGACAAACTCGATGGCATCTTCCCATTTGTTATTCCCGGTAAGAAGACAACAGTCAAGGCTTTCGCTCCTTTTCCATTCAGAAGCATAAGATCCGCGGATTGCGAATTAACCGATCAATGCCGCGAAGACCTCAGAATCTTAGGCTTAAGCGAAGATCAAGTAATATCCTTAGTTCGAATCGAATTCGAAAATCATTCAAACTACCGACAGTATGACTTGGACAACTATCCTCTTCCCCTCGATACAAGCTACATTGTGTATATAGACAAGATTGGTCAAAAGGTTACTTTTAGACATCTCGTCTCCTCTACGAGGAATCAGGATCAGTTAGTAGCATGGAATTCAATCGTTGCCCAATATCAACGGCTGGTGAGATTGTCCTACAGAGAGGATCCTTCGGAACTCGCCTTCATCAAGGGTAAGGCAACCCGCGCATCAGAGCTTCATGTTGAGCTAACAAAAATGATGAGAGATTACTATATGTCTTTCGAAATTGCGCGAACGAGATCTCCGAATGATGGTCTCGCAGACACGAGTGCAAAAGCGGCTGTCGACCCAGCCCAAGTTAACTTTCATCTGGATGCTTCGAAAAATGCGTGCGTTGAGGTGCGCAATATCGCGGAGGCTATCAAGGCCGAGGACATCGACCCCACTCGAGCCGTTGGCCTACTCGTTGCTTCCCTAGAGCAGTCCTTACAGCATATACACAAACTGATCCTGCTCTATCCGCCGCGGGCTGAGTAAGAGAGCCGAGGAACTATGAGAGCTCAACTAGACGAAAGGGCTGGCTCAACATCGAAACGCACCCGTATTCTCGTCGCGGACGATCATCGGCTCGTTGCCGAAACTGTCAAATCAGCTCTTGAGCCAGAATACGAAGTGGTGGGAGTAGTTACAGACGGCGTGGCCTTGGTAAAGGCGGCGCTCGCGTTGAAGCCAGATCTGGTGATCGTAGACATTGGGATGCCACAACTAAACGGGCTGGACGCGGCTGAGCAGATCAAGAGAAAATTGCCGTCGACGAAATTGGTGTTCCTCACGATGAACGCTGCTGCGGATGTGGCTGCAGAAGCCTTTCGACGCGGAGCCGCTGCATACGTGCTAAAGCAGTCGGCGGCGGAGGAATTGCTTGTCGCAATACGTAAGGCGTTGGTCGGCGAGCCGTACATTACCCCATTAATCACCCGTGATGTTGCCTATTTCTTGGCACAGCAAAGTGTGAATCCGGACAAGCATTTGCTAACCGCACGACAACGGGAGATTCTGCAATTGCTTGCAGAAGGAATGAGCATGAGGGAGGTAGCCACGGTTCTCAACCTATCCCAAGGGACCATCGCCTTCCATAAATATAAAATGATGAAGGCCCTCAAGCTACGCACCAACGCGGAACTCCTTGAATATGCGATCCGAAGTGGCATAACGGGCAGTCTATAGGAGTGATGGTTCTCTTGCCCTAAGCACTACCCGCTGCCCCACTCATTCCCGGTTCTCGAACGAGTGGGAGAAACTGACGCCCCCACCGCCCAATTACGCTAACCCACGTGCCCCCCCAGTCCACCGATGCTCAACCCGCAGCTCAGCGTGCGTCGACGACCCGGGGTTTGCCGCTTAAGTCGCGCAGCTTGCAGACGGTTACGCGCCGGGCGCCCCGAGGTCTGGCGGGGTTCGAGACCTGAGAGATATTCGGGGCTGCACCGATTCATGGAATGTACAGACACTGAAGCTTCTGGATCTGACGGCTCTCCCAAAGTGAAGGATCCTTCCTCACCGGGTCTCGAACGTCGCGAGACCCTTCGACTTCGCTCAGTGCAGGCTCCGGGGCACCAGCGCATTCAATAAGCGACATCGTGGGCACTACTCGACATATTCTGCGTAGTAGCTCAACCAAACGTGCGCTTTGGCCTGTCCCGTGTAATGAACGTCCACATCGCCACGGGTCACGATTAGAAACGTCTTGCAATCCTCTGGTGCCGAAAGGACGATTGGTACCACCGCCTCGATTCCTGGAAGGGCGGGCGTGGTCGTGCCGAGTTGATACTCGAGCCAAAGGCTTCCCGCAGGCTGAGAAGGGTTGCGATACTCTTCCCAGTGAATCGTGAGCGTCAGCCTGAACTCCCGCCCATTTATGTTAGGGGTATCAACCGATTGATCGGGGTTAGCACTCGTCAGAATGAACGCATTGCTACCGGTCATTACTTTTACCATCCGATACCTGCCTTTCATTTCTTGCTCGACATCTGCAGTGAAGAGATTGCGGCGCATTCATACTAGCCTAAGCCGGGTACCCCACGTCTCGCTCTTTCGAGAGGTTGCCGGAGTATTCATGCCGTTGGCCACGTAGCGTGTCGGAGCGATGGGCTTGGCCTTTTTTCGCGGTCAAGAGAGGAGAATTCGTCCTACAATATGGTTGGTGGCGCCCGTCGCGGGCAATTGTGGAGGGACAAAATGAATCGGCCTGGTGTTCTGCGGGTTCTTTTCCTCAGCATCGTTTTTGCAATCTTCGGATGTTCCGCTGAGTTGGCTTTTGCCGGCGTACATGGCGGAGGCGGTGGAGGCGGATTTCACGGCGGCGGAGGTGGTGGCTACCATGGTGGCGGAGGCGGCTTCCATGGCGGCGGTGGCTACGGCGGCGGTTACCACGGTGGCTATGGCGGCGGTTATCGTGGAGGCTATGGTGGCTACCGTGGCGGCTATGCCGGTTATCGTGGCGGCTATGGTGGTTACGGTTACCGCGGCGGCTGGGGTTACAGTTACCGCGGCGGCTGGGGTTACGGTTATCGCGGCGGTTACGGCTGGGGTGGCGGCTACGGCGGTTGGGGATGGGGATGGCCCTGGGGCTGGGGCGTGAGCTTCAATTTCGGCTGGCCCTATTACGGAGGATATTACGGATATCCCTACGCCTATTCCTATCCGTACTATTACCCGTACTATCCGTATTCTTACTATGCTCCGGGCTACTACGCTCCGAGCTCTTATGCCCCTCCGAGTGGCGATCCATCAAGCTATTCGGATCCCGCTCCTCCGGCGCAGGCTAGCAGCGGTTATCAGAATTACGCCCCTCCTGCGTATCAGAGCAGCACCCCGGTTCGCCCACCGGCAAGTCCTGCGAACAGCGTGACCCTGCATGAAGCGGTGTATCGCCATCCCGGAACGGCTTCGACTGCGGCATTGAGCTATCGTCCGGCTGCGGCTGAGCGCCAGCTTTCATCGATGCGTCCCGAGGTGCAGAATGTCGTCCGCGCTCTGCGCGCCATGCCGCCGGAGGCGCGGCAGCGGCAACTCGAGTCTGGCCGATACAGCAATCTCTCACCGCAGGAAATAAAGGTGGTGAGAGCTGCTGCGGATCTACCGGGCGGGAATTTCTAGCGCGACTTGTCGGCGGTCCAATCGAGCGCGACAAGCACCACCCACGGTGTCTCGCGCCGGTCTGATTTGCGCCGGTCCAACTTGCAAAGGAGATTCGGATCTCGTAAATCGCCTTGTATCAGGGCGCGCCTCCAGCCGTGCCGTTGCCGGGCCATATAAAGCCTTCGTCCTTATCGAGGGCCACCCGCCCGAACAGGTTATTTTTCGGACGAAAGATATCGATTTCGCGCCCATTCTCGACCAACGGCCTTACGCTCTGCCTCCCAGTTTGGAGGAAGGTCCTCCAGTTCCATCAGCGAAGGGTCCTGTCCGAGTACGTGGCCGATTCCAACAACCTTATACGCAGACGCATCATTCGGGTGCTCTCCGCCACACAGAAAGCACCAATCCCTGTCGGCCCTGCTGACCAAGAGGATGGGACGAGTTTGTTCGAAAATGTGACTGCAGACGTAGGCCTTGTGGTGGCTGTCTTTGGGAAAACTCATTGCTGTGGCCCTTGCCATTCGTCTGGCGTACGTGTGCCTTTCTGCCGATTGCATGTTCTACAGGCATCCTTAATGTTGCTCCCAGACGAATTTCCTTTTTGTGCCTAGGGAATACATGGTCTAACTCTCTGGAGTTTGGCTTTCCGGACTCATTTGTCAGCTCCCGTCCGCAGTAGGAGCAGTGGAGTTTGCCGTCTGCTCCAGTTGCTGCTTCAAAGGACCGGTCTTCAGCCCCCGAGGAAATACTTTGCAGGGGCTGAAGCCCTCACCGTCACCATGCGCCGTCCGGCACGACCAAGGTCGTGCCCTGATACAAACCAAAAGCAATCTATGCGCTAGCCTCTAGTATGGCGCGGGAGGCGGTGGCGGCGGGCCGGGGACGGCCACTGCCCCGTAAGGATACGGTCCAAATCCAACCACAAACGGCGGACGGTTGGCTCCCAGCCGCTTGTCGCGAACGTAGGCCCACTCTTCGAAGCCGTCGGGCGGCGGCGCTTTCTCCGCCGTGTGCTGCAGCGAGTTCCCACCTAGAAAAGTCATCTGATGGCCCGAGCTCACGGTAACTGACGGTCCACTGCCGGTCGCCACAAGAGAGCCTTTGCGCGCGGTCACCAACGTCTTTTCCTCGGACGGTTTGACCACGACGGTGTACGCACCGGATTTTGTTATCGTCAGTGTGGCGTTCGGCGTGTCGATCTCGTAAATCTCTCCTGGAAACAGCCGCAGAACCGTCAGGCTGACCTCGCCCTGATTCACGCTCACTTGCACGTTGTTCGGGCTCAAGGCGGTCAGCGTCAAGCTCGCTTCAGAATTCATGCGGAGGAAGCCATCACCAAAACTGATTTCCGCACGCGAGTTCGTCGCCGTCCACACATATTCCGATGGCCTCAGCGGCTGGTTCAGCTGCGCCGCTTTCCACTCGTTGGTAGCACTGGGCGCGAACGACACCTCGCCCGAGATGTACTGCAAGAAGGCCGGCCGCTGCGGAGCGCGTCCAGGAGGCGGCGCCCCGTATTGTGCAGCGGCTGATACCGTCAGCGCAAAGAACATGAGTATTGCGGAAGGAAGCAGCTTGCTCCCCTTTTTTGAACTCCGATACATTAGCTCTCCACCTGCAAGGATAACTCTTAAGTCCGTACCGTCTACAACTGTTGAGTTGACCCGAGGCCACTCTTCAACGGGAGCTCCGACCACAACTCCCCTACCTCTCAAACCCCAACTCCCAGAGAAATTCCCCATGAGAAGAGCAGATTTTTTATGTATTCAGAAAGTAAAGCAATTGGTTCCACTCGATCCGCCCCACTGCGGAGCGGCTTCCTCAGCAGGCGGATCGCCGCGGGCGCCGGATACCACACGCTGATCTCGTGCTTCGCGATGAAGTCGTACCAACGTTCGGCTTTGAAACCGAGTCGAGAACCACCGATGATGCCGTACGAAGTGCCCGTTGCCCAGCCGGAATCGGCGTTGCACCGGTGGACATCGTGCGGACGCAGGTCATCATCTGGCCTCATAGCTGGTCTCAAGAAATGGATCCCGGAGGTGCAGCCGGGACTTATTGCCGAGGCGGAATTGGTCGGATAAAATCCGGAAATCATAGAGCGTCTCGCTCGCTCCTCTGTTACTTCGTACGCGGGTGCACCACCGGCCCGATCATTGGAAAGCGCTTGGAAAACGACTCCTCTATGGCTAAGCATTCGCGTGCGGAAGCCGAGTCCGCCAGCCACAACGTTCTTGCCGGCGGCGGTGAGATGGGCGCAATAATGCGCGCATTCGATTGGTCGAAGACACCCTTAGGACCGGTCGAGCAGTGGTCTCCTACTTTGCGCGTGATGGCCAAGCTGCTATTGGCCAACCGGTTTCCCATGCTGCTGTGGTGGGGACCGCAGTTCATTCAGCTCTATAACGACGCTTACCGGCCGGTGTTGGGCGACAAGCATCCCCACGCTGCACTGGGGCGGCCATTCAGCGAGTGCTGGTCTGAGGTCTATCACGTGCTTGGACCGCTGGCGCAGGCGCCGTTTGAAGGTGGCCCGCCCACCTGAGCGCTTGTAAGCGGAAATCCAGTCGGTGGCCACGTCCTGTTGCGCGGTGGCGAGGACCCCACCTCGCAGGATATTCTAACGGAGCCAAACGCCGCGTCTATACAGGCTGCTGAAAAAGCCGATCGCAACATGCTTTTCGGGTAGAGCTGGCCTTCACGCCAGCGTCCAAGTCCTTTATTCAGAAACCTGAGTCGGCTTCAGCCGACGGCACAGGTGTGCTGGCTTTCGAGTTTTTCAGCAGCCTGTATAGTCGCATTCGAACGGCAAGCATCCTCACGGTCCATCCCTATGGGTAAGTTTCAATGCGGCGTTGCGATGTTGCTGATTCTCGCCGCACACAGCTTTTCTTTCGCGCAAAGCAATCGCGGCGAGCTGCATTTGACTGTCACCGATCCCGCCGGACTGGGCGTGAAGACGACGGTCGAACTCAGCAGTCAGGCCAACCAGTATCACACGACCCTGACCACCAACGAGCAAGGCGCGCTCACGGTTCTGCGTCTGTCGTACGGAATTTATCGGCTGACTATCGAGCAGCCGGGCTTTGCTCCAGTTTCCGAATCCATCGATATTCACTCGCCGATTCCGGTGGATCACGCCATCGCATTGAAGGTCGCGGGCGCCAACGAGTCGGTGACGGTGCAGGCGCAGGCGACGTTGCTGGATCCCGATCGCGCGGGGTCGGTGAATCAGATCGGCACGCAGCAAATTCAGGACCGGCTTACCTCAGTACCGGGGCGCTCGATTCAGGACTTGGTGAACACGCAGCCCGGCTGGCTCTATGAGGGCAACGCAGTGTTGCATCCCCGCGGCTCGGAATATCAGACGCAGTTTGTGGTCGACGGCATTCCGCTGACGGACAATCGTTCGCCCAGCTTCGGGCCGGAGATCGGCGCCAACGATGTCGACTCCATGACCATCTACACCGCCGGATTTCCCGCCGAATACGGGCGAAAGATGGGCGGGGTGGTGGAACTGAACACGCTTCCCGATCCCCAAACCGGCTTTCATGGTCAATTCGTGCTGTCGGGCGGCAGCTATGACAGCCTGGGAAGTTTTGCGCAAGGCGAATACGCCTGGGGCAAGAACGTGCTCGGCTTTAGCGCATCGGGCGCACAAACCGATCACTATTTGAATCCGGTCGTGCCGGAGAATTACACCAACACCGGGACCATCGGCGATTTTTCCGGGAACTATCAGCGCGATCTCACGCCCAATGACCGCCTGAACTTTATCGTGCGCTACGAGTTGTCGCGCTATCAGCAGCCCAACGAACTAGTACAGCAAAACTGGTGCCTCCCTCCGGGCCAGACGCAGGGTCCACCCTGCCAGCAGCAGAACGGCAACAACTTCGAGACCATGGCGATGGTGAACTACCGGCACATTTTTTCTCCCAACGTGGTTGGCGATTTTCATTTCATGGGCCGAAACAACGGCAATGACTTCTACTCTAACGATCTGTCAACGCCCATCATTCTGCTTCAACACAACTGGTTCAACGAGTTCTACTTCAAAGGGATGGTGACCATCGACCACGGCCGCAATCAGTGGAAGGCGGGAGTCGAATCGGACAATACCTGGCTGCATGAAAATTTTGACTACAACATCACTGACCCATCGCAATTCGATCCAGGAACGGCGCTGACTTTCAGCTTCCCGGGAGCCTATCCCGATCAGGGAGCGCGGCAGGATCTGGAGCAGTCGGCGTTTGTGCAGGACCAGATTCGCCTGGGTAACTGGACCATGAATCTCGGACTGCGCTGGGACCATTACCAACTCGTCGTCAACAAGCAGGCGGTCGATCCGCGCGTGGCCATCTCGCGCTACTTCCCCAAACTCGGACTACTGGCGCATGTTTCGTACGACCGTGTCTTTCAGACGCCCTCGTTTGAGAACCTTCTGCTTTCAACTTCGTTCGAAGTCGACCTCATCAATCCCGATGTCGTTCAACTGCCGCTGGTGCCTTCGCAAGGCAACTATTACGAGGCGGGTGTGTCGAAGGCCTTTGGCAGCAATCTGCGCGTCGACGCGAATTACTACCTGCGCGATGTCGCCAACTATGCCGACGACGATCAGATCGACAACACGACCATCAGTTTTCCAATCGCCTTTCGCAAGGCCATCATCTACGGCGCGGAAGGGAAGATCTCGGTCCCCAACTGGCACAAGATTTCCGGATTTGCCAGCTACTCGTACATGGTCGGCAACGCGTGGAATCCCGTGTCCGGTGGATTGTTCATTGGCGCGGATGCGCAGGCCGCGCTGGCGCAGCTGACCGGACATTTTCCCGATTCGCAGGATCAGCGCAACACATTGTTCACGCGCTGGACGTATCAGATCAAACCACGCTTCTGGGTGGCGGGCGGAGTGCAATTCGGCAGCGGCTTGCCGTTCGATTTCCAGGGTACGGAGCAGGAAGCGCTGGAGACATACGGGCCGCAGGTAATCTCGCGCCTGAACTTCGCCCGCGGGCGCATTCTGCCGTCGACGCTGCTCAGTGCATCGGCGGGAGTCGATGTTTATCAGTCGGATCGCATGAAGGTTCGCTTCCAGGTGGATGGTCAGAATCTGAACAATGTTCTGGATGTGATCGATTTCGGCGGGCTGTTCTCCGGCAATGCGATTGGGCCGGCCCGTAGTGCGATGATGCGCCTCACCACCACATTCTAGGTAAAGACAAATCGTCAAATTACCTTCGAGCGCCGGTTCTTTCATGGAGAAGTGGGCGCCAGCACATAATATGGATGTCGAACAGGGCAACGAAGGAATTTCCAAAGCAGGTAGGATCAGTCGCTACGGACAACCGGAGGAGATCGCCGACCTGCTCGCATTCACGGTTTCTCCTGCAGCGAAATGGATGACCGGTGCATCCGTTCGAATGGACGGAGGCGAGATCAAGAGAATTTAACGCTTGCTCCGTTGTTGCCCCTATTTCGATAAGAGGTACGAATGGCTCGCCTACTCTCCGTGAACGTCGGCCTTCCACGCGAAGTCACGTGGAACGGTAAGACCGTCCGAACGGCAGTCTGGAAATTTCCGGTCCAGGGTCGGCGGATAGTGCGCAAGCTGAATATCGATGGTGACGGGCAAGGAGACCTCGCCGGCCACGGTGGAGAGCACCGGGCTGTATTCGTCTACCAGATGGACTCCTACCATTACTGGGAGCATTTTCTGAGCCGCAATGACTTCAGCTTCGGCCAGTTCGGCGAAAACTTTACGGTTGAAGGCTTGCTCGATGACGACGTCTGCATCGGCGATCGCTACCGCATCGGTAGTGCCTTATTCGAAGTGACGCAGCCGCGCGTAACCTGCTACCGCGTCGGCATCCGCATGAACGAGCCTCGCATGGCGGCCCTGCTGGTCGCTCAACATCGGCCGGGATTTTACTTTCGCGTGTTGCAGGAGGGAGAAGTTGGTGCGGGCGACGAGGTCGCAAAAGTCGCCGATGGTCCCGAGCGCATCACGATCGCCGAGATGGACGGTCTGCTGTATCTGCCCGGACATTCCCGCGAGCAACTGGAACGAGCTCTTCGAATCCCGGCGCTGAGTAAAGGCTGGCAAGCTTCTTTCCAGGCGATGCTCCAGCAGGAATCGGGCGCGAACGCCGCAGCGGGGAATCCCGGCCTCGCCAATGAGGAGCAAGCGCCGGCATGGTCTGGGTTCAAACCGATGCGCGTCGCCCATATCGGCAAGGAAAGCGAGAGCGTGACCTCATTCACGCTGCTGCCGGTTGATCGACAACCATTGCCTTCAGCCCAGCCGGGTCAATTTGTTGTCTTACGATTGCAGGTAGATCCGGACAAGCCGCCGGTTCTGCGCAATTATTCATTATCGGATCTGCCCGCCGCGGATCACTTCCGTATCAGCGTAAAGAGCGAAGTGCATGGGATTGGAAGTTCGTTTCTGTGCAACCGCGCGAAAGAAGGTGATGTATTGGATGTCAGTGCACCGCGGGGAACATTTACGCTGCGACCTGGCGCGAATCCAGTTGTTCTGATAAGTGCCGGCGTCGGCGCAACTCCCGTGCTCGCGATGTTGCATGCACTCGTCGCGGAAAAATCACCCCGGCTGGTGTGGTGGATCTACGGCGCGCGCGATCGCGCGAATCATCCATTTGCAAAAGAATCCCATTCTCTCCTGCAGCAGTTATCTGGCGGAAGCAGATGCATCGTGTACAGCCAGCCGGCTGCAACCGATCAACTTGAGGCGGACTTCGATGCTTCAGGACACGTTGACATCGCTCTGCTCGAGAAAATCGGTGTGCCACGAGACAGCGAATTCTATCTATGTGGCCCGTCTGCATTCTTGCAGAGCATGCGCGAGGGGCTTCGAACCTGGGGCGTGACTGCCGACAGGGTGCACATGGAAATCTTTGGTGCGCTAGCGGATATTACGCCCGGTATAGAGCAGGTTAAACATACCCCGCACCTGCCGTCAGGAGCGCCCGGACCTGGTCCGTCGGTTTCATTCGCGCGAAGCGGGATCACTGCTGCATGGGATCCCAGGTTCGCGAGTTTGCTTGAGTTGGCCGAAGCCTGCGATGTTCCTGTCCGATGGTCCTGCCGGACCGGGGTCTGCCACACCTGTATGACGGGCCTGGTAAGCGGCTCGATTGCCTATCAGCCCGAACCACTCGAGAGACCGGCTACAGGGAACGTGCTCGTGTGTTGCTCGCAACCAACCGCAGATGTGGTGATTGATCTATGACGCAAACATCTTCCGCAATTAAGGATGGTTGACCGACCCGCAGGTGAAAGAGCGGTCCAGAATATATTGACTGCCTTCGCTAGCGCCAATATTGTGGATTGAGAAGAACGACCTGCTCCCACACTTCGGCAGAGTCGGCCGAAACTGTGAGTACCGGTCGGCGAAGCGCCATGCCATGAACCAGCGCGCCTAGCCCTTCCGTCGTTCCGGGAGATCTGTCGTGTCCTTTGCGCCGCCGCCTTCCACCAACCCAACTCACGCGCTGGCTACCGCCATACTGAATTACAAACCTGACTGGGCAAAAATTGCGCTGGAGCAGGGCGCGGACATCTTCGCCAAGACTCAGCGGGGCGAGACCTTGCTGGCCGAGGCGCTGGTCTTCGGATTACGCGCCTCCAAGAGCAAGGAAAAATCGGTCAGCGGGCGGATGTTCGCCGAGGGCCAGATCAAAATAGCGGCTTTGCTGCTGGAGCACAGCCAGGCGCAGCCGATTGAGCGATTCTCTCTGTTCGACGCCGTCGTCGCCCGCAATTTTGCCGCAATCCACCACAATCTTCAGCCTGCACGCCACGCGGAAAGCGATGCCGGCGACTATCGCAAGGCGCTGGCCCATGCGGTGGATCAGAATGACGCCGAGATCGTGAAGCTGCTGCTCTCGGTGGAGCGATTTTCGCTGTACGACGCCGTCAACGCCGGAGACCCTGCCGCCGTTCGCTCGGCGATTCAGCGCGCGCCACTCGAGGACAGCAATGCGGAGGAGTATCACCGGTGCCTGGTCGATGCGGTGCGGCAAGACAATTCCGAAATCGTGGACTTGCTGCTCGCCGCGGGTTTGAGCGCCAACACCCGCATCAATTGCCCACATGACAACAGAACCGACTTGCCGCTACTCACCCATGCTGCTCACGGTTGGAACAAATGGCCGCTCCTTACCTTTGCTGCCGCCCGTGGCAGCACATCGGCGATGCGGGCCCTGCTAAAGGCCGGCGCCGATCCCAACGCGAAGCCGGATGCCAAGGCCCAACTGCATGGACCCTTTTTCGACGGAGCCCATGAGCGCGGCCTCGAGATAGGCAGGCGGCTCGCCCGCGCCCAAGAGGCGGCAAAGCAAGCTGAGCCCGTTCAGCCCGACTCCGACGACGCCTCACAGACGCTCTCGCGGCTCAAGGCGCTCAACGCGGCCCTCGTATCCATGCCGCCGATAGAGTATGCCGACGATTATGCCGCTCACATTACTCCGCTCATGATAGCCGCCAACACATCCAGTCTCGATGCGGTCAAGCTGCTGGTGCAGGCGGGCGCGGACCTAGGCGCGAAAGACAAAAAGGGCAGGACCGCGTTGACCTATGCCAAGCAAGGCAAATTCAAGCGGGTCGTCGCCTATCTCGATGCGGCCTATGAAAAGCGGGACGCCGGCGGAGAATTGACTCTGCGTGAAGCGGCGGCCACCGGTACGCTCTATCGCGTGAAAGCATTGCTCGAGGCAGGCGCGGAGGTCGAGCAAAGCGACGAGCGCGGCCAGACTCCGCTGATGCTCGCCGTCACGGCGGGCCATGCGGAGGTAGTTAAGATGCTGTGCGAGGCGGGTGCCAATGTGCATGCCACGCGCGGCGATGGTGGCGATCTCTGGACCTGCGCCTTCGCCAAGCCCAATGCGGAGATCATAGGTTGTCTGATCGAGCATGGTCTCAGCCCCAACCAGACGCGCAAATCCGCACCAGCCTTGTTGCTGACGTTCGGCTTGTACAAGCCCAAGGACATATTGAAGCTCCTGCTCGACAATGGCGCTGACGTGCACGCCCAGGTGCCGGCGGAGGTGATCGAGAAGGCGACGCAGAAACGTCAGAAATCGGCAGAATTTCTGAAAGCGTTTGGACAGCCCGTCAATCGTCAGAGCGGCGCTGCGGAAGATCTAAAAGGCCCGTGCAGCGTACTTGAATTCGCGAAGCATTTCGCCTCGCGCGATGTCTACTATTTACTTCATACTCACGCGGGCGCCCCGGAAGAGAGCACCGAATTCTTCTACGAGAGCGTGCGTGACGCGCTGAAACAATGTGCCGTGCTGGCCGACGAGAAGTTCAAGGCGGAGGCGGCGCGTATCGGCGCGATCCTGCACGCCAAGCCGCTTGCGTGGAAGCGGCGCAAGGGCGTCATCCACTACTCGTCATTGCTGGACAAGGCGCTGGGCGCGCATTACGAGGAGACCGCGCCCGCGGCTGCCGGCCAGAAAGTACTGCTGCAACGCCTGCAGGCCGAGGTGGCAGCCAAGGGCTATACGCTGGTCTATACCGGACTGGCGGAGACGTCGTTGCAGCAACTGCTGCTGTTTCCGCTGAACGAACCGCTGGCCGCGATCGCCGCCTGTGGCACCAACGCCGCCAACTATGGCCACGACACCCGCGATGTTGTGAACTGGTGCGCCGAAACCCGCCGCGAGCATCCACTGACCGTAATCGGCGTGGGCTTCGATTTCATGGATCTGGGTTTTGCGCAGCCCATCCAGAATAGCGAAAAACTCGCCGCCCGCATTGCCGAGTTCTGCCCTGACGTGCAGGTCTCCGCCAAAGATCCGCAAGCCGTCGCCAAGTTCGCGAAGCAGTTGGCAGAGGCTGGGCGCTGTTTCTTCTGGTGGGATTGATGGCTCCCGATATAGGGGTGTGCCGGAGAAGAATATTCCCCCCGGCTCCATGCCAAATGCTGATCTCGCCCGCACCCGCGCCCTGGCCTCGTATAAGCCCTTCCTCACCCTCTGGAAAGATGCCGACCCCGACCTCCCCATCTACAAACAAGCCCAAGCCGAGTACCCGCACCTGCAGTAAGCCGTGCAACGCCAACTCGCGGCCGGCTTCCGGACAAATTCCATCGCTACATCTCCACATGTTTGACGGTGCACGCCCGTCGGTCCAGCAAGTTTTTTGCGATGGACTGGCAACAATGACAGTTCTGCCTTTTCACCTTCTTCGACTAGACTGCTAGCGAACGGGCGTATTGCTCTCATTTCGGCGGCAAGAAATCTCGTTCATTCATGAGGCCTGATAATACGTCGTCCTCTGTTTTGTTATGCCTGGTCCACCACTCTGTTCGCAGCCCAAACAGGCATTAGCATCGCAGATGGCACGACATTGCACGGCGGTTGCAAGTCCGCGATCCAGCAAGGAGGTAAGAACATGACCGCAATCTTCAGAACAAGGATCCTTCCGCACCTGCTGAGCGTCCTGTTGTTGATTGCTACGATGCCCGGGGCCACGGTCGCGTACCAGGACCAGCAGTCTGGAGCCACGTCGGGGTCGAGCTATACCGGGCAGGGCGCACCGCAGACCGAGCAGGAGTTGCAGGCGCTGGTCGCTCCAATTGCCTTATACCCTGATGCTCTGGTGGCGCAGATTCTCGCTGGTTCGACCTTCCCCGATCAGATTGCCGTCGCCAGCTACTGGCTGCAGCAGAACAAGAGCCTGACGGGCAACGCGTTGACACAGGCGGTGAACAGTCAGTCTTGGGATCCCAGTGTGAAAGCTCTCACCCAGTTTCCTTCTGTGCTGAATAACATGGCGCAGAACCTGTCGTGGACTTCACAGTTGGGCGAGGCTTACCACAATCAGCAGTCGGACGTGATGGCGGCCATACAAACTCTGCGCAAGCAGGCCGAAGCCGCCGGCAATCTAAAGACTACGCCACAGCAAACGGTCACGACCCAGACTCAGGGCAGTACCCATGTCATCGTGATTCAGCCCGCGAATCCTCAGGTGGTCTATGTTCCTGCCTACAACCCGACGGTCGTTTACGGAACTCCTTACAATCCGCCCGGCTACAGTACCGCGGACATGGTAGCGACTGGCCTGCTTTCTTTCGGAGCCGGCATCGCCGTTGGGGCAGCGATTAGCGGCGGTTGGGGATGGAGTAGCTGGAACTGTAATTGGTATCACGGTGGCGCGTATTGGGGTGGCGCTCCCTACTACGGAAACGCCGCATGGCACGGCGGATATTACGGTGGCTACAACAACTACGGATATCACCCCTACAACAACGGCTACAACGCCAATGGCTATCATCCCAACAACTACAACGGTGGCTACAACGCCAACGGCTACCATCCTAACTACAACAACGGCGACCAGCACTATGGCAATAACAACTACACCCACAACACCAATGTCAGTGGCAACACGGTAAACGTCAACCACGGCGACACCGGCGCCTCCAATTCCTGGAACAAGTCGGGATGGTCGAACTCGGATGCGGCCCGGGGCTGGGGATCGCAAGATTCCGGCAGCCATTCAACCGCATTCAGCGGCTATGGCAACCACTCCGACTCGAGCTTTGCCAGTAATGGTTGGGGAGATCGCTCAGCCAGCTCGCGCGGCTGGGGCAGTCGTGGTGGAGGGGGCGGCTGGGGCGGAGGTCACTTCGGCGGAGGCGGTGGATTCAGAAGATAGCTGCCCGACCGTTCACAGCTGTGGAACAAGGAAACCAGGAGGGTTGCAATGCTGGCAACAATATCGAAGGTGCCTCGGTGGCTGATTGGGTTCGTAGTTGCGACAATGCTGGTCTGTTTGAGCGCTTGCAGTAGCCCCCAGAAAGCGCCGGAGCCGCAGACGCAGGCAAGCCAGAAGAGCTTTGCTTCACCGGACGACGCAGTTAAGGCGCTGATAGAAGCAGTAAAGACAGATAATCGCGACGCACTGCTGGCCATATTCGGTCCGCAGTCGACGGACCTCATTTACTCGGGCGACGCCACGGCGGACAAGGCATCCTTCGCCGCCTTCGTCTCGGATTATGACACCATGCATCGCCTGCGCAAGATGGCCAATGGGAACGAACTTCTTATCACCGGCGCAGACAACAAAACGTTTCCCATACCGCTGATGAAAAACGCCGGCGGGCAATGGGTGTTCGATACCTCCGCCGGAAAGGAAGAGTTGCTGGCCCGCCGCATCGGCCGGAATGAACTCGCCGCGATCGATGTGTGCGCAGCTATTGCCGATGCCCAAAAAACTTACTTCGCACAAGCTCACGACGGGGTAAAGGCATACGCGCAAAAATTTATCAGCGACGAAGGTAAACAAAATGGATTGTATTGGCCGTCACCCCAGGGAAAGCCGCAGAGTCCGCTTGGACCGCTGGTGGCATTCGCGACTGCCGAAGGGTTGCAGCTTAAGCCGAACTCACATCAGCCCTTCCACGGATACTATTTCCGTATGCTGGATGCTCAAGGGGCTGCTGCCAAGGGCGGCGCAAAGAGCTATCTCGTCAATGGCAAAATGACCGGCGGGTTTGGGGTTGTCGCATATCCCGCGCAGTACAACGATTCTGGCACCATGACTTTCATCATCAACCAGAACGGCATCGTCTATCAGAAGGATCTTGGTAAATCCACGGATACGGTTGCGAGCGCGATGACGGACTTCAACCCAGATACAACCTGGAAACCCGTAGAGCGATGAAGTCCCTGAAGTACTCAAAGGCCCGCGGTCACTTTTTGTGAGTTCCGGCGAGTCCGCTTCTAGTCAATCACGATATTGTGGCGGTCCGGCCGCGCCCGTGTGCCAGCAGCCGTTTCTGGCGGCTATGAGGTTACGGCCTTGCTGAGGCGACTCTTGTATTTGGAGTAATCGGGCACCAGCCGCCGGTAGGCGTAGTTCATCAGGCTGGAAGAAATGATGAAATCGGCCGTCGCTCTATTGCACGCGACCGGGATGTTCCACACGACCGCGATGCGCAACAACGCCTTCACGTCAGGATCGTGCGGCTGCGACTCCAGCGGATCCCAGAAGAAGATGATGAAATCGATGGCGCCCTCGACGATTCGCGCTCCGATCTGCTGGTCGCCGCCAAGTGGCCCACTCTCGAGGTTCGTGATCTTCAATCCCAGGCGCGAACTGAGGGTCGCGCCGGTGGTTCCGGTGGCGTAGAGATCATGCGAGGCCAGCAGCTCTCGGTTGTACTTCACCCAGGCAAACAGATCCTCTTTCTTGTTGTCGTGTGCAACCAGAGCGATCTGCTTTCTGGCCGACATCACGATTTCCTGATTATCCAGCATGTGCGTCCACCTTTCGCCTAATCCGCAATTATCGCCGCTGATTCCACCCCGGGTCAGTGACATCAGCGCGACCTTATTACGGCGATTCGCCAGTCGGAAGACCTGGCGGCGATAACGCGTCTTTTCGAGCGAGGGATTTATCCGGACGGCGCCCGACGACCGTCTTCGAAGCGACCTCTCACGCGACGCCGCAGCCGGCGCTGCAATCTTTTCCAGCCCGTGCGCCTGACTAAAGTCACAATCGAATCGTGCCGATATGCAAATGAAGAAGCTACCGCCCATTGGAGGTGTACATGACTGTCTCAGCTATCACTGCTCAGGTTGCTCAACCGAATTCACCTGTTGCCCATCCGGGACCGAACGCCGTCAATCGGCCGGCTCGGGAGCTGAAAGCGGAATCATCGCCCATAGCCAAGCCAGGGCCAAACGCAGTCACTCGCCCTGCACCTGAGCCAATGATGAAAGCGACCAGGCCAGCGACGATAGAAGCAACACCTCATCTCGACGTAACCGCGTAGTCGGCTGGGGTGTTTCCTTTCGAACTGTTTGCGGTGACATGGCGAGGTTTCGCCAATTCCGCAATATCACCCAATGCCTGGCGAACAGTCTTGATGGCGGGGTTGATACCTTGTTCAAAGTCGAACGATGGTATCGTTGGGCCGGAGCTCTCGCTGGATTTCTGCATGAATAACTAATTCGTTGCCGTGCTCGATCAGGATGTTCAGCAGCCGCCGCGGTTTGTCCGGGGAGCCGGACGGGTGGCCCGCTGCCGAACAGTTCTCCGGTGCGGAGGTCAAACTCAAAGCCTCGCCAGCGGACCCACGCTGGCAGGGTGTCTTCCACGGGCTTGTCCTCGGCTTTGAGGAAAGTTGCTACCGCCATCTATAGCGTTCCACTTTGAAGTTCGCTGAACTGCAGCCAGATTTCATTCTGGGCATTAACCCGACAAGTTGGAGAACGCCGACGTACCCCAAAATAGCTACTGCCCAAGGCAAGGCGGCGGGAGCTAGAATGTCCGATCCGAAGGTGCGCAAGCCTGCCGCATTGGGACTGTCGCACGTCGAGCTAATGACCTCTTGGGAGATGCCATGCCGGTTCACTCGAAGGAGGAAGTTTTCTCCAGCCTCGACGACGAGGTATTCAGATCCAGCTTCCTACCGCATCCGCTGCCCAAGTATAAGTTTCCCCGGCAAGAAACAGATCCCACCGCGGCGTATCAATTCGTACATGACGAACTGCTGCTCGATGGAAATTCGCGCCAGAACGTAGCGACATTCTGCCAGACATGGGTCGAACCTGAGGTTCGAAAACTGATGGACGAGTGTCTGGACAAGAACATCATCGACAAGGACGAATATCCGCAGATGGCGGAACTCGAGTCGCGATGCGTCCACATGCTGGCGGATTTGTGGAATTCTCCTAGTGCTGCCAATACGCTCGGTTGTTCCACTACCGGGTCCAGCGAAGCCGCGATGCTAGGCGGGCTCGCCTTGAAAACCAGATGGCGCAAGCGCCGCGAGCGAGCGGGGAAGCCGGCGGACCGGCCAAACTTGGTGTGCGGCCCGGCGCAGGTTTGCTGGCATAAGTTTGCTCGGTATTTCGATGTCGAGCTGCGCCAGATTCCGTGTCGGGGCCAGCGTTTGCATATGTCGGCGGAAGAAGTCCTCAAACATTGCGACGAGAACACCATCGGAGTCGTGCCGACGCTCGGAGTCACTTACACCCTTCAGTATGAGCCGGTGCATGAAGTGTCGATCGCCCTCGATGATCTGGAAGAGGAACGTGGGCTGGACATTCCGATCCATGTTGACGCCGCCAGCGGAGGCTTTGTCGCCCCATTTATCCACCCTTCCGTGGTCTGGGACTTTCGGCTTCCGCGGGTGAAGTCGATCAACACTTCAGGGCACAAGTTCGGCTTAGCGCCGCTCGGTTGTGGTTGGGCAATCTGGCGGGAAGCTGGAGATCTACCGGAAGAATTGATCTTTCGGGTGAAGTACCTGGGCGGCAATATGCCGACTTTCGCGCTAAATTTTTCTCGTCCAGGTGGCCAGATCGTTTCGCAATATTACAACTTCGTGCGCCTGGGCTGGGCCGGGTACCACAAAATCACGCAGAGCTGCGCCGAGGTAGGCGCGTGGTTCGCTGACGAGATAAAGAAGCTGCAAGTGTTTGATCTTGTCTACGACGGCCGCGGCGGGATACCGGGATGCGCCTGGACCGTCAGGAAAGGTGAGGACCGGGGATTCACACTGTACGATTTTGCCGACCGGTTGCGCGTGAGAGGCTGGCAAGTTCCGGCATATCCCATGCCGCCGGAGCGCAGCGATCTGGTCGTGCAGCGCATCCTGACTCGCCTCGGCGTTAGTCGCGACCTCGCCGGGTTGTTGTTGGAAGACATGCGAGCGGCGTTGAAACACTTTGCAAAACATCCATCGCCCACGTCACTTTCCCGCAAGAGTGCCGGAGGTTACTACCACAACTGAGTTCCTGGCGCCTCTTCGCCTGCTCTAGTACTGTCCTAATTTGAATTCGAGCAAGAGTAGCGCCGGCCTCCCGGCCGGCTGTAACGCGGGCCTCCGGCCCACGCGGCGACGCTTTCGGCGCGGATGCCGCCAGGACAAGCCGGCAGGGGCTCGCCTCTTCAAAGTGCGTGGCCGCCGACCGAATTAGGACACTACCCCTGCTCCTTATCCTTCCTCCGAGCTCCCAGCAACATTTGTGATTTGGTTTCGCAAGACGCCGTCTTTCTCCTCCCGTCGCACGTTTCAGCGAGCCCGATCCTGGTGAACTCAATCTTGGCTCACCGCAAAAGGCGACTAGACTCATGCCGTGCTCCAGTCTACATTCGCCCAATCGTCATCAACCGTGAGGAGGTCAGCACAATGGCGGATATGCAGGAGAGCGAGCTGGAACTGGAGCTTGAGGACGAGTTCGAGGGTGAACTCGAAGGCGAGGGCGAAGGGGAAGGTGAAGATTTTCTCGGCGGCCTCGGCAAAATCGCCGGCGGCCTGCTCGGCGAAAGTGAAGATGAGATGGAAGGTGAAGAGGAGTTCGAAGGCGAACTCGAAGCGGAAGACGAATACGAGGGCGAAGAATTTCTTGGCGGTCTGCTGGGTGAGAGCGAAGACTTCCTCGGGGATCTGCTCGGTGAAGGGGAAGAGGAGTACGAAGAGGAAAGTGAGCAGTTCTTCGGAAACATTCTGAAGAAAGCCCTTCCCATTCTCAAGAATGTTGCCAAAGTCGCCGCGCCGATTGTCGGCACCGCGATCGGCGGTCCCCTCGGCGGCAAGCTGGGGTCGATGGCGGCCGGAGCCCTGGGCGAAGGCGAATTCGAAGACGAGCAAGAGGAAGAATACGAGGACGAATCCGAGTCCGAAGTAGCCGGCGAAATCGCCTCGCACGAGCTGACGCACAACGAGGCCATGGCCGAGATGATGGCGGAAGCCGCCAGCAATGAGGCGCAGGAGGGTGAAGCGGAGGCGATGGCCGGGGCCGCGGTGGCCACGGTGATCTCGCCGCGAGACCGGCGAGCCTTACGGCGCATCCTGCCCCATCTCACGCGAGGCGCGGCAATACTGACTCGCATTCTGCGCCGCCGTCGCCGCACCCGGGCAGGGGTTCGAGCCGTGCCCACCATCATGCGCCGCACGGTAAAGAGCCTCAAGCGCCAGGCGGCCAAAGGCAAGCGCCTGACTCGCCGCCGCGTAGCACGAACCGCCGCCAGACAGGTCCGGCGCGTGCTCGGCAGTCCCAAAGCCGCCGCTACCGCCATCCGGCGCAACTGGAAGGTCAGCCGCGCCTACAAACGCCCGCGCCGCATGCGTCGTCGCTTCGGAGCACGCCGCCGTCGCGGTGCCATGGGCTACTAGCCATAGCGGTCGGCTAAGTTCGACCACCTTTCGCAGGAGGATTCATCATGGCGTACGAGTTCGAAAGTGAACTGGAGCTCGAAGACGAGTTAGAAGATGAACTCGAGGACGAGTCCGAAGAGGAACTGGAAGGCGAGGATTTTTTCGGCGATCTGCTCGGTGAGAGTGAGGAGTTTCTCGGCGACCTCCTCGGCGAAAGCGAAGGCGAGTACGAAGCCGAAGCCGAAGACGAGTACGAAGGCGAAGAGGAATACGAGGAAGAGGTCAGCCCCATCCGCAAAGTCTATCCAGACGCGGTGATGGAGCACCTCGGCGAACTCGCGGCTGAATCGGAGAGCGAAGAGGAAGCCGCGGAGCACTTCCTGCCTCTGGTCGGCATGGCTGCCAGCAAGCTTCTTCCGGTGGTAGCCAAGGCTGTCGCTCCCGCGGCCAGGAGGGCTCTTCCCAAGATAGCCAAGGTGCTGACCAGGGCCACACCTCGATTGACCCGGGGGATCGGGAAAGTCGCCAAGGTACTTCACCGAAATCCCCAGACGCGGCACCTGCTTCGCGTGGTGCCTGGCATCGCCCGCCGGACGGTGGGCACCATCGCTCATCGGGCGGCGCGCGGAGGGCACATAACGCCCCGCAACGCGGTGCGAACCCTGGTGCGACAGACCCGCCGGGTGCTGGGCACTCCGGCGCACCGAGCACAGGCACTGCGCCGCCATCATCATCTGGAGCGCAGGTTCCATGGCCGCGGCGGACCCGGCATTCCTCACATGCATTGGCGCTATGGCTGGCGTCCTGGGAGGCGTCCAGGATGGCGCTACGGCCAGAGGGTAAGAGTTCCTGGCCGGGCAGTTCCGGGCTATGCTCGCCGCGTCTCGGGCGTCTATCGGACGGGGCCGGGTGCTCCGGCAATTGGAGGCCGTCCGGTGCGCTACGGGCGGGCAAGGGGCAAACAATGCCCCACCTGCGGAACGGTCTTACGGCAATGCTGCTGCTGCGGGCGTGGGTAGAGATAACCAGGGTAATCGGCAACAGGGGAACAGACGATGGCTACGCTGCCAGAAACGCAACCGGAAGCAACAACGCGAGTGGAGCCGCGTCCCCGCAAACGGCGGCCAGCCGCTAGCGGCGCGGCCCCCGTGTTGTTGCCCTGGTTGCGGGCGCAATCGATAAACGTAACGCGCCACGCAGCTGCGCTCCGCCCCTTTAAGCGCGAGGAGTTTGGCGCGGGCCCGGCTGCGCCCTCGGAAGGCCACATTCAAGTTGTCAACCAGATGATTTCGAAGTTACGTCGTGGCCTGCTCAAGATGTCGGAGAAAGTTCACGACTCGATTGCCACCGCCAGCAAGAAACCGAGCGCGCCTCAGTTGCAAAGGGTAGTGACGCGCAAGGACAGCGCTCATCGCTGGGTACAGGGAATCGAAAAAATCTGGGATTTCTACTTTGAACTCTTCGGCCAGCGCCAGGGACAGTACGGGGACTGGCTGTTGAGCTGCGATCGCATCGCGATGGATTGTTACCAGGCCGCTTACACCGGGATTGGAGTGGCCAGGTCCGTTCCATCACCGCCGCCCTTTTGCTACATGCGGACCGGCTTTGCGCCGGCCACTACGCGCCGCGGCATTCGCATGCGGAGATTGGGTAAACAGTACAATCCCTTTCCCATCGTGCAGCTGCCGTATCACCGTCTGGTGAATCCCTGGACACTGGGCGCGGTAATGCATGAGGTGAGCCACAATCTGCAGCACGATCTTGGGCTCAACAAGGATGTGCCTCGCCAGGTCGGGCTGCGATTGCTTGAGGCGAAGCTGGGGCGCTTTGTCTCCTCCGTATGGGTGCGCTGGAACCGTGAAATGTTTGCCGACATGAGTGCGCTGCTGCTGGGTGGGCCTGAGGTGGTCGGTTCGTTGATGGATGTAATCGGCCGGGCGCCGGCGGCGGTGTTTGCCTTCAACCCGGACGGGCCGCACCCCACGCCTTACCTGCGCCTGCTGATTAGCACCGAGCTATTGCGCCGCATGGGATTCGAGTGCGAGGCAGAACAGTATGCCCGGGCGTGGACTAGAATCTACCCCAACCCGCGGGCCGGCACAATTCCGCGGAAGGTGGTCGCCACTTTTCCCAAGGCGTGCGCCCTGGCAGTTGACGCAATGTGTTTTCAACCTTTTCCATCGCTGGGCAATAAGAGCCTTTCGCAAGTAATCCGCTTTGAGAAAAAAGACCAGAAGATGATTGAAGAGTCCGCGAGGCGGATCGCGGCGGGAGTGGATCCCGGAATTATCCCCGAGCGCTTTCTGATTGGCGCGGCGCGCATTGCATTGAACCGTCGCCTGGCCCGTCCGGGCGTGATCACAAAGAACTTCTACAAGGAACTGGTGCGGAGATAACCGTGGGACTGGAAGCCACATTCCGGGAGTTGTCTGCTCAACTGCACAAGCTGCATGATGCGTTGAATTCGCTTCAGGTCACGGTCGGCGATAAACCGCCGGATGACGAAGCGGCCCTGGTGGACGGGTTGGAGAACACGGTTTTGGACATCATGGGAACGCTGCACGCAGCGCGCAGGTTCGCGTTGCGCTCGCGCAAAGGGGTCGGACATCCGCCGGATCTTGACTTGACACGGCGCGCGTTGGCCCTTTGTCAGGAGCGCTGCCAGCGCATCGAGCAGCAGTTCGCGTCGGAGCTGGCGTCCTACGAGAAGTTGAGCGAACTGGCCCGGCTGGGCCGGACACGGCAACGGGAATGGATCCCGTGGGCCAGTAGCACGAAACAAGCCATTGAGCAGTGTCGTCATCCCATCGAGCAGACCAGCAAAGCCCTCGCGGCCTGCTGGCAGGAGCTGGTGGAGCACAGCGGAACAACTTCCATCTCGGTGACGAACACCGGACAGAAGATTGTCGCCTGCGGTCGACTCAACGACGAGATGGTCCGGGAACGAATGACTTGACTAGCCGCAAGTTGTGGACTTGCGATAGCGCAACGGGAGGTTCTTATGGCTGACGCCGCCGATAAGAGAAGGCAGAAAGCGAAGATCAACGACATGGCCCCCGCGCAAAGCGTCAAGGGCAAAGGGGACGAAGCCGTCTCCGATGGGTCTGCGATGAGGGTCAATCTACGCTTTTACGACGTTGGAACTCTCGCTCCACTGTCGCCGCCCATAGAAGGCACGGAAATAGAGCTGCTGAAGGCGGACGGCACGGTGCTGACGAATGTGTGCCTCCAACACGACACCAAAGCCAGCATGTACTACATTGCGGTGCCTCCGGCAGCTGCGCAGTCGCTCGACTCCGCCTCCGACGAGGAGACTGCTGAAGATGTGGAGATCCCGTGTGACATTCCACGGGATGCCAGCCCCCTATTCCTGATGAAGAGGTTTACAACTCCGGTCGCGGTGAACTGTCAGTCTTACCAGATGATGTCGACGGCAAGCGATCATCCGGCGCAGGATCAGGAAGCATGCACTCCTGTTCCCATTGGGTTAGCCAAGCTTGAGCAGTCCTACACGTTCAGCTTGCTCGCTTACGACAAGTGCATCGGAGACTACATCGCGCACCCGGACGCTCTGCTCGACGAAGTCAAATTGGAACTGAGGGAAGTCGAGGGACCCAGGAAGGCGAGCGGGACTACGACGACAAACACGTTTCGAAGTCGCAGCTTCTCGGCAACAACCAAGGAGGGCTTCGCGGAAATCCCGGGATTGGCATTTGGCCAGCTCTACGAGACTTACATCAGCGCCCCCCCGGGATATGTCTGCACCAATCCACCTCCGCCACGACTGCTTGTCAATCGCGGCCAAAACTATGTGTGGCCGGCCGCCTTCCAACCCTGCGGCGAATTTCCGTCCCGCTCGGTGATCTTTGTGCAACAGGCTTGTCCTGGCATGCGCGTGCCAAACCTCAGTTTTGAGGCCCGAGGTCAGGCTGGGTGTGCGGACGACCAGGGGATTTGGAATATGAAGCCAGGAACAACTGGAAGAATCGACTTTCAGGCCTTGGGAAAGGCATTTTCGCCGCCCTCCATCGAGCTGAAAGAGGACTCGCCAATGGCATTTGTCATCGAAGTGGCCGACCAGCAGGTGCAGGTTGGACGCAAGAGCCGCTTTCAGTTTGTCGATGAGAGCGGCCAGCCATTCAGGAATCGGGAGATCCGCCTGGCGCATCCCGGTGGATACAAGGAAAACGTGCGTACCGACCCCGACGGTTGGTTTGAAGCCCCCGAAGGCTCCCTGGCATGGGCTGACGAGGACGACTCGGGTTTCGCGCTTGATGGAGTTCAGCTGTTAACCAAATAGGATTGAGGAGGAATTATGGACGGCATACTCAAGGGTCTTCGCAAAGAAGTGAAGGCAGAGAAGAATGCGATCGTGGACCTCTCGTCCTACCCGGTCCTCACCGAAGAGGTGGGTTATCCGCCGTCACCCTTGTCACGGCCCGGCCCGGGAGCGCCTGGCGCACCTTCTACCGGCGGTGGCCGGGGAGGTCTGGGGCAAGTTGCCGCGCAGGCGATTGGTGATGTGCTGGGGTGGAAAGCCAACGCTGCCGATGCCAAGGGCTTTATCGGCGCGCTGACGCAATCGTTCTCTCTGACCGAGGTCGAGGGCCGCATTGAGTCCAAATGGAATCCCAAGACCTACACCGTGCAAACCGACTTGGCCGGCGGAATCACCGGAGCCCAGGCCAGCCTTTATACCCGGGCGCAGGTGGCTCAGGACAAGTGCCTGCCGTTGCTGGACGGCCTGTACGCGCTCGATCCCCGGGCTGACCCCGAGTATGTGAACGCGCTGCGCCAGATGGCGAAGAGCCAGATCACCGAGATCGTAAAGCAGTTCGGCGTTGTTCCGCCCTCGATTCTGCGGGTCAACACCTATTTTGAGATTCTGCTCGGAGTTGATCGCAAGCGCTTGATCGCCGAGGAGAAGGTTCTGGAACACACTCATGGCAACCCTTGGCTGGAGACGGATCCCGACAGAATCGGTGGCACGCTAGGAGATATCCGTAAGATTTACGGAATTTACTTCCAGCGTGATGGCAGGGACAACCCACTGTCCAACTCGGTGGAGGACGAACAGGATATAACCAACTTCCGCGTGATCTCCGATTACATGACATCCCTGCTGCTGACGTGGTTGAGCAACTTCCAGTACTTCAGGCTGACCATGAACAAGCTGCCGGCATTCCTGGGAACCCAACTGATCCTGATCTCACGGCAATTTAACGTGGTGGCCGAGACGGTGAACGAAGTGCGCTTCGCGCTGGACTCGGTATTCATCGGGCCCAACGAGCGGCAACAGCTGCTGCTTGAGTTTCCCACGATCGCTGGCCACCAGCTTCCATCCATGTATCTGGAGGACGTGTTGACGGAGATCGAAAGCTCGGTGAACGACGAAGGTCCACGTCTCATCAAGGACGGTGGCAGGATCGCTCTGTATAACAACGTCCAGCCGGTCCTGCGGACGCTGATCGAGATGATCGAAGGAGCGCGCAACCCGATGAACATTGCGCAGCTGCCGGACGGCTTCCGGACGCCACGAGTTCGCCGCTCGCTGGACGATCTGCGCGACCAGTTGAAGTATCTCTACACCCTGGCTGAACAGGTGGGGATGCAGGTCCCGCCGCCGTGGCAGCAATGAAAGCGCGGCCGGCACTTGGTAGAAACGGCCGCGGCAGTAAGAAGGGGGCCTAGTCGGAGCGCTCACTTGCTGAGCGGACCGATACAACAGGAGGCGTATCCATGGCGTTGCAAAAGGATCACCAGAGCTTATATGACCGCATAGCGGCGTTGCGCGAGCAGGTGACAGATCGGCTGGGCGCTGACCTGATCTCTAATCCGCAGCTCGCCGATGCTCTCACCAAACAGATCGACGACATGCTGAAGTCGGTGGTGGAGACGGACAGCAAGACCCCGCCGCCTCCAGACCAAGGTCTCGCGTCCCTGATCGGTGTTGGTCCCGAGGCTTCGCAGGAGCTGGGTGCAACGCGCATTCCGCCGGGCGTACAACCCTACGACGAGACCATCACCTCCGAACGCATCATGGCGGTCGGCGATATGTACTACCTGTGGCAGCATGAGAGGATCGGCGTTTTCCGCGCGGTGCAGAAGCTGCAGGAGCTGTTCAAAGCCGGCACGGTGCGATTGTCGGCTGGTCCAGGAGCATTTGCGCTGTACCAATTCGATCGCCGCGACGTGCTGCGCTACACCAAGAACGATCGGCTGTCGGCGTACAAACGAATCTTCGGATACGGCGCCGCTCCGGTGCCTACCGGCTCGCGCGCCAACAGCGACTTCCACAAGCTGTTCTCGCACTTCGTTCATCAGGTCACTTTGTTCTGGCGCGACAAGCGTATTTCGGATGTGATCCGTGAACGTGCTTACGACCCGAGCTTCGGTTCTATCGCCATTGTGCGGCGGGCCGGCCTGGACCTGCGCAACAATCTCAAGTGGTTGTCCTTCGGCCACCTGAACGTTCTGCGCGTGGAAGTCATGCAACTGCTGGAGGAGGCGTTTAAGATCCTGGACTCCAACGACGTCAAGCGTCTGTTCGGAGCCGACAATGCCTGGGACGTAGTGGAAGAAGTGTTGATTCGTTACTTCAACGAGCGCCTGGTCACTTCGCCCCGTCAGCGCATGGGAGTCACCGGCCGCGAGGTCCTGCGCTGGCTGGGGCAGCCGCACATCCTGCAGACCACGCGATCGCAATTCGAAACCCTGTTGCTGGAGATCGCGGAACAGTCGGAAGAGTGGCTCACCAGTGCGCAGGCAATGGGTGTCAGCAAGCGCACCGGATCACACCGTGTGTTGCCCTGGGACCAGACTCAACCGACTCCGGTCAAAGCAAATGGCCGGCCCAAGCCCGGGGTTTCGCCGCGCCGGCCACCGGAACGAGAATTCCAGTTTGAGGTGTGACCTGGGAGTGGGTAGGATATGCGTCCGGTCCGCGCCCTCAAATATGCTCGAGCCCGGCGTGCAAGGTTTGTTTCCGAGCTGAAGGAATTCATGCGCTTCCCCAGCGTGAGCTCGGAAGCGGAGCGGGCTGGGGACATCAGACGGTGCGCCAGTTGGCTCGCACGGCATCTGCAGGGCATCGGGATGGAGCGGGCGCAGGTCATCCCTACGCGTGGCAATCCGCTGGTGTTTGCCTCGTGGGAGCACGCGAAGAATCGGCCGACACTCCTGATTTACGGGCATTACGACGTGGTTCCCGCCGGACCCTTAGCGCAGTGGCGCATCCCGCCGTTCACTCCCACCGTGGAGGGCGCTAACCTGTACGGCCGCGGCGCATGCGACGATAAAGGCCAACTCTTTTGTCATGTCAAGGCGATTGAGTCTTACCTGCGCACCACGCGCGCACTCCCCATCAACGTCAAGTGCATCTTCGAAGGCGAGGAAGAAATCGGCAGCCCTCAGCTGCTGAAGTTCGTGGCCCGAAACCAACGCGCCCTTCGTGCCGACGCCGCAGTAATCTCCGACACCCGTATGCTCGCCCCGGACAAGCCGGCCATCAGCTATTCGCAAAGAGGCGGCCTGCGAGCCGAGCTCGAGGTGCGAGGGCCTCAGGAGGAGCTACACTCCGGCACTTACGGAGGCGCGGTGTTGAATCCGGTGCAGGCCGTCTGTGAAATCATCGCCCGACTGCATGACGAACGCGGAAGGATCAAGATTCCGGGCTTCTATGACGACGTGCGTGAATTTAGCGAGAGTGAGCGCGCTTACATGTTGCGGGCCGGCCCGAGCGATGAAAAGATCCTGCAGGATGCACGGGTCGAACATGGATGGGGTGAACCCGATTACACCGTATACGAGCGCACTACAATTCGACCGGCGCTCACTCTGAACGGCATTGTAGGAGGGCACACCGGGCCGGGCGTGAAGGGAATCATTCCTCGGCGTGCCGTCGCCAAGCTGAGCTTTCGGCTGGTGCCCGACCAGGACCCGGAGCGCATCGGCAGGCTCTTTCGCGAGCACATCGCGCGTATCACACCGCCTGCCGTGCAGTCAGCGGTGCGGACTTTTTCGCCCGTCCAGCCGGCTCTCGTCGACCGCAACCATCCCGCCGTGCGCGAGGCAGCATTTGCCTACCAGCAAGGCTTCGGGGCCCGCCCCGTATTCCTCCGCTCTGGAGGATCGATTCCGGTCGTCAATGCCTTTCGGGAGTTTCTGGGCATTCCTACGGTTCTCATGGGCTTCGGGCTCCCTGGGGACCGCATTCACGCGCCCAACGAAAAGTTCTACCTGCCCAATTTCTTCCGCGGCATTGACGCTTCTATTTGGTATCTGGCTGCGACCGGGTCAGGCTCCCTGCTGAAGCGGGTTCATCGAGGGAAGCAACGGCAGAAAGTGTGGACCGCGTGATCATCGACTGCCATTGCCACGCGGGGAAGGGCGACAAGATGACCGCCCCCTGGAACACCGATGCGCCGATTCGAACCTATTTGCGGCGCGCCACTGCGGCGGCAATCGATAAGACCATAGTCCTCGCACCCCTTCACGGTGACTATCGGAAGGCAAACCGGCAGGTAGCTTGCATCGTCGCTCGTTATCCCCATCGCCTCATCGGATTTGCTTTTGTGCACGCAAGACGTGACGCCGGCCGAATCTTCCGCATGGTTAGGCATGCGGTGTCACATTGGGGCTTCCGGGGCATGAAGGTTCATGGGTTTGAAGCGATGCCGACACGCGAGGTATGCGAAACGGCAAGAACATTCCGCTTGCCGGTTCTGGTGGATATTGTGGGCCGTCCCGAGGTAGTGGACATGTTCGCTGCGGAATATCCAGGCGTGAACTTCATCATCGCCCATCTGGGGAGTTTTACTGACGACTGGAAGGCACACCAGCAAGTGATCTATCAACTGGCTCGATACCCTAACGTGTACGCAGATACGTCGGGCGTGCGTCAGTTCGACTATCTGGTTCAGGCCATCAAACGAAGCGGGCCGCAAAAACTACTTTTTGCCTCGGATGGCCCCTGGCTTCATCCCGGTCTCGAACTTCACAAAATTCGACTGTTGGGTCTGCCATCAGACCAGGAAGAGCTTGTTTTGGAAGGCAACGCCTTACGTCTGATGCGACACGCGCGCACCGGCGACACCGCTGCCAAGGTAAGAAATAGCGCAACAGCAGAACAGGAGTACGAGGATTTGGCGACCAAGTGGGAAGCCGCAACGCGCCGTTCCGATCCGGAAATGGAAGAGGCTAGTCGGGAAGCGGAATACAGACTCTAGGATGACCGGCGGACTGATCGCACGTCGTAAGTCCCGCGATTATCGCTGGTGAGCGCTCCAATTTCCAGTAACTGCGCCACCATCGCCGCTCGCGAACCTACTCCCAGCTTGGCAAAGATCCGTCGCAGGTGCGTGCATACTGTCCAGGAACTGATGTTCAACACGTCTGCGATGACTTTGTTGGGATGTCCCTTGGCAACCATGCGCACGATCTCCGACTCGCGTGGGCTGAGATGAATACGAGTAGGCTGGGGGCCAGACATACGCAGCAACAAATAGCGGCACCCCCCTAGCTCCGTATCCAGAAGTAATTCCTCCGAGCCGTTACCCGATGCTTCCGGCCTGGCCCCTCCGTCGCGAGCCTCCAGCAGCGCAATCACAGCCGCGAACGCCTGATGGATAGTCGCCCGACTTTCCCGCTCGGGAGCCCGGGTTTCGATGGAGGGCGCTGCGCACACTTGAGTCTCTCCTTCGCGGAAGCAAGTTTGGGTCTGAGAACCTGCCCTCTCGGCTAGACTTCGTGACGCATGCCTTGAATCTTCTCAAAGTTTTCTTGGGAGCAAGAAGGTATCGCGATTACCGGAACATAAATCCAAGGCCGATGGGGGCGCCAGTCGCTTTTTCTAGTGAAACACAAACGTCGATATCGTTCCAGGTTTCTTAAACGCACCCAACAATTAGCGTTGTGGGCGCGACTCCTACCCCTGCCTTTTGACGACCAACCATCAAGACATCGTATTCACAAAGTATCGTTTCCATCAGCGGGATCGGATGGTAAACAGTGTTACTCTTCTCCTCCTGCAGATTGTGGCCTCCTGCGTTGAGGACTGCAGTTCGGGTTAGAGGGGATTGAAAGTAACAAATCGCAGCCACATTCTTCGGTCCCCTCAGCTGACTGTCACCAGGGCCGGAATATGATTGACCGGACCACGACTGGTCTTAGCGGGAGGCGAAGAACGTTACCAAAGCAGATGCTCTCGGTCAATAGCCGTTACGTGCTGTTGCAGGACCAACCGCACCGGGGGAAGGGCTAATTTCACATTGCGGCCATCGCACAACCATCTTGTGTGACGAACTGCACATGAATGATACTTCCGGTAGGCCATCAGCTTAACTACTTTCCATTTTTCATTCTTCTTTCCATCGCAAGGGCGCCTGCGAGATGAACCAGCGCCATGTCAATCTCTTTGGCAGTATGCCGTGCGGTCAGGATGAAACTGATCCACGGGCGCTCGCCGCGTTCTCCACGATGCAAGACCGCCTCTACGCCGCGCTCGCGCAGCTCTTCGTGCAGGTCCTGAACTGCAACGTGTTTTGGCAGACGGATCGGTTGCATCGGAAACAGACCTGGAATTGCAATCAAACCGAGCCTTCGCAGACCCCGACGAAAGCGCAACACCAGTTCGGCCAGTTTCATCCGCAGCGTGTCACCGTGCCGGCGGTTAATCACCAGAGCACGAGCAGCGGCAGCTATGACGGCGGCCGAGGGCGGACTGCAATGTACTCGGGTTGCGCTTTTACGCTCGAACTCTTCGACGATGGCGGTACTGCCGGCCAGCACCGCAACTGGCACCCCGAAGGCCTTGGCAAGCGAGGAGCCTATAATCAACCGATCGCTGGTCAATCCTGTGCGTTGCAACGAGCCGCCACCACCGACTCCGTAGGCCGCCAAGCGTGCTGGTTTCCCAAAGATTCCTAATGCCTGGCTGTCATCCGCGACGACGAATCCGCCACGTGCTGTGGCCTCCGCCAGATAATCCGCGATCGGCGCCAACCTCCCGCACCCGGGGCAATACCCGTCAGCCACAATCACCGGCGGTTTTCCGTCCACTTTGTTCAGCGCTTTCTTCAAAGCATCCACGTCGTGCCGCGGGAAACTGGTGACCAGCGTGCCGGCATACTCTGCGCGCTCCACCCCCCAGCGAACGATTGGGTAAGTATCTTCATCGAGGAAGATGTTTATCTGGGATTGTGCGAGGAGGGCAAACAAATCACAGAACAAATGTAGCGTGGATGTGGCGAGTAACGCGCGTTCGCAACCGACCAGCGTCGCCAGTTGCCTTTCCACTCTGTTTGCGCCTGGCGGGGTCTGCAATGCGCGTGGCTTACCTAAGGTCAAGCGGTCCCACTCGGGCAGCCGCTGCGAAGCATGATCCAATCCCAGATACAAGGCTGACGCGAAATCAAGCACAACATCTCCTGATTGGGCGGAAAGTCACAACATCACAACGATCTGCAGAACGCCCGCGCACACACTCGAGTCGACCGTATCTGGATCCATTAAGGCAATGCCGGCCGCGCCGGGGTAGCGTGCAGATAACTCTGGAACCTTGGTCTCCTTCAGCGTTGCCCAAATCCTGGTTGAGCCAGCGATTTTTCCCTGCCGCGGGATGGCGGATTATGTGCTCTTCCGCCTCGGGAAAGCAAGCCGTCTCGGCGATCAGCGCACTCCCGACAACACTGAATGATCGAAGAGGAATACATCAGGTCGGGCGCGGCTCGTATGCGATTCAAGCATGGAGCGTTTGGCTTCGTGCGCAATGTTCAGAAGAGTTCGATTCACGGCTTCGACGGAGCGCCGCGAGTCGGCGTCGACGGTCGACGATGCCGCGCCGTCAACCTCGCGCATGATGCGCTCCCCGGTGATCACGGCGCGCTGGTCCACCCGACGCAGCTCATCACAGGAACGAATCATCAGCGTTCGCATGAAATGCTCCACGTCCAGCTTGTAGGCGCGGCGGTTGCGTTTGCTTTTCTGCTTAGCGAGCCAGATGTCCTCTTCGGGAATGTTGGCGAACGCGGCAACCGGAGAAGGTTCTCCGGAAGAGTCAATGAGGATTAGCAATTCTTTGCCGCTTCCCAATCACCTGCAGCTGTGACACCGCCCCTGCCCGTGCTTATTCGCTAGGGCGGGGGTTCAATCCGAAAGTCGAAGTGCGTCAATCAAAGCGGCCAGAGCGGCAGGTTGATTCCGACGGCTGGGATAGTAGAGAAAGTATCCGGGGAATGATGGGCACCAGTCCCTCAGCACTTGCACCAGCCGCCTCTGGGCGATCAGGTCTGCCAGACTATCTTCCATCGCTGTTCCAATCCCGACTCCATCCACTACCGCCTGAATGACGAGGTCTGGATCGTCGAAGGATGCCGGTCCTTGAGGGCTCGGCTGACTCTTCTCGTGATGACTACGATCGTGTAATGGCAATCAACCTGCGTGGCATGTGGAGTTGCATGAAGTTTGAACTGCAGGCCCAGGAATTCCTCTTCCGGCGACTTACACCAAACGCGAAACACTCTCAGTAGGTGCTTGCCGACACTTTCTCTGCTGCGACGCTGGCCATTATTCTTGCGGCTGTCGAACTGCGGCAACGAGGAACCCAATCGGGCTTTTCTTCCGTCAGCCTGCCAGAGACTCGATCGCCTGCACTGCCTCCGGAGAAAGCGTTATGTCGCGACTGTACAAGTCCTGCGTCATGTGCTCCGCGTTGGTGGTACCAGTCAGAGGCAGCATCCCGACCGTGCGTGCGAAGCTGAAAACAACCTGAGGAGGAGTCGCCTTCTGACTCGCGGCGAGAGCGAGCACCCGAGGATGGTGCAGCACTTCCACATTCGCGGTAAGAAGAGAGAATCCCTGATAGAGGATCTTCCGCTCCCGACAGAATGAGCGAACCTCGCGGTCCCGGCCGAGCTGCGCGAAGCAGCGGTTTTGCACAAATGCAGGAAAGTCGCCGTGAGCGGCCGCCATCTGCTCGAGATGCCTTAGGGAAACATTGCTCACCCCGAGAAAACGGGTCCGTCCAGCTTGACGTTCTTTGCACATCGCCTCCCAGACCTCGGCGTCAGCATTGCTCCAACCGTAGGCCGACGCGGGGCCATGGAGTACAAAGCTATCCACATAGTCGGTCCCAAGATGTTCGAGCGAACTGGCCAACGACTGAGTCACCTGAGCGGAAAGGCTGGCCGCAGGATCGTAGGGTAGCCGGTGATCCTGGCCACCCAGATAAGTGAATTTCGTCTGCAGAAAAACATCGCTGCGCGCGACCACTCCGGCGCGATAAGACGCGGCCAGCCCCTGTCCCACTCCAGCTTCGAAGTAATGCCGGCGTTGGTTGGCTGTGTCAATTCCCCGAAAGCCCACTCGCAGAGCTAGTTCGGTGAGGCCCGGAGTGCGGTCTTCCTTCCAGGCGGTGCCGTAGAGAAAATCGGGAACAGGTGGTCGCTCACTTGTCATGGAGATATATTCTCGCCTCAAGGCTGCCTGATGGTAATCCACCGAGCAAGGCTTTGGACTGTTCGAGGGTCAACCAATTGCCAACACAAACGCCAAGGTCAATGGTAGCGATTTTGTAACGGCTTCGGTCGTGGTCATCAACGGGACGGGACTAGCCACTACGTTCGTGAGTAGTACAGAGTTGCAAGCCACGATCACGACCACTCAGATCTCCGGTCCTGGAACAGTCAATGTGACAGTCAATACTCCCGGCGGGACGACAGGTACCCTTGCCTGCTCGAGCGGGGGAACCAGCAGCGCACTCGTCCTGACTATCACTTCCTGACTATCACTTAAAGAAGAGCAAATGGGAAACAGGAGATTAGACGCCAGTGTGGAATCCATCTCTGGGGAACGTGGGAGACAGATAGACGACGACAACCTTTCGTCTTGATTGTCGGTACAAACCTCTCATCGAAATGGGAACGTAGAAATCCTCCTGCCTCCGATCCTTTGCTCGCAAAATGGAAGTACGCGCCGACGCTTACGAAGTTGACCAGCATCGTCGTGGGCTTCGATCCTGCAGTGTGGAAGCGCGCCAAAATAGAAAAGAGGAGGCCGATGGATCTCGGATCAGCCCCCTCACTCTCCTCCCATTGGCCCTGCGCCGTCGCCGGCCGGTCGCCAAAAGGGAGCGCTACAGACCATCATGCGCCGCTGTTATCAGCGCGAAGCTTAGCGTTCCTACATCCCGCCTGCAACGCCCTTATTGAGGAGCAGCTTGACGTCGACTCTGCGATTGTCGGCACGCCCCGAGGCCGATTCGTTGGAAGCTACCGGATTGGTTTCGCCCATCGCTCCAGGCGCGAGAATGCGGCCTACCGGAACTCCGCAGTCCTGAAGCAAGTAAGCGACGACTGCCTGCGCGCGCTGCTTGCTGAGAACCTGGTTAGAGGAGGCGGTGCCCACGGAGTCGGCATATCCGGCAACCGAGATGCCCCAGCCTTTCGGGTATGCGAGCGCTTGTTTCGCCAGAGCTGCAAGCCCCTGTTTGTATTCCTTGGAGAGGCTGTAATCTCCGGTTGCGAACAGCACGGTGTATTGGTCTTTGGTAACAACTTCACCCATCTCGCTGAAGCGCTTCTGGGTTGAGGCTGCGACCTGGTCAATTTGGGTTTGGTTGGCCGCGATTTCCCGCTTAGTTGCCGCGATCTCTTCATTAGTCGCCGCGATAGCCGCGTCAGTGGCCGCCTTATTGGCTGCGTACGTCTGCATGTTTTGGGCTTGCTGTTGAGCCACGGGATTCAAGCCGGCCTGGATTACCTCGGCCAGCGCCAGATCGTCTTCATCAAAGTCGATCGTCTTGGCGATGACCTGGTTTTCCTGGTCGCCTCCGACCCCCTCGAATTTCATCTTGAGTCCCGCAATCAGAACGTCCGGCGTATCCTGCTTCTTGCGCATGCCGGTAAGCCCTACTGGGTGCTGAATTTTGGTATCGCTGTTGATGGTGACCATGAAAACGCCTTCCGAGGTTTTGACGGTCAACGTGTCCCCGGTCCGCAAGGTAATGACGCCTTTGTTCTTAACCTTGTCACCTGACGCCGCTCTCGCTGCCGGCGCAACGGCCAAGGCAAGCAGGGCCAATAAACACGCCGCAATTCCGATTCTTTTCGTCAACATAAATAAGGTCTCCTGTAGATAATGCGTGCTGTAGCGCAACCTGATGAACTAGCAGCCGTTGCGCTGTTGATAACTCTCCGTGGAATAGCCTCTGCTGGTTTCCAGAGTCTCTGCGTTGCACAGACATCAATGCTTGGTATCGAGGCAATCGTAGGGTGGCAGGCTGGATTACACAACTAGGGAAATCCCCAGTGTTCCGATAGTCGTCAACAGCGCGCCGGTGTGCTGTTGAAAGGTTGTGCTGGTCTGCGTCAGGTTCTATGATTGGGAGTGCCACCCAAGCCAACGTACTGAAACTAGCTCTGCTTAGCGTTATTGCGCCCGCAACCGGACCTGTTTGCCAGAAGGCGTTAGCCCCAATGCAAGGGTTTCTTGATCGACGCTATTCGGTTCTGCGCTGGTGTGCCGTTCCCGTCGTTTTGGTGACGCTTCTGCTTCCCTCGGCGTCAAATGGAACCTCAAGCGCACCTGTCAGCAAGAGCGTCCTCGTCATCACGGAAGTGGGAGTTACCCACCGCGCCGCCGCATCAATCACCGAGTCGTTGTTGTCGGCTCTTGCCACCAATCAGGAGTACCAGGTTGAGTTCTCTAGCGAGAACCTGGACACGCCGGCCTTTGCCGACGAAGCCTCGCAACAGAAGCTAGAGGACCTGCTGGTTGAGCAATACCAGGGGCGCAAGATCGATGTCATCGTGGCCATGGGACCGAGGCCGATCATGTTTATGTCCCATTTCGCCAAGACGTTCTTTCCAGATGTCCCAGTTGTGTTTGGCGGAAGCTCCGAGGAGCAGGCTGGAAATCCCACTCTTGGCCCTCGCTTTACCGGTTCATGGATGAAGCTCGAGCCGGCAAAAACTCTGGACGCCATACTCAAGCTGCTTCCCCAAACTCAGCACGTGGTGGTTGTCGGCGGGACCTCAGCCTTCGATAAAGGTATCGAAGCCCCGGTGAGGGCAGACCTTAGTTCGCATCATCCAGCGGCAGTGGACGTTACTTATCTAACAGACGTGACCATGACCGACTTGCTGGAAAGGCTACGGCATCTGGCGAGCGGAACAGTCATTCTGTACACGACATTCTTCCGTGATGCGGCCGGCAATCAGTTCGTTAATGCGACTACTGCCCTCCCCATGGTTTCTGCAGCCGCGAACGCTCCGGTGTTTGGCATCTCCGACACCTATCTGGGACACGGAATCGTGGGCGGATATGTCCTGAGTTTTGCGGATCAGGGCAAGACAGCTTCCGAATTGGTTCTCGACATCTTCCGGGGAAAGAAGCCCGGTGATATCAACATCAGCCCAAGCGTTTATATGTTCGATTGGAAGCAGTTGCAGCGCTGGGGCCTGTCAGAGCGCGATCTCCCGCCCGGCAGCATCGTTCTTTTTCGAGGGCTCAGCGTGTGGGAGCGGGCCAAGTGGATCATACTCACGACTGTTCTTGTCATCCTGGGCCTCGCATGTTTGACTCTCTACCTCCTCTTTAACCGCAGGCAGCTCAGGCTGGCGAGGGACCAGCAAATCCGGCTCAGTGGCATGCTGATCAATGCTCAGGAAGACGAACGCAAGCGGCTTGCATCGGAGTTGCACGACGATTTCAGCCAGAGATTAGCGCTGCTGTCGCTGGGTCTGGAAACCGCTGCCGAGCTGGTGCCGGATTCTCCTAAGGAGGCAAACGAGCAGTTGCATGAGCTCATCAACTCGGCGAGTGAATTGGGCGCGGACCTTCACACCGTTTCCCATCGCTTGCACTCTTCAACCCTGGAAAGACTAGGGCTGGTTCCCGGGATCGGTGCGTTCTGCAAGGAATTTTCGGCGCAGCAGGGTGTCCAGGTGGTCTTCACTCACGATGACGCGGGTGCTCGCGTTCCTCCGGCTGTTGCCTTGTGCCTGTTTCGTATCGTGCAGGAGGGTCTTCGTAACGTGAAGAAGCACAGTGGCGCATCCAGGGCGCAGGTAGCACTGGATCAGCTCGATGGCAATCTACACCTGTCCGTCTCCGACGATGGCGCCGGCTTTGATGTACAAGATACCGCGAAAAAGCAAGGTCTCGGCCTCTTCAGCATGGAGGAGCGGGCGCGGCTGATCGGAGCTCGTTTCGAGATCCACTCCGAAACACACAAAGGAACGCGCATCGATGTCTGGGTGTCGCGGCAACAACAGGCAAAGTCAGAATCACTGGCTGTCGTAGAACAGCCGGCTGTGTACGAAACATAAAGAGACTTTCGGGAGAACGGTTGATGTCAGACCTGCGGCCACAAGTCCTGATCGCCGACGATCACGCCATCTTCGCGGAGGCTCTTCGGCTTCTCCTGGAGAAAAGCTACAGAGTTGTCGGAACCGTTGCTGATGGCCGCGCGCTGCTGTCCGCGACTACCAAGCTGGCTCCCGACGTCATCGTCGTGGATATCGGCATGCCACTGCTGAACGGTCTGGACGCGGCACTACGAATCCGAGAGCGGATGCCAAAGGTGAAACTGGTTTTCTTGACGATGCAGGACGATCCCAATCTCGCAGCCGCGGCGATGGAGATGGGGGCGGCAGCATTTGTTCTCAAGCATTCGGCAGGTTCTGAGCTCTTGACCGCGATCGAGCACGTGCTTCATGGCGGAAGTTACCTGACGCCCAAATTGCGTTCCGATGATTGGGCGACCATGAAGCAGCGGGCGAAGCAGTTCTCAAAAGAGTTGACCCCTCGCCAGCGCGAGATCGTGCAGTTGTGGGCCGAGGGCCACTCGCTGAAGCAGATTGGTGCAGAGCTGAACCTGAGTGAGAAGACGGTTGAGTTCCACAAACACCACATCATGGAGGTCTACAATTTGAAGAGCAACGCTGATCTGGTGCTCTTTGCCTTAAAGCGGGGCCTCATCTTGCTCGATGCCCCAATCCAGAAAGCCAAGTCTCCCAAATCTACTTAGTCTGCCCCCAGTCTTCTCCCCAAGCTCCTGCCTTTAACTAGGGTTTTTCCCAGTTGCGACTCTTCGTGCGTCGTACCTAAGCTAAGGCTGCAAAAACATGCGGACCGTTTGACAGGGTTCGCTTTCCGAGGAGCAATCGCCGTGGCTCTTGACCACGCTGCAAACGTGAGGGCGAGTGTGAACCGCGCTGTCGAGGTGTCGATCCATGTTGGCCTGCTTATTCTGCTGGTTACCGCATGCCTCTTCATCCTCTACCCATTCATCCCGCTGGTCGCGTGGGGGATCATCATTGCAGTCGCCGCTTACCCGGGATTTCAGAAGTTACAGCGATGGCTCGGCGACCGCGCAACCTTAGCGGCAGTCGTGTTTACGCTTGTTCTTCTCGCTCTGTTGATTGTTCCCGCGATCCTGCTTGGCCACAGTCTGGTGGAAGGCGCCCAGGCTGCGACAGCCAAGTTCAAGGCCGGCGCCGCAATCATTCCACCGCCGCCCGCGAGTATTGAAGCCTGGCCTATCATTGGTCCTCCTTTGAACGGTCTGTGGACTCTGGCTTCCAAGGACCTGAGCGAGGCAATCAGAAAGTTCGGCCCGCAGATCAAGGCGGCCCTTCCCGGAGTGCTGTCAGCTTCTGCAGGTTTTGGCCTTACGGTGCTGCAGTTGCTGCTCTCCATCATCGTTTCGGGAGCTTTGCTGGCGAATGCAAAAGGCGCTTATGAAGTGACCCGCTCGCTGGCGACTCGGCTTTTTGGACAGAAGGGTCCCGAGTTCCAGCAACTGGTCGGCAAGACCATTCGCAGCATCACCTTCGGAATTCTCGGTGTCGCCCTCATTCAGTCTGGGTTCGCGGCGCTCGGCTTCTTCGTCGTCGGGCTGCCGGCGGCGAGCTTGTGGTCAGTGATTTTTGTGTTTGCTGCGGTGCTGCAGGCGGGAGGATTGATACTCATTCCGGCGGTGATTTACATGTTTGCCGTCGCCAGCACTACCAAGGCCGTAATCTTCCTCATCTGGTGCATTGTTGTCGGATTGCTCGACAACATACTGAAGCCTTTGCTGTTGGGGCGTGGAGTTGCTGTTCCAATGGCAGTCATTTTTCTCGGCGCGTTCGGCGGATTCTTCGCTATGGGTATCATCGGCCTCTTCATCGGCGCTGTGGTCTTGTCCGTAGGCTACAAGCTGTTCCTTGCGTGGCTGGAAGAGGACGCGGCCGATCAGAGCGCGGCACAGGTTTCTTGATCCTCGAGAGATCGGCGCTTTTGTGCACTAGGGATTTCCCCAGTTGTTGCGCTTGGGCTTATATCCTAACATCCAACCGTGTCTGGAATGGATAGACGGTGAGGGCCCAATGAATCGTCCACGCATATTGCTGGCGGATGATCATCAAGCTGTGCTGGAACGAGTAAGAAGCCTGCTGCAATCCCTGTTCGACGTAGTCGGCGCTGCCCGTACTGGCCGGGAGATGATCTCCGAGGCAATGCGTTTAACTCCGGATGTGATCGTGGCCGATATCTCCATGCCGGATCTGAGCGGGATCGAAGCCGCGCAGGAGCTGCGCAAGAAGGGCTCGGCGGCGAAAGTGGTTTTCCTGACGATTCACGCCAGCGATGAATTCAGAGATGCCTGCCGGGCTGAGGGAGCTCTGGGATACGTTGTTAAGGCGCACATGAAAACCGACCTGATCCCGGCGATTAACGCAGCCCTTTCCGGCCGGTCGTTCATTTCTCAGACTAGTTGACGGGGTTAGGGATTTCCCTAGTTGTTCTCCTTCCCCGCCGGACGTACAAGAAACCTGTATTTCACCAATACTCCCAGTGCCCCAATGTGTCGGCTCGGTCCACAGAGGATTTGTTCCATGAGGTCAAAATCGGTTCTCACCTGTAGTCCGCTTCAGCTACTCCGCGAGTTAGCGGCTGTCGTCTGCATAGGAGTGATTGCGCCGGGAACGGCGGCCTGGGCAAGCGACGTTCAAACGGCTAGCCGCGCGCCGCAAACAGCTTCCACGGATCAAGCCGCTGCCAAGCTTCCTCCGGAGCAACTTGATTCGCTGGTTGCGCCGGTGGCGCTCTATCCCGACCCAATGCTCAGTCAGGTCCTGATTGCTTCGACGTATCCGCTCGAGGTTATTCAGCTGAAGCAGTGGCTGGACCAGAACAAGAACTTGAAGGACAAAGCTCTGGCTGATGCGGTGGAGAAGCAGGATTGGGACCCAAGCATTCAGTCGCTGGCTGGGTTACCCGAGGTTGTCAAACTGTTGTCAGAGAACATCAAGTGGACGACGGATCTGGGAAACGCCTTCCTCGCGCAACAGGATGACGTCATGGCCGCCGTGCAACGCATGCGTCAGAAGGCCCAGAGCAACGGCAACCTGAAATCAACCGAACAGCAAAAGGTCGAAGTAAAGACAGTCGAAAGCAAGCAGGTTATCGTCATCGAGCAGGCAAATCCGGAAGTTGTCTACGTCCCCAGCTATAACCCGACCGTGGTATACGGCGCGCCAGTCTATGCGTATCCGCCGATCGCGTATCCTCCTCCCGGTTACTACGCCGCGGGGATGGCGATCTCGTTTGGCGTTGGCGTTGCGATGGGGGCCTTCTGGGGCGGTGGCGGCTGGTGCTGTGGTTGCGGATGGGGCGGCGGCAACAACGTCTACGTCAACAACAACAATAACTTCGTTCGAAACTCAAACGCCAACTTCAACCGCCAGAACATCGGGAACGGCAACCGCCAGAACGTCGGCAACGGCAATCGACAGAACATAGGCAATGGAAACCGAGCGAGCCAGCAGCCGGCGGGTGGCAGAAGTAATTGGCAGCACAACGCGCAGCATCGCGGCGGCGCACCGTATTCCGATCGGGCCCTAGCGAATAAGTACGGCGGCACGGCTCGCGGGGATAGCCTGTCGAATCGCCAGAACAATGCCAGGCAAAACATCGGCAGGCAGCAGGGCAGCGGAAACTTAGGCGCAGGTAATCGCCAACAAGGCGCCGGAGTGGCGAACCGGCAACAAGGTGGAATGGGTGACCGCGGTAGTGCCGGAACCCGCGACGTCTCCAACCGCGCGGGCGGCGGCAACTCCGCTGGAGGCCGAGGAGGTGGGGACCGCGTAGGGAACCAGCGGGTCCCGAATAGTCCCAGCGGGACGAACCGAAGCGCATTCGGCGGCAGCGGTGCGAGTGGAAGGGATGCTCGAGCCAGTCAATCGCGCGGCTCCTCCAGCGTCGGGGGCTCACGCGGTGGCGGTGGTGGCCGGCGCGGTGGCGGTGGCGGTGGACGCCGGAGATAGGTACAGCAAGTCATGAGGAGAATGAAAATGAAAACGAGAACGAAATTCTTCAGCTCTGGCCTGCTGACTGCCTTAGTCGTGCTGGTTGCCGTGTTAATCGCGTCCCCGCTCATAGGGCAGCAATCGCAGCCCGCCGCGCAGGCGCCCCCGCAAGGGATGGGCTTCGACACTCCACAGCAAGCTGCTGACGCTGTGATTGCAGCGGCAGCGGACTACGATGTCCAGAAATTGATGGCGATCTTCGGTCCGGATGGCGAGGACTTCGTCTCCGGTGGCGACGAGGTACAGGCCAAAAACAGTGCTGTTGACTTTGCCCAGGAGGCCAAGGCGAGTCACTCCATCTCGACGGATCCGGCAAAGCCGACTCGCGCGACGATTATTGTGGGCGAAGAGCAATGGCCGTTCCCAGTGCCGCTGGTGCAGAAGGCTGGCAAGTGGTACTTCGATGCTAAGGCCGGCCGGAAAGCGATTCTCTTCCGCCGGATTGGAGCAAACGAGCTGGACGCCATCACGGTTTGCCGCGGCTATGTAGAGGCGCAGCGAGAATATTCATTGACGATCCACGATGACTCCGGCGTGAATCAATACGCACAGAAAATCTTCAGCACCCCCGGCAAGCAGGACGGCCTGTACTGGACGAATGCGGACGGAACCTCTGCGGGGCCGATCGGAGATACTGTCGCGAAAGCGCTGGAAGAGGGCTATTCGATCGGCAAAGGGGGCTTTCATGGCTATTACTTCAAGATCCTGAAAGGTCAGGGTCCCGCGGCGCCGCTGGGCAAGCTGGACTACGTGATCGAGGGGATCATGATCGGCGGATTTGCGCTCGTCGCCGTCCCCGCCGAATACCAAGTCACCGGCGTCAAGACCTTCATCGTCAGCAACGATGGAGTCGTGTACCAGAAAGACTTGGGTCCTAACTCACTTGATATCGTGAAGAACATGGAGCTGTACAATCCGGATGCAACATGGCGGGCAACCTACGATGCGTGGCCATCGACCAACACGGAGGTTGCATCGACACAAGCCTCGCAGTAGCCATGCCCCGGGGTACTAAGCAACTGACTCGCGAGCAGGACTTGTGCAGGTCTGAGCCCCGTCACGGGCAGCACATCGGTAAGCCAACCAAGCCAAAGAGACTTGATCTGCATAAACGCTGTGTCTCGTCTTGGCCTTTGCCTACTCAGCTACGGAAAGGAACAGCATGGGCAAGAAATCCAGGAAAGTTCATAACGACAAAGAAGGTCAGTCTGCTGCGAATGGGAAGCACAAGCAAGACTCCGAATCCACTGGGGATGCCAAACTCGCTAAGAAAGAGTATGAGGCCGAGCTATTCAACCTGCAGGTCGAACTAGTAAAGCTGCAGGATTGGGTCAAGCATAGTGGAGCACGGATCGTCATCATCTTCGAAGGACGGGACGCTGCCGGAAAAGGCGGCATCATCAAGCGCATGATGGAGCGCGTAAGTCCCCGTGTCTTTCGTCTGGTTGCCTTACCTGCTCCCAGCGAGAGACAAAAGACTCAGATGTACGTGCAACGTTACATTGAACAACTACCCGCGGGCGGTGAAATAGTCATCTTCGACCGGAGCTGGTACAACCGGGCTGGCGTCGAGCATGTGATGGAGTTTTGCACCGAGGACCAATACAAGAAGTTCCTGAAAGACTGTCCAGCTTTCGAAAATGTTCTGGTCGGCAATGGCGTCATTCTGCTCAAGTACTGGCTGGAGGTTTCGGAGAAGGAACAGCATAAGCGCTTCCTCGCTCGCATTCAGGACCCGTCAAAACGCTGGAAGCTCAGCCCGATGGACCTGGAGTCTCATCGTCGCTGGTATGACTACTCACGAGCCAGGGATGCCATGCTGTCTGCAACTGACACGCCGACATCGCCGTGGCGCATTGTGCCCTCGGATGACAAGAAGCGAGCACGGCTTAACTGCATCGCAGACATTCTCTCTCGCATTCCGTACGAAGAAGTGCCCTATACCCCTCCCAAGCTGCCGGGACGGCAGAAGCCCAAGGGATACAAAGAGCCTAAACTAAAACACCAGGTCGTCTCACAGCGTTGGTAAGTAAGCAAAAGAAATACCTGTGATTGCTTGCGTTGCCTGACGCTGCAACAAGGTGAATCGCAGCCAGCGGCAGCCATGCGAGCCCAAGGGCCGGGTCAATCGCGCACTCGTGACGACGAAACCCAAGATGCTCGAAGAGCCGATAGATTTCTCGCTGGTTCTAGGCGGTCCGCTTTACCAGCTCTTTCGCAAAGCGCATCTCGAAGGCGATCATCTGGAGCTCCTTTACCGCCACCTGTTTGTTAATTCCGTTGCTCGCCTGGTTGCCGCTACTACTCCTCGCCTTGTTCGGATCGCTGGGTGAAAGCTCGGCTCGCGTTTCCTTCTTCCGCGATGTTGAGGTCCACGTACGATTTCTGGCAGCGCCTCCAGTCCTCATCGCTGCCGAGCTAATTGCCCACTCCCGCCTGCGTCCGGTAGTGAGGCGCTTTGTCGAACGCCGCATCGTGCCGCTGGCCGAGATGCCCCGCTTTTATAGCGCTGTCGACCGCGCCGTGAAGCTTCGCAATTCTATAGCTCTCGAAGTGGGCCTGCTGCTCATCGTGTACACGGCCAGCCTTTGGGTGTGGAATGGGCGAGTGGGAATCGATGTCGCGACCTGGTATGCCAGGCCCGGAGGACGGTGGCATCTCACGCCTGCCGGCATCTGGTATGTCTTCGTCAGCATCCCGATCCTGCAATTCATTCTCCTCCGCTGGTACGTGCGATTGTTCATCTGGTATCGCTTTCTGTGGAATGTCGCCCGGATCAAGCTTCACCTAATTCCCACTCACCCCGATCGGGCCGGCGGTCTCGCCTTCGTGGGTAGCAGTGCTTACGCCTTCGGCCCAATTCTCTTTGCCCAGGGCGCGATGCTCGCCGGCGTGATCGCCAGTCGCGTACTTTATCGCGTCGAGAGCCTGTTGTCCTTCAAGCTGCAGGCCATCGGCTTCGTTGCCTTTTTCGTGTTCGCCATCCTTGCACCACTGGTGGTGTTTACTTCGCAGTTGGCTCAGGCGAAGCGAAAAGGATTGGCGGACTATGGTCTGCTCGCACAACAATATGTCGAAGGCTTCGAACAGAAATGGGTGGTCGATCCCTCCGGCGAGGAACTACTGGGCACCGGCGACATTCAATCGCTCGCCGACCTCGGTAACAGTTATGCCGTGGTGAAGGAGATGCGTGTCGTTCCGTTCGGATTGCAGGACATCTCCCGCCTGGCGATCGCCACAGCCGCTCCTATGGTGCCTTTGCTGCTGACCGTCTGGTCGCCAGAAGAGCTTGTCACGCGAATCATCAAGGTCGTGTTTTGATGCGCCCTCGCAATTGGCGTTTGTTCAAAGAGTCAATGACAGCTCGATTGAAAGCGACTTAATCATCATGGGCGTGATCTCGCGCTGAATCAGCCTATTGGCCGCCGCCAGAGATGAAGCCGGCTACGGTGCGCTTGGTCCGGCGGCGGAGGAGACGCGCGTGCGCGGGGATGTTATATCCTTTCATTTAAGGCCAAAGCCTTTGGCAAAGAAGATACGTTCCGAGCCTCCGGCAAGGTATTCGCAAAACTACTCGCTGCCAGAACCGAAGAACTACGGTGTTGCTTATCGAGTTAGACATCGCCAAGTTTCGACGGTTTGCGCGCTGGCGAGCATGCACCCGTCGTTCCTATTTCTTAAGGTACGTAATCCTTGTGGTACCGATCTTCCCGTTGAAGGCGAACGGCGCCTGATCGTAATAGTCAAGCGACACCGGCGAATCGAGATCCTCTCCGATGTCGAATGTCGCATTCGAGGTGAAGTGCAACGACATCGCGCGCGGCACCTGGCCTTCTGCGACGGTCTGCCCGTTCACTCTTAAGGTGACGTTCATCGGACCGCCTATGGGGCCTGCCAACTTCGACTCGACCTCGATCTTCGCTTTGCCTGCCGGCAACTTCTCCTTGGACTGGATCTTGGTGCGCTGAATCTCAAACAGGTTGAATTCGTATTTGAGGATGCCGTCCTTCACGTAACAGGTGATGCCTCCGGAAAAACCGGCCAGCGCGTATAGCACGCCATTGGCATTTGCTGGAAGTTCGACGTCCATGACCACCAGGCTGCTGACCTTTCCAAGCTTCGGAGCAGCGGTTTCGGGCATTCGAGTCATCGGGCCATCAAAGGTCCATTCGGTGAGTGACGAGGCGGGAGCGTCCTCCGGATGGAACATCGCTGTGGACCACATGCCGCCGCCGATGGGCAGGTTCTTGTTCTTGGTCGACTCGATCAGGAACAGTTCCTTCATCTCAGCGAGCTTCTGCGGATTCGCCGCGGCAAGATCGTTCGCCTGGCTCCAATCGTCGTCGATGTTATAAAGCTCCCACTTGTCGGCCAGCGGCGACCACTCTTTGATGCCTTTCGGCATTCCGCCAACCCACGGATCGCGCGGGCCCGGGGCGCTGGCAAACCATCCGTCGTGGTAGATCCCGCGGCTGGCCATGATGTCGAAGAACTGGGTGTGTCGCGTCCCCGGCGCATTGGGATCGGCAAACGCATAGACCATGCTGACGCCGGCGATCGGATCCTGCTCGAATCCGTTTACAACGCGAGGAGGAGTAATTTTCGTCACCTCGTAAATCGTCGGCACGATGTCAATGACGTGGTGGAATTGGGGCCGCGGCGTAGGATCTGGCTTGATGCGATCCGGCCAGGCAACGGCCATTGGCTGGCGCGTGCCGCCGAAGTAAGCAGCCATGAGCTTGGTGCCCTTGTACGGCGTGCTGCCCGCCCAGCCCCATCCGGCGTGATACATGTTGTCGGTCTTGGGACCGCCCAGTACATCAAGTCCACCGATCTCGTTCAGCGCCGCGATGTGCTCCGAGATCTTGGTTGGAATTCCGTTCTGCGCCAACTGCTCGCTGATGGTGCCTTCAAGCCCCTCCGATGAGGATCCATTGTCGCCCCAGATGTAGAAGATCAGCGTGTTGTTCAGCTTTCCTTCTCTTTCGATCTCGTCGATGACCTTGCCGGCGTTGTAATCGGCGTGCTCGGCAAACCCGGCGAAGACTTCCATGAGCCTGCGCTGGAACGGTCTCTCCGCCTCAGGAATGGAATCCCATGAAGCCATGGTCGCAGCACGAGGCGTGAGTTGGGCGTTTTGCGGAATCCAACCCATCGCCTTGGCGCGTGCGAAGGTGCGTTCGCGGTACGCATCCCAGCCGTCGTCGAACTTGCCCTTATACTTGTCGGCCCACTCCTTGAAGATCTGGTGCGGACCGTGCGCCGCGCCCGGAGCCCAGTACATGAAGAACGGCTTGTCGGGTGCGTAGGCATTTTGCTCTCGCAGCCATTTGATGGCCTCCTGCGCAATGTCTTCGGTGAGGTGGTAGCCCTTCGGCTTCTCTTCGGTGACCTGAGTAGTGTTGCGCGTCAGGGTCGGTTCGTATTGCGAAGCCTCACCGGCGAGGAAACCGTAGAAGTACTCGAAGCCATATCCCGTGGGCCAATAGTCGAACGGCCCCTTGTCGGTGAGTTGATCTTCAGGCGTGTTGTGCCACTTGCCAAAGGCGGCGGTGTTGTAGCCGTAGTCCTTGAGCACTTCCGCGACTGTGGCCGACGACTTTGGGACGATGCCGGTGAAGCCATCGAATTCGTTGGCCAAAGCTGAAATCTGGCCGTTCCCAACAAAAGTATGATTGCGTCCGGTCAGCAGAGAAGCCCGCGTAGGCGAGCACATCGCCGTGGAGTGGAAGCGGTTGAACGAGATGCCCATCTGCGCAACGCGGCTGAGGGTGGGAGTGTTGATCTCGCCGCCGTAGGTCGAGGGCGTTCCCGGCCCCAAGTCGTCCATCAGGATGATCAGAATGTTAGGAGCCCCGTCGGCAAGGTGCTTAGTCTCGACGCGCTTCTTGTAGGTGGAGTCCTTCATCGTCAAACCCGCAGTGGAGGCGGACGGGGTGGGTGGAAAAGGCAGGATTTCCTGAGCCGCTACCATGGGCGCGAACAGCCCTCCCAGCGCGAGGTTGGCGAGCGTCAACGTGACATTGCGTTTCATTTTCATTTCTCAGGACTCCGTTTGTTGCCGATTTCGGTTGACCATGCGATCTCTGGAGCAGCGGGCATCAGAACTTGACCACGACTTTGAGGAAGACGGTATTTCCCTGCAGCCGGTTCTTGGTATAGAACTCGTTGAGCCACTTCAGATCGGCCATGAAGTCCACGTGACCCGTTTTCGATTTAGGTTTTATGTAGGAAAGTACGGGACCGATGCCGGCCGTCGTTCCCTCGAAGGCGCCGAGCGTTGCACCGGGACCGCTGTCCGCCGTGATTTGCTGGTAATAAAACGAATTCACACCGATTCCGGCCAAACCTTTCAGCAGCGGCAAGTGCTGCGCCAGCGTGCCATCTAGATGAAACTCCGTGCCTGTCTGGTAATGGGTAGCGTCGTTCTCCGTGTTGAAATCAGTTCCGATAAACAATGCAGCCTCGTGCCCGTTCTTCTGTCCGAAATACTGCAACGCCAGCGTCGGCTCGAAGGTTGTGTAGTTCTTGCCGGTATTCGCCAGCCGTCCGACGGCATAATTGCCGGTTGGCAGATACAGTGTCGTGCGGAAATTCACATTGAAATTCGGATTGACGTTGTAGTTCAACATCAGCGGCTGCACTACCAGGTCACCGAGGGCGTCGCGGTTGCCAGTGCGCGAGACCGTGGTCAAGCCGAGGCCCGGTATTGGCACGACCGCGCTGGCCGATACGCTCATTTGCAGGAAAGGAACCGTCGTCCCCATCGCATAGCTCCAGCGCTTGCCCATGTCGATCGGAGGACGCCAGACCAGGGTCAGGCCTTCTCCCCACGAGGTGGCGTTAAGGCCGAGCGTCGTGAGCCCAGCTACAGGTATGGATTTGTGCGCGCCGACCGAGCCGCTGTAATAGAACTGGTTGTAGCGCACGATGAATGTGGGCGACGTGGGAACCGCATCGATGAAATCGGACATTGAGCCCGGGAAATAGTGGCCTGAGCCGCCTTCCTCGGCTATGGCAAGGCGCGGCTCGGACGTTAAAATCACGCTGCAAAGCACGGCGATCCCTGCGATCAGCTTCTTGAACGGACGATTCTTCATCTGGGATTCCGGTTCTTCGGGAAAGCCAGAGACACCGCTGCTTGTCTCAAATTCACGGCCGACTCCTTCTCTACTGCAGTTCGACAGTTACTTTGTCGATTTTTCCGTTGAACGCAAACGGCGCCCGGTCAAAGTAGTCCAGCGAGACGGGTGAGCCGAGGTCGACCCCAACATCGAAGGTTTCACTCGCGGTGAAGGCGGCAGGGACTGTGCGCTTGACCGTCGTGCGCGCAACCTCTGTTCCGTCGACGGTGAGCACGACATTCGCTGGAGCGCCGGGCTTGGCGATCTTCGTATCGACCTCGATCTTATGTTTGCCAGCGGCGATGGGAGTGGTCGAGCGTACGATGTAACGCTCGATGATCATCATGTTGTATTCGTAGACGAGCTGGCCTTTGTCCATGTACAGAGTCAGTCCCCCGCCCGCACCACCAAGCGCATAGAGGACTCCCGATGCGTTGTTGCCCAGTTCAGCGTCGACGGTTACGTGATTGCTTTCGCGACCCAGACCGGGCGCAGCAAACTCCGGCATGCGTCTCGTGGTGGAGTCGAAATGCCAAGTCGTATATGGCGTCTTCGTGCGATCTTCCGGATGAAGACGCAGCCAGATGCCGGCGCCAATGGGGAAAACTTTGTTCGCTTCCGCTTCCTTCAGGAACAGAGCCTGCATGGATTGCAGACGTTGAGGGTCTTTCGCGGCAAGGTCGTTCGCCTGCGAAAAATCGGTCTGAAGGTTGTAGAGTTCCCAGACGTCTTTGCGTGAATCCCAAGTCGCAAGTCCCGGACTTACCGTCAGCCAAGGTGTGAGTGGACCGAAGGTGCAGGCGAACCAGCCGTCGTGATAAATGCCTCGGCTGCCGTTGTTGTCAAAGTACTGAGTGTGCTTCCGGCCGGGCGCATTGGGGTCCGCGAAGGTGTAGACCATGCTTACGCCGTCGATAGGGTCTTGTTCGAATCCTTCAACTACCTTAGGCGGCTTGATGCCAAGAATTTCGTAGATAGTCGGAGCGATATCGTTGACGTGGTGAAATTGCGGCCGCGGCGTCTTGTCAGGCTTGATGCCTGCCGGCCACGAGATCGCCATCGGGTTGCGAGTGCCGCCGAAATGCGACGCGATCAGTTTGGTGTAGCGGAAAGGTGTGTCCCCGGCCCAGGCCCAGCCGGCGTGGTACATGCTGTCGACCTTCGGTCCGCCGAGCTCATCTAGCCCGCCGATCTTGTTCAGCGCGTCAATCTGCTGGGTGATCGTGTTAGGAATCTGGTTTTGCGCGAGCAATTCGCTGATGGTGCCTGCCTGTCCTTCGGCGCTGGAGCCGTTGTCTCCCCAGATGTAAATGACGATGGTGTTATCACGAATACCAAGCTCGTCGAGGCCGTCGATCAGCCTGCCTGCCTGAGCATCGGCATGCTCGACGAATCCCGCAAACACTTCCATCAGCCGTCGCTGGAATGGTCGCTCGGCCTCGGGAATACTGTCCCACGCGGGCATTGATGCCGCGCGCGGCGTCAGTTCTGCGTCAGGGGGAATCCAGCCAAGCTCCTGCTGGCGCTTGTAGGTCTTTACGCGTAGTGCATCCCATCCGTCGTCGAACTGACCTTTGTACTTGTCCGCCCACTCCTTGAAGATCTGGTGCGGTCCGTGTCCGGCACCGGGCGCCCAATAGATAAAGAAGGGCTTATCAGGGGCGTACGAGCGGTGTCGCTTCATCCAGATCAAGGCCTGATCGGCCAAGTCTGTAGAGAGGTGGTACTTGGGTCGTGCGGCGGTTCAATAGGATTCCAGTTCTCGAACAGCCTCGGCTCCCACTGCGATGTTTCGCCCGCGAGAAATCCATAGAAATAGTCGAAGCCGATGCCTTCTCCGGTTGGCCAGAGAGTGAACGGCCCCATAGCTGTGGTCTCTGTCGCTGGAGTGTTGTGCCATTTGCCGAAAGCGGCGGTGTCATAACCGTAATAGCCGAGGACCTTGGCGAGCGTCGCGGAGCTTCGCGGGATTATTCCTGTGTAGCCGTCGAAATCTACCGCACGTTCCGCAATAGTTCCGGAACCAACGCGTTGGTGATTGCGTCCGGTCAGAACTGCAGCTCGAGTTGGTGAGCAGATTGAGGTCGTGTGAAAAGCGTTGTAGCTGATGCCGTCATTCGCAATTCGCGTGAGCGTGGGCGCGTGGATCGGGCCGCCGTACGTGTCGGCGAGGCCGAATCCTACGTCGTCCAACAGAATGATCAGGATGTTGGGCGCGTTCTTGGGCAGATGGCTCTGCTCAACTCGTGGCACGAGCTTCGATTCCTGCAAGCTTGGCGCGGCGATGCTCGCCGAAGGTGTTGCTGGAAATGGCAGCGCAGGTCCATCGCTAGGCGTTTGGGCGTAGGCGGCGGGTGGTAACAATGCACACAAAGTAGAAATAATTGCCAGCTTGCCATTCATGTCGGGTTACCTCGTTCCACGCTTAGAAATTCGCGTTTCGGTTATTGATGAGGTTCAGTGAGGGATTTGACACGCAACTGGATAGCGCGCAACCGCGTCTTTAGTCGCCAAAACCTTCGAGCGTCGTCCCGTAGTCTGACTGTGGCGGACGCAGCCGATATCCACAATCCGTAAAACCAACTCAGCTCAGACGGGAAAACTACGGTAGGTGGCAGCGTGTCGTTCGGGAGATATCAACCGGCCAGAAACTAGCAGCGCCTTAGTGGCCTAGTATCGGCAAGACGGAAGGGTGGGCGAAAACTAAAGCTGGCCATAGTAAAACTACGGTAGTACGCTGATGTGTAACCAGCCTTGCCGCGCCCACCCGGCTGCGATTTTCCTCAACGCTGATCAATCGGATTTGCAAATCAGGCGAAAGAGCGCCAATCCCCGCCTGCGGAGAGAACGATGCGGCCCACAATTCTCATAGCCGACGACCATCAGCTCTTTGCCGAGAGCCTTCGCTCACTGTTAAGTCCTTTGTACGATGTGGTCGGCATCGCCACGAATGGGCGCGAACTCACTGAGCTGGCAATGAAATTCAAGCCGGACCTGACCGTAACCGACCTCTCCATGCCGGTGCTGAACGGCCTCGATGCGGTACAAAACCTGACGGCGATGGGTCTACGCAGCAAGTTCGTCGTTCTCACGATGCATGCCGATGTGAGCCTGGCGGTGCTGGTGTTCCGCGCCGGCGCTTCGGCGTTTGTCTTGAAGACAGCCAGCGGCGACGAACTCAAAGAGGCGATCGCCACGGCGCATCGCGGTGGATGCTATCTAAGCCCGCAGTTTCCCTGTGACCTGGTCACAGTTCTGGCGGAGGCGGCACGGCGTCCGGCGTCAGACAAAACTCCCCAACTGACCAAACGGCAGCGTGAAGTGCTGCAACTGGTGGCTGAGGGGAAGACGATGAAGGAAGTCGCGACTCAGCTGAGCATCTCGACCCGCACCGCGGAATCCTACAAATACAATTTGATGAACGTGCTTGGCATCCGCACGACCGCAGAGCTGGTTCAACATGCCATCAAGATTGGCTTAATCACGGTTACACCGCTCGAAGGCACGGTCTAGCTCTAGATTGATCGTTGATCGCTCCCAGAGCGCAGAAGGAACTGAATCTGGGCCGGTCTCGGGCCAAATGACCCTTTTGCCCCACGATCCCACAGGAGGAAGAAGTGAAATCCGGACCTGCATCCCCCAGCTTGGATTACACACTTCTGCAATCCTTTGTTGAGGCACTTCCGGACGCCTGTGTGGTGATTGATCAGGCCGGACGCGTGCTTGCCGTAAATCGCGCCTGGACGAAATTGCCGCGCAGAAACGAAGCTGCCGCTGCGGCAAACAACCCGATTGGAATCGACTATCTGGCCCTCTTCGAGTCCTCGACGGCAGATGAAAGTACGGCCCGAGCCCTCATGGGTATCAAGTCCGTCTTGAGCGGAAGTAGCGAACACTTCGAACACGAGTACATCCGCCCTATTCCGCCCACGTTTCGCTGGTTTCGCATGACCGTCCACTCGTGGCGCGAGGCTGGCACAAACGCCATAATCTTTCACCGCGATATCACCAGCGAGAAGCTGGGCCAGGGCAGTTCACTGACTTTGGAGCAGGAATTTCGCTCGCTGGCCGATTCAGCCCCGGTGATGATCTGGATGTGCGGGCCGGACAAACACGCCATTTTTGTGAGCCGTCAGTGGCTGGAATTTACGGGGGCCAAGTTGGAGGACGTGTTTGGGGAAGGGTGGCTACAGTTCGCACATCCCGATGACCGCGATGTCCTTCTAGAGACCTTTCGTACTGCCTTCGACCAGAAGCACGACTTTGCGCACGAATATCGACTGCGGCATAAAGATGGCGCATACCGCTGGGTCCGCGATCGCGGATCGCCACATTACAACGCGCAGAACCAGTTCCTGGGATTCACCGGCTCAGTGTGGGACCTAAGCGAACAAAGGCAAGCGACTGACGAGGCCCACAAGGCGACCCGACACGCTCGCTTGGTGCAGGACGTTGCCGCGATTGCGAACTCCGCCACCACCATGCGAGAGGCCCTCCAGCGTTCCCTCGATGTGATCTGCGATGCAATGGAGTTTCCCGTGGGCCACGCTCTCCTTATCACCGACGACGAGCCGGAGTTGGCGAAGTCGGCGCACATTGTGTTTGTGAAGGACCGGGTGCGGTTCGCAAATCTGTTCGCGATGAGCAATCGCATGACCTGGCCGGCCGACTTTGGCGCTCCGAGAGAGGTGCTGCGCTCCGGGAAACCATTGATTACAGACGTATTGGCCAACACCAAATTCCCGGAGCGATATCCGCGCTCGCAGGCGTCCTATGAAGCAGGGCTGCGCGGGGGTGTTCATCTTCCGATTTTGGTGGATGACAAAGTAGAAGCAATCCTAGAATTCGGAAGCGAAAGGCTGATCAACCTCGACCAAGAAGTTATAGATACATTAGTAGCCGCTGGCGAGCGCCTCTCCCGCTTGTTCGAACGGCGGCGAGCGCAGATCAAGTTCCTGATACAAAAGGAGGAGCTGCAGTCGTCGGCGGAGCGGCTTTTCGCGATGGCTGGACGCCTGGTCGATTCGCAGGAAGAAGAACGGCGCAGAATCGCGCGTGAAATTCACGACGACTTCACCCAGCGCCTGGCGGTGGTTTCCATGAAGATTGGAAATCTGGCCGGACGTGATCGAGCCTCGACATCCGGCGAACTGGATGCTGGCCTGGAGGACGTAAGAGAATCGATTGTCGCCGTGGCCGGGGACCTGCGCGATCTATCACATCAGCTTCATCCCACTATGCTGGCACTTCTAGGAATGGTTCGCGCCTTGCGAGCGCTATGCGAAGAGTTCCAGCGCGCTCGTGGAATCGAGACGGTGTTCACGGCGTCAGCTTCCGATGGTGATGCCTCCGGGCAGGCTGCGATGTGCCTCTACCGAGTGCTGCAGGAGAGCCTTATGAACATCGCAAAGCATTCCGGAAGCCGTATCGCCCATGTCAGCCTGGCGCGTCAGAATGACCAGCTTGAGATGCGCGTGTGTGACGAAGGCCAAGGTTTCCACCCGGACAAGGAACGCAGTCACGGAATTGGCTTGGCGAACATTGAAGAGCGCGTTCGCCTTCTGGATGGGAAGCTGACCATTAACAGCAAGCCCGGAAGCGGCACCGAAATTCTTGTTCGACTTCCGGCAGTGTGCTCCTGAGAGGGGCGATTCTACTTACCCGGTATTTCCATAAACCGCCGGGCAACCGGCCTGCTCAAGAACATTCGCCAAGTCGCAAGTGAGCTGAGCGCTCAAATAGTACCCGCCATCCAGTACAACGGAAAGAGCTTTGGTGAATTCGTCACTGCTTCCAGTCTTTAGCAGGAACGCAGAAGCTCCCGAGCGAAACACTTCCACCACGAAGTTCGCGTGCCTGTTCGTGGTTAGAACGACGAATCTGCTGCGCAGGCCGAGTTTTGTTAGAGCGCGGATCGCCTTAAGGCCGTTCAACAGCGGCATCGAGTGATCGGTCACGACCAGATCCGGCTTGAACTGCACAGCCAATTCGGTGAGTTCGCGCCCATTGGTAGCAATGCCAACTATCTCGTAAGACGGGCTCAACATAGAACGAAGCGCGTCGGCATAGAGCCGGTGGTCATCGGCGATCAGGATTGAGGGCCGCATGGTTTCTCAACCAGCAAGGAGCTGGTGCCCGGCTGCAAAACCGCCGGTTGATCTAGTGGACTTCGGACTGAGGTGGGGAAGAATAAGAGCCATCAGTTCTACAATTACCTTCCGAAGACTTGAAAATACACGCTCTCATTTCATAGCCGCTTCCAAGCTGCCGGTCTGACCTTACGGCCATTTCTAAAAATACATTCTGAGCGGGCACTCCAATAGTCGGAAAAGTACTTGATTGCTCGGCCGTAGAACTACGGATCCGAGATGGCCTTCCGTTTGACGATGCCGTATTTATTCGGTGTCCAGAGAGAGTAGTTTTCCGAGTACCAGAGCGCAGTTTCCAAGGATAGTTTTGGTGATGAAGCAAAGCTGCCTGCCGAGAGGCGGACTTCAATGTGGCCGAAGCTACACCCGCAATAAAGAATATGGAGAACAATCAATGAAACGAAACGTCGGATATGCCATCGCGTTGCTCATGCTCACTACCGGCCTTTCCGCGGCGTTGCTGGCGCAAGAAGCCGGCACCCAGAAATCGGACCTGATCGAGCCGGCGGCGATGGAGGCCCTGAACCACATGGGCACCTATCTGCGCTCCCTCAAGGATTTCCAGGTTAAAGCCGCCGTTACCTCCGAGGATGTCCTGGAGAACGGGGAAAAGTTGACGTTCGCACACACCACGGACATTTTGGCCAAGTCGCCCAATCGGCTTCGCGTCGAGGTCGAAGGCGATCAGAAGTCGCGTCTTTTCCTGTATGACGGCAAGACGTTCACGCTCTTCGCCCGTCGCGCTGGGTACTACGCCACCGTAGACGCTCCTCCCACTATCGGTGAATTGATCGACGTGGTGAGTGACAAGTACGGCATCGAGATCCCTTTACTTGATCTCTTCCTCTGGGGCGGTCCCCGTGCCTCGACCAACGAGATCACCGAAGCGACTGACTTCGGACCTGGCGACGTCGGCGGAATTACCTGCGAGCACTACGGGTATCGCCAGCCAGGGCTTGACTGGCAGGTCTGGATTCAGTTGGGTGACCATCCGCTTCCGAAGAAGCTGGTTTTGACCACCCTCACAGACGACGCGCGGCCGCAGCACACGTCGGTTCTCACCTGGAATCTAGCGCCGTCCTACAACGAAGCAGCGTTCGTCTTCGATCCTCCGACGGATGCCCACAAAATCGTATTTGCCGAGCAGAGCGCATCTGCCGCCGCAGAGCAGAACTAGGAGCCATCTCATGAAACTGTATATTCGACCCTTTCTAGCGTTTGCACTCGCGCTCCTGTTGACGACCACTCCCGCTTTCGCCGGTACCCGCGGCGGCGGCAACAACGGATCAGTGCGTTCGAGCTCGCGGGCCAACGTCAACCAGCCGAGTGGAGCGAAGAACACCGCCTCGAATCGGAGCACAAACAACAACACTAACCGGAATACGAACAACAATCGGAATACGAACAACAACCGGAACGTAAATAACAATACGAACGTCAACCGGAATACCAACGTTAATAAGAACACCAACGTTAACGTCAATCGCGATGTCAACGTCAACACCCACAACAGCTACAACTCCGGTTACTACGGCGGAGGAGGTTGTTGCTATCACAGCGGGGTTGGTACGGCTGTGGCAGTCGCAGCAGCGACAACCGCAACCGCGGTGGTGGTCGGATCCATGGTTCATTCGCTTCCGCCCAATTGCACGACCGTTATGGCTAACGGCGTTACCTACCAGCAGTGCGGCGGTACTTACTATCAACCTCAGTTTTCCGGCGGAAGCACGACCTATGTCGTAGTCAACCAACCATAGCCCGCCTAATGCGATGAGGAGTCTCCCTCCACATGCAGCCAGGAGACTCCTCATGAGTTATCTCTGAAAAAATGCTGGACGATGGCGACCTCCCTGCGTTCCCGGCGGTAGCTGGTTGGTTTCCCCGGAAGGAGTTGACTTAATGCATCGAGCAACCACGTACGGAAGACTACTTGTGAAGTTCGGTGCTGCGGTCTTTCTATCCATCTGTATCTTCCCAACTAACCTGCTGGCCGATCAAGGCCGGATACTTTCCAATGCATCCACTCGAACGGTGACCATCACCGAAATGTTCGCATTTCTGTTCCTGATGCTGGGCCCCATCAAGATACTCGGACCCTTTGTGCAGATGACGCGCGGAGGCAACGCGGCGTTTGCGAGGCGGTTGGCGATTCGAGCATTCATCTTTTCATGTTTGGCGCTGGTGTTTGCCGCAGTAATCGGCGAGAGATCAATGCGGAAATACCACATCTCTGTCCCTGTCTTGGCCATCGCCGCGGGAATCATCCTCTTCCTGGTTGCATTACAGACAGTGATGCACCAGTTTGACTCAAGTGGGCCGGCAGTAAAGCACGTGTATGAACCTTCCCTGAGACTGGCGGTTTCGCCACTGGCCTTTCCCACAATCGTCACTCCCTATGGTGTGGCGGCGGTGATTGTCTTCATGACTTTGACCCCCGATTTTGTCACCCGAAGCGAGATTTTTCTCGTTTTGCTGGGACTAATGGTGCTCGATCTGCTGGCCATGCTGTTTGCAAAGCCAGTGCTGAAATATGCGGGCATGCCTCTGCAGCTTCTGGGTACAGTGCTGGGAATTATTCAGGTGGCACTCGGGGTGCAAGTAACAGTGGTCGGATTGCGCGGGTTGGGCTTGGGGTCAGCAGTCGTCAATTGAAACGGCATTAAGCGGCCCGTTAGTTCAGGAGAGTGCTGGTCTCGATCGTAGATTTCTTAGAAAACGTTTTCGACTGGCTGTTGACGGGGAGAAGCAATTCGCCGCTCGCCTGCCCACATCATCAATGGAGAATCTAGGACATGTTGAAGACCTTTGTTTATATCGCATTATTTTGTTCTTGCTGTAACGCACTCAACGCCGCACAAGTTACGCTAAAAAACGGCGACCGCCTGACCGGCACAATTGTCAGCCTGAGCGACAAAAAGCTTACCGTGAAGACCGATTACGCCGGCGACGTCACGATTGCCTGGGATGCGGTCGCGCAGTTCTCTTCCGACCAGCCGATGGTGGTGACCAAGACCGACAAGCAGGTCGTCTCCGGCACGGTCAACGCACAGGATTCGTCGGTGGTGGTCGCTACCACCTCCGGCGCACAGACCATTCCACAGTCTGACGTTGCCGTCATCCGCTCGCAGGCTGATCAGGCTGCATACGAGCATTCGCTTCACCCAGGTTTTCTCGAGTACTGGACGGGAGGCGGCAGCTTCGGCTTCGCGCTGGCTCGCGGCAACACCGACACCACCAACCTCGCTCTCGGATTCACTGCCGATCGCAAGACCACGACCGACGAGTGGAACATCACAGTGGCGTCGTTGTATACCACCAGCACCGCCGACAGCGTTACCAGTACGACCGCCAACACCTTCGGAGGCGCACTTACCTACAGCCACAATCTGACGCCGCGTCTCTTCGGCTTCGGCATGTTTTCCGGCATGTATGACGACCTCCAGGATCTGAACGAACGCCTCAGCCCGAACGGCGGTTTGGGCTATCACGTGATCGCCAGCAAAACGACCACCTTCGACGTCCTCGGCGGTATCGGCTACACGTATGAGAATTATTCGAACGGCACGATCAACAATTACATCAACGCCAACATCGGCGAGGTATTGACTCACAACTTCACGGCCACTACCTCCATGACCGAGAATCTGTATTTCTATCCTTACCTAAATGACGCGGGTAACTATCGCGGAGTGGGTAACATTGGTCTGGCCAGCAAGTTCTACAAAGCACTTACCTGGAACCTGACCTTCGGCGATATCTATAACAGCAAGCCGATCCCCGGCAAGAAGGACAACGATTTGGTGTTGACCACCGGTCTCGGCATCACCTTTGGCGCCAAGCCGAAGTAGACCGTAACAATGCGACGGCTACGCGCCGCCCGACCAGGCGCAGGAGATCTGCTTCTAGTCGGCATTATTGGCCCGTTCCAGCAGTACTATCGTCAAGTGTCGGCTGTTTTTTCCTATGCCTCATGAGCACTCACGGTCTCGTGCCTTGTGCTCAAATGTGGGGAGCGGAGGATCCTGTCATCTCCCTTGCCAGCCCGCATGGCTTCGAGAGGAGTCCGACATTCTATGCATTGAGGCTGACGTCGATGCCGAACGCTTCTTCGACGTCGGCTCGCCGCGCGTGCCGACAGATCCGGCATTGGTGCTCGTGCCGGCCGCGGCTGAGTAGATTCTCACCGACCTTGCTCGCTTTTTTCTTCGTGTTCATGCCTTCACTGACCTCCGTCGAGCGATGGACATTCGGCGACATGCCGCCCGTAGTTGGTTAGTGGCGATCGTGCATTCTTCCGGCTGAAGAACGTGAGGCGAGCTCCAGCGTTCCGCGAACATTAGCGAACAGAAACCGGGCCGCTTCGCCTCGGTTTCACTCTCTTAATTGTCTTGGATTTCGAGTAAGTGACTGAAAAGGTTGGTTGCGGGGGGTGGATTTGAACCACCGACCTTTGGGTTACGAGCCCAACCTCTCACAGCTAAGTAGTAATGAAATCAATGGGCTTAGCTGAGGAAAAACGTTGGAAAAGCCTGTGAAAATGAGCATTTTGGACCCAAGTTGGACCCAAGTTCTCAGGCATTGAGGCACAGGGAATTCGCCAGAGAGAGCCACGGTCAATCCGTGGCTTCTCTTTGTCCGGCTTGTCTGGGGGATGCCTGGCTGCAGTTCTTGCACCTCATCTCGTGGAAGTTGATCCGCATGATATCGGCCGCCGGTGGACAAAACCACAGTGAGGACAGGTCCAGGTTGGGACAGCCGGGAGCGGTTGATGACGGCGGCGTGGCATTCAGGATCGCACTCAAAACGCCAAGCTAGAATAGAACCTGCGTCGGCGGCTGAAGGTACTTTCCTAGTTCGTTTGCATGTGCCTTAACACGCCCGGGTCGGCAATTCTCAATGGGCGCAACTGCCTGATTACGGCAAAGATCCACTGCTTCGCATTGACCGTCGTTCCAAGATCGCAACATCTTCGCGTACTCGGCTTTAGCTTGTTTGAAGATGGGGACGTCGGGGTCGTAATCTTTCCAGAGCGTCAGAAAATGTTGATACGCGGCCTTCGCTTCCGCAGTGTCCCCCACCATTGCATGAGCGCGCGCAAGCCCGAGATGCGCGAGCGCACCGATGGGTTCGAAGACCACGACACCGGCCAGTGTAGGATTCTCTCGAACTCCCCTGCAGCTTCACTACCTCGGCGTGCAGTTCGTGTCCGCATTGCAAGCATTGGGATGCCATGCTTCCGTTGACAAGAATCGCCTGAGCGTGCACCTGAGGGGAAGACAACATGGAAGAAGCAGTCAGCGGAGTAAAGGGCGAGCTGGCAAAAAATCTATGGCGATGATCTGCATGTTCTGACCGACAAGGCGAACGGGATCGCGAACGTGATGCGAGGCGTCAAGCACCCTCACGCTTAGCAGCAATCTCTGTGAGTGCCGTCACATCCTCATCGCTAACCGTCATGGAACCATAGACAGGTCTACAACAGGAGAATGCCCGCTTTGGATGATTTGACGACGCCCCGGCCGAATGCCCTGCACCGCCCCGAAGAGGCGCTAAGCGACATGCGCTTTGCCATGCGACTGTCGCTGGCCTTTGGCGTGTTGATGCTGGTCGGCAAGATGGCAGCCTATCTCATGACTGGATCGGCGGCGATCCTGTCCGATGCGGCGGAGTCCGTGATTCATGTAGTCGCGGTGGCGTTTGCCGCCTTCAGCCTCCGGCTTAGTACCAAACCAGCAGCGCCGGAATTTCTCTACGGCTACGAGCGCATCACGTTCTTCTCCGCTGGATTTGAAGGCGCGATGATCGTACTGGCAGCAGTCTTCATTCTTTATGCCGCCATAGAGAAATGGATCGTCGGGCTGCGACTGCAGAATTTGGGAGTGGGCACGCTGGTAGTGTTGGCAGCAGGTTTCCTCAATGCTGGATTGGGTTGGTACTTGATACGAACGGGGAGGCGCAACCGCTCCCTCATTCTCGAGGCCAACGGCAAGCACGTTCTCACAGACAGCTGGACGAGCTTCGGTGTGGTTGCGGGGCTGGGCCTGGTGATGTTGACTAAATGGAAGCCCTTCGATCCACTCTTGGCGATTGCGGTGGCGATCAACATTTTGTGGGCGGGTGGGCGCCTGGTGTGGCGGTCGGCGGTAGGATTGCTCGATCATTCGGACCCGAAAGTCGGGAAGGAAATTCGCGGAAAGCTTGATGCGATCTGCAACGCGCTCGGTTTGCAGTATCACGGGGTACGCTACCGCACTACTGGATATCGGCAGATCGTCGAAGTGCACCTGCTGTTCCCGCACTTAATGGCTGTCGGAGAGGCACATCGCTTGGCAACGCTGTTGGAAGAACGGCTGGCCAGAGAACTCAGCGAGCCGGCAGAAGTGTTTACGCATCTGGAGTCGGCGGAAGACCACGCGGCCGTGCACGAGAAAGAACACTACACAGGAAAGCCGGAATAGATCAACGCCGGCAAGGTTGCATAACTCCAAAGAGTCGTCACTGCGTTATGCTGGCGGATCGCGCTCGAAAACTACGAAGATCAACTTTGAGCCGGGCCCGGCGCATAGGCGGACTACTGCTCTCGGAACTACACATAGCGAAACAGCATCATGAAACCAAAATCCATGTGGCTCTGCTGGTGACAGTGAAACAGGGTCGCACCCGGGTTCGCCGCGACAAAGTCGATCTCCGCATTGCTCTTCGCCTTTACCACCACCACGTCCTTCCGTAACGCCGAGAGCGGTTTACCGTCCAGGTTGGTGACCTCGAACGTATGGCGATGCAAGTGAATCGGATGATCGTCGCTGCTCTTATTCCGCATCACCAACCTGTAATGCTTGCCTTCTCTCAGCGGAATGGTGTCCGTTTTCGGAAACGACTTGCCATTGATCATCCAATAGTCGAAATCGCCGTGCCCGCGAAATTTGGATTCGAAGACCAATGGAACCCGCTCGTCCGGCTCCACCGTCATCGGTTCTCGTCTTGCGAACAGCGTGTAATCCCATAATGTTTCTGGCGGATCGATCCACTTCGGCTCACCCTGCTGGTTGGCATACTCCACCACAATCCCCATTCCCGCCTTGCGAATTTCCGCGCGCGTCTCGCCCAACACCCACACTCCGGGCCGAGTCATCTCCACCAACAGGTCAATGCGCTCTGCCGGAGCCAGTCGTACTGCGGGGACCTTCGCTGGCTGCGGCACCGCGTTCCCATCCATGCCTACCACGGTGAATTCATGTCCGGCCAATGCCAGCCAATGTGTCGCCGTCGCACTCGCGTTGAGCACGCGGAAGACCACCCTCTGCCCTTCGCGTGCCTTAATCGGATCGCCATGGCCCAGCATGCGGTCATTGATCGTTGCATAGTCATAAAGTGCATCCATGGACGTATCCCCGCCACCGCCCATATACGCATTCCAATCGTGCAGCGTCAGGAATATCTCCTGATCGTACGCACCGGGTTCTTGTTTCGGCTCAATGCAAAAGCATCCGAACTGACCGGTATACGTACCTCGCTGCAAATCATGCCCGGCGAACGTATGCGTGTTGTACCAGCGGAACCCTGAGGGCTGCGGCGTGAAACTGTAACGTCGTTGTCCGCTTGGCGCGATCATGGGCGAGCCCTCTTCCATCGCGCCATCTTCGACCGACGGAATCCACAATCCATGCCAATGCAGAATCTCAGGGATGTTCGTACGGTTCACAACATCAATCGTGATCGGCTTTCCTTCCGGCCAGCGAATCAGAGGACCGGGAACGCCTCCGTTGTAGGCAATGGTGTGGATTGCCTTGCCTGGCGCAATCTCCAATTTGAGTGGCGCAATTTCAAGCCGAACATCGGCCGGCGCCGACGGCGTCTGCGGCCACAAACTTGTCCTCGGCGCTGCACCCAGCAACGCAAAACGCGCGCTGATCAGAAAATCGCGGCGATCCATTCGCATTTGTCCTGCTAAGGGCTGTCTGAACTGCCCGCTCGATGGTGTGTCCAATCGAAGCGTCGGCCGAGGATACCTTTCACAATCAGATGATCGGTACTGGCCGTGGCGCCCCACCCCACCCCAAAGTTGATCTCCCAATTCGGCGACACATTCAGATCAATCGCCGGGAAGAATTGCTGTTGCTGATCATGTAACGGAAAGAAACCGGTGATTGGTCCATAAGTGGCGTAGTACTCGAGCCCGCCAGAAATGTATTTGTTGAAGTCGTAGCTGAATTTCGCATCCGGTGCAAACACCACGCCGTCCGGAACGCTCGGCCCAGCGATACTTCGCCACAAACTTCAGCACGCGTTGGACGGCTACGAGATGATACGGGAGGTCCGCGGTGTGGGGCTGTTCTGCGGAATAGAGTTCTGCGCACCGAGGCAACTACGCTTGCGCACGGCCTTCGAAGCTTTTCGTGCCATCCATGCCGGGCTATTCGGGCAGATGGTCGTGATGAATCTGTTTGAGCGCGGCATCTTGACCCAAATGTGCGGAAACAACTTCATGGTGCTGAAGGCCGCTCCGCCCTTGGTAGTTGAAGAATTAGAGATCGATGGCTTTGTAACGCGGTTCAAAATGTTGTCGAATTAATGCACTCGTCGGGCTCGTTCTGGTCGGATGCATTAGGAATCGCGCGCCGTGCCATCAACATCTGACATCAGCATCTTTAGACGCCAGGCAACTGGCTAAACTTCAATGAGCAATAAGGCCGCTGCATAAAAAGCCATTCCAGCTTTCCATGTACCTTCGGAGGCGGACACAGATAGCTCCGTCGTTACGCCAGCCCACTGATGTGGTTCGGAGTTTCCAGACGTCATGCGTTGTGACATCATTTTATTGTTCGAAACGCTCTCATTCGTTCTATTGACCTCGAGCGAGCAGTCAACATTTGCTGCGGTCCGATACCAGCCCAGGATCGGAGATGACAAAGTCTTCATTTTGCAGTAACCGCATTCCCGGACTCGAGCTGCTAGAGTGACTTAGACGTGGGTTGGAATGTCAGTTCGATCTTACAAGCGTGAAGTGGATCCCATGGGCAGAGTGATGGCTCTCGCAGGTTCGGTGCTGTCGTGTACGTTGTTGTTAACCGTAGCTCACGGCCTGCAGCTATCAAGTTTGCATCAACAAAGTGTCACCCCGACGCAGCAAATCTCTCAAGCGTCGGCGGTGTCCTCGGGACAGACTGGCTCTCAACCTAGTGGCAGCATCTTCGGAACCGTGCTTGACCAAGGTGGCGCGGTCGCAGTGAGGGCCCAGGTACGGCTGACGCGCCCGGATCAGCCGCACGCTCAGCAAGTGTCCTCCGGTGACAACGGGCAATTTGTTTTTGGCAATCTCGCCCCTGGTTCCTTTCAGCTTACCGTCACAGCTCCGGGCTTCGAAACAAAGATTTTCAGTGGAGTGTTGCAATCTGGGAAGACATTTCTCGTGCCGGAGATGGTTTTGAAGGTTACGCCGGCGGCAACGACGGTGCAAGTCGGGCTCACGGCCGAGGAGGTGGCGCAGATCCAGCTTAAGCAACAGGAGAAACAGCGGGTGCTCGGCATCGTTCCCAATTCTTACGTCAGCTATGTTCCCGATGCAGCTCCGCTGACCGCCAAGCAGAAGTTCCAGCTTGCCTGGAGGTCGGTTTCGGATCCCGTCACAATGCTTGGGGTGGGCGCGTTAGCAGGAATTCAACAGGCTACCAGTGATTATGGTGGGTTGGGACAAGAGGCCGGAGGCTATGGAAAACGGTTCTCGTCGGCTTACGCCACGCTAGTTACCAGATCCTTTATCTCTGATGCTGTTCTGGCATCTCTGTTCAAACAGGATCCCCGGTACTTTTATCAAGGCACCGCCGCAACTGGCTCGCGGCTTGAGCACGCTCTCAGCCATGCGATCATGCGCAAGGGCGATAATGGGCGGTGGCAGCCCAACTACTCCGGTATCATCGGCAGTTTCGCCAACGCCGGACTGTCTTCTTTGTATTATCCCGAAAGCGATCGTAGCGGTGGATTGGTGGTTCAGAACGCGTTAGTTGGGATCGCTGGCCGTGCGGTCGGTGGCATCTTCCAAGAATTCGTGCTCCGCAAATTCACGTCACACGCGAACAGCCAGGCCGCAAATCAGCCCTGAAGACAGAACTTAGGTGTCAACGACACTTCAGGAGATCGGTGAGTCCCTGGGCCGCGCGGAAGGCAGGGACGCGAAGGGCGAGGGTTTCGAGCAGCTGCGCAGGGATCGGCGGCCCGTCCGGCTGCGCAGGCCGCTAGAAAAAATCCTTTCGAGGGTCTGACCATAAGGAAGGCCATAAAGATCATTCTCTCGAGCGTCGTGCTTCGGAAAGGATGGCATTTCCGCAATTCCTTATTTCGGACTCGCAGGCGCGTTAAGGAAGCTCACTAGATCGCCGATGTCGTTGGCCTCCAGTGTTGGCCACGGCGTTCCAAGCTCTTCAGCGCGTTGGTTCATTCGGGGTCCATGTCGCCATAGCGCCGTGACAAAGGTAACCGTGGTGTAAGCGTCTCCTTCTGCCTTAAGCCCAGGCCCCAACTTCGTCCGTGACAAGTTGCGCAGCCCCGTTCGGCAAAAAAGCGTCGTCCGACCAATCCGGATCCCGCTGGCTCGAAGTACCGCAAGCTGGCAAGAAATGCCAGAAGATCCGCCAACTCCTGACCTTGAAACTGCGTGGGAGCGTTTCCCCTCTCACCAGCCTCTCGAAGCATCGCGGGGGCGTGGTTCCACATTACGCTGGAAAACTGCGCCATGGTAAGGGGAAGGTCTGCCTCCGGCCCCAACTCAGGACCCACACTGCCACCCCTCCCACGCACCGCATGGCATTGAATACATCTGCTTTGAAACACACTCCAACCCTGCTGTGCATCGCCCCTCACGTCCGGCGTGGTGTTAGCCGCGCGGAAACGGCGAGCACACACGTAGGCAATCAAATCATTCATTTCGTTACCAGAGAAGCGAGGCCATTGTCCCAAGGTACTCGCGATAGGAGCCATCATCGATCCGGCATGGTTCAACATCGCCCTACACCAGACATTCGAATCGCCTCCCGTGGCAACGGCGGATAATTCGGGCGCTGCTTTGCCGCCGATGCCTCCTACTGAATGGCATCGACTGCAGCCCTTGTCATTGAATACCTCCTGGCCGGCGAGCATCTCCGGGCCGGTCAATGCTGCGGGCCTGATCGAGGAACGGCAGGATATCGGCCATCTCCTGCGAGTTCAACTCGGGATAAGGCTTGCTTTCCCCGCGGATCTGTCGCCACATGTACGGACCATGATTCCACAGCGCGGTCGCCAGCCATGCCATCGCGGGAGTTCCGGGCCGGCTCCCGGAGAGTTCCGGGGCGGTTCGCCCTCCTGATCCACCCACGGAGTGGCAAATACCGCACTGCTTGTCGCCGTAAAACAGTGCCGCCCCCTTCTCAGGGTCGCCAACAATGTATGGGGCACGCCGCGTGGAGGGTAGCCGTGTAACCTGCACGAATATGGCAATGACCAAGGTCACGGCGACTAACGCCGCAGGAAGCCAGAAGAAAAGCTGTTTGCGGCCAGTGAGTAGTGCCATAAAGCCAAATTCCTCGCAAGCGCGTGAAATTGGGAATATAAGCCCTGAGCCCGTGCAGGGTAGTTGGTTACTTGGGATGTGCCCGCCGAAATTCCCAGACGAATCCGGCCAGAAATATCACGGCGGTAACAGCCCAAATCATTGGCTGTTTCACAAATGAAGTCGGATCCCATCCAATCGCTTCATTTGCGGCTGGCCTGTACACAACATAGAAATAGACGCCCATTACGATTGGCGATAAGGCACCAGCCATGGCTACGGCCACGGTTCCAGCGACAAGGCTCTTTAGGAAGACCATATTCCTCTCGCTTTCCGTCCTAGAACGTCGGAGCCTTCCCAGACCGGCTCCGATACATGACAGCTACGTCACCGCCAGAGACTCCCGCGGAGGGGTTTGCCTTCGACGCTCTGTCAGTGCCGATTGGATGAAGGTCATTTCCCGGCCCAAGATCTCCGTGGCTTCGCTGCACAGGTCCGGACGCTCGAACATCAGACGGAGAAAGTCCTCTCGCGGAACGTGCACCGCGTCAACTTCGCTGGTGGCTATCGCGGTCAGAGTGTAAGGCCGTCCGGTGAAGCTGGATGGCAGCCCTAACACCGACCCGCTGCCAAACAGCCGATCCAGCCTAGGCAGGCCCTTCACGCTCATACACACTGTGCCGCCGACCACTAGGAAGACGCCGGCATTGTCACCGTGCTCGCCAAACAGAATGTCGGCGGCGGCGAGATGCTTGTTTTCGCCAATCTGGGAAAGACACGCTTTAAGGACATCCGACGCTTCTAGGACTTTGCTTTGCTCACCCGCACTCATGATCCCACGCTTATGCCACAATCTGTACAGCCACGCGGTGATCGCGATCACTCCTGCATGTGACCGGATAGGGCATCGCTTTCCACCGCATCGCCAGATGATGTTCCGCTGTATCCTCACAATGTGGTACCTCTGACGGCGCCCTGTCTGCAGCCGTGATCCTGGGCTGAAGAAGCCGCACGTGCGCTCGAAAGCCTGACCTGGAGCAGTCTTTCACGATTCTGCGGCACTTCGGCTTCACCCCTGCCAGTGACCCTCTCTTTGATTCTGTCTTGGGCAATCAATCAGCTTTTGTTGCGTGAGGGGTCGCAACCCGGGGATGTTTGAGAGACACCCCTATCACCGGGCATAGTGATGGAGGTCACAGCCAAATAGTTCATGTAGACCGATACTTCTGTCCCATTATCGAGTTGCTGTGGGGACAGAGGCACTCCATCTCTTTCTTGCTTCGCCCCCGCAAGGAGGTTGTGTATGGGTCGGCTGTCATCTCGCGCTGGTAGTACATTTCTGCAGTTCCTCCTTCTAATGGGCACCTTGATCATTCCGTCGCGCGAGAGCGCTGCGATTCCGGCGTTCTCACGCCTATACGGAACTAGTTGCAGCACCTGTCACATTGACTTTCCCAAGTTGAACGATTTCGGCAAAGCGTTCAAAGATGCCGGATTCAAGTTTCCCAAAGACGACGAATCGATGCTCAAAATCCCGCCCGTCATGCTGGGAGCGCCGGCCAACGCAGAATTGTGGCCGAAAGCCATCTGGCCCGGAACCATCCCAGGCATCCCGCCCATCGGGCTACGCATGAATAACTATTTTCAATACACCGGCACCAGCAGTGGGAAGTTTGCGTCGCTGACCCCGGAGGGAACGCTGCCACCGTTTGTGCCCACCACAGACTTTGAGACTGGCTTCTTTAGTATCTTCACCGCCGGCAATTTCGGCAGCGACATAGCATTCTGGGTCGACGATGACATCAGCGTGAGCGGAGCCAACGCTAACGGCGAGCTGGGCGATGGGTATCTCAAGTTCGTGAATATCGGCCGCCTCCTCAAGCTGCCGAAGAACTCCCTGAATTTCCGCGTCGGTCAGTTCGAACTTGAATTGCCGTTTACGCAAGCCCGCAGCATTTGGATCAGTCCCTATGACATTTATTCGCAAGCCAATATCGGAGCGATGAACTCACTGGTTCCGCTGCAGCAATTTGTCAACAACCAGTTCCAAATGGCAGATGTAGGGAAGGGTGTAGAGTTCAGCGGCGGACTGCACACTGGCGGCTACAACTACTCGATTGCGTTCATCGACCAGAACACCAGTGGCATTGGGCAGGATCAGAACCCAGGCAGTCCATATGTCCCCCAGGCGACCGGCAGCAACCTGGGCGGAGTGGGCGTCGCCTCCGATGCAAACTTCAAGGACATCTACGCCAGTTTCAACTATCGCTTCAACCTGGAGCAGGACAAGGAAAGCCGTCAGGCGATCCAGGCCGCCGGTCCCACTGGTCCGCGCGATCATACCTATTTGAATTTCGGCACCTACTATTTTTATGGACGTTCGGTACAGCGGCTGCTGGGAGCTTCCGACGGCACGGCGGCAGTAGTCACCGCCCGCGAGCCGTTCTACCGGGTCGGCGGCAACATGACCTTCAACTATCGCTGCTGCCTCCAGTTCAACGCTCTGTACATGTACGGCCACGACAATAACCTCTTGCCGATCGATGCCGCTGGCGATCTCATTCCGTTACAGAACTTGAGCACCGCCGTGCCAGTTGGCTTTATCCACAGCACGCCGGCGACTTTCAGCGGCGGCTTCGCGGATGTGGAGTGGCTCGCCTATCCTTGGATGATGGTCCTGATGCGCTACGACGGCGTGAATTCGACTTCGGATCGGATTAATGGGTTGCAAACCAACCCTTCCTTCACCGGCGCTCCGTTCAACGCTCCATTCGCTTCGACGCGCAATCGTTTCACGCCGGGAGTACAGTTCCTGATCCATGCCAACATTAAGGCGTCGTTTGAGTATCAATTCCGCCCGTCACAAAGTGTCGTTATCGCCACCAATCCCGTGACCGGATTGCCAATGGCATTCAATCCATTTCACACCAATACAGCCGTGGCCGGGTTGGAGTGGGTGTATTAACTGCATCGTTTTGAAGACGCACAAACCACGAAAGGAATGCTCATGATACGCAGTTTTCTAGGGATGCTGTTGCTCATCGCCGCAGTAGCAGTTACAGCTTCCGCGGGCACAATTGAAGGGACGGTCTCGCCCGGTAAATCCTCGGTCGTCTATGTAGACACCATCCAGGGAAAGACGTTTCCGGCGCCGTCGCAGCAGCCGGTCATGGACCAGAAGGGCCTGATGTTCAGCCCGCACGTCATGGTGATTGAGGTGGGCACGACTGTCCAGTTCTTGAATAGTGACAACGTGCAGCACAACGTTTTTTGGCCCTCGATCAGCGGCAACAAAAAACTGGGCCACAACCTCAGCACATGGCCGAAAGGCGACAAGCGCCCCTTCAAATTCGATAACACCGGCGTGGTGTCGTTGCTGTGCAACGTGCACCCGGAGATGGCAGGCTACATCGTTGTCAGCCCGACGCCATACTTCGCGGAGACGGACGCCAGCGGAAACTACAAGATCGAAAACGTCCCGGATGGCAAGTACAACGTGGTTGCCTGGCATGAAGGCATGAAGCCGCAGACAAAATCTGTGGATGTCTCCGGCACAGGCAAGGCCGACTTCACCCTTTCGAAGTAGAAGTAAGAGACGGGCGGCGTGACTCGCCCGCCGCCCACTACCTGCAGGGCACTGCTTCTTCAGAGAGGGTAGATGTTAGGTCGTTTCGCCAACAAGAAGGTCGATCGGGAGTGGCTGAATACCAACTTCCCCTGCATGATGGCGTGCCCCGCACACACCAATGCCGGCCGGTACGTCTCGCTGATTGCGGAAGGTAAGTTCGAAGACGCTTATCGCTTTGCGCGCGATCCCAATCCCATGGCGAGCATTTGCGGACGCGTTTGCGCACATCCTTGCGAAACCGCGTGTAGACGAGGTCAGATTGATCGGCCAATCTCCATTCGCGCTCTCAAACGCTTCCTGACCGAGCGGCACGGCCCCGAGTCGCGTCATCCGGTAACGCCTACTACGCGGGCTGCGGAGAAGCTCTCCTACAACGTTGCCGTGATCGGCGGAGGACCGGTTGGTCTATCAGCCGCACACGATCTGGCGTTGATGGGCTATTCGGTGACCATCTTCGAAGCTTCGCCGGTCGCCGGTGGAATGCTATACCTCGGAATTCCTGAGTATCGCCTGCCGCGGAGCGTGGTCGAGGCGCAGGTGCGCGAGATCCTCGAAACAGGCGATATCACGCTGCGCCTGAATTCAGCCGCGGGGCGCGACTTCACTGTCGGCGAGTTGAGGCGGCAAGGCTTTGATGCGGTGCTGATCGCGGTCGGCGCACATCGCAGCCGTGATTTGTCGATACCCGGCGTGGATCTCGATGGCGTCCATCGCGGCATCGAGTTTCTCCTCAACGTCAATCTTGGCTACAAGTTCACCATCGGCAAGAGGGTGTTGGTTATTGGAGGAGGGAATGTCGCCATGGACGTCGCGCGATCGGCCGCGCGTGAGGTCCTTCGCCAGCATGACGCGCCAGGCGAAATGACTCCCTCGGAAGAAAACGCGCAAGCCGTTGCTGCGCACGAAATGATGGATATTTCCCTATCGGCCTTGCGCATGGGCGCCCGCGAAGTCGGCCTGGTGTGCCTTGAGCAGCGCCATGAAATGCCCGCCGCGCTGGAAGAGATCGAAGAGGCCGAAACCGAAGGCATCATCATGCATCCCGGCTTTGGGCCGAAGCGCGTCCTCGGCCGCGAGGGGAAAGTGGTCGGCCTGGAATGCCTGAAGACGATGCGCGTCTTTGATGAGAACCATCGCTTCAGTCCCGCGTTCTATGACAACAGCGAAACCCAGTTTGAATGCGACACCATAATCCTCTCCATTGGCCAGGCGCCTAATCTCGAGTTCCTGCGCCCCGATGATGGCGTGCAGGTCTCGCCTCGCGGCCTGATCAACGTGCATCGCGAAACCCTGATGACCTCGGCGCCCGGCGTGTTCGCTGGTGGCGACTGCGCCTTCGGTCCGCGACTGATTATCGATAGCGTCGGCGATGGAAAACGCGCGGCGGTTGGTATTGACGAGTACCTGCGCGGGCACAAGCATCCTGAACCGCAGATTGAGGTGCAGGTCCTGGACCGCTGGCAGATGGCGGTGGACTACATGAACCTCAAGCGCCAAGCCATCCCCATGCTGCCGCTCGACCGCCGGACCGGTATGACCGAGGTTGAGCTGGTCTACAGCGAACAGGAAGCGATGGCCGAAGCGCAGCGCTGCCTGAGGTGCTACGTCAACACAATCCTGGAAGGCAGCGAAGGGGATGGAACAGACTGCGTGCTTTGTGGTGGCTGCGTCGATGTTTGTCCTGAGAATTGCCTGGAACTGGTCTCTCTCGATCGCATTCAGTTTGACACCGACGCCATCGACACCATCGCAAGTCAGCCGGAGGCCTTCAGCTTCGAGTTGGAAAACATCCAGGCCGACGAACTAGTCAGCATTACCGGAACCGCGATGTTGAAGGACGAGACCCGCTGTATCCGCTGCGGACTGTGTGCGGCGCGCTGCCCCGCAAGCACGATCACTATGGAGGCGTATCACTTCATCGCGACGGAAGCGACGGGACTCATCACCATTCAAAGCTTTGATGGGCCCAGGCTGTCCGATGCGGGTGCCAAAGCATGAGCACAATGAGGAATCATGTCTGACGACCCTAAAGCAACGAATCCGCCCGACAATCCTGCAGAGATGAGCCGGCGAAACTTTTTCATCAAGATGGGTGCAGGTTCGGCTGCAGTGGCGGCGCTAGGCACGGCGGCGTTCTCCTATCAGTACCTGTCGCCAAATGTCCTGTATGAGCCGTCGCCGGTTGTAGATGCCGGAAAGCCGGACCATTATCCGCCGGACTCGGTCACGCTAGATCCGGTGACGGCAATTTACGTGGTGCGCACGGCAGAAGGCTTCTTCGCGCTCTCGGCAATATGTACTCATCTCGGCTGCATGACGGCTTATAAGCCGGAACTTGGCATCATTGCCTGCCCCTGCCATGGCAGCAAGTTCAAGACAGACGGCGTGAAGATCGAAGGGCCAGCGCCGCGGCCGCTGCCTTGGCTGCGCATGTGGCTCAGCGATGATGGCAATCTCATGGTCGATCGCTCCAGCGCGGTCGCAATCAAGCAACTAGTGAGGGTCTAACCATGGCAAGTACCCTCGATCAACTGCTCGACCAGGTGCGCGATAACCGCGTCTGGCGCTCCATCTTCCGCAGCGGAAGCGGCGAGAGCAACCTGCGCCGTGCGTTGTTTGTGCAACAGAACGTCTTCCTGCACCTGTTTTCGGTTAAGGCGCGCAAGCGGACGCTGGAATTCAGTGCCACCTGGTATCTGGGCGCGCTGACATTCGGCACTTTCCTGATTCTGGTCATTACAGGTATTTTGCTGATGCTCTACTACCATCCTTCGGTCCCGCAAGCCTACGCGGACATGAAGGACTTGCAGTTTGTGGTCTCCTCTGGAGTCTTCCTGCGCAACCTGCATCGCTGGTCGGCCCACGCCATGGTCTTCCTGGTATTCGCGCACATGTTCAAGGTGTTCTATCGCGGAGCCTATCGCCCCCCGCGCGAATTCAACTGGGTGATTGGAGTGGTGCTGCTTCTGGTGACGCTGTTACTCAGCTATACCGGCTATCTATTGCCGTGGGATCAACTCGCATACTGGGCGGTTACGGTTGGCAGCAACATCGCCTCTGCGGTTCCAGTGATGGGGAGCAAGATTCGCTTCCTGATGCTGGGCGGAACGGCCGTCAATGCAAACGCATTGCTTCGCTTCTATGTGCTGCACTGCGTGATCCTGCCGTTTGCCGCCGTTCTATTCATCGCTATTCATTTCTGGCGGATCCGTAAAGACGGCGGAATTTATGCCGGCGAACCTGCAACCGAGGTGAAGAGCAAATGAGCGATCCCAAGGACTTCGTAGCGGTCTTGGATTCCGACGCGCGAAAAACGCCACGGCGGATTGCCTTCATCACCAAGCGTACTTCACCGCAGGTGCGCGTCAAAGATGAAGACCGGGTGATGACCTACCCTGAAGCGTTCTTTCGGGCCGCGGTCGCGATCGAAGTGCTCGCCATTGCGCTGGTCGTTACATCGCTGTTGTGGAACGCTCCCCTTGAGGGGCTTGCCAATCCGATGCACACGCCCAATCCGGCGAAGGCGCCCTGGTATTTTCTCGGCTTACAGGAGTTGCTGCATTACTTCCCGCCGGTCGTGGCCGGCGTTCTCATTCCTGGCCTGGTAGTGATGGCTCTCATCGTCATTCCGTACTTCAACATCAACGTCGAAGCCGAAGGCCTCTGGCTGCGTGACAAGGTCAAGCGCATGCGGATCTTCGGCATTGTCGTCGTGATCTTCTGCGTTTTCCTGGCGGTGTTCGATGTCTGGGTCGCTCTGGTTCCGACGATCATCGTTGCCGCATTCATGTTGCTGGCAGCTCGAACCGATCCTCAGACAGCCTCGGGATTCAAGAGATGGCTGGTGGGAAAACCACTCTCCTTCTGGATCATGACGTGGTTTCTGGTTGAGCTTTTTGTGCTAACCGCCATCGGAACATTCTTCCGTGGCCCAGGATGGTCCTGGGTCCTGCCGTGGAGGGCCTGAGCGCAGATGACGAACAAGCCCAAGTCGGTCTGGCGGTTCTTTTTCGGCGACAGCGCGCGCGCTTTTGGCTCGGTAAGCCTCATCCTGTTGGCACTGCTTGCCGTCTCACCAGCCAAGAATTATTTCAGCCAATGGCGTTATTATCAGAAACAATACTTACATCTCATCCGTGGACGCGCGGATGCTGTTACGCTGGAGCGCCACTTCCAGGGCGGAATCCAGCAGATTTGGATTCCCGAGCAGCAGGTGACCGATCGCTGCACCACTTGCCATCTGGGACTTAAAGAAGCCAGCCTTGCCGATGTGAGTGCCGTAGCATTTCGCAAGCACCCAGTCGTTCCCCACTCGTTGACTGAGTTTGGCTGCACGACTTGCCATCGTGGACAAGGCCCGGCGACGACGGTCGAAGAAGCGCACAACAGCACCGAGCAGTGGGAACAGCCGCTGCTGCCGGCGAAGTACATCGAGGCCGGCTGCGGACAATGCCATCTGGAGAAGCAAACAGCCACGCCGTTCCTGAATCAAGGACGGGAGCTCATTTCACGCAACGGTTGCACACACTGCCACACCATCAAGCGAGGCGACGGGACATACATCCTGCCCAACGATGCCCCTCCCTCGCTGAAACACGTCGCTGATAAGACGACCCGCGAGTGGATCTATGCCTGGATCAAGGAACCCCAGGCATATGCCGGCACGGCAACGATGCCGAATTATCACCTGAATGATAATGATGCCCGCGACATCTCGGCATTCGTGATCGCGCAGAGCACGGCGCTCCAGCCACTCATCCAAGTGCAAACCGATGCCAAGGCGGCAGAAGATCCTGCAGCGGGCACTACCCTTTATGGGCAGTCGTTCTGTGCGTCTTGCCATGCCATGCAGAATGCTGCGGGGAACCTGGTCGGAGGCAATGTCGGGCCGGAGCTCACCGGCATTGGCACGAAGGCAAAACCGGAATGGCTGCAAGATTGGGTGGCCAACCCCAACCACTACGATCCGGACACGATGATGCCGCATTACCGCTTCGATGCTAACCAAGTGGCCACATTGGCCAGCTTCCTGGAGTCGAAGACGGAGCCGGATTTTGTGGCCAACGTCCATCTCGAGCCTGCCACGGCTGCGCAAATCGAGCACGGCAAGAAGCTGGTGATCGAGAACGGCTGTGCGAGTTGTCATGAGATCAATGGCATCAAGAAGCCCGAAAACTTCGCGCCTGAGCTGAGCCGCATCGGCAGCAAGCCACTGTCGCAAGTGTTGTTCGTGGAAGGGGTCGAGCACAGCCTGCCAGGCTACGTAGCGGCGAAGGTACGCAATCCGCGAGCCTTCGGACCATCACTGAAGATGCCGCAGTTCAATCTAACGCCGCAGCAGATCGATGCCATTACCACAGCGCTGTTGGCGCAGACCGACCGAGCGCAAACTCAGCCACCTGCCATGCGAATCGCTTCCGTCGAGCAAACGAAGTACGAGCCGGCCGGACATGCTGGACAGCTTATGCGCGACCTGCGCTGCTTCACTTGTCACATGATCAACGGGCACGGCGGTGAGATGGCGCCCGACCTCACCTGGGAAGGCACGGCGGTACAGCGGGAGTGGCTGACGCAGTTCCTGAGAAATCCTGAGACTCTACGGCCGGCGCTGATCCGGCGCATGCCGAAGTTCAACCTCACGGAGGAAGAAATCAATACCGTCGCCGACTACGTGATGACGGTCTATCAGACGCCGGAGTTTGATCGTGATTCGCTGCCGGCGTCAGAGTTCACGCCGGCGATGGTAGAGCAGGGGCGGCAGCTGTTTTATTCGAAGTTTGTCTGCCAGTCTTGCCATATTGCGGACTTTACGAAAGACAAGGGTTACATCGGTCCGGCTCTTGCAGGCACCGGCAAGCGCTTCAACGCAGCATGGGTGTACCACTGGCTGCAGAACCCTCAAACGCTGCGTCCGGGAACTATCGAACCCAATCAGCACATGACTGTAGAGGAGGCGCGCTCGTTGACCGCGTTCCTGATGTCGCTCAGTTCGACCGGTTCCAAGGAGGCGGCAAAGAAATGAAACGCGCGCTCATAGCCGTCGCCGTTTGCACGCTGGCGCTCGTTATCAACGGATGCTCGCACAAGACCAAGCAGCAGCCAGCCTCACTTCAGGCCACGGCCGCGGGAACCGCAATTGTCGAGTCCAGTGGCGGCAAACAAATTGGCTACATCGGAATGCCGCTGGACCAACCGGTGGTGGTCCAAGTGAACGGCGCCTCTGGGAGCGCGGTTGCCGGAGCAGCCGTGTACTTCACCGGACCAACGGGGGTCACCTTTACTCCAGCCTCAGCATTGACTGACTCCAGCGGACAGGTCACCAGCACTGTCTCGCTCGGTCAACAAGCCGGGCGATACAAAATCGTTGCCAGCACGCCGGATGCATCTGGCAAGAAGCTCGAACTTCCGCTGGACGAAATCGCGCTGGGTTATCAGCAAACCGTAGGGGCTCAGCTCAATGCGCAATATTGCATTCGCTGTCACGATCCGGAGTCGACGCCGCTTCGGGTCTCAAACATGGACAATCTGTCGGTAAAGCCGCATCCCTTCATCGAGGGGGACGCGCTCAACAAGATCAGCGATGCGGAGCTGATTGCCATCATCAGCCACGGTGGTCCGGCTTTGAACAAATCGGCAGAAATGCCGCCCTGGGGATACACGCTTTCCAAGAGCGACATAGCTGCGCTGGTTTCCTATATTCGCGCGGTAGCCGATCCACCCTATGAGGCCGGCGGAGTGGTGTACGCACAGAGATAAGTTTGCCGGCGGGAGTGAGAGTAGCTGTCATGAAGTTGTTGCAAGGCATTACAATCCTGGTCGCCGCGCTGGTAGCGAGCGCTCCCCTGCGCGCACAGGTTGTCACCCCGGTGGAGCTGTCCGATCCTAAGGCGCAGCACCTCCAGCAGCGCCACCTGAAAACCTTAATGGCTATCGGCACCGAGATTGAAGCCCATAAATTTCCTTATCCTTTTTACTTCAGCCGTGTTCTCGACGTCGACCTTCCCAAGATGCAGCTCGCCGACCAGCGATCTATCCGATTCGACGTTTATAAAGGCCAAACAGTGCTGGAGATCACCGGCAACTACTATGCAGCTTATTCTGCAGACCGCATGGATTCATATGCGCGACTGAAGGAGACATTTCAGCAGGTAGTCATGCCGTTACTGCAGGTGGAGGCGCCGCGCTTTCCGGATGATTCCGAGTTCGCTGCGTTTGCCATCGAGGTATCCCACCACGTCCGGCAGAAGGTGATGGGCGTAAGCTCCGAGATTCCCGAAAACGTTACTGTCATTATTTCTGTTCCGGTTGCCCAGAAGCTTGTGGATGCCAAGAACGACGATCAGAAGCAGGCCGCTATTTTGGAGGCGAAAGTATTTCTGAATGGACAGCCCATTTCTCTGTGGTTGCAGGAGGGGGCTCCCTCGGAGGAATGGAAGGAAAGAAACACTGCAGAGCCAGTGAAGAAAGCGGCTGTCGTCGAAACTGTCGCCGTAACCTCGAATCCCGCGGCATCGAACACCCCTTCCGTTGCCGCCAACTTGATGAAGACCTCGCCAGCGCCCATGCGGATCTTCACCCAGCAGGAGCTGTCCAACCTCGAGCATCAGAACGATGACGCGATCACCCTGATGACTAAGGGTCTGGCAACTGAGGCACACTTCTTGCCCTATGCGGCACCAAGCTTCATCGGATTTCGTCAGGGTGCGTACCTGCAGCTCTCGATCGCTACTAAGCTAGATGCCGCTGCTGGAACCTCTCGGTACAAGTTGGCGGCGCTGGCTTTTGATAATCACGTGTCTCATCTCGTGCGGCCGTTGCTGACTTACTTTCCGCAAGATGTGGATTTCGACGGAGTCGATTTCAGCACCATGGTCCACGTCGCCGATGGCTCCGCTCCGTTGGCGGTTGAGTTCTTCTTTCCCTTCCGGATGATGCGCTGCTTCGCTAACTACGACTGCACGGGCCAGCAACTTCTCGATTCAGGGACCATCGTGATTAACGGAGAGCGCTCCGCTCTTGATCTCCAAATCGCGGAGGGCAAGAACTAACAGTTAGAGCTCAACACTTCCTTGATAACGAGGAGAATGCAGTAAAGCGTCCCTCGAATGTCTAGGGACGCTCCTGATAGCTTAGAAATTGCTCTTGAATCGCGGACAATCCAAAAAAGGTAATACCTCCAGATCGCTTCTGATAAATGCGCTTGTGTCTGGGGAATACTCCGCCCGGATGCGGAGCGGTCGGCTCCGCAGTTTAGCAGGATCGGCTGGCAGGGGCCAGGGGAATGGAACGCTAATACCCCAGTCGACGTTCTTGATCCGCTCGGGGGGAGCGGCGCCCGGGAGCGGGAAGGCGGCAGGCGGGGCAGGACAGACAGGATCTTCTCTTCGATCTTGTCTGTGAATCTTCCTCTTTGATCTTTGCTCTTTGATCTTTGCTCTTCTCCTCCCCTTCCCCCCTACCTGTATTCCTCCGGCTCACCTGAATCCTCACACTCGTCCTGACAAACGAAGCTCTGGCTCCTCCCACCGTTGTCCCGACAGAAGCCATCCCCATCGGCGTCGGCAGCGTTCCCGCCCCGTCAACCGGAACAGGACTGGGGAATGCGAAGCTGACGGTTACCAGCTCGTCCCATCGGCCGCCGCCAGGGGATGAAGCCGGCTACGGTGCGCTGGGTCTGGCGGCGGAGGAGACGCGCGTGCGCGGGGATTACTTCTCCCCTGGAGAACGACCCCTGGTATGGATGAGCCGAACGAGTGTGTTTGACGATATACGCTGCTGCTGGGCGGCGGCAGTGGAATCGTTGCTGGGAGCAGTAGCCGAGCCGGTGGCGGTAACCTGTTGGCCCAGCAGGGCGCCGATGAGATAGCCGGGGGTCACGAAGTTGATGGCCAACTGGCCCTGGATCGGGCCCTTACCCCAGGCCACGTCGTCGAACTTCTGCGAGCAATAGCCGAACTTGGGGATGAGGTTGGCCTGCAGCTCCCACAGGATGGAGTTGAACTCATCGAGGAAGACGTGGTGGAGCGACAGCTGTTGACGGGGAGAGGCGGTCTGGTATAATGAGTATATGAGTACACATCCAAACAGCCATTCCGGATGGGTGGCTGGGGGCGCGCCCCTTTTTGGGCTCGGCCGGCCCACCTCGGTGTGTATATACTCACCCCTATGCGGTAGATCTCGCGACGAGGTGAGCCATGAGTCCCCGAGCCCCTAAATCGATGGAGGTGAAGCGCTTGAACATGCATGTGCCGCGCGACCTGCACGACGCCTTCAAAGCCGCCACCGCGGCCCAAGGCCGGCAGATGACCGATGTCCTGATGGAGTTCATTCATAAATATGTCCAGCAGCACCAGCCCGAACGGGTGAGCCGGGGAGGGGCGCGTAAATGACGAAGAAGAACCAAGCTCGGCAACTCCACCTGGTTACGGCGGAAGAAGCCGCCGCCCTGGCGCAGACTGAGTCAGCGCCAGCAACTCAGAACGACGAGGACGCTTTCATCCTCAGTGGAGTGCGGCGCTATAAGCAACTGCAGCAGGCAGCGGACCGCGAGCTGTTCGGCAAGCAGGATCACGAACGGCTCCAGGCTCTCTGGTCTGAGCTGCAGATACTGCGGGAGCGGTTGGCGGCTTATGGGATCCAGGTGCAGGCATGAAAGTAGGGCTGTATCTCAGAGTCAGCACGACGGATCAGAGCCCTGCGGCGCAGCGGTGTGATCTGCTGCAGATGGTGCAGCAACGGGGCTGGGAGGTGGTCGACGAGTATGTCGACACCATCTCGGGGGTGAAGCCGCGCCGGCCGGGGCTGGACCGGCTCATGAACGATGCCCGGCACGGCCGCCTCGAGGTGGTGGCGACTTGGAGTTTCGACCGGCTGGGCAGAAGCGTCCGCCACTTTCTGCAGACCGTCGATGAGCTGCAGCACCTCAACGTCCAGTTCGTTTCCTTCCGCGAGAACGTCGACACCACCGGCCCTACGGGACGCATCGTGATGATCATTCTGAGCGCGGTCAGCGAACTGGAACGCAATTTAATCATCGAACGAGTGCGCAGCGGCATGCGGCGCGCTCGCTTGGAGGGCCAGCATATCGGCCGGCCCCGGCTGATGGTCGATCGTGATGCTGTGCTGCGTGATCGCCAGCATGGCTTCAGCCTCCGGCAACTGGCGAGGACGCACCGGCTGTCCAAGACCTCGGTGTGTCGCGTTTTAGAAGAAAGTCAGAGGGAAGAGGCACGGCATGAATGACGTCACGATGCTTTGGATAATCACGGTTGTTTCTGCTGTTGTCGTGCTGTACCTGTTCTGGCGGCAGGTGCACGAGCAGCGGGAGTGGAAGCGCAAATGTGATCGAGAGGACATGCTGCGGGAGCTTCGCTGCGACCTACACCAGCAAGAACGGAAGATGCTCTCGTCGTTCCAGGATCTGCAGCGCCGGCTCGATCGGCAGCACCGCATCCTTACTTATGTGTCTCGCCGGCTCTCCTGAACCTTGTCCCAGAAGGGCGCCTTCCGGCGCCCTTCTACTTTGTTGAATCCATTCACTCGCAGAGCGCTAAAATCGCTGTCCCGCAAGGTATACCCTTAGGGACAACCTCCCGATGACCTCCCACATGTTCCTTCGGTTTGCCGACCACCTAGGAATTTGTTCCGGTCAGCCCCATACAACTCCGTCTCTCATTACTAATCCAACGCACGAGCCGTAACTGCCGGCGGTCCCCAGGACAAAATCGACGGAACGAAAGTGGCGACTGTGTAATTACCCACTTGGGGTCGTCGCCGAAATGCAGGAGGCGAATGTCTCTTCCAGGAGATTCGCTTCGGTGCTGCCGGCCGCACCAATGGCTACGATGCGCGTGCGCGGTGCGCGCTGACCCCACTCGTCCTGCAACGAGATGTCCACGCGCCTGCCGACCACCTGCAGCACCGCTCGTCGCTGGGGCGCGGCGGTGGTGTAGACCACTCCTTTGGCCCGATAAACACTACCCGGCAATTTGCGCAATTTTTCCCGCAACGCGTCCAGCACCAACGGCTGGCTCGTCTCATAGCTCCAGGTGCTGAACACTTTAGAGTGATCGTGCGCGTGGTTGTTGTCATGACAGGTTGCGTCGGTGCAGCTATCAACCATGTGCGAGTTGTGGTCTGCTCGCGCAGGATCGAAACGACCGACACCCAACAGAATCTGGTAGGGCACGCCGCAGAAATCGGTTTCGACGATGCGAAGACGGTTGAAATGCTCGTCGAGCCAAGCTCTAACCTTCACCACTTGCTCGGGACCGGCGAGGCCCACCTTGTTTAGGATCACCATGTCCGCAAATCCCACCTGGTGGAGCTTGAGTTCCATCAGCGGGGGATACTCTGGGTGTGCGAAGACCTGATCCGCGTCCAGCACGCAGGTAACGCTATCGAGCCTGATCCGTTCGCGTAGATTGGCATCGCTGAAGGTCGCGAAGATCCCAGCAGGATCGGCGACGCCACTGGCTTCGAGCAAGATGTATTCGATGGTCTCCGGGCGTACCAGCAAGGCGACGACGGCCTCGACCAAGTCATCGCGAATCTGGCAGCAGACGCAGCCGTTGGCCAGGCTGATCATGTTTCCGTCTACCCCGACGACGAGTTCAGCGTCAATATTGATGGCGCCGAAGTCGTTGACCAGGACTCCCACGCGCAGGCCGTGATCGCCGGTGAGGATCCGATTCAGCAGCGTCGTCTTTCCCGCTCCCAGAAAGCCCGTCAGGATTGTTATCGGAGTCGTCTTGCCGTTGTCGTCGATGAGTTCCACGATTTACCTTTCAAGGCGTCCGCGCCAGAATCATTAGTGCCACCCGGTCACTGGAGCGATTGCCCTTGTTCCACCACGAGCTTGTAGGCGACATAGTACTTGTAGATATTGCTGACGTACTGAGCCGTCGTCTGTTCACCATCGCATCTAAGTCGCCGGTATGGCGCTCGAAATTGACCGGCAACCCAGAGGTAGCGGCCTGGGAAGGAGTTTTGCTTGCCGAAGCGCCGGCGGCAGCGCTTGACGGTGGCTGGGCCGCAAGGTGCGTTGTTCCGCAGACGATCCTGAGTGGAAAAGCCAACAACAGAGCTGCCCACAGACGTTTCTTTAGCAGAAGCAGTGTCTTTAGGCATGTAATCCTTCAGGGAACAGAAGTGCGGTTCCCGCAGCGCTCGCAGTGGGAACCGGGACACACTACTTCTTGAACTGGCTTATATCGATGCCCATTACCTTTGCCATCTCCATCAGATCGACCAGCTGCGGATTGGGCAGTGTAGTGAGCGGCTGGCGGTAAACATTTGGCGGGTAGTACTTGTGTGGGTCGATTTCGAGTTCGCGTGTGAGCGCCTCCTGCTGCATTTCACGCGGCAATCTCGGCTGCGGAACCACGCCCTGTCCCGTCTGTAGAGGCAGCGGATCGCCGAAGAGCAGCGTGGGATTCGGCAAAGGCTGGCCCGCAAACCCTGGCAGGACTGCGTCGCGCGACCAGATGGCATCCTTGGTTACATTGACAGTAACCACGTCCGGCGCACCATAAAGGAACAGCCCATTCCAGTGGGAGCGAATGTCGGCTGTTTGCTCATTGAGCGTGTCATTGTCGAACGCGAGGTGCGTGGCTATGCCGACCCTGGGATTGACCTGATTAATGAGGTAGCCCGTGGCGTAAGCCACGGTGTGATGGATGTCCACTGTGTAATTGAAGAGGAATTGAGGTAACCCATACTTGAGCTGATTAATGAGCGCCAGATCGGGTTGCAGCTCAGTAACAAAGACATCGACATTCTTGGCGTACTTGGCCGTCAGATCGTCAGGCCGGCCGTCGCCCGTCCAAACGAAGGAAAGGCCGTTCCAGTCCAAGCGGTAGGCCGACGCGCCGTCTTTGACGTGCGAGCGCCGCCAGTGTCGGACCGTGACACCGTTCTTGTCGTAACAGATGCCGTTCTCGTCTTTCCAATCGAACTCGTTGACTTCAATCTCGTAGCCATCTCCGATCGGGCACGCGTCGAAAGCTTCAAGGTGCCACTTCAGCATCTGCTTCATGCCGGCGACCATGCCCTTGGTCCCAAGCTCCGGCGTGCGTCCTGAGGGCCCGGTCACTCGCAGCGGCATTTTCCAACGTCCCGACCACGCCGAAAATGGCAGCAGATAAGAGAGGTCGTGGTAATGGTCGACGTGCAAGTGAGTAATGAAGATGTCGTTGATAGCTGGACACGGCACGCCCATGGCGAGGATGTTCTTGACGCAGCCGGGGCCGAAGTCGAAGAAGAAGCGATCGCCATTGCCTAATTCGACCATGATGCAAGTGCCGGCCTGATCGCGCCGCGGCGGGAATGGGCAACTGCCGACGAATGAGATGCGCATCTCGTCCGGCCCCAGCGCCTCACTGCCGGGAAAATAGTTCATCCGGCTGCGCACGGACGGCGTTGGCTTGTAATAAGGCGGGAATTGCAGTCCCTTGCTCGGGCCGCCGCCGTAAGGATTCACGGGTGGTTCGCAGTTTGCCTGCGCCTGTGCGGAAGTAGGATCAACGGCGGAAAGGCCGACCGTAGCCGCCAACGCGCCAGCGCCCTTAAGCATGTTCCGTCGAGTTAAATCGGTTTGTGGAGCTTTCGGGTTCTCATCGTTCGCCATCAGTGCTCTCCTAAATACTATTTGCTGAAATGATTGACCTGCGTTGACACGGCCCTGGTGCACTCAACCATGAAGAAGTTGCCCTTGGCTTCGCTGAGGTCCCCACACAAATCCGCTTACTGGAACTCTATGCTTGAAGGACAGGCAATGGGCTCCCGCTTTAGTCGTAGCGCTTGACTCTTCTCAGTCCAACTCTTCGCGGCGTTCGTGTTTAAGCTTTTCCAGCGACTCGATCAAGCGTTGGTACGCCGCAGCACTCTGTACGACCACCTCGGCTTTTCCATTGACGGTCAGCAGCTCCGGGCGACCAGTCCGCCTGAGTCGCTTAAGGTGGGCCTTTGTGTTTCGGGCGAAATCTGTGAGCGACCCAATGTCTTCCGGCCTGATCATGGCTCCTGTCTTTCCGAATCCCTACGCCAACCAACCACCTGCGAATCAACTGTGAATTAGCTTCTTGAGAAGCGTAAGGCTTCGGCTTGCAAGCTGGCTATGCAATTTCGGCAAAATTGAAGGGGCGCAGACGTGATCAGAGGATTGCGGAACCTGCATTGTAAAGCTTGTCGTGGCGTTCAGCGCCGTTTGCGCAGGGTCTCAGACGGGACTTCACCAAAAAGGGCGCAGTAGTCCCGTGCGAAGCGGCCCAGTTCCCACAAACCGAACTGCATGGCGATTTCGGTGACGGTATTGACCGAAGGGTCAGCGATCTTGAGGGCTTTTCTAACCTGGTTAAGTGTTCTTCGATTCAGATATCGCACTGGCGCTACTCCGAAGTACTGCTGAAATGCATCGCGCAACGTGCGCTCGGAAACCCCAGCCGCTGCGGCGAGCTGCTCCACGGACAGGTACTGGCCGCCGTGCTGGTCGACAAAGTCCATCGACGTACGAATGATCTGACTTCGCGGAACCACATGCCGGCCAAATGTGGGTTCGACTTCCAGCGGCACGGCGAGCACGGTTCGGATCTCTGGCAACAGCCTATGCCGCGCAGCCTTCTGTGCCGCGGCTGATCTGAAGGCATCAGGAGCTTGCTGAACAGCCTCATCGAGTTGCTGAAGGACCGATCGAAACCTCTCCATGCGATGAGGTGGTAATTGAAAAACACCACGCATGGAACCGACCGCGGCATCCGGCGCGTCTTGGTTTGCGCCGGCAAGCTCCTCATTCGGAATATAGAGGGAACACCAACGCCTCCAAGAGTCGGCAGCTAAACAGAAATCGTCGCCCGGGTGAGCGACCAAGAAAGTGTGATCGTCGAACCGGCGCCCATTGCCCGACATCGCCGACAACCCTTGCGTCAGAACGAAGATTGAGACGCCGCCCGGCTGCGGCGACCCTTCCACGACAGCATTGCCTCCGGCTTGACCGAATTGAACGCTTAACTTATCGACAGTCAGATTGGTGAGAACCCAATTTCCGCGGTCGGGCCCGAGAACCATCGCGCGCAAGTTTGCGTGCCGGTTAGCGTCGAAGAAAGCCTCGAACGAAGAGAAAGACTGTGTGGACATCGCACTTCTCTGTGATACTAACCCTATCGCTTCGGCTAGCAACTTCGTGTGATCTAAGTCACGTTTTGCCGGGATGGTTCATACTCCGCCTGTTGGGTCGGCCACAGAGGCCGGAGCTTATCCCGAAACGCGCTCGCGGGAGATTAATCCTGTGGGAGGTCATCGGGAGGTTGTCCCTAAGGGTATACCTAAACGGACAGCCTCATTTATCCTGACTAGCCTGCCGGTCCGCTCCACCACTCGTCCGGCGATTACTTGCGCTATGGCGTTCTGGTACCGCCAACAATGCGGCAGAAGCGTTGGACGTATCGCTTCCGAGTGCCTAAACTGTCCCCTATACGCAAATGTTGCTAACAGCCCTTTCCGACCGCGTGCCGGAAGTATAAAGCCCCTCGCGGGTTTGCGTGTTCACTACAAGGAGCAATCCATGAACGTTCCAACCTTCCTTCGCAGTTTGACACTCCCTGCTCTCATTGCCTTCACGCTCTTAGCCGGAGGGCAGGCTTTTGCCGCGGACAGCATCAAGGGCGAAGTTATGGGCGGAGGTGCGCCGATCGCCAAGTCAACGGTGACCCTGTGGGAAGCCAGTGCCGCTGCTCCAAAACAACTGGGTCAGACTAAGACCAATGACGATGGCCGCTTCGAAGTTCGCGCCAAAGTCGCCAGCAAAGACGGGATCCTCTATCTGGTGGCGACCGGCGGAGTCCCAAAGGCCAGCAAGGCTAGCGGAGATAATCCGGCCATCGCCTTGTTGTTGGTTGTGGGCAGCAATCCCCCGGCCAGCGTGACGATCAACGAACTCACGACCGTCGCGTCGGCGTTCACCAATGCGCGATTCATCAGCGGCGACGGCATATCCGGCAATCCTCTCGGACTCAAGATCGCTGCCGGCAACGTTCCCAACCTGGTCGATCTCACGACCGGCGGATGGGGCAAGGTAATTCTCGATCCGCTGAACAGTACCCAGACTACGACTCTCGCGAATCTGGATACGCTCGGCTCCCTTCTCACAGCATCGTTCACAGTCGCCAACGATGACTGGCGCGCGCGTTTTTACAAGGCAGCAACCCCAACAGCCGGAACGACTCCGAAGAATACTCTCGAAGCGATTGCCGGTATCGCTCGCGAGCCATGGGCTGCTCCCAAAGACCTGTATGCACTGTTCGACGAAGCTTATCCGCAACCCAAGGATGGTGCGCGTCGGGCGGCTCCGTTCGTGCCGTATCTCGCTTACGTCCCGGACGACTTCGCTCTGAGTCTCTGCTTCGCGGGCGGCGGCATGTACGCCAATGGCCGCTTCATGTTCGATGTTGACGGCAACCTGTGGAGTGGGCAGAACTGGATGCCTGGTTCGCAGTCCGGAGTGGTGAACAGTATTGGCGGCGGAGTCATTAAAGTCACGCCAAACGGAACCATTCTCTCGCCGGCCATCACCGGCTTCACCGGTATGGGTATTGACGGCGTGGGCTGGGGCACGGCGGTGACGAAAGACCGGGTCTGGATCTCCAGCTTCAACGGAAAGATCCTGGTGATGGATTTCAATGGGAAACCAGTCGCCAGCGAAAGCGACTTCCCGTTCAAAGAGAAATTTCTTGGGTTGATGGGCATTGGCGTTGCGCCCAATGGCGACGTCTGGATTGCCGATGGCTCCGATAACCAGATGCTCTTCTTCCCGGGCGGACGAATCAAGGACGGCAAGATCGTAAAACCTGCGGGCCTGAAATCTCCCTTCGACGTGGTGATCGACGATCAGAACCGCGTCTGGGTCAGCAACTCGCAGTCCGATACGGTCGTGCGGTTTCCGGCTAACGACCCCACTAAGACGGAGACTTTCCATGTAGGGCTCGGTGTCCGCGCCCTCGCGCTCGATTCGAAAAGCAATGTCTGGGTCGTCAGCAATATGTCGCTGGACTTTCCCGTACCGAAAGTCCCGGACGGCGCTTCCATCATGGAGCAATTCAAACTAATGGGCGCAGCCATGCTGCAGTACCCGAAGCCCACTGGCTTTGCCAGCATGATCCATCCCGATGGCACGCAAGCTGATCCGGCAGGTTACAGCGGTAACGGCGCCGTGGATATCCCGTGGGGGGTCAATATCGACGGAAACGACGACGTCTGGATCGGCAACCTCGCACCACGCAAACGCGCTGTTGTTTTGATGGCGGGAGTGGACACCAAAGGCCATCCGGCCGGAACCAAGACTGGTGATGTCATTCACATGTTCCAGGGTGGCAGCATCCAGATGCTGACCGATGTGAATATCGACCCGGCGGGGAACGTTTGGGCCGCAAATAACTGGAATGATGCTCAGGCAGCTACGTCAGGCGACCCATTTCGACCCACCTCGACATGGGGCGGTGGTTCTGGCCTCACCGTGATCTATGGCGTGGCAGCGCCAGTGAAGCCGCCACGCATCGGCAAGGTGCAGACGTACTAGCAGACTTACTGGCTGCACAACTCACAATGCGGGCTCTGGCTCCCAGGGCCCGCACTTACCCTGCAAGAGTTCGATGATGTTGGAGGAAAAAAATGAAACTAATGAACTACAGCAATAAAACATGTGCCTGTCTTTTGACTTTGGTTTGTGCAGTGACGCTGGTTGCTTCGGCCCGAGCACAATCCGCCCCGGCAGCCTCCAAGGCGCCGCACGCGTCACCCGAGCAAGTGAAGGCGATTCAGGCATGGACCGGCACGCTGGCCGTTCAGGCTGCGACCTACGGAGCTCCGCTGGTCGCAATGTACAACCTTCGGAACACCGTTGCCGTCGGACCCAAACCCAAGGCCCTTCCTGGACAAATCTGGCGGATGGAAGACATCTCCACGCCCAAGCTGGCGGCAGAATCGGGCTATGTGTCGCCGAACCTCGACGTCGTGTATGGATTCGGCTTCGTGGACCTGGCTGCTGAGCCGGTCATTCTCACCGCACCCGATTCGGATGGCCGTTACTACATGATCGAAATCTGCGACATGTGGACCAACGCCTTCGCGTATCCCGCAGGGGGCGCCTCTGGTTACAAAGGGGGTAAGTTCGCATTGGTCGGTCCGGGTTGGCAAGGTACGTTGCCGGCTGACGTGAAGCGTATCGACGCTCCAACCCGCTGGATTGAGCTTCAGCCGCGCGTGAATGTTAAGGGTGAAGCTGATCTGCCGGCCGCGCGAAAAGTATTGCAGGCAATCACGCTGCAGCCACTGTCGCAGTACAACGGCGGGCCCGCTCCGAAACCGGTGGCCTATAACTATGAAGTTCCCAAGATGAATCCCAAAGTGGCCACCAGCCACATGCAGTTTGATGATCCACTGCAATTCTGAACTATCTTCTCGGCGGCCCTCAACGAGAACCCGCCACCTAAGAGCGAGATCGAAGCGGTTCTGCCGCAGTACAAGTACCTGGGCATCGAACTCGGAAAGCAGTGGAAGCCTGAAGACGTGAACCCGATAATCCTTGCGCAGATGAAGCAGGCGGCTGCGGCGATCGGAGACCTCGCGCTGGGAACCATGCCTCTCGCCGGACGGCTGTCGAATGGCTGGGTTATTCCGCCCCCGAACACGGGCAATGGCGGCACGGACTACCTGTCGCGGCTGTGCGTTGCGGTGTTTGGCCTGACTGCTAACACCACCGCGCAAGCAATCTATTACTCAGGGATATTGGATGGCAACGATCAGGTGATGACGGGCGCGAAGAAATACACCCTGACCCTCACGCAACCGATGGGCTACGCCACACCGATTGCACCGGGCTTCTGGTCTGTGACGATGTACGACAAAGTCACCAACTACACCACGCCCAATCCGATCAACCGCTATCACCTCGCGGACTACGACAACCTCAAGAAGAATACGGACGGATCCATAACGATGTATTTGCAGCATGACAACCCGGGTGGGGATAAGGAATCGAACTGGCTACCTTCGCCAGCCGGGCCTTTCTATCTCATTTTCCGCAATTACGCACCCGAGCCGTCGGTCACCCAGGGCTTGGACAACATAAGCACCTTCCAAGGCCCGCCGGGAGTTATGCCGGTCCAGTAATTGTTCGTGAGTACCGGGCAGCGTGTTTCCACGCTGGAACGGCTGCCCGTTTCGACGCAATTCCTGGCACAGCTGATGGCACAACTTCACAGGACGTTTCGGCGGGAAGTGATTTTTCTCGGTCTCGCACTCTTACCTGCGTGCGCGCAGAACGTCCAGTTTTTGCCGGAAGTTGATACCTACGTGAGGCTCAACTCTGTTTTGCAGACGTATCTTGAGGCCAAGAGCGATCAGGACGCCGGCGATCCTCTGCAGGCGGGCATAGGCCCGAGTCTTCAGCTCTATCTGAAGCCCCTGGTTACGCTGAAAGAAGTTACCGTCTTTGATTTGGACAATTCGAAGAAGAGATTGTTCGTGCTGGAAACCGGGTATCGTTATATTGCCGCCCCGGACACTCCCACGACGAATCGCATGCTGAACTGTGCGACGTTTAACTTTCCGCTGCGTGCGGGATTTCATCTGTCGGATCGCAGCCGCGCCGATCTGGACTGGACCAGCGGGAACTTCACCTGGCGCTACCGGAACAAGTTAACAGTTGAGCGGACGTTTGCCGTTTCTTCCTACCACCTGATCCCTTACGCCGCGGTCGAGCCATATTACGAAAGCAAGTTCGGGAAATGGAGTACGACGGCCCTTTACGCCGGTTGTCTTTTGCCGGTAGGTCATCACGTTGAGTTCAACCCTTACTACGAGCACGAGAACAACACCGGTGGACGGGCGAACCACCCGGAGAACGCGGTTGGATTGGCCGTGTATCTATTCTTCTCTGGGGAGAACAAATGAAGTTTAAGTATGTGCCGGAGAAGCGCTGGGAAGCTCACCACGGCGGCGGTCCCGGCGACAAATTGAAAGGACTCGAAGTGTTCAAACGACTGTTGCTTTTCTCATTCTTCTGTCTCCTGTTCCCGGTTTTCCCGGGGCTGATCTGGTCGCAGGATGCACAGCAAAACCTGACGCTCACCGTAGCCGGTCAGCCGGGCCAAATTCCGGTTGTCCAGATGAACGGCAAGTCTTATGTGGACATCGATGCGCTGGCGCGTCTCACGGGCAGTTCCGTAAGTATCAAGGGGAATCAGATTATCTTGACCCCGCAGAGTTCCACCCCGAGCCTGCCGCCGACGGCTGCCGAACCTTCAGCCGCTTCCGGTCAGCTAACGCTCGTCGCCGCTAAGGGACAGCCAGCGGACCCTGAACCGGCGGATGCTCCCGAACAGGCAAAGCCAGCCGCCAGTGATCAAAAGCCAGCGGCCCCCGAATCTGAGGAGTCCAGGACGGCAGCGTTAGCGAAAGCTGCGCAAAATCCAGTGGCCAACCTGATCAGTTTTCCGCTACAGAACAACACCGCCTTCGGTATAGGACCGTATGAACGCGCCCAAAACGTACTGAACATCCAGCCCGTTATTCCATTTCACATCTCGGAGAAGTGGAACTTGATCACCCGCACCATCCTGCCAGTCGTCTGGCAGCCAAATGACCTGCCTACGCAGGGTTGGTTCGGGTTCGGAGATTTGAATCCCAGCTTGTTCCTGTCTCCGGCCAAGCCCGGCAAGCTGATCTGGGGTGTCGGGCCAGCATTCGTTCTTCCGACAGCTACCGCCGCCCAACTGGGTCAGGGGAAATTCAGTTTGGGACCGTCTGTTGTCGCACTAACCACTCCAGGCCATTGGGTCATTGGGGCGCTGGTCAACAATGTCTGGTCGGTTGCTGGGCCGCATGAACGGGCAGTAGTAAACCAGATGCTGCTGCAATACTTCGTGAACTACAACATGAAGAAGGGCTGGTACTTGACCACATCGCCGATCATCACTGCCGATTGGCGTGCCCCGAGCGGCAACCAGGCTGTGGTTCCCTTCGGGGGCGGCGTCGGTAGAATCATGAAACTCGGTTTCCAGCCGGTCAATATCACCGGTCAATTTTATGGGAACGCAGTGCATCCGACGGGTGAATCTCCCTGGGGCATGCGGCTGCAGATTCAATTCCTGTTTCCCCAGTTAAAGCCGGCTGAAGAAAAAATGCTTTTGGAGAAAAAATTGAAGCAGCTGGACCAGCAGCAATCGGAGAAGAACTGAATACAGCCTGAGCCGGGTAAACAAGACGGGAAGCCGTGATAGCAACGCGCACCCTCGTCAGCAGCAATGAGCAGAGATTCCAGATGCACAGCCCGGTTATCCGCGCGTGCTAATCCGTTATAAGACGCTCCTGAATCGCGATGGAGTAGCTTAGTGAACCCAATAGGCTTTATAAAGGTACTTTCCGTCACCTTTGTCACGCTGTTCCCGGTGGTCAATCCTATCGGGGATGCGCCGATCTTTCTAAGCTTGACGCGGTGCTACTCGCAAGCCGCCCAAGAAGTACTGGCGCGGAAGATAGCGGCGTATGGATTTACTTTGCTGGCCGTATCGTTTTTGTTTGGCAGTGAAATCCTCTCGTTTTTCGGCATCAGCCTCGCGATCATCCAGATTACCGGCGGGCTCATCGTGGCATCCACCGGTTGGAGTTTGCTGAATCAGCAGGTCGCTGCGTCTTCTGGGGAACAAGCTTCCGAAACCCTCGAAGACGCACTGCAGCATGCGTTTTATCCTTTGACTCTGCCGATTACGGTGGGCCCCGGCTGCATCTCCATCGCCATCACCCTCGGTGCTCACCTAAGGCACCAGGCAGGTCCGGGTTTTGAACATGGCTATCCGCGCCATTTTTTCGCGGCCCTAGTGGGAATGGCTCTGCTCTGTCTTCTGGTGTGGCTGTGTTACGGAAACGCTAATCGCCTGGTTAAGATTCTTGGCAGCTCAGGCACTAACATCGTAACGCGACTCTCCGCGTTTATTCTGATGGCTATCGGTGTACAGATCATATGGAATGGACTGCGCTCTGGCTTGCCTGCAATGTTGGCAAACATCGCCGGAACCTGAGGTGCCGCGACTATATCCGTGGAAGCTTACCGCGCTGCTGCGGCGCCACCCTGCTGACCGCGTAGTTGTCGTGTCTTCGGTGAGGTCATTCTCAGCGATGAGCGATTGTCCGGGATCACTGCAGGTTACTTAATCCGGACAGCGTGGCTCGACCATTATAGTTTGCAAGAAGCTTTGAGTTTTTTTGCTGCGCCTGCATTGTCTAGGGACGGACTTATAGTCGACGGCTTTCTCCATCTTATTGTGTGCGTACACAACGCAAAATGGGCCGCTACGGCGGAGGAATTCCTTCAGTGAGCAGCCTTCGCGAATTCTTCAGTTGGCGTTATATCGCCATAGCACTCATTGACGGCGGGAAGGGTTCTGAGTGCTATCGCCTGTTCTCAACAGTTGATAACCTCTATCTTCCCCATAACAAACCAAGTTGTGATCTGGTACATGCTACTGCTGACTGCGCTTATTCCGCTTGGGCTATTTGTAAATGGGGATTCCAGGGTAACATCTTTCCAGAGAGTGAATACGGCGTTTGAGGAAGATTACGGACTACAGGCTACGGCCCAGACTCGTGCAGAAGAACGACGTCGGAGTCAAAATGGCCGCGCAAAACGCCGAGATTCTTTCCATCGGCGGAGAGGCTGAAAGACCAGATTTGCTCGGAGTTGAACCTCGTAATGGGGTATCCGTCAGAGCCGTTTAGTGGTTGCACCCAGACGTTATCCACTCCATTCTCCCGCTGTGCAAAGGCTATGGACTTCCCATCGGGAGTAAACTCGATTCCGCTCGAACAACGGCGGGCGTCAATTAGCCTAGGCGAATTCATTGATCCGATCTCAAATAGCGCAATCTTGACTGCGACCTTCTGTTCCTCCTGTTGGTGAACTGGCGCCGCCAGATATTTGCCATCTGGTGAAATGCTTAAGCCGCCTAGGTAATCTTGCCGAGCGTCAACAACCGTTTCGCTCTTGCCGGAACCGTCCAGCGGGACCCGGCGGAGTTTGTGCTCTTCCCAGTCGAGGTAATACACCCACTTTTGATCTGGTGAACAAACGGGCCACGAGTCAAACTGACCCTCCGTCAACTTGATTGGTTCAGAGCCATCTACATTGGTGCGCCAGATATTCATCGCCGTTGTACCACCATGAAACGCCCACGTCAGCACCAGGTAATTCGCGCCACAGGAGGAAAAAGTTAAGAGGGAGGCGCTCGCATCCGCAAGCACTTGATTGTGCACTTTTCCATCAGATCCCAGTTTCAACACCTGTCCAAGGTTGCTGACAAGCAGATTACCATCCGCACCCCAACTCAAGGCACTCCGCGAGCTAAACACGTTTGGTTGGGACAGAGATGGGCGAGACTCTCGAAATCCGCTTCCGCCGTTGGAAAGCACTGAAATAGTCGCGTAGCTTCTCTTCTGAACCGTAGCTATTGTTTTTCCGTCGCCAGAAAGCGTAAGCGTGCGATAGTCGTTCGTATCTCGGGTGATCGGCTCGATGCCTTGCAATCCCCTGCGTGCAAGTCCGATTTGCCCTCGATAACGATCCGCCCCAGGTCCGCCGTAATTAGTAAATAGCGTGTGACCATCTGGCGCCCACTGGATTTCATAAGGAAACTGACCCTTGAAGGCAGCGAAGCGATGCGATGTACTGGTAGCCACATCCAACAGGTCAATAGCACCAGAACCTTGCTTGTACAAATCTAGCGAATAATAGATTTCATTATCGGACGGCGACCATGCCAAGGAATGCGCTTCGGCGATAGCGTCCCCAGTTTCTAGAACCTTCTCCTCGTTTCCCTCCAAAGATGCCGCTAGGATCTCGTACTTGCCGACTTCCGGACTGTTCCGTCGAAAGTATGTAATGCGCTGGCCGTCCGGGGAAAACGAAACATCGCTATCGATGTTCCGCACTACCGTTTGCGATGTACCCCCCAGAATCGGAGACCGGTAGAGGTTGAACTCGGTTTGAATAGCGTTCTGTGCTCTGCGGAAGTAGATGTAGTTTCCGTCAGGCGAAAAGGCCACGCTTGCAATGTAGGAATCCGATGGCGGCAATACTTGAGTGTTGCTTCCCGTGGGCACGTTGCGCAGCCACAGGCTTTGCAATCCGTTGTCATCAATCACGCTAAGCACGTACTTTGCGTCAGGTGAAATGGCAGCCCGCGTGGCTTTGCCAGAATTTGTGACTTGCGTGACAGTGAATTTCTGAAAGGGAAGGTGAGCCGGACGATGCAGAAGGGCGTAGACTCCGAAACTCGCCGCCCCGAGCACGATTACCGCTGCAGCAAACCCAGTCAACATCGCCCATTTGTGTTGCTTCGCAATGACAACAACAGCTGAACTGCTGTCAGTGCGCGAGGCGGTCGCCTCAGGGGTGATTGCAGGTTTTGACCGGGCCGACGCAAGCTGGCGACTAGAATCGGTATCCCGCTTCAGCCGTTGCAGATCGGTGCGCATATCGGAGGCGTGCTGATAGCGCAGATTGCGGTCTTTCTCCAGCGCTTTGCGGATAACGGAATCGAGATCCGGAGAAACCTCCGGATTTAGCCGCATGGGCTGTACGGGTTCGTCGCGCAGAATGGAGCCGCAAATCTCACCCGAACTCGATCCGTTGAACGGCATCCTGCCCGTGGCCATCTCGTACAACACTGCTCCGAAGGAGAACAGGTCGGTACGTGCATCGACATCCTTCGCCTTAACCTGCTCCGGTGACATATAGGCCACCGTGCCCAGCATCGCCCCCGGACTGGTCAGGTGTTGAGCGTCCGAGGATGCCAGTTCGGTTGCGCTCTGTCCGGTCGCCGAGACTTTGGTTGTAACCTTCGCCAGTCCGAAGTCGAGAATCTTGGCATGGCCGCGCCGGGTGACGAAGATGTTGGCGGGCTTGATGTCGCGATGAATAATGCCTTCGGTGTGCGCCGCGTCGAGCGCGTCAGCGATCTCGGTGCCGAGGTCTAGGATTAGCTCGGTTTCCAGTGGCTGGCCCATGATGAGATGCTTCAGCGTTACGCCATCGAGGAACTCCATCACAATGAACGAACGGCCCTCGTGATTGCCAATCTCGTGGATGGTGCAGATGTTCGGATGGTTCAGCGCCGAGGCGGCACGAGCTTCGCGACGGAAGCGCTCCAGCGCTTGCGGGTCTTGCGCCACATCATCGGGCAGGAACTTGAGCGCAACGAAACGGCCAAGGTCGGTGTCTTCGGCCTTATAGACCACGCCCATACCACCGCCGCCCAATTTGGCAAGGATGCGGTAATGGGAAATCGCGGCGCCGATCATGGGCCGAAATGTTAGGTCCTAGACGTAAGGTAAGTCAATGAATGAGCAGCGACTAACTCTTCTGGCTCAACATCGCTGTTGTAACATCCCCATATCACCGCGAGGATTACTTGCGCCAGTCACGCCGATGACACACACTCGTTATTCGTCGCGGAATCTCGCGCTACTTGTCGCAGGTGCGGTACTGTGCGCCATAAACGCCGTCTTCGTCAGTTTGACGGCTGGATTTGCAACCGATCCGGTGCGTGATTTCGGCACGTTTTCGGCGGCGTTCGTGCTGTATGCGTCGCTCTTATCGGTGCCCCTGTATCTCATCCTTTGGCGCTGGAGTGGCTTGGCTGCGACAGGAATGTGGATTGTCACCGGGTGTTCGTTTCTGCTCATCCTAATCGGTGCGTCGCATCTTATCGTGCTAGTCTTCCCCCTATTCTTGCTATCGCTTCTTGCCCAATGCGTTCACTCAGGAAGCCGCATCAGTTGAGGGGTCTGACGGGTTACTGTTGTGAAATCGCGTTGCTGTTGAAAAAGTCGGTTAAAACAGGGATGCAGACTGCCCGTTTTCTTTCACAGACCTGCTTGGTTTCCCTGGTCTTCGTTTCTGTTTTAGTTGGGGACCTCTGCCAGTT